>Ga0180429_10000667_pt1 | contig 30308 bp, 18 predicted proteins | sample SS_ome_FD_132428 | JGI IMG/M metagenome (GOLD analysis project Ga0180429, IMG submission 132428) | Hypersaline lake sediment archaeal communities from the Salton Sea, California, USA - SS_1_S_1 metaG | ecosystem: Environmental > Aquatic > Non-marine Saline and Alkaline > Hypersaline > Sediment ...
CTCTTTTGATAACCATTCGCAATAATGAACTTTATTCTAAATCAATCATATATTTATAAATATTAATTTCAATGAAAATAGTAATCCCTCGTCATGAGTAGGAACTGCAGACGCACGGATTTCGAGGAGTCGGATCATGACGAATTCCGGAAAAAGGCACTCGCTCTTTGCGAATTGGAACGGCGGGGCACCACCATGCAGATCGGTTGAGGGTCTCACTCAATAAATCGTCACTCTCACCGTGTCCGAATAAGTTCCCTCCATGACATTATCGAGGCTGTCGACGGCGAAGGTGAATTCCCATTCGCCCGCGGGCAGAGTGGTCGACGCGATGAGATAGTTGTTGATCGTGAGGAGCGGACCGCCGAAGGCCCGAATCGGTGTGTAGCTCTGAGACCACGATCCGGGATAGGTCCACCACCAGACATCGATCTGAGGCGGCTCGAAAATGGCCGACACCCAGTAGTCGGCCGTGCCGCCCGCCCCGTTCCGGGGATCGAGCGAGATCCTGAAGTGGATCGTCGACCACTGCGGAATGGTGACCGGGCCATCGGAGCCATTGATCTTCGCATCGGGAAAGGGACCGAATTCCTTGGTCCACACACTCCCCCAACTGTCGCCCGAACGCTCGGCGACGACCATCCTGTCGTCGGTGATATGGACGACGAAGAACTTCTGATCCTTCGCTCTGCCGATGTTGTAGGTCTCGATGCCGTTCCACACGCGGCGCATGGTGCCGTGGTTGTGGCCGTGAAAGGTGGCGATCACATTGTAGTTTTGGATGACCTGGTAGTAGGCCTGTCTTTCAGCCTGGGTCCACCAGCCGAGGCCGAATCCGTCGAGGCCGTAGTGGTGGTAGATGACGAGAGGCCGGTTCGATCCACCGAGATGTGTGTTCAGATCGTCGATGAGAAAATCGAGGCTCTCCGCCGCGTCGCCCGCGCCGCCCGGGTAGAGGTTGAGGTTGACGAAGTGAACGCCGTCCCACTCGAAGGAGTAGTGCAAGCCGTTGCTCGAGACGTTGAGCAGGCCGGAACGCTGGCTGTTGCGGTCCCTGATCCCGTCGAGCACCACGCCGGTGGCGGGGCTGTGAATGTCGTGGTTGCCGAAACCCTCGTAAACGGGAAAGTCGATGCGCCCGCCGCCGTTCACACCATAATCATCGACAAACCCTTGGCGCCAGTAGAGGAACCAGTAGCCGCTCCAGTTCTCCCACGTTCCCGAGTCGGTGAGGTCGCCGGGGATCAGAACCCCCCGAGGAGGATCGACGGTCCCCCCCACCGAGGTGGGATAGGCCGTTCCGGCGATGGCGTTCATCCGGTCGATCACCTCCTTGTTGAGCGCCTCGTTGTCGCCCCACTGATCCTGGCCGTAATGCGTATCCGAACAGACGAGGAAGGTGATGTCCCTCGCAACGCCCGCCGGAAGAAGGGCGACGAAAGAAAAGAGGAGCAGGGTGCCCGTGAGTTTCATTGCAGATCCCTTTTGAAATCGTCGGCGTGCCGCGCGGCCCGGACCACGCGGCGCAATTAATTGATATTATTTTATATCATCACCATCGTGGGAGACAGAAAAAAAAGCCCGGCTTCCCTCGAGAAGCCGGGCATCCCCGCCGTGGCGGGAGTTATCTTCGCGCGATGATTACTTCTCCTCGCCGCCGTTGTCGCCGTATTCCATGTCGGCCATCATGCGGTAGAGGTTGGAGCGGAACTTGGTCGCTTCCTCGGCCTGCTCCATGAGCAGGGCGGCCTGCTTCTCGCTGAGGCCCTTGAGGCTGCGATAGCGGTTCTCGGAATAAGCGTACTCGGAGAAGGTGCCCTTGGGCGCCTTGCTGTCGAGGACGAGGGGGTTCTTGCCTTCCTGGACGAGGTCGGGGTTGTAGCGGGACAGGGTGAAGTGGCCGCAACCGACGGCCTTCTTCTGCTGGTCGACGCCGGTGGTCATGTTGATGCCGTGGGCGATGCAGTGGCTGTAGGCGATGATGATCGACGGGCCGTCGTAAGCCTCGGCCTCCATGAAGGCCTTGACCGTCTGCGACGGATTCGCGCCGAAGGCGACGGTGGCCACGTAGACGTTGCCGTAGGTCATCATCATCATGGCGAGATCCTTCTTGGGCGTCGACTTGCCGCCCACGGCGAACTTGGCCGTCGACGCAAGGGGTGTCGCCTTGGACATCTGGCCGCCCGTGTTCGAATAGACCTCGGTGTCGAGAACGAGAACGTTGACGTTCTTGCCCGACGCCATCACGTGGTCGAGTCCGCCGTAGCCGATGTCATAGGCCCAGCCGTCGCCGCCGAGCGCCCAGACGGAGCGCTTGACCATGTAGTCGGCGAGCTCGGTAAGCCGCTTGGCCTCCCAGCTCGAGTCTCCGGCAAGCTTCTCCTTGAGGGCGGCCACGTTGGCGCGCTGCGCCTCGATCTCTCCCTGCGTGGTCTGCGGCGCATCGCGCACCGCCTCGAGCTCGGACTTGTAGGCCGCGCCGTTCGCGAGCAGCGTGTCGATCAGCTCGCCCGCGGCGATGTTGAACCGGTCGACGGCAAGGCGCATTCCGAAGGCGAACTCGGCATTGTCCTCGAAGAGGGAGTTGGACCACGTGGGGCCCCGTCCGTCTTCGCGGGTGCAGTAGGGCGTGGTGGGCAGGTTGCCGCCGTAGATCGACGAGCAGCCCGTGGCGTTTCCGATCATGAGCCGGTCGCCGAAGAGCTGGGTCATGAGCTTGACGTAAGGCGTCTCGCCGCAGCCGGCGCAGGCGCCCGAGTACTCGAAGAGCGGCCGCTTGACCTGGCTGCCCTTGACCGTCGCAGGGTTGAAGAGCTCCGAGTCGGTCTCGGGAAGATCGAGGAACCACGCATAGTTGTCCCGCTCCGTCTCGCGGATCGGCGCCTGGAAGACCATCTGCAGCGTCTGCTGGCCCGTCTTGTTGCCCTCGGCGTCTTTGCGCTTGCCGGGGCAGGTGTGGACGCACGCGCCGCAGCCGGTGCAGTCCTCGGGGGCGACCTGAACGGTGCAGGTCAAATCCTTGTCCTTGACGCCCTTGGCCTTGACGCTCTTGAGCGTGGCGGGCGCCGATTCGAGATGGCTCGGGTCGTAGACCTTGATGCGGATCGCCGCATGGGGGCAGACGTAGGAGCAGAGCGCGCACTGGAGGCAGGAGCTCTCGTCCCACTCGGGGATGTCGTTGGCGATGTTGCGCTTCTCGTACTGGGTGGTCGCCGTGGGGAAGGTGCCGTCGACGGGCATCTTGCTCACGGGGATCGAGTCGCCCACGTTCTTCATGATCGGGCCGGCAACCTCCTTGACATACTCGGGTGCGCCTTCGGGCACGATATCGTGGAGCTCGATGGTGCTCGTGGCCGAAGCCGGAACCTCGACCTTCTCGAGGTTGTCGAGGGCGGCGTGGATGGCGGAGACGTTCATGTTGACCACCTTCTCGCCCTTGGAGCCGTAGGTCTTCTGAATCGTGTCGGTGATGGCGGCCACGTAGTCGTCGCGCTCGAGGATCTTGGAGATCTCGAAGAAGCAGGTCTGCATGATCACGTTGATGCGTGCGCCGAGGCCGAGCTCCTTGCCGATGTCGATGGCGTCGATGGCGTAGAAGTCGAGTTTCTTGTCGATGATCTGCTGCTGGATCGCGCGCGGCATCTTGTCCCACACTTCGGAAGGCTCGTAGGGGCTGTTGAGCAGGAAGGTGCCGCCTTCGACGATCCCCTCGAGCACGTCGTAGCGCTCGAGGAAGCTAAAGTGGTGCACGGCCACGAAATTGGGCGAGCTGACCAGATAGGGCGAGCGGATCGGGTTCTTGCCGAAGCGGAGGTGGCTCACCGTGATGGCGCCCGCCTTCTTCGAGTCGTAGACGAAGTAGCCTTGCGCGTTGTTTTCCGTGTTCTCGCCGATGATCTTGATGCTGTTCTTGTTGGCTCCCACCGTTCCGTCAGCGCCGAGGCCGAAGAACTTGCCGCAGTACACGCCGGTCTGATCGTTCTCGTACGACTCGTCGTAGTCGAGCGAGGTGTGGGCCACGTCGTCGACGATCCCCACGGTAAAGTGATTGCGCGGCTTGTCGTTCTTGATGTTGTCGAGCGCCGCCTTGGCCATGGCCGGGGTGAACTCCTTGGAGCCGAGTCCGTAGCGGCCGCCGACGATCTTCGGATAATTGACGAACTGGGCGTAACCGTCGGTCATCGCCTCGCCGATGGCGGTGCGCACGTCGACGTAGAGCGGCTCGCCGATGGCGCCCGGCTCCTTGGTGCGGTCGAGGACGACGATCGATTCGACCGACTTGGGCAGGGCGGCGACGAACGCCTTGCAGTCGAAGGGCCGGTAGAGGCGGACCTTGATGAGACCGACCTTCTCGCCGGCGGCGTTGAGGCTTTCCACGGTCTCGTGCATCGTCTCGGCGCCCGAGCCCATGATGATCGCCACGCGGTCGGCGTCAGGCGCGCCCACGTAGTCGAAGAGGTGGTACTGGCGGCCGGTGAGCTCGGCGAACTTGTCCATGTACTGCTGCACGAAGCCGGCAGCCTTTTCGTAGAAAGGATTGACCGTCTCGCGGCCCTGGAAGTAGACGTCGGGGTTCTGGGCGCTGCCGCGCAGCACGGGGCGGTCGGGGTTCATGCCCCGCTCGCGGTGGGCGCGCACCAGCTCGTCGTCGATCATGTGGCGCATGTCGTCGAAGGTGAGCTCCTCGACCTTCTGGACCTCGTGGGAGGAACGGAAGCCGTCGAAGAAGTGCACCATGGGCACGCGCGATGCGAGGGCGGCGCCCTGGGAGACGAGACTGAGGTCCATGATCTCCTGGTTGTTGCCCGCGGCGATGAGGCCGAAACCGGTCGACCGCACGGTCATCACGTCCGAGTGGTCGCCGAAGATCGAAAGCGCCTGGCAGGCGACGGAGCGGGCCGACACGTGGAAGACGGTCGGAGTGAGCTCACCGGCAATCTTGAACATGTTGGGAATCATCAGGAGAAGGCCCTGAGAAGCGGTGAAGGTCGTGGTGAGGGCGCCCGTTGTGAGCGCGCCGTGCACGGCGCCCGATGCGCCACCCTCGGACTGAAGCTCGGACACGGTCGGAATCGTGCCCCAGATGTTTTTCATGCCCTTGGCCGAGCGTTCGTCAGCCACTTCGCCCATCACCGACGAGGGGGTGATCGGGTAGATGGCGCAGACGTCGTTTGTGGCGTGAGCCACGTAGGCCACGGCCGTGTTGCCGTCGATCATCACTTTCTTTCGAGCCATGAATGTCTCCTTTTATCTGGCGTTCCCGCTAATTCGAACTTGCGTCGATTTGGTTACTGGTTTCAGCTCCGCGCCCGGAGGGCCCATTCCTTTGGCGCAGAAGGGGTTCATCTTTTCGAGAGCAGGCATAGAAAAGGCAATTTTACAATCTTCCCAGACCGAAATTCAAGACTTGAACAAAGTTTGATGAGATATTGTGGGCCGAGGCGCGCTCGAGGTGCGCGCAGAGTGCGGCGAGCGCACCTTGCCCGTAACTCCTTACTTTTCAGCACATTGAACGAACAAAGACTGAACCGATCTTCACGGTGAGGCTTCGATCTCGCGCCTGAAACAGGTCAGGTGGCCATCGAAGTAAAAAACCCGGAAGGAGGAGGGCAAAAATTCTTTGAGGCAGTCGGCGATGCTGAAGATCACCACCGGCCGATCGGTCGCACCCAGATCGGCGGCGAGTCGCTCGTAAAACCGCCGTCCCTCGCCGCTTGGGCGCACCGGACGGTAGATGTAGATAAAGTCCATTCCCGCGGCCGACTGGTTGCAGACGTCGTCGACGCGCCACTCGACGCGATCGGCGTCGATGCCGAGCCACGCCTGGAGCGCGCGGCCGATCTCCACCATGCGGCGGGAGATTTCGATCTGCACGCAACGCTTGTGGGGGTAAAGTTTTTGGAAGAGCAGTCCCTGCAATCCGTTTCCGGCGCCGAAGTCGGCCGACACCGTTTCGGGGCCGATCCACGGCCCGGCTTTGACGAGCGGGCTCAGCCCGCCGGCGTGGCACCAGTAGCCGCCCGTTTCGTCGACGCGGCGCCGTTCGTCGGGCGTGTACGGCGCCTCGTGCATATGGAGATGGCAGTAGAGCTCGAGGAAGGCCTGCTCGATGGCGTCGCGATCGTTGTGCTCGAGGCTCTCGAGATAGCGGTCCCGCAGCGCGGCCTGCTGCGGAAAAAGGCCATCGCCATCGGGACACTCGGGAAGGGTGGCGAAGAGGGTCATGAGACGGACGAACGATTCGAGCTCCCCCGCCGAGTTCGGGGCTTCCCCGGCCGACTTCGGGGCTTCCCCGGCCGACTTCGGGGCTTCCCCGGCCGACTTCGGGGCTTCCCCGGCCGACTTCGGGGCCTCCCCGACGGATTTCGGGGCTTCCCCGACGGAGTCATCGCCGAAAAGTTCTGTGAGTCGGGTGTGAAGCTCTTGGTTCATCTTTTTGTCGACACTGTCGGGGCCGGCACGGTGGAACGTGCTTTTCCATATTTTCCATAATCTCGATGCGCTATATTAGAGGAAGAAACCGGTGTCTGGAACCCATGACCGCGGAGAAATCATGCGTAAATTCTTGATCCTCGGGCTGGCCGTTGTTGTGGCGGCGGCGATTTTGCACATTCCGATCCAAGGAACGGTCAACGAGTCAACGGAGGCAGAGGTGGACCAAGCGGTGAAACCCATCGATCTCGATTCCTTCTCGGCAGAGAAACCCGATCGCGCTCTCGATCTGCTTTTCATTCATCATTCCTGCGGCGGGCAGCTTCTGGCCGATCGGGGGGAGAAAAAAGGCGAGAACAACATTCTCGACACCCACCCCAATGGCGGCGGGCTCCGCTCCCTGCTCGAGGCCGACGGCTATGTGGTGCACGAGGCGTCGCGCAACAGTGCGGTGGGTGAAGATACCGATCTCTTTCACTGGCTGCCCAAGTTTCGCACGATGATGGACAAGGTTCTCGCCTGCGCCCATCAGGACGAGGCGCTTCCCGAGGGGAAGGGGAACACTGTCGTTCTTTTCAAATCGTGCTATCCGAACAACATGTTCCAGGCGATGGGCACGGAGCCGGGGAATCCCGACGGACCGGCGCTGACCTACTGGAACGCGCGCGCAACCTACACCGCCCTCCTCGACGAGTTTGCCAAGGAGCCCGGGACGCTCTTCGTCTGCGTCACCGCGCCGCCCAATGCGCCGAAGCTGAGCGCCGAGCCGCTCTGGAAATATTTGGCGCGGAAGGTGCTCGGCAAAGAGCAGGATCTCGAGAAATCGAGCGCCATCGCGCGCGAGTTCAACAACTGGCTCAAGGATCGAGAGGGATGGCTCAAAGGTTACGGCCAGAAGAATGTGGTCGTCTTCGACTACTACCACATCCTCACCGGCGAAGGGCGGTCGAATCTCTCCCTCTTCGCCACCGGCGACGGTTCGGACTCGCACCCCAGCGGGGAAGGGAACGCAAGGGCCGCGCAGGCTCTGTTGCCCTTCATCAACAAGGCCGCTCGACGGATGGGTCTGTGTGACTGATGCGGGCAAAGAGGACACCGAAGGTCTCGCAAATCCAGCTCGGTGGCATCACCGTCGACGTGGTGCTGAAAAAGATCAAGAACATCAATCTCACCGTCCACCCCCCGGAGGGACGGGTCAGGATCTCGGCGCCATCGCGCACGAGCCGCGACACGATCCGATCCTTCGTCGTCTCCAAGCTGGGCTGGATCAGCAAGCAGCGGGAAAAGATCGGTAGCAGGCAGCGCGAGAAACCCGCCGAGTACATCGACGGAGAGAGCCACCCACTCTGGGGAAAGGGCTACCCGCTGAGTGTGACCGAATGCGCTCGAGCCCCGGCCGTCGAACTGACATCGGGCTGCATGAACCTCACCGTGCGAGCCGGAACGGACAGACCCGCAAAGGCCGCCATCATCGCCCGATGGTATGGAGAGCAGGTCGATACCGCCGCGAGGCGGCTGATCGCGAAATGGGAGCCGATCCTCGGCGTCAGCGTGAACCGGATCTCGGTCCGGCAGATGAAAACGCGATGGGGAAGCTGCACGCCGCGAGCGGGCACGATCCGGTTCAGCACGGAACTGGCCAAGAAACCGCTGATCTACCTCGAGTACGTCGTGGTGCACGAGATGGTCCACCTGCTCGAGCCGACACACAACGCCAACTTCGTGGCGCTCATGGATCGATTCATGCCGCGGTGGCAGTTCTTTCGGAAAAGCCTGAACCGGTACTCTGACCGGCAGGGCGATTCGGATCAACAAGGGTGACTTCGATCAGGAATTTTCGAAGTGAAGCTCGTCGCGCGAATCATCTTTCGCCCTGGCCGGCTGGCACCGGTCTTCCCACAATCCGACCAGATCCTCCTGCGCCGTCTCGCCGTGCGTCACGAGAATCGTGTCGTCGTCACTCATGGCCGTGTGGAGGACGTCGCCGATGAGCAGCTCTTTCTCCTGCGCGGTCATCACGGGAAACCGGTAGTGCCTGTTCGTGTGCTTGAGCCGCCCCGCCGTCTCTGTCCGATCCGCCGCAAACTGGAGATGCCGGGCAAGACGATCCCGCGTGTAGGAATTGGCGAAATCAGGAGCCGCAGCGAGCACCCGCCGCGCCACGTCGATCAGCGATCCGTCGATCTCCACCCCCACGGCGTTGCGGCCGGTGGCCAGAGCGGCGGCCAGGGTCGTCCCGGTCCCCACGAACGGATCGAGGACGCAGTCGCCCTTGATGGAAAACATGGAGATGAGACGGTAGGCGAGCTCAAAGGGAAAGGCCCCGCTCCGTTGCCTCTCGGTCCGGTCCAGAAGTTTTTGGGGCGTCCCCTTGATGTCGAACCAGACATCGGAAAACCAGACATTGCGCTCTTCCCAGAAAAAAGCGCTCGCGCGGCGGAGACTCTTCTCATCGTCGGCGGTGAAACGCCTTCGGGGGCCTTTGCGCAGGACGAGGATGTATTCGTGTTCGTAGGTCACATAGGCTCCCACGGGAAGCATGCCCGAGCCCATGAACTTGTTCGGCGCATTGGTCTGCTTTCGCCACAAGATATCGGGCAGCGCCGCATAGCGGCGGTCGAGAAAGGCGCTGAGTAAACGCGAATGGTTCGAGTAGAGCTGAAAATCACCCGCCAAGGTTCTCGTCGCATCGCCGATGTTGAGGCACGCAATGCCGCCCGGCTTCAGGAGCCTGTCGCATTCCGCCCAGACCCCATCGAGGACGCCGTGCATCAGCTCGAAGGCGCGCCGGCCCTCGCTCGCCGCCAGGTGCTCGGCAATCCGCTCGTCCTGGGCGGCGAATAGGCCATCCCACATCTCGATCATCGGGTAGGGCGGCGAGGTCACGATCAGGTCGACCGACTGCGGGCCGAGGCAGGCGATCTTATGAGCCGATCCTTGAATGAGGCGAATCTCTGTATCCATGGTGAACCAGGACCATCTTTCAGTGTGGTGAATCCTCATCCTCAGATCTAACCGAGCTGCCCATCGCCGTCAAGGTGGGACGATCGAATCTCCCGACGGCCGCGCACTCCTATCGGCGGTCATCGGCCCGCGGCACAGGATAGAGGACGAGGTCCTTCACCCCCTCGGGCGGGACATCGAACTCCATCGGCTCGAAGAGCGACCGTGGAACACCCCGCGGCCGGTCCTCGTACACCACGAAGAGCGACGCCCTGTAGGCGCCGGGCATCATCCGCTCGAAGGCGAAGGCGCCCGTGGCGTGATCGACCGCCTCGTAGCGCGTGCCGGGCACCTCGCCCGACAAGGCCGGAACGATGAGCGCCTGCAGCGCGTCGAGCAGATTGCGCGGTTCGGTCCCCTCGGTGTAGAGGGTCAATCCGATCTCGTCGGCGCCCCGCACGCTTTCGGGCAGCCGCACCCAGCCCTTGATCGAGACCGGTGCAAAGAGCATCAGCTCGACCGGACCGGCCGCACTGCGGGGCGTAACCTTCACCCCCTTGGCGGCGCGGCTGCCGTACGTTTTGGTTTCCACCCGCACCTGATAATCGCCCACGGGAACGCGGGCGATGGAGAACGATCCATCGATGCCGGTCATCGTCTCCATGCTGATCAGGGAGTGGCCCGGTGATCGCGACATGGCCTTCGTCACGGTGTCGCCGATCGCGTCGCCGCGGCGGAGCGCCTTTTCGAAGTCGTCTCCCAGTTCGATCCCACCGCTCGGGATCCAGACCCTCACGCGCGCGCCGCGCACCGGCTCCTTTCCGGGGTAGAACGTCGCCCTTCCGAAGATCGATCCGGTCACGATGTCGACCTCCGCAAAATGGGGACGGTCGGCAGCGACGTCGATCTCCCGCTCCACCCTGATCTCGGGTGAGCCGTCGGACAGGGGAGGGAGGGTGATCGTGAGAAATCGTTTTCCAGCCTCGACGGGGCCGAGCTCAAAGAGGCCGTCGTCGTTCACCGGCACCTTGGCGCTCGTGAAACGAACCCCGACGATCGCACCCGCAGTAGGCAGCCCGTCGACGAGCACGCGCCCCGACACGTGGCCGCACGCAATCCGCTCCTCCGGAAGGGGCAGATAGAACTCGGCCTCCACCGTCTCGGCGGAAACGACGTCGACCGAGCCGAGTTCGACAGGCTCCTGCTGGAATACGTCGAAGAGCCTCAGCGGCGCCTTGTTGACGAGCCGCTCGATCAGGTAGACATCGTAGCAGCCGGGATTGAGGTTCTTGATCCGGAATCGCCCCGCGCCGTTCAAGGCGACCAGAAAGGGGGTGGCCGCCTGGGGGATGTCCTCGCCCGATCTGAAATCGAGCGCCACCGAATAGCGGAGTGGATCGATGGCGTCGGGAAGGTGGACGGCGCCGTCGATCGCACCGCCCGGCTTCAGGGCGATGACCCTCTCCTTTTCTAGAGGAACCTCCACCTCGGCCAGGCCTCCGGCGTATCCGGGGTGCGTCACCACAACCGTGTATTTCCCCGGACCGGGAAGGTCGACGGTTGCGCGCCCTTCGCCGTCGGTCCTGGCGCGCACGATCTGCAGGCCCTGCTCGATCCAGTCGGTCATGCCTGCGCCGACGATGATTTCGGCCCATTCGATCGGCGCGCCCGTCTTCGCCGCCACCACGCGGATGCCGGCCGGGGCGGCCTGTTTCAGGACGATCCTTTTTTCGAGCGGCGCGCTCCCGATCTCGATCTTCTCAACCGCTCTGCCATACCCCTCTGCGGTGACCACGAGGTCGTATTCGCCGGGCGCGAGGCGCTCGACGACCGCTCTGCCCGGCCCGATCCACGAGAGGTGATCGTCGACCGCCAAGGGGCTGTCCGAGGGAAAGATGTTCTGAAAGGACTTTGCCCTGAGCCGCACCGTCGCTTCGCTCACCGGCGATCGGTCGCTGTCGACGATCTCGAGTTTCAGATCGTGCGCCGCGCCGAGCCGGACAAGGAGCCCGTCGCTGCCCGGATCGAGCGGCCCCGCAAATGTCCACGCCTCGTGCCGATGGGCACGAAGCGCAAAGAGGGTCGGCAGGGGCGCGGCGCCTTCGAAGGAAAAAAATCCCTTGCTGTCGCTGTGCGTCGCGGGATGAAGAATCTGCAAGGCGCCCGTTCCGACGATGGCGCCGGCGCAGACCTCGACTCCGGGGACCGGCTCGCCGTCGTGGCCGACCACCTGGCCGCCGATCACCACGCCCCGATCGAGAACGATCGTGCCGGCGTCGTGGGCGCCCCGATCGTTGATGTTGACCCGCCCCGCCGCCCGGGTCACGAAACCGATCCTGTCCGCAATGAGCCGCACCTCGCCAAAGGGAACCCCGTCGAGGCGAAAGGTTCCATCCCGCGCCGTGCGCGTCTCGGCGATCGGCAGCATTCGCAGGAGTTGAAGCGCCGCCGGGGGCGGATCGATCACGTAACGGACGACGGAGAAGAGGCGCCACTCGAAGAGGATCGGGCATCCCTCGCGGAAGATGTGCAAACCTTCCCTGAAGACCTCGGCCGGCAGGTCGGCGGCGCGCACGCGCACATCGGCGAGGGGTTCGCCCCCTGCGCCGACCACCTTTCCCGTGAGCGCCGCGCAGGGACCGAGGACGATATCGCCGAGGTCGGCCACCTCGCCCGGATTCGGTTGCACGTCGACCACGCGGGTGACGAAGCCCTTCTGCTCGCGATCGACTTGAAGCAGGTGATAGGCGCGGGGATGCACGTCGCCGAAGGAAAAGATGCCCTGATCGTCGGTCAAGGTCTTGTCTGTTTTCAGGTCGACACCGGGTTCCGCACTGCGGGCGCCGCCGTCCGCCACGCGCCCCTGAAGGAGATCGGCCAAACGCACGCCGGTGAGGCGCACCGTTCGGTCGGCCACCGGCGCTCCCTCTCTGTCGATCACACGGCCCCGAAAACCGCCGAGCGCCTTGCGATAAGCGGCCGGCATGGAACCCGCCTCCGATCCGGGTACGATCGGCACCCGCGGAGCGCGGCCGAAAGCGTCGGGATCGCCCCCGAGCTCGGGCTGCTCCCCGCCGTCCCTCTCGACCGACGCGAGCCGGTTTGGGGAACCTCCCTCTTCGCCGGAGGAATCGGGCTGCCAGAAATAGATCAGCGATCCGAGGAGAAGAGCCGTCACCGCGGCCGCGATGCCGATTTTCAATTTGAGACTCATGGCCAGGACTCCCGTAAAAACCGCACTCGGTGTTCCAGTCGGCGTCAGTCCCGCGGCGGTCGCCAGGGGGAGGCACCACGCGGCTTGTGCGCCGCACGCGGCACGAGCGCCGTACTCGCCGTCGAGGCGGCGCCTGAGCTGATCGAGTCCCCGCTGGATGCGGGTCTTCACCGTTTCCACCGGCGCACCGAGGCGCCGGGCGATCTTGCGCGGAGGGAGGTCGTCGTAGAATCGGTAGAGGATCGCCGAGCGGTAGGGTTCGTTGAGCTCGAGCAGCGCTTCGACCACGCGGCGCCGGGCGCCTTCGGCCTCGATGAGCTCGTCGGTGGAGCGCTCCGCCTCGGGCCGGGCGGCTGCATGCTCCCGCCGATGGACGCGCTCGTCGGTGCGCACGCTGCGCCGCACCAGGTTGCGCGCCGTACCGGCGAGCCATGCGCGCACCGAGGCAACGTCGGCGGCGGGCTTCTCGAGCGCCGCCACCCAGACGTCCTGAGCCACATCCTCGGCCTTCTGCTCGTCGCCGATCAGACGGCGCGCAAGGCGGCGGATGAAGTCCGCGTGGGTGAGGAGGATCTCGGGGCTCAATGTTTGCGGCGCCGATTCCATGGCAAGTTTCCCTCCGACTCGAAGGATTCGCGAAACCCTATTATAGCGTTCGAGAGCGCCGAATGCGTGAACTCGCTCTCTACCCTCTGGTGCCCGGCGCGGCCGAAAGGGACTCCGGGTTTTTTTGGAAAAATAGCGCCGCCCGTGCTTGGATGATGAGGATGGGCAAAATAGGCCGCTCGAAGGAGACCAGATCATGAAGAACGTCAACCGCCGCACATTTCTTAAAACGACGGGCGCCACAGTCGGCTCGCTCTGCATGACCGGGCTGCGAGGCGCCGAATCGGAGGAGAAGAAGAGGCCCAACATCCTTCTCTACGTCGTCGACGATCAGGGGTCCGACGATGCCGGGTGCCTCGGCAACCCGGTGATCAAAACGCCGGGCCTCGACGCCCTGGCGCGCGAAGGGGTGATCTTCACCAACGCCTTCTGCACCACGGCGTCGTGCGCGGCGAGCCGGTCGGTGATCCTGAGCGGTCTCTACAGCCATGCCAACGGCATGTACGGCCACTCGCACGCGTGCCACCACTTCAGTTGTTTCGACAATTTCAAGAGTCTGCCCGTCCGCCTGGGCGAGGGGGGGTACCGGACGGCGAGTGCGGGAAAGTACCATGTGGCGCCCGAGCCGGTTTTTCATTTTGACGAGTATATCCGGGGCCCCTCTCCGAAAGAGATGGCGGACAAGACGAGGCGGATCCTCGCCGACGAGAGCGGGAGCCCTTTTTTTCTCTACTTCTGCACCCACGAGCCGCACCGGCCGTTCCAGCGCGGGGGGACCGATCCGATCGATCCTGCCGATGTGATCGTCCCCCCCTACTTGCCCGATATACCCGAGTGCCGCGAGGAGCTGGCCCGCTATTACATGTCGACGCAGCGCGCCGACAGCGGCCTGGTGCGCCTCATGGAGCTGCTCGAGGAGACCGGCCACTGGGACGACACGCTCATCGTTTACATCTCCGACAACGGGATCGCCTTTCCGGGCGCCAAGACGACACTCTACGAGCCCGGCATGCGGCTGCCCTGCGTGATGCGCAATCCTTTTGCCGGAACGAGAGGAACGGCCAGCAGCGCAATGATCACCTGGGCCGACATCGCGCCCACGCTGCTCGACGCCGCCGGGATTCTGTCGCCCCACGATCTCGCCCCCGCCGTGGAGCCGCCCGAAACGCAGCGCTTCAACGACCGGATTCCTCAAAACGGCAAACTTCACGGCCAGTCGGTCTTGCCCGTTCTCGAAGGGGAGCCTCCGGGTGGATGGGACGAGATCTACGCCTCCCACACCTTTCACGAGATCTACATGTACTATCCCATGCGCGTCGTGCGCGAGCGGCGGTTCAAGCTGATCTGGAACATCGCCCACGAACTGGAGTATCCCTTCGCCTCCGATCTTCATGCGTCGAAGACATGGCAGGCGGTTCTGGACAGGGGGATCGAGCGGTACGGGAAACGGGCGGTGGCCGACTACCTGCGGCGGGCCGAATTCGAGCTCTACGATCTGGAAAAGGATCCCCACGAGGTCGTTAATCTGGCAAACAGTCCAGAATATTCGGCCGACCTGAAAAGGATGAAGAAGAAACTGAAGGCCTTTCAGTATCGAACAGGCGATCCCTGGATCGGGAAATGGCTCTACGAGTAAAGCCCACGCCGATCCTCACGAATCGTTCAACTTCCTTTTTGTGAGAGAGAGGGCCAGGTTCTTGCATCGTCCCCCGATTCGTATAGAATAATCAAATCACCGGAATATTTACTTAAACCTTCAGAATCGTGCATTCGAGAAATCGGGAAATCACCAGTTGAGGCAGTCTCTGCGTCTCTGCAGGGGCTACCCATGAATGTCCTAGCGAAAGTTCACAGGGAGAGGAGAACGAAAATGAAGAAACCCATTGGACCGAAACGCACAATCGAGACGATTCTTTTTGCAGCGATCCTTGTCTTCGCAGGCGCCGCTCATTTGAGCGCCGACGATGGCGCCGGCCCGGTGAACCCTGCGGCGCCATGCCCGGCGGCGGCACCGAACCGGGCCGTCGGCGACGTGATCAACTCTTTTTCCGCACCCGGACTCGGCGATCTCCGCGGTCTCACCTTCGATGGACAGTACCTCTGGATGGCCGAGGACGACGGCAAAACGATCCACAAGATCAATCCCCTGACCGGGGCCGAAGTCGCCACGATTCCGACGCCCGGTTCCGCCTTCACCCAGGGGCTCGCGTGGGACGGAACGAGCCTCTGGCACGCGGAGTACAATGGAATCGTCTACGAACTCGATCCGGCGAACGGCGCGATCCTTTCCAGCTTCGCAGCGCCCACTGTTTATCCCTGCGGCTTGACCTGGGACGGGACCCATCTCTGGACCGCCTCATACCGCGAGGACATGATCTTTCAGATGACCACGGCAGGAGGACTGGTGAATTCCTTTCCCGCTCCCGCCGGCGATGGGTGGGGTGTGGCATTCGATGGAAACTCGCTCTGGCACGGCCAGTTCAACGCGGGACTGATCTACGAACTCGATCCGACCGACGGTACCGTTCGGAGCTCCTTCCCGACGCCCGCTTACAGCCACTGTCTCGGCCTGACCTTTGACGGGAAGTACCTCTGGACGACGAACAACAATTACGACCAGATCCACCAGCTCGACGCCGGCCTGTCGACCGATCCGATCCTCGACGTCAAGCTCGACGGACACGACGGTCCGATCACCATCTCCAGCACGCAGCAGGTGATGCTCACCATCTCGCTTCAGCCGGAGGGGATGGCGGGAGCGAACATGGACTGGTGGGTGGTGGCGCAGAACACGAGCGGTGGACTCTACTCGTGGGTTTACTCATTGCCCTGGCACTGGACCAACGGTCTCCGCCGCGCCTACGCCGGGCCTCTCATCCCGATCACCAACTACACCCTCCGCGACGGCACCATCCCCGCAGCGACGTGGACGATCAATTTCGCTGTCGATGCGAGAGACAATACCTATCAGGGAACCTATGTGGGAGCGATCGAAATCACGTCGATGTGACGCGTGATGTCAAGCTGTCCGGCTGCCGACAGGCGGCCGGACAGCCGCAACGCCGCCGACCGCATGGGGACCGCCGCTTGAAATTTCAGGCTCGTTATGGCTGAATCGGACGGGTTCTTATTGCGGACCCAAACACCTGACTTGACTTTGCTGACCGGGGCGGAATCCGACCAATGGCCGAAACCAAAGCCGAGGGTGAGAAGATCACCCCCATGATGCGGCAGTTCAACAAGGCGAAGCGCGCCCACCCCGACGCGCTCCTCTTCTTCCGCATGGGGGACTTTTACGAGCTCTTCTACGACGACGCCAAGGTGGCGTCGAAGGTGCTCGGTATCGCGCTCACCGCCCGGTCGAAGGGGACCAACGCGGCGCCCATGGCGGGCGTGCCGGTCAAGGCTTATGAACAGTACCTCTTCAAGCTGATCCGCGCGGGGTACAAGGTGGCGATCTGCGACCAGATCGAGGATCCGCGCGAGGCGAAGGGGATCGTCGACCGCGCCGTGACGCGCATCGTGACGGCGGGCACCATCACCGAGGAGGAGCTCCTCGAGAGCAGCCGGTCGAACTTCCTCCTCGCCGTGGCGCCCGGGTCGCGCGGCGCGGGGCTCGGCTGGATCGACATGAGCACGGGCGCCTTCTTCACGGCGGCCACCACCATGGAAAACCTTGCCGACGAGGTGGGCCGCGTCGAACCGGCGGAGATCATCTTTCCCGAATCGCACGCCGATCCGGCGGCGGCGTTCATGTCGACCCTGCGCTCGGCGACCGACGCGCCCCTCACGCCCGTGTCGGACTGGCTCTTCGAGCCGGGACACGCGACGGAGACCCTCAAGGAGCACTTCGGTGTCTCGTCGCTGCGCGGTTTCGGTCTCGACGACGATGCTCCCGGGATCGCCGCGGCGGGCGCGGCGCTCGAGTACATCTGCAACACCCAGATGGACAAGCCGCTCCAGGTGCGCACCATCACGCCCTTCGTGCTCACCGAGCACCTCATTCTCGACCGGCCGTCGCGCAACGCCCTCGAGCTGGTGGCCAACTCGCGCGACGGCGGCCGGGCCGACACGCTTCTCGCCTGCATCGACAAGACGCGCACCCCCATGGGCGGCCGGCTGCTGCGCGACTGGATCCTTCTGCCGTCGACGCGCGTCGACACGATCGTGAGCCGGCAGCAGGGCGTGGCCGAGCTCTTCGACAACCCCGCTCTCCGCGCCGACCTGGGAGAGACCCTCTCCAAGGTCTTCGACATCCAGCGGATCACGACCAAGATCCTCGCCGGGCGCGCCAACGCCCGCGACCTGGTCAACCTGCGCGAATCGATCGCCGTCATGCCGGCGCTCATCGATCTCTTGAAGGACGCCTACTCGGAGATCCTCTTCGACCTCGGCAAGAAGCTCGATACACTCGAGGAGACGGGCGCGCTCCTTGCCCAAGCCATCGAGGACCGCCCCCCCACGACGCTCAAGGACGGGGGGATCATCAAGGACGGGTACAACGGCGAGCTCGACGAACTCCGCGCGCTCCGCCGCGACGGCAAGGACTACATCTTGCGCCTCCAGCAGCGCGAGATCGAGCGGACGGGGATCTCCAACCTCAAGGTGAGCTACAATCGCGTCTTCGGCTACTACATCGAGGTGACCAACACCCACCGCGACCTGATCCCCGACGACTACATCCGCAAGCAGACGCTCAAGAACGCCGAGCGCTACATCATGCCCGAGCTCAAGGAATACGAGGTCAAGGTCCTCACCGCCGACGAGCGGATCAAGGATCTCGAGTATTCCCTCTTCCAGGAAGTGCGCGACGCGCTCTGCGCCAAATCGGACGCGCTCCAGCAGACGGCGGGCGCCGTGGCCGCCATCGACGTGATCGCTTCGCTCGCCGAGGCGGCGGCGCTCGGCGGCTACGTGCGGCCCGCGGTGAACGATGAAGGCGCGATCCGCATCGTCGAGGGCCGCCACCCCCAGCTCGAGGCGGCCATGGAGAGCGGCGAGTTCGTTCCCAACGACATCGAGTTCGACCGCAACGTGCGGCTCGTGGTGCTCACCGGACCGAACATGGCGGGCAAGTCGACCTACCTGCGGCAAGCGGCGCTCATCGTGATCCTCGCCCAGATGGGCTCCTTCGTGCCGGCGGCATCGGCCGAGATCGGGCTCGTCGACCGGATCTTCACCCGCGTGGGCGCGTCGGACGATCTGGCGCGCGGCTCGTCGACCTTCATGGTCGAGATGGAGGAGACGGCCAACATCCTCCACAACGCCACCGAGAAGAGCCTCATCATTCTCGATGAGGTGGGCCGGGGAACGTCGACCTTCGACGGCCTCTCGCTCGCCTGGGCGATCTCCGAGTTCATCCACGACCGGATCAACGCGCGCACACTCTTCGCCACCCACTACCACCAGCTCACCGGGCTGGCCGACGAGTTCCCGCGCGTGGCCAATCTCAGCGTGGCGGTGCGCGAGTGGGAGAACCAGATCATCTTCCTGCGCAAGATCGTGGCCGGCGGAACGGACAAGAGCTACGGCATCCACGTGGCGCGCCTCGCCGGCATCCCATCCGAGGTGCTCGGCCGGGCGAGCGAGGTCTTGAAGGAGCTCGAGATCAGGAGTCCTGACCTGACGCTGAGTGCGGTACCCGGCCAGCAGGCAAAGCCTCATAGAAAGAGAAAGTCCACCTCGGGCCAGATGCCGCTCTTTGTGCCGGCGGCCGAAGCGCCGCAAAGCGGGCGCTCGGTAGACGATCCGGAACAGATCCGGGCGGACAAGGTCCGTGACGCGATCGCCGGGATCGACACTGATGCCATCACGCCGATCGACGCGCTCCTGGCCTTGAAAAAGCTCAAGGATCTCCTCGACGGAGACCGTACCGACTCATCAGGAAAATCTTGAGTCGCCTCCAACAAATCACTATACTCTGATATATCGACAACCCTGAGTTATTCTGACCATTCAAATTGGAGGTGAGTGATGCGCTCTTCCCTGGCTCTAATTTTGTTCCTGTCACTGAACGCCGTCGGTTTCTCGGCCACATACTACGTTCCGGACAATTTTTCTTCGATCCAATCGGCCGTGGATGCAGCCGCGAGCGGAGACACGATCATCGTCAGGCCGGGTATCTACTTCGAAAACGTAATCATCCACGCCAAGGGTCTCACTCTCGAGAGCGAGGCCGGACCGCTGGCGACCTGGATCGACGGCGGCCAGGATGGAAGGGTTGTCACCATGTACGATAACGGAGCCGATCCGATCCGTCTCGAGGGATTCACGATCATGAACGGCTACAGTGGCGGAATCGCTTGCGGCGGCGGCACCGCGGTAATTTCGAACAACAGGATCATGTGGAACAGTGTCAAGGCCACCCACTCCGGTGGCGGCGGGATCGCGTGCAGCGGACCTACGATTGATACCTTCGTCGAGATCACCAACAACACGATCGCCCACAATGATATGAAAGTCGATCCCTTCGGCAACGGAGGCAGCGGCGGTGGAATCCGGTGCGAACGGTGCGTCACCGTCTCGATCACGGACAATCTCATCGAAAACAATTGGGCTGTGATGGCAGGTGGCGGGATCTTTCTCCGCTATGTGGACAATTCAGTCATTGCGCGCAACGTGATCCGGCACAACTGGGCTGTATTCACGGGTTCGGGCGGCGGCGGCGTTGGCGGCGGGATCTACTCTTATGACTGTGTGCCCCGGATCGAGAACAACCAGCTGATCAGCAATCACTGTTCAGAGGCGGGCGGCGGAATCTGCTGTTCGGCCGCACAGGGAGCGGAATTGATCAATAACACGATTGTGGGGAACATTTCGCGTTCAGAAGGCGGAGGCCTCGTGCTGGGCGAAACCCAGATCGAGATGTGGAACACCATTCTTTGGGGTAACGAAGCCAACTGGCGCGGCAAGGAGATCAGTTGCACCTACTCGTCGATCCTCTCGATCAACTATTCCGATGTGGAGGGAGGTCAGTCCGGCATTTACGTCGACGGAAGTTCCGTGCTCAACATGGGACAGGGAGTGATCGATGCCGACCCGCTCCTCGCGACCAGCGAGAATGACGGCCACATCACATACAATTCGCCTTGCAGGGACAGCGGCTCGAACAGCGCACCCGGACTCCCTACGGAGGATTTCGAAAATGATCCACGCCTGGTTTCGGGTACTGTCGACATGGGCGCCGACGAATTCCACGGCCATCTCTACCACGTGGGCGACGCCACCCCGGGCGCGGCAGTAACGGTTCGCGTGGTAGGCACGCCCGGAGAGCCCGTGCTTCTCGCCCTGGGAGGAGGAATCGAGGATCCGCCGCTGTCGACGCAGTATGGCGACCTCTACCTCACTCTCCCGCTGACGAACTATTGGCACCTGGGTACGCTGCCCGGCAATGGCTTGCTCCTTTGGCCGATCACCATACCCGCATCGGGCGATCCCTGGGGCACCTACCCCTCGCAGGCCCTGGTGGGACCGTGGGGCGATCCGAACTCGCGCCTGACGAATCTGCATATCGTCAAGACCGACTGAACACCCCACCAGGCCGGATCGATGGAAATGTCTCGCGGGAAAAAAGCCCTTGACTTCCAATTTCACGATTGGCACCATACCAATCATGAAAAGTGGACCCTCCATACCGATCGATCTCGACCGCTCTTCAGAGCAGCCTCTCGCTCACCAAATCGAAGAGCAGATCAAGAGCCTGATCCTCTCCGGATCGATCAAAGAAAACCATAAACTACAATCCACAAGAGATTTATCTAAAAAACTCGGTGTCAATCGCGCCACGGTCACAACAGCCTATCGCCGTCTCGAAGCCCAGGGATTCGCCAGGAGCGGCGTGGGAAGCGGAACTTATGTCGTCGCTCCCGAGTCGATCCAATCAGACTCATTGGACCAGTCCATTGGTTCCTTTCGATTCTCCCCTGGAACTGAGGATCTCTTCCGGTCGCAGTCGACTCTGCCCGATTTCAAGTCCTTCAAGGGCGAGACGTGCAACTTTGCCGCTCTCGTGCCCGACGAGGCGCTCTTTCCCGTGGCGCGGTTCGCGGAATGCATCGACCACGTGCTCTCTCGCGACGGCGGGCAGGCTCTCCAGTACAGCGGCACCCTGGGCCTCCGATCGCTGAGAGAAGTCATCGCACAGCGCATGGCCCACCACGGCGCGGAAATCGATCCCGACCAGATCCTGATCACGAGCGGCGCCCAGCAGGGGTGCGACCTGATCTTTCGCTCTTTTCTGGCCGCCGGCGATCGCCTGATCGCGGGATCGCCCACCTATCACAACATCTTCCCCCTGCTCCGGCAGATGGAAGCAAGCGTTTCGCCCGTGCCGGTCAGCGAGACGGGACTCGATCCGACCGCTCTCGAGCAGGCCGCAAACGAACCCAACGCACGTCTCATTTACACCATGCCCAACTTCCAGAATCCCACGGGCCATACGGCCACCGTCGAAAACCGGAGGAAGGTGCTCGACATCGCGGCGGCGGCCGGCCTGCCCATTCTCGAAGACGATTACGAACAGGACCTCGCCCTCGACGGCGACACCCTGCCGTCGATCCAGTCGCTCGACAGTCAAGGCCGGGTGATCTACCTCGGCACCTTTTCCAAGAGCCTCTTCCCCGGCCTGCGCGTGGGGTGGCTGGCCGCGTCGCGCGAGGTGATCGACAGGGTGGCGGCGCTCAAGAAGGCTTCCGACCTGGAGAACAGCACCCTGCTGCAGAGCGCGCTCTGCGAGTTTTGCGACCGGGGATATTATGACCAACACCTTCCCGCCGTGCGGCAGGCGATCGCCGAGCGGATGGCGGCCACCTTGAGCGCCCTCGACGAGCAGATGCCGCCGGGAACGTCGTGGTCGAAGCCGCGAGGCGGCTACGGGCTCTGGCTCACCCTCCCCGACGGCGTGCGGTCGGAGACGATCTACCTGCGCGCCGGAGAGCGGGGCGTGCTCGTCTCGCCGGGCAGCCTCTTCGTGGGAACGGGCGAAGACCCCGGCGCGATCCGCCTCTCCATCTCGCGCACCACGCCGGCCGAGATCGCCGAGGGGGTCCGCATCCTGGGCGAAGTGATCGTTGCCGAACTGAGCGCGCCGCGCTCGGGCAAGACAGTCCTGTCGGAGACACCACAGCATCTGTAAGCGAAAATAGAGAATCGAGAGTTCACGGAGGAAAAAAATGGTAAGCAGCGACAGAATGAAACTCAACGTGGGCCTGGCCGAGATGCTCAAGGGCGGCGTCATCATGGACGTGACCACCGCCGAGCAGGCCAAGATCGCCGAGGACGCCGGCGCGACAGCGGTGATGGCCCTCGAGCGCGTGCCGTCCGATATCCGCAAGGACGGCGGCGTGGCGCGCATGGCGGCCATCGACGTGATCGAGAACATCATGAAGACGGTCAACATCCCCGTCATGGCCAAGGTCCGCATCGGCCATTTTGCCGAGGCGCGCATCCTGCAGGCGCTCGGCGTCGACTACATCGACGAGGGCGAGGTGCTCACGCCGGCCGACGAGAAGTATCACGTGGACAAGTTCGCCTTCGACGTCCCCTTCGTCTGCGGCTGCCGCAACCTGGGCGAGGCGCTCCGCCGCATCGGCGAGGGCGCGGCCATGATCCGCACCAAGGGCGAGGCGGGCTCGGGCGACATCGTCGAGGCGGTGCGCCACATGCGCGAGGTCCAGTCGGGCATCCGGGCGCTCACCACCCTCGGCGACGAGGAGCTCATGACCAGGGCCAAGGATCTGGGCGCCCCCTACGACCTGGTGCGCCTCGTGGCGAGGGAAGGCAAGCTGCCCGTGCCCAACTTCGCCGCCGGCGGGATCGCCACCCCGGCCGACGCGGCCCTCATGATGCAGCTCGGCGCCGAGGCGGTTTTTGTCGGCTCGGGCATCTTCAAGTCGGAAGATCCGCCCAACCGCGCCGACGCCATCGTGCAGGCGACGACCCACTTCGAGGATGCGGCCAAGCTCCTCGACATCTGCCGCGGGCTCAAGGGCGCTATGCCCGGCCTCGATGTGGCCAAGATGGACGAGAAGGACCTTTTGCAGACGCGCGGATGGTAGCCGGTCTCCATCGAAGAGAAGGGCGCGCCCGTGACGAGAAAAACGGAGCCGTGCCGTCCCGGTCGATCCCAGCCGGGACGGCTCACGCTCCGTGCTAGAAAGGAGCTCTTCGAGCAAAATAGTAATGACGATCGGAATTCTGGCACTTCAAGGCGATTTCGAAGCCCACGGCCGGGCGCTCGACGAACTCGGTGCGTCCTGGATCACGGTGACCGCACCGGAGCAGTTCGATGATCTCGGCGGCCTGATTATCCCCGGCGGCGAATCGACCACCATGCTCAAGCTCCTCACCCCCGAACTCAACGAGGCGCTCGCGGCATTCCACGACCGGGGCGGCGCGATCTACGGCACCTGCGCGGGAACGATCCTCCTCGCCCGCGAGGTGCGCGATCCGGCCCAGGAGTCGCTCGGCTTACTCGACGCGGTGGTAGGCCGCAACGGCTACGGCCGGCAGCGCGAAAGCGCCATCGTGCGCCGGCGAGATCGGGGCGTGGCGGGCGACGCCGTCCCCGAGGAGATGGTCTTTATCCGCGCACCGGTCATTCACAGCGTGGGCGCTGGCGTGCGCGTTCTGGCCAGTGTCGACGGCCGCCCCGTCTTTGTCGAAGAGGGGCCGGTCATGGCCACCACCTTCCACCCCGAGCTCACCGGGGACCGATCGGTCCACCGCCGATTCCTGGAGAAAATCAAAGTCAAACCTGTATAATGTCGGCGGCGTATATTTAGGCATCCGCTCGCGCGGCACCCCCCGCTTCTGTCGCTTTTCCAGGAGGAATGTCATGACCGTCGCCTTTCGCGCTTTTTTCACGGCGACCTTCGCCACGATCAAGAGGTGGAAGATCGTTTTCTTCCTCTTTGTTTTCAACGCTCTCTTCGGGCTGCTGGTCTCGCTTCCCCTGATCGGCGACATCCGCGCGCTGGGCGGGCATTTCGGGGGGCTCGACGACTTTATCCGCTCTTTCGACCCGGAGATTCACTTCGATTTCACGAATCAGACTCAGAGCGACCTCGGGGGTGCGGCGTTCGGGATCTGGGGTCTCGTCTACTTTTTTCTCTTCAATATCCTCACGGCGGGCGCCATCGGCATCCTCGTCGATCCGCGCGAGAGCACGACGCTCAAGACCTTTTTCAAGGCCTGCGGCCAGTACTGCTTCCGTTTCTTCAGGCTGGCCTTCTACTTCGTGATCGTCTTTTATCTCATCAGTTGGATCAACAACCTCCTGAGCGGCACGATCTGCTGGTATTTCGAGACCAGCCAGGAATACGGCGCCGGTTCGGAAATGCTCGGCTGGACACTCTTCGCCAAGAACGTCTTCATGGCGATCGTCGCCGGCTTCGGCCTGCTCTCCTTCGTCTATGCCAAGACGGCGGCGGTGATCGAGAACGGCCACTTCATGGGCTACTACTTCCTGCGCGGCGTGGGCTTCACCTTTTCCCACGCGCTCACGACGGGGCTCTTCCTGATCCTGTCGCTCATCCCGCTCGGCCTCGTCGTCCTTCTCTACGTGGTCGTGCGCAAAACGGTCAACGTGGAGGGGTCGTACCTGATCCTCGACGGGATTCTTCCCTGGAAGTGGGTCGTCTCCGGCGCCGTGGTCTACATCGCCCTCGCCCAGGCCGTTCAGTTTCTCATACAGGCCTGCCTCTTCTTCCGCATGGCGGGGCAGGTCTCGATCTTCAAGAGGTTCATGGGGCAGGCGGCCTATCCCGATCCCGACCTGCACAAGAACATCCCCGAGGCCTATTTCGTCGTCGACAGCCCGGGCACGGCGAGCCCGAAGACCAAGAAAAAAGATGAAATCGAAAAAACGGAGGGCAAGTGAGATGTTGAAGAACAAAACCTTCCGGATCGTGCCTCTCATGCTCATCGCCCTGAGTCTGACCGCGCCGATCGGCAGCGGGCAGGAGCCCGACGCTCTCAGCGAACGGGTCGTCGACTACACGATCGCGGCGGAGCTCGACCGCGAGGCGTGGACCCTCGATTGCACCGAAATCGTGTCGTTCATCAACAGGACACAATCGGCCACGAGCGAGCTCGTCTTCCACCTCTACATGAACGGTTTCGCCAACTCCGAATCGGTCACTCAGAAGGGCAGCAGTTGGGCCATCGACTTCGACACCTTCGGCGAGGAATATCTCGGCTACATCGACATCGAATCGGTTGTCATGGGCGACGGATCGCCCCTCGCCTCGCCGGCGGTGATCGACGACACTCTCATGCGCGTTCCGCTGGCCGCTCCGCTCGCACCGGGTGGAGAGGTTTCGTTGAAGATCGACTTCACCGTCAAGTTCCCCCATCGAACCTTTAGCCGGGCGGGATTCATCGGCGGCCATCTCTGGGCCAGCCAGTGGTATCCCAAGCTCGGCGTCCTCGAGGAGACGGGCTGGGTGGCGGCGCCCTTCTATCCCCACTCGGAATTCTACGGCCCCTTCGGCGTCTTCGACGTGACGGTGACGCTGCCGGCCGAGTTCAAGGTGGAAGCGACGGGCAAGCTGCTCGACGCATCGATCAACGAGGAGAGCGGCATCCAGACGGTCCGCTTCCGCGCCACCGACGTGCACGATTTCGCCTGGGTGGCCGACACGCAGGCCGATCTCCCGCCGCCGGCGATCGCCGACAACGTGGAGATCGTCCGCTTCAACCAGCCCTACGCCGAGCAGAAGACCGAGCAGATCACCCAGACCGTCCGCCAGTGCCTTGCGCTTTTTGCCGACTGGTACATGCCCTATCCCTACGAACGGATCGTGGTGGCCGGCGCGCCCCATCGCGTCTCGTCGGGGATGGAATACCCGGGGATGATCAACATCTCTTTTCGCTACCCCACCCACATCGACTGGCTCGCCGAGAAGGTGCGGGCGCCCGTGGGCGTCACCGTCCACGAGTTCGCCCACCAGTACTTCTACGGCATCGTGGCGAGCAACGAGGCGGCCGAGCCCTGGATCGACGAGGGGCTCACCACATACACCACGTCGAAGGTCATGGACGAGATCTACGGCCCGGGCGTGAATATCACCTTCCTGAGCAGGATGGAAAAGACGATCCTGCTCGACGCGATCAACAACGGATTCGGTCTCCCCTACAAGAGCGGCGACCACTGTCTGGCCCGCGTCTACCGCTTTGCCAACCTGGCCAATTTCATCGGTTACGACCGGAGTCCCTTTCACGGGCGCCGATCGCGCACCCTGCTCGGTTACGAGGTCGACGGCGTCCACCTCCACGGATTCGACACCCATCTCGGGCTCTGGCGCAAGAAGGAGTACGTGCCCTACGCCGACACCTCGGCGGTCGACTGCGCGGCCCATGAATTCTACCCCGGCGCCTACCATCCGATCGCCTATTCCAAGGCGGCGCTCTGCCTGGAGACCCTGGAAAACCATATCGGCCGCGAGGCGATGAAGCAGATCCTCAAGTCCTTCGTGGAGACCTATCAGTTCAAACACCCGCGCGGCGCCGATCTTCTCGACGCCCTCGCGGCCGGCGCCGGGAGCGAGCATGCCGATCTGGTGGAGCAGCTCTTCACCGGCACGCGGACCGTCGACTACGCGGTCAAATGGGCCACGTGCCACCCCGTGGGCGAGCAGGTCGGTTTCGCCACGCAGAAGGCGCCGGGCGACGAGATCCTTTACAACGCGCCCGTTGTTGTCGTCGAAGGGGACGATGAGCCTGTGGCCCATGCAGACAAGGGCGCCGATGCCGACAAGGACGCCGGAGACGGTGTCGCCGCCGACGGCGGCGGTAGGGGCGAAGAGATCGCCGCGCCGGCCAGGGAGTACGAGTGGTCGGTGATCGTGGCCAATCTCGGGGAGGTGGCCCTTCCCGTCGATGTGGAATTCTGTTTCGAAGGAGGGCGCTCGGAGCGGCGCGTCTTCGACGGAAAGAGCTCTTTCGTACGCTTCAACGGAAGGAGCAGCGACCGTCTGCTGGGCGCCGTGGTCGACCCGGAGCACAAGATGGTCCTCGACCTGAACCTGATCAACAATTCGCGCACCGTGGCCTTTCAGAAGCAGGGCGTCTGGTTTCTGAGCGGCGTGGCCCACTTCTGGTCGCAGAACTTTCTCAATGGCTGGGCGTTCTTCAATTGATGGACGCGTGGCGGCAAAGACGTCGGCGAGGTTGACCATGAGGCGAGTGCTCATCCTGTGCGCGGCGATCCTGATCGCGGCAGCAGCGGTCTGGTTTCTTGTCCCCCATGAGGAGCCACCGTGCATCGTGCTCTTCTCCATCGACACGCTGCGCGCCGATCGGCTGGGATGCTACGGCAACGATCGCTGGCACGCCTCGCCCAGCCCCGTCGCCGACCGGCTTGCGGCCGAAGGGATACTCTTCGATAATTTCACCGCCACGCGGGGCCAGACCCATCCTTCGATCGCATCGATGCTCCTCGGCAAGTACCCCATCACCCACGGCCTCCGCGAGAACGGGCAGAAGCCGCGTCCCGAGCAGACGAGCTTCGTGGAACTCCTCGCCGACGAGGGGTACGCCACGGCCGGATTCGCGTCCAATCTCCAGGCCTACACCATTCGCACTCCAAGGCGCGCCGCCTGGTGGACGCACGGCTTCGAGACCTTCGGCGACGGCTACGGGGGCGACCCGCTCGGCGAGATCCGCCGGCCGCTCCAGGATCAATGGGGCTGGGACAACCGCGTCGAGGCGCAGGCGGTCGAGTGGATTCGGGGCCACGCCCGCAAGGGGAAGGAGCCCTTCTTTCTCTGGGTGCATTTCTTCGACGTGCACAAGCCCTACCTCCCGGACGATTCCTGCCCGGACTTCATGCCCGGCTATGGCGGTCCCCTCGCTCGAGGCGGCGATTACGACAGGATCACCCCGGCGATCGACAAGGCGACCCTTTCGGGCAGCCCCCTCGCGCCCGACGATCATGATTACGTGCTCGCCTGCTACGACGCGGGCGTGGCGGGCGCCGACGCCCGCATCGGCCGGATCATGAAAGAGCTGGAGGCGGCGGGCCTGATGGAGAAGACGTGGGTGGTCTACACCTCCGACCATGGCGAGGAACTGGGCGATCACAACAATTATTTCTACCACGGCGCGTCGATTTACGAGTCGGTGCTGCGCCTTCCGCTCGTCGTGCGCCCGCCAAAGGGGCGCAGCGAATCGCCCGGGCTGAAAACATCCGCCCTCTGCCAGAACCTCGACCTCGCTCCCACCTTTCTCGAGCTGGCCGGCATCAGCCCGCCCGAGGAGATGGAGGGGATTTCGCTCCGCGGACTTTTCACGAACGACGATCGATCAACGGGCCGGGAACTGGCCGTGGCCGAATGGCAGGATCTCATCTTCTCGGTGAGCGACGGTTCGATGAAGTACATCTTCAATCCCCACGAAGCGTGCCCTGTCAAGCCGCCCTGGTCGTGGCCCCCGGGGAGTCCCCCGCCTCGAGGATTCGTTTACCAACGGGAAGAGCTCTATGATCTCCTCCGCGATCACAAGGAGAAGCAGAATATCGCCGGAAGCAGACCGAACGTGACGGAGGAGTTCAGAAAGAAACTCGGCCGCTGGCTGAGCGATCCGTCACGCCAGGAGGGATTCGACACCAACACCGAACTGACCTCCGAGGAACGGGAGATCCTCGAACGCCTCGGCTACACCGCCCCGAGCGCCGATCGCCGCGATGTGAGATTCTGAAGATCACAGAAAGATCGGCATTCCCATGATCGGCCAGATGAGCGCCACCGCGATGCCGGTCACGATCATGAGCAGCACGCTGGCCGGGATCCCGTAGCCGAAGAACTCGCCGCTCGTGAACTGCTTCGAATCGTAAGCGATCGCGTTGGGCGCCGCGCCGACGAGCAGAAGGAACGGCATGCCGGCCACGACGAGCGCCGAGAAGAGTACCACCTCGGGCGCCACGCCCAGATAGGGCGCGATCACGAGCGCCACGGGCAGCGAGATCGCGATGGCGGCCACGTTCATGATGAAGTTGGTCATGAGCATGACGAAGAAGGCCATACCCATGATGAAGACGAATCCCGACGATTCCTGGAACATGACGAGCAAGTTGACGGCGAGCCATTTGGCAGCTTCCGTCTGGTAGAGACAGAAACCGATACTCATCGCTCCGCCGAAGAGGAGGATGATGTTCCAGGGGATCTTTTCCAGGTCGTTGATGTAGAGGATCTTGAAAAGAAAGAAGAGGACCGTCGAAACGAGAATGATGCCCGTCTTGTCGATCGCCTTGAGCTCGGGAATGACGGCCCGCATGCACATGGCCACGATCATGCACCCCACGATCCCCGCGGCGAGCAGTTCGTTCCGCGTGAGCGGCCCCAGCTCGGCATTGAGCACCTTGGCCTTTTCCCTCAGTCCCGGGATGATCTTCTTCTCCGGTTTGAAAAAGAACATGAAAAAGCCCCAGAGCACGAAAACCATGATCCAGCCGATGGGGAACATGTACCACGTCAATTCGAGGAAACCGACGTCGTTGCCGATGATCTCCTTGTAGAATCCGATCGCCACGGCGCCGCGCGCCGCGCCGAGCAGCGTGACGATACTCCCGGCGCCGGCAACGAACGCCATCCCGATAAAGAGCCCCTTGCCGAACCGGGTCGGCTTGTCGCCTTCGCCGTAGAGGGCGTAAATGGTGAGCAGCAGCGGGTAGATCGTGGCCGCCACCGCGGTGTGGGCCATGATGTGGGTGAGCGCCGCCGTCACGACGAAACAACCGAGATAGATCATGCTCGTCTTCTCGCCGACGATCATGAGCATCTTGTAGGCGAGACGCTTGGTGAGGCCCGTCTTGGTGAAAACGATGCCGATCATGATCGAGGCGAAGATGAACATCACCGAGGGGTCCATGAAATCACTGAAGGCCACCTTGGCCGGCCGGATCAGAAAGAGGGCCTGCATGATGCCGATGACGAGGCTCGTCACACCGATGGGAACGACCTCGAAAACCCACCATGTCCCGGCGAGGAGAAACACGCCGAGAGCGGCTTTCGCCTTGTGGGTCAGGACAAAATGCTCCCCGTTGGGATCGACCGCATCGGGCCAGGGCGGTGAAACGTAGACCGCCGTGAACAGCGCGAGGCCAAGCAGCATAAGA
>Ga0180429_10000668_pt1 | contig 30294 bp, 29 predicted proteins | sample SS_ome_FD_132428 | JGI IMG/M metagenome (GOLD analysis project Ga0180429, IMG submission 132428) | Hypersaline lake sediment archaeal communities from the Salton Sea, California, USA - SS_1_S_1 metaG | ecosystem: Environmental > Aquatic > Non-marine Saline and Alkaline > Hypersaline > Sediment ...
ACGCACGAACGCGTTCTACATTCAGTCCCCCAGGCTCCACCACATGAAGCAGGACGCCCGTCCTCGCTCGGAGGCCAACTGAGTGACGGCTTCTTGCCAAGGCATGGCCCACTCGTTGCCTTCTTCATTCCGAAGCCTGATCGGACTTGTCTAGCCCACTACTACCGGGGCACTCGTTCACTCAAGGGTCGGTGCCTTCACGACATAGCGCCAAGCGGTCTCGCCGTTCATGTGATCTTCAGCTTCGGCTTCTGGGAGCCACGCGCGCACGTATTCCACGATGACCTGATCCGCAGAGACACTCACACGAAGATGGCCGGAGTTGGGCAGGAGGGTTGCAGAAGGATAGCTGGCGGCGTTTGCCGCGCCGACGCTTGTCGTCGTATCGCCGGGCATAGGGACCGTCTGGTAGATGACCCCGTCCAGCTCCTCCTGAGCGAATAAGTGGTCGTGGCCCTGAAAGAAGATCGTTACTCCCGTGTCTACGAACAGGTCGTGGACGGGCAAAGCCCAACCGGGACGTCGCGCATCGAATGCCCATGTCCCGTTTCGATCATGCCCACCCCATTCGAAGTACTCAGCCCACCTGGCCGCCCCACGGCAGGATCCGATGACATGATGGGCAAACACGAACTTGAAGATGGACTCGCTCTGCCGAAGCGTATCGTCCAGCCAGCGGTACTGAGCATCTCCAAGCGTGTACGACCAAAGGTCCCCGGGGCCATGCCCGGGATCATCGGAATCGAATGGCCCGGTTGTGTATCTCCACGGGTCGAGCACAGCGAACAAGGCGTCTCCCCACTCCCATGCGTAGTAGTTCTCGAGCAATCCAACGTAGGCCATTTGGTCATCGTTGCCCGTGTAGAACTCGTTCGGCTCCGGGTTAGGGTAGTAGAGCTTCCGAGAGTTGGTGGCCCAGATCGCCATGTTGTCTGCGGTACCGTCGTTCAGCCAGCCAGCCTCTCCTTCGTGATTGCCCAGCACCAGGAATAGCGGCGCCGAGCGTGCAACAAGATCGAAGTAGGCGCGTTGGTCAATGTCGGTCCGGGCGACAGTCTCCGGGGTGACCTCCTTAAGGTGCGTCGCGCGGAATGTGTCCCCTAGGTCGATGTGGAAGTCGGGACTGTCTGCCGCCACGTTCCGTAATGTCTGAGCATAGAGAGCAGGCTCGCAGTGCTTGAGGGTACCCAAGTGCGAGTCGGCTTGGATGGTGAATGTGAAGCCCTGTCCGCGCGCACGTTGGGTATGAAACGTCTCTGGCTCCGTCACGAGGGAGATACGCTCATCTGGTCGGCGAAACCGAATTCGATACGTGCCATCGGAATCAGGCGCAAGCCCATTGACCTCAAGCTCGGCTGGAATTCCCTGAACTACAGTCACTGCCGCACCGTAGGCTTCGAAAGCGCCCCGGGCAGTCTCGAGCTCAACCCAGACTTCCAGCTCCTCCTCGGACAGGAGGTTGATTGTGATCGATCGGTCCGTCGGCCGGCCCAGGATGATGGATCCGGGGAAGCTTGCCTTCACGGGCTCCCTGTATGGCAAGACCGTGTAGCTGTCTGCAACTGTGGCATTCGTCCAAGACGCGTGCATGTCCGGCGTTGCAGCGCGGACATACTCGACGCTTGCCGCTTCTGCCGCAACGGTGACTCGCAGGTGTCCCGATGCCGGCAGCAGAACACCATCGTGATAGCCGTCTCTGCCTGATTCGACCGTACTCGACCGGTCAGCGAACCCGGGCTGTGGAGCAAGCTGGTATGTGACACCATCTAGCTCCTGCTTGGCGTAGAAGTGGTCGTGCCCGTGGAAGACGACGGAGACACCGGTGTTGACGAACAGCTGGTGGAGCGGCATCTCCCAGCCGGGGCGGTTCTCATCGAATCCCCAGCTCCCATCTGCGTTGAGACCGCCCATCTCGTAGTAGGGAACTGCCTCGACGCCACCTCTTCCAGCCTGGCCAATGCCGCCGACGAGCTGATGGGTGAAGACAAACTTGTAGGCCGCGTCGCTTCCGCGAAGCGTGTCAGCCAGCCATCGGAATTGGTCGGCTCCGAGTGTTCGACTCCAGTTGCCGACTTCGCGAGTCTCTCGCTCGTCCGTGTGCCAATACGGGTCGAGCACGACGAACAACGCATCACCCCACGTCCATGCGTAAACGCTCTCGCGCTGGCCAACGAAGGCATAGTCTGTCTCGTCTCCGGTGTAGAAGGCATCGGCGGAAGGATTTGGGAAGAACGTCTTCCGCAGGAGCGTGCCCCAGACAGCCAGATTCTCACCAGTGCCATCGAGATGGCGAGCCGCCTCCCCTTCGTGGTTGCCGAGGACGAGATAGGTCGGAACGGAGTGACCGAGACGTTCGTACTGCGTGCGAAGAAGGCGAACTCGATCCTCGATTGTCGACGGATCGATGCGCTGCAGTTTGTCCGACATGAAGGTGTCGCCAAGGTCGATCAGGAAATCGGGGGCATCTGCCAGCGTGTTGGCCAGAGTTTGCCGGTAGAGCGCAGGATCCGTGCTGTCATCGAGGTGAGGGTCAGCGTGAACGGCAAAGACGAATGTGCTCCCGACGGCTCGCTGCGTGTGGAATTGGCCTTCCGCCGCAATCGTGTGCGGCTCCGACTCGTCGGGCGATGTCCATAGCTTGTAGGCGTACGACGAGTCAGGGTTGAGCTCGACGAGTTCGATCACTGCGGGCTCGTCCGTAGCGATTGTGACGTCTCCCGTCCAGTGGCTACCGAACTCACCATCAGCCCAATACTCCACACGGACACGTGTGGGCACTTCGCATAGGAGGCTCATCGCAATTGATGTGTCGGTCGGCCGACCAAGAAGGATCCCCGGTCCCGCTCCATAGCACAACGCGGTACATGTCGCAACGAGTACGAGTGCCAGTGTGCCAAGCATGGGTCGCAGCTGGTCCATCATTCGCAGAAAACACCTCCAGTGACGGACTGGCTGCCGAGGAACCGGCAACCTCCTTCCGCGTTCACTACTCGAACAAGGCATCCGTACTCGCGATGTAAGGCATCGGGATGTTGTTCGAGAACAGGTATGCACCGTTACACACGTATCCATCCAGGTTGCGCAGTTTCTCCACTTCCGCTAGCTGGCTAGCCGAGAGCGTCCGGTAGACCTCGGTGAACGCTGTTGCGTACATTGCTGCAATCTTCCCGTCAAGCTCCCCGTATCGCTCGGCGCGCTCAAGGACGTAGGCCTCGTCGATCGATGATTGCGTCATCAGCTTGCGAAGCTCGATTGAGATGTCCTCACGGATTTCGACGATCTCCATGAGCGCCACTCGCTGTTCATCGACGAGGTTCTCAATGATCGCGCGTTGCGAGGCGTCGAGAACGGTCATGAACGCCTCGCCCTGGTCTCCGGTAAGCTCTGTCGGGATCGAGTAATCGGGGTTCCCCATCGCCGGCATGTCCTTGAGGTAGAAAGACCCGAAATAGGTTCCGTGCCGCTCCGGGCAGAAGTAGACGTCCGCTTCGACTGACCCCGCGTACCAGCTGAAGAACTCACTGGCGTAGGTCATCACGGCCACGTGTACGTCGTGCGACATCGTGCGCTTGTCGACCTGGTCGGGCAAATCGGGCCATCTGGAACTTCCCCCCACCAGCGCATCAAGCTCGGCTCTCTGCATGTCAGTCAGCGATCGAGCGATTGCGCCGAGACCAATCGCACGGCCGAGAGAAACCTCCCCGTCGAGACGGAATAGACTCGCGCCATACGCAGCGATCGCCTCCTCGCTCAGGCCGCTCGCTCCTGCGGGAAGATCGCCCTCGAGGTGGCGCCGGAAGGCGTCGATCATCGGGAAGCGGGCCTCGGCGATCGCGTTGATTTCATCGACCTGCGTCTCCGCCAAGCTAACGAGATCGGCGATCTGATCATCGGTCAGGATGGCGAGTACCGCATTGGCGATTCGCGGAACGAAGCTCGTGTTGTGCCCGAGCTCATCCGGGTCGTTGTCTCGCAAGTACTGGAAGCCGAAGTAGTCGGTGACCTTTCCTGGTGGCAGGAACGTGTCGGAGCAGAAGTCACCTGTGAGCCATGCAAGCGCGTCAAACGCGATCGTTGTCAGCTGAGCCCGATCAGACGTCGCCTGCTCGATGTCATGCCGCACAACTCCGCCACTACTCTGTCCAGGCGGCGGGTTACCACCTCCGTTGGCCAGTCCCAGGAACGTACAGCCCGCCAACAGCGCACTGCAGACAAGGATCAGTGATCCGCAAGTTGATCTCTTGATTCGCGTACTCATCATCGCTCTCCTTTCGAGATCCAGCTGATCTCGAGTGAAGCCAGGCTGTTACCGTCTGCCCGAAGTATCTCGCCATGCTTCTTCCGCTTTGAGCCCAATCAGCAGTCCGTCGTCCAGTCGGCTCGCTTGAACTCTCTCTTGGCCGGTACACCCAGAGTGCGGCGCCCACCGTCATGGTAGAGTAAGCGCTCAACATGAATGGAAGATGAATGCCCCTGTCATCCACCGCGGCATGTGACCTTCACCCGTGAACCCGGCCCAAGGGAAGTGTCAGAACTCACGGCTTGCGAATTCGCGTGAAGCACGGGAAGAGGGCTCATCCATAGATTCCTAGGAGCTTCCCACGCGTCATGACGCTCCAGGCTGAGACAGCGATTACCACGCCGCAACGCACGAACGCGTTCTACATTCAGTCCCCCAAGCTTCAAACCGCCTTCTCCGGCACGCCTTGCGAAGCTTCTCCTGCGGAGGAGATGAGGTGCGTTCTGGACGTTGCCGTGCACGCCAACGCTGCTCGCGCCGCGGCTATGGGCCCACTGGTATCAAGCGGAATCCAGCCCACTCGATGGCTGCCGTATTGGGGTCCCGCTGCATGATCTCGCCTTCGAACGGGCCTCCCATGATACGCGCATGGGTTTCGTCAAGCGGCAAGAGGACCTTCCCGTCCTCCGACCAGACGATTCCATCCTCAAACGCGATGTCCGTGGTCCAGAGGATCTCCGCATCACTGTAGCGCGATTTGCGCCGAGGGTGCACTTCGTACGAGCCCAGCCAAGCTTCCCACGTCTCAGGGAGAGACTCCGCGACAGGGTACTTCGGGGTGAAGACAGCATAGGCTCCGCCGAGCTTAACCATGGCATCCCCGGACTCGAGGAAGTCTATCGTGAAGTATCCACCGGGGATCATCGTGTGAGACACCGTGTAGTGCGTCTTGCCGCCTGCCGTCAGCGGCAAAGAGAATCCCGATACACCTGCCGACAGCCCTTCCCGAGTCTGCTCGATGTCCAGTCGCTCGCCGTTGAGGATGTAAGCGCCAGTGAACTCTGTTACATCGTCAGCTGAGGCTTGAGCCGCGTCAGAGCTAGCGCCTGTCGACGGCCGGCGAACCCCGTACATGCCCTGCAGCAGGGTGCCAAGCGCCTCAAACACTAACTCCACGTGAACGGTCTCGAATGCATCGGACGTTGCACACACCACCAGACCCAACTTCCGGTCAGGCACCATGGCGAAGTAGCTGATCGTTCCCTCGTTCGTACCGTCGTGGAACACGACCCTCTCTCCAAGGTAGGTGTCGTCCGTGAACCACCCTAGGCCGTTCTTCTGTGGATCTTGATCGCTGGCGTAGTCCGGTCTGTACATCTCGCGCAGTGTTTCCGTTTGAACCAGCTGGGTATCGTCCACCCGGCCGTCTCTGAAGAGGAACTGCATGAACGTGGCCAGGTCACTCACCGGGGCATGCAGATTCCCGGAAGGCATGTAGATGATGTCGTACTCGCCCCCGGGGAGGTTCTTGCCGTTAGCAGGGAAGTAGCCTGTCGCGATCGTACAACCGGCTGGCAGTCGCTCTGACAGGAAAGCACTCGACATCATCCCAATCGGCTGTAGCAGCTCTCGCTGCATGTGGAACGGCCACAACCCTCCCCTGAGCTCTTCGATCAGGAGTCCCAACGTGACATAGCCGATGTTCGAGTACTTGTACCTCGTCCAGGGTGGTTCGACGGCGTATGCATCCTTGAGGGAGCCAACAAGTTCCCGCAAGACCCTCGTTCCCGGGTCCCAGTACCACATCGGCAATGTGCCATTCCTCGGCAAGCCGGAACGATGCGCCAGAAGGCTGCGTACCGTAATCGGTTCATCCGACTGGAAGAGGCTTCGGATTTCGAACTCCGGCAGGTACTTCTCGATCGGTGAATCGAGGTCCACGAGCCCCTCGTCTCGGAGCCTCATGACTTCCAGGGCAGTGAAGACCTTGCTGATCGATCCAACACGGAAGACGGTTTCGGCCGTGACAGGGCTTGCGGCATCAATGTTCTCCACGCCGTAGTAGGCCTCCCAAAGGACACTCTGATCGTCAACGACCGCGATGGCGAAGCCGGGAATGTCAAGGCGACGCATCTCGCGGCGCAAGCGCTTGTCAATGCGACGGATTGCATCCTGCGATGTCTCGATTGGGTCTAGAAGCAAGCCGATCCGCTCGAGAAGCTTGCAGCCCGACAGTAGGCTCCCTGCTAGGCCAAACAGCAAGATGAGTGCCGCCACCTTCGAGATTCCGGTTCCGGACATAGTCTCGTTCCCACTCTCCTACCTGATGATGTCTCATCTCCGTCTCGGAATCATCTCCGAGGCTTGAATCCTTCTGCCGTCCGATCCGCCGCTTCATAGGCATGTGCTCAGGAGGCCGGCCAATGGATTCGAGAATGCGCCCTGATCCCTGATCCGAATCCGATGCTCGGAATCAGATGCGTTCTGAGACATGACATCTGTCACCACACTGCAATGCACGAACGCGTTCTACATTCAGTTCCCCAGGCTCCATTACTTCAGAGCGAACATCCGTCCCGCATGTCCATATCATCACTCCAGTCAGAAGTATCCTACTGGACGGGGCCTTAGCTTCGGGAGCGGGAACCCCATGGGCTCCTCGATGCACGTTTGAGCGCGCGATTGAATTGCTCACGAGATACGGATTCAGCTCGTGTCTCTTGCCTTGGGACTGAAGGCGGGAGGCCCTTGGGGAGCCAACTGATTCACCGAGCGACTTCTTTCCTGTATCCTAAGTCCAAGGAGGATTGATGGCATCCAGGCTATCGATTGAGCTCATCGGCGTTTTGGTGTTGTTGGCATGCGCATGTGTAGCCGTAGAAGCTCAGAACCTCGAAGAGAAGCTGGCCGCTCACATTTCGGAGAAGCGAGACTGTTACTCGGAACAGCTGACAGAGATTCCGGTCTACGTGTCTGCGGATTTGGAGTCTGTCTCGTCCTCTGTTTTCAAGATTGAGATACAAGACGGGGAAACCATAACGATGGCCGGCCTCAGCACCACGACGCTCATCGGCTGGATACCGATGTTGCAGATCCCTGGGGAGGTAACTGTTCGAGTTCTGAAGGATAATCTCCCAGCTACCGAGTGGTCCAAAATCTACATAGAGAACTCGTTCCAGGCGATGACAATCGGGCTCCATGATGCGCCTCGGCTTGCAGATGATTTCGTTCGCGCGGTTGGTCTCAACGATCTATGGGGCACATACATCTACGGTGTTGCGGGTGAGTCCGTATCGCACTTGAGAGATTTCTTCGAGCCGACTTGCGCGCGTCTTGCAGAAGCGGGATTCGAGGATGTCTATGTCACCAGCTTCTTGGAATGGCGAAGCATCCTACCTGTTCCTGAGATGCGTCTCAGTCTGCCCAGTGGGATTGGTGGGATCTCGGAGGAGGAGATGCAAGCGCTTGCGTCTACTGCACACTCGTTCGGGCTCCGTCTTCATGTCATGTATAACGCAGTTTCCCATCTTCCGGACTCGAGCCACCTGTCGTCTGGCCGATGTACCAGATCCTGGCTTCAACAGCTCTTCGATTCCTACGGGGCAATTATGCTGAGGGAAGCAGAGAAGGCAGAGGCAAGTTCCGTGGACAGCCTGGTCCTGAACTGGCAAGATGCATGGGTCAACTGCGGATCTCACACACAACTCTGGGACGAACTCTGGAGCCATCTTGCCGAGTCTGTACGCGAGGTCTTCAGTGGTACCCTAGAGTTCAACGTCGCCAACACTCAGGACCTGTACGACTCCGCACGACTTGAGAAGACCGCTCAAGCTGTGGACTCAATGCTTGTTACCCAGTGGAGTGGACATCTGCAGTGGTGGATTGGCGAGCACTGGCCGCATTCGCCCTGTTCCGTTGGAGCCGCTGAAGCTGCGCTAAGAGATTGGCTGCGTGTTGTGGGCGACTTCAAGCGAGCGGTGAAGGCTCCAGTGACACTCCTGCTTTCGTTCCTCAGCAGTGATACCTACATGCAAGATGGATGGTGCGATGCGATCATGGCTCGCTGTGGAAGGGCCCAGCCCGACTTTGGAGTGCAAGCGGACCTGTATGAGATACTGCTTCGGTTATCCGTCGAAACAGACACTCTGGATGGCATCCTCTCCTACAAGTACCACTGGGATGATCCATTTGGCCCCGACCTTCCCATGGATGCACTGTCTCGTCTTGATCTCTCTGACAGCATCCGAAATAAGCCGGCCGAAGCAGTAATCAAGCGATGGTTTCGAGGTGAAGCTGGTCCCTCGATGGCCATCTCTGAAGACAGTTCCGAGAGCATGTGTCGCATTTGGTGTGCTCCGTGCATGCGAGGTCCTACAAGCCAGGTTGGGCCAGATCCAAGGGACTATGACGAAAGCCCTTATGCCCTTCCCATCGATTCTCAAGTCGACTGCGACCTGGAGATTGACTCCTTCGAGGGATCTGGTGCGGACACCTTCCCCGATTGGCAGATCGATTTCGACTCAGCAGAAATGCACTCACCTGGTGTTGACTCGCTTTCCACGTGTGTGATCTCCCGTGAGACACAAGATCAGTTCGGTGGCTACGTTCTTGCGGAGTACGGCCACAGTAGCTGGATGAAGCTTCGGTATTGGGGTTCTCCCTCGATCGACGCCTCTGGATACGAAGGCATACAGATGACCATGTGGGCTGAGGACTCGAAGATAGTCTCTGTTGAGCTTGGCATGGTTCCCCCTGCCGCGGGATGGAAGAGCGGCCGTATTGACGAGGTTTGGATCACCAAACAGCCGACGGTGTATCGTTTCCCATTCGCAGAATTCGAGACTGATCGTGCCGAGGACTCTGAGCGGTTCATCAGCTATCTCCGGAACCTGATTGCAGTCGCCGTCTTCTTCCCTAGGGGATCAGGGTTCGTGGCGATCGATGATATCTGTTTCTACACTGCATCTCCGGAGTAGGGATAGGTGATCCAGCGGGTCGGCTAAAGCCCCATCTGGAGAATGGTGAGCGTGGTTATGGATTCCGCGAACTCACTAGAGATAGAAGACTCGTCTTGAGACCGATCTTGTGGAACACAAACCACCGAACAGGAGTGGCGAAGCAGCAAGTGGATGCACTCCTTTCTCGGGAAGCGGAGTTCTTGGCAACTCAGATAGACACATACTTGTCTGTTCTCCACACCTGGGCCCAATCTAGACAAGACACCAGACTCGCTAGTCATGTGCGACGATTGAGATAGCGTTGAAACGCTTACCTGAACAGCACACCTGTCGATCATCGCTTGCAGCATCCGGACGTCGATCACCAGGGTGCAATGCACAAGCGCGTTCTACATTCAGTCCCCCAGGCTCCAAACCGCCCTTCCTATCAGGTTTCTGCACGTATCTTCAACTGCTCAAGCACTTCGGGTACCCTGTTCCCGGAGGTTAGCGCAATGCCAGAGACTGCACAGACCATCGCTCTGAAGGATGGGCGAACTCTAGGGTTCGCTGAATTCGGAGAGCCCAGAGGGAAGCCAGTCCTGTACTTCCACGGTCATCCAGGAGCCCGGATTGAGTGGCCTGCGCTTGGCGATGATGGAGCAGCCACGGAGCTTGGTCTTCGCATCATCGCAGTAGATAGGCCGGGCCACGGCCTCTCGAGCTTCCAGCCAGGACGGAGAATCGCTGACTGGTCGAGCGATGTCATTGAACTCGTAGAGCAACTTGAGATCGAGCAGTTCGGCGTGCTGGGGTTGTCGGGTGGCGGACCGTATGCCTTGGCGTGTGCACATCGCATCCCTGATCGACTAGCGGCAACGGCCGTCGTCAGTGGGATGGGTCCCCCCGAGGCGCCGGGGGCGGCCGAAGGCATGTCTTGGACATACCCTGGGAAGGGCCCTCTTCTGAGGAAGGTCCTCATGAAGCTCTCGGAGATGGGCTTGCGAAAGCAGCCTGAGCGGTTCATGGCGCAGACGGCGGCAGCCTTCCATGGCCCGGACAAGGCTCTTCTGGATGGGGATTCACAAGTTCAGCCTGGAATCGCAGCTGCCTTCTCTGAGGCATTCAGAGACGGTGTACGAGGACCGCATTACGAGGCCAGCCTCTACTCACGAGCCTGGGGCTTCGATCTGGGAGCCATCCAAGCGGAGATTCACTTGTGGCACGGCGAGCAGGACGAGAACGTTCTACCCTCGGTGGCAAGGTACGTCGCCGAAGCGCTTCCGATCTGTCGCGCTACGTTCTTGGAGAATGAAGGGCACATCACAATCGCTAGACGTCGTGCACGTGACTACTTGAGCATATTCCTCGTTTAGGCAGAGGCCGCCGCACAAGGTCCTCGTAGTCCGACGCAGCGGCCCTTTGCACACTCGGACGGTCGCCGCAAGCCGTCATGCATTACCACGAAGCAGCTAACGAATGCGTTCTACATTCAGTCCCCCAGGCTCCAAACTACCATTCAGCAGTCAGAACGAAGGTTCTTCCTACAGTGATATAGGCTCCAAAACGCCACAGAATCCAGCGCGACGCTAAGCATATTTTAGTAGTATCTCTCCACGGCAGTTCCTTGATTGGGGGAATGTAGATGAGTGAGAGATTGCCCTTCTGGCAGGTGGTTACAGGAGTGGTCGCAAGACCTCTATCCACGTTCCGGCACCTTCAAGATGACGAGAAGGCGGGGCTGAAAGGCTTGTGGATTCTCCTCCTCATACTCGCCGTGTACACACTGGTCTTGGGTATCTTCATACTGCGTGGCTATCCAGCTGCCGCACCAAGCATACTCCCGCTATCAGTGGACCAGCAGTACAGCGTCCAGATCTTCTATCAGGGACCTCTGTTCCTGGGCTCCACATTTCTGCTGACCGGCCTACTGCTGTGGCTTGCGAAGGCGAATCGGCGAACTGTTGGCTTCGGAGCGCTGTTTGCCCGCGTGAGTTTCGCCACCACAGTCCCCTTTGCCCTGACGACGATGCTCGTGGAGCTCGTGATTGCGCTTCTCGTCCTGGTCAGAGCATTCACTCCGCAAGAAGCACTCGGATGGTTGTCCGGAGATGGTCAGTGGTTTGCGAATGCATATCAGCTTGGTGGCATACTCTGGCTCGTCGCACTGCTGGTGATCGTTGCGAAGGTGAGCACATCCGTGCGATGGGGCGTGGCAATCGTGTTGGGCGTTCTTCTCTCTGCCGTCTATGCAATGCCGATTGCACTCCTCATTCGTTGAGCGCGAGGAGCATCTTCTCCTGACCTTCGTCCGTGGATCCGGGAACAAGCGAATGTTGCAGCAACCCGATCAAGTCTAGGTGTGCCAACCCTTCAATGGCGCGGAACTCTAAATCTGAATAGGGAATCCGAAGCACGGAGTCAGCGTTGCAGGGACATCCATCACCAAGCCGCAACGCACGAACGCGTTCTACATTCAGTCCCCCAGGCTCCAAAACGCTCTTCCTGTCTTGGTCTCTGAATGCCTCGGTGCGTTCTGTTGCGTTTGGCCGAACCCAGAAGTGAGGGGCAGACGATCTGGATGAAGTGCTAGACAGCATCCGCGCTCTACAGGAAATCGAGCGTGCTCAAGATGCTCCTCGCGACGCTAGCGGCGACCGTTTCCTGGTGCTCGGCCGTGAGAAGCTGCTGGCGCTCGGCCGGGTTCGTGAGGAACCCGACCTCAACAAGCACTGCGGGGCAGCTGAGCTCTCCAAAGTACAGGCCCATGGAGCGAACGCCTCGGTCGCGGCCGCCTGTCGCGGAGACGAGCGCTCCCTGGATAATCTCGGCCAGAGACCAACTCGCTGATCCAGGATGCTGATCCTCGTCGACCCATGTCTCGATTCCGTGCGCAGAGGGCGATGCAAAGGCATTGGCCTGGATGGAGATGTAGGCAGACGCCTCCTTCTCTGTCGCGATCGCGATGCGCTGTTCGTGTGAGAGGCTTATATCCTCGTCACGGGTCATGAAGACAGCGACTCGCGGGTCCTCTGCCAGATGGACGCAAACGCGTCTTGCGATCTCGAGATTCACATCTGCCTCATGGATGCCATCGACAACGACTCCAGGGTCTCTGCCACCATGCCCCGCGTCGACCATGATGGCAATGCGTGTCGGCGAGGAGTCTTCAGAGAAAGCCTCCCCGAGAAGGACGAATGCAATGACTCCTCCGGCTACAAGCGAGCCAATGCCACAGGCAAGCAGGAATCGTCGAGATCTCATGTTCAGACTGTAACTGCCCGGCAATCTCGACAGGAGAGCCGATGTCCTCCATTTCAGTCGCCCGTGCCGTTCTCACACATGCTCTCGACCTGCAGAGCTCGGCCAGCCCGAACTCGGTGAGCGCAACGGCCGCCTCAATCAAAGCCTCGGGAGACGCTTGGATGAGTTTGTCGATGTCGCCGCGCTCACCACTCGCAAGTTGTCCAAACCGCTTCGCCAGGTCCGGATCCCCGTACCTGCTCGCCCAGACGTCCAACGGATGCGGCGTTGTGTGCAACACCGCCTTGACTGCCAGGTCTTCGCGAGAACCTGAGTTCTGCATTCAGTCCCTTTGGCTCCAAACCGCTGCTCCCGCGCAAGGGTGTTCAGAGCAAACTCCGAATTCTACGTCTCGCCTCCCGCGGAATGCTCCTCGCAGTCATCCTCATCGCATGACTCGCCGTCGCGCTCGTGATCATCGTGCCCATCTTGCGACTCCGAATCATGATCACAGTCACAGTCAGGATCATCACAGCTCGCACCGGGTTCTTCGCCGAGGAGAATGTCGATGATTTCCGATGGCTTGTAGCCGCTTGCGTCGGCTAGTTCGCGTATGCGTAGATCGGCGCCTGTCGGCAACTCGTAGGCAGCGAGCCGCTCGGCCGCAAGATCCAGACTGACTCCCTCTTCCCGGCACACCTCTTCGACTGTGAATCGTCCCCACTGATTCCCGCTTCCGCCTCCGTGCTCTTCGGCGGCGTCTCCGGGAGCGAAGTTCGGCTCTTCCTCGCCCCATGCGCTCGCGCCTAGCGACGGAGCCGCTTGAGCATCGTCTTCCGGTGCCTGGCTAGTCGCCAGAACCGAGAGAACACCGAGTGCTGCCAACGAAACGACGGCCAGCCCAATGAGCCAGTACTTTGCCTGTGCCACCACAACCACCTCTAGGGTATGTATGACCCACAGCATACTCATCCCTGTGAGGTGACCACGTCAAGCATGTGGCAGAGCGGTGAAGAGCGGTGAAGAGCAGTGAAGATCGAACCGGTGCGACTCCCTCCAACACGGGCATCCTACGGCCAGACCGCCGGATACGGTGCGAGGAAGGACTTCCGATTCACACGCAGCATTGCCGCGATAGCTCTGGCTATTCGCACTCCTGGCCAGGCATAATCATGCCGAAGCGGCACAAAGATGCCGCGGTGCCGAAAGGGGACGACACACGTGAAACGCAGGGTTTGGATCGGCTGTTTGGCAGCTTACGCATTGCTGCTGGGAGTTGTTGTAGCGGGGCAGGTGGGGCAGGCAGTACAGGAGAAGAAGTCAACCGCCACTCAGGCGTCAACGCAGAGTCATCTCGCGTATCAGAAGATGGAGTGCAGCGAAGCGCTCACGCAGCAGATGGCCCAGAACCAGCATCAGTACAAGAAGAAGGTTCAGAGTAAGGCATCGAGTCGCAAGATGACGCAAAGCGGTGGGGGCAACGGGAACGGCAACAGCGGGGGGCAGGGCCAGCAGGGTTCGCGGAACGGGAATGGCGGGGGCAACGGGTGACGACCGACGGGCGCCTGGACTCCGTGAAGAGAAGGAGAGTCCTCCGCATCGCCCTCCTGGTTGTTGCGGCGATGGCATCACTCGGCCCGGTGACTGCTGCTCAGACAGAGACCGTCCACGTCGCTGCGAGCACGGCTCTTCTGGATCAGATCCTAACTGGGATGGAGATTGAGTATGAGATGGCGTGGGATGATGAGGGCTCCCCCACCTGGATCTTCACACACCTGGGCATCCTGATCACTCTCGCGGCATACGACGAGGCCGCACAAGGGCAGTACGCATCTCTGCTGTTTTTCGCCGGCTGGGCAGTTGACGGGGCTGTATCGCTTGCTGACATCAACGAATGGAATCGAGCGTCTCGATTCGGAAGAGCCTACGTCGATGAGACCGGGGATCCGGCTGTCGAACTGGATCTTCTGCGGATCGGTGGAGTCACCGCCCAGACAATACGGGAGTACATCGATCTCTTTGTGGCAACGGCTTCGGATCTCGGTGTCAATCTGGAACTCTGACGGACTGAAGCCGCTTCCGTCACGACACTCTGATACGATCTACCCGTCGCGTTTTCGTGCTGAGCGTGGGCGCCATCGGGGAACGAGGCGCAAACTCCCGACGGGACACGCTCCGATGCACTCGCCGCACAAGTAGCAGTCCGCGGTACGGATCTCCCCGTCTCGACAGGCGGTTGTCGGGCAGTTCGAAGTGCATAGACCGCACGACGTGCAGTCTTCCTTGGCTCTCAACCGGAACAGGCTAAACCGGGAGACCAGAGACAGCAGCGCACCGAGTGGGCAGACAACCTCACAGAATGGCCGCCACAGGATGACAGAGAGGACGGCCAAGGCTACTGTCAGCCCGATTGCAGAGGGCGTACCGCCCCACTCGAACAGCGCCTTGAATGGCTTGAGTCCCTGCAGGATCCCTGTGCCGGTGACGACCACGCGAACAACCAGATAGCCGAGGATCAAGTACTTAAGGATCCCAAGCAGTCTCCTGACCTTGGCCGGGATGCGAAGGGACCAACGGCGCACATGCAAGAGCTCCTGCACCGCGCCGAAGGGGCAGACGTACCCACAGAACACGCGTCCGGCCAGCAGCGCCAGAACCACCGGAATCGCGAAGAGGAGCAAGTAGGCCGTGTGCCATTTGAGGAATATGTTCTGCACGCTGCTTAGCGGGCAGAGGATGCCTCCGAGGTAGAACCCGATCAGCCCGATGGGCAGGAGCAACAGCCATCTTCGATAGCGGAAACCCCGCAACGCAATCAGGCCGAGCGCCAAGAGGGACAGCCCTCCGACGATCGCAATCTTGATGGCTTGATCGTGAATGAAGTAGTCGTTGGCCGAGCCTTCGCCCGGATCGGCGGCGGTGAACTCTCTTGCTTGTCCGGTCTCACCGAACGTCGAGGGCTGATCAAACCCTTGCCCGAATCCTGCCCACGAGATCGCGGCCGCCAGCAGGAGAGCGACGGCGAGAGACCCTCGAAACACGATGCGCGCCGTCGCGCCCTCTCGACGTGCGTCAGGTTCCATCGGCGACCAGATGATCGAACCTCAAGAACTGCGTCTCCGTTACAAGAAGGAGCGGAGTCATCTTGCCTTCCGGCCGTGCCGCATAGAAGATGCGCGCGACCCCGAGATCTCCATCAGGGGCGGCCCCGGCGGGGAGCTCGATCGAGAGTCCTCCGACGGCCAACGTCCCGTCCTCCACGCTTCCTGGTCCAGCCTCGCTCTCGATGGCGCCGAGCTGCGGATCATCGAACGGGTAGGTCCCGTAGGCTGCGTATTCTCCCTCTGCGCCCAGCAGAGCTTCTAGGAGGGCTTCCTGTGTTTCAATCGGCAGCAACGAGTTCTGTACAGGCTCTGGTGTGCAGGGTTTCCACCATCCACCACCAGCGCCAAGAGCCATGACACTTCCCAGGCCAATCGCGACGATCATTGCACCGACAGTCAGACTTCGCTTCATGATCATGCTCCTTTGCATCGCAACTACTACTCAGTGCAATAGCAGAACGGGAGGGCGATTCCGTCGTCCTCCCGTTCCTGGGTTCTTCTACAGACAGTCGCCGTCACAGTTGCCACTGCCGGCTCCTCGTCCAAGCCCGCCACCTTGACGTGCGCCGAAGCCCGTGCCGTCCATCGGCCCATTCCCTGCATTGCCCTTGCGTTCACCGTAGCCGGTGCCATCGAGCGGACGCGTCCAGTCAGAATCTTCCGAATTCAGGATGCCGTCGCCATCAGCGTCCCGCTCATGGAGATCGCAGTCGCCTGTTGCCGCTTTCTGAGGTTCAAACGTGGTGCTCGCTCCGAATCCGTTGCCGGCAAGGGCAACCGCGCCAACCGCCAGCAGAGACACGATCGTCAGTCCAACCATCCAGTTTCTCATCTTGTTCATTTCGTCTTCCTTTCGAATCTGAAGATGGCGGCATGATACATCTGGCGGATGTGCACGGAAGGGCTGCCGTGTGGCAGGAAGATGAACGCGTTGAGATCCACCTGCGAAGCGGTGATGTCAGAAGTGTGTGTGATGCGCTGCGCGATGGCGAGATCTTCAGGCTTCTACGGCTCTCCGGCGTCTTCCGAGAACCGGAAATCCTTCTCGCGGAAGAGCCTCAAGCAGGCGTCGACGGCTTGCGGATCGTAGTGAGTGCCCCGATGGCTCTCGATCTCATCCAGCGCCGCTTCGATGCCGAGGGCCGCTCGGTACGGTCGATGGGAGGACATCGCCTCGACCACATCGGCGATGGTGAGGATCTTCGCTTCAGCAAGGATGTCATCCCCGCACAGTCCGTGGGGATACCCCGACCCGTCCAGGCGCTCATGATGCTGAAGGATGATCTCCCGTACCGGCGCCCCGAAGTCCACGGCCTCGAGCAACTTCGCGCCAACAGTCGGGTGCCTGCGGATCAAAGATAGCTCGCTCTCCGTGAGCGTCGAAGGCTTGCTCAGAATCTCAGCCGGCACTGAGATCTTTCCGATGTCGTGCAGTTGCGCGGCAACTCTCAGCACAGCGACCTGCTCTTCCGCCCACCCGAGTTCCTCCGCGATCGCCGTTGAGACTTCCACGACCCTCGCCTGGTGTCCCGCGGTATACGGGTCACGCGTTTCCGTGACGTGCGCTACAGTGGCAACCGTGGCTTCCAGACGCCTCCGCAGACGCTCCTCCGCATGTTTCTGCTCCGTGATGTCGCGGAGGATCGCCTGGACGCCTGCTACCTTCCCGCTCTCGTTGAGGACGAGCGTCGCGGATTCCTGGCACACGACTTCCGAGCCGTCCTGCCGCGTGAGAACCACCTCCCAGTTCGCAACAGCTCCCTTCTCCCCGATCGTTTGCGTGAACTCCGCCCGACGTTCAGGATTCGCATATAGCTTGGACGCCCGCATCCCGAGTAGCTGCTTGCGCGTGTACCCCAGCAGCGAACCCGCGGCAGCGTTCGCCTCCACGATCACACCCTCACTATTGCCCATCAGGATGGCGTCCAATGACCGCTCGAAGAGGTGCTCGTACCGTTCCTGGCTTCGGGCTAGTTCACGCTCTTGAAGACTGCTTCTGAGCGCGAACTGAAGATCATCTGCAACTTCGTTGAAGAGTGACGTCTCCTCGGCTTCCGCTGCGAACGCTTGCGCGAGGGAGACTGTGAGAACCCCTCTCAGCGAGTCCGAAACCACCAGTCGGCGACAGAGGCCCGCTCTGCCTTCGTACAGCTCAGACAATGGACAGTCAATGCATTCCGTGCTTGGGTCTGTTACCACGACATCCTCACAGCCGAGCGCATCTTGAATGCACTGCACGGTCTGGTCAGCTGATACGCGATCTGTGACGGCGGAGAAAGACTGCTCGCAATCCCCTGCGACCGCCCACTGTTCGATCTCCCCAGAAGGCCGCATCAGGATTGCCCAGGCGTTGAAGTACCCGCGGTTCGCCACCAGGAGATCGCAGGCGGAACGGAGCAACGTATCGATCTCCTTCTCGCGCACGATAAGCTGATTCACACCTCTGACAGCGCGAAGCACTTGCGTAAGGTGCTCGATGCGGGCTGCAGCCTCGGACGCATAGCCCTGTCCCCACGCCTGCGGTAGCAGGAAATAGCAGAGTTCCGTTTCGCGCACGTTTTCGACTTCCTTGGCTAGGAGAGCAACCTTGCCGATCCATCACCTGTCTCACGAATGCAGACCGACCACCAGCGATCCCCTTCCTCTTCGAACACGGTCTCGGGATCGGTTGCCAGCTCGATCGAATACCCACGGATCATTTCAGGATCCTTCGGGCCGCCCATGAATCTGGTGACCTCCGGATCCGTCCAGAGCTGAACGATTCGCTCGACATCGCCTTGTTCGATGGGCCGGATACTCAGTCGTTTCGTTTCCACGGGGTTCCTCCTCGATGTCCGCCGCCTCGAACGGGCGGACGATCGACCGTTCGGTCTGCATGCGTTGGGCACCTCGATGTCCGGGTTCGTATCGAGACAGACTAGCCAACAGCGCGTACAGCAAGCAACTGGCATCGTCATCAGATTGTTGGCATCCCGCTACTCGGAGGCGAACCGGAAGCCGCCGCGAGTGAAGACAGTGATGCAGGCATCAACAGCCCTGCCATCGTAGAGGCTTCCCTTGTTATTGCCGATTTCGTCAAGCGCCACATCTAGTCCAAGCGCAGGGCGGTACGGTCGGTGAGACATGATGGCTTCGACGACATCTGCGATTGCGATGATGCGAGCCTCCAACCTAATCTGTTCTCCAGCCAGCCCCGCAGGATATCCGGAGCCGTCCATGCGTTCGTGCGTCTGTCGTACGATGTCTGCAACGGGCCACGGGAACTGGACTTCTCTCAGTATCTTGTAGCCCTCTTCGACATGCTCATTGACCAGCAGTTTTTCGGCGGCGCTCAACTTCGACGGTTTAGCGAGGATCTCGGCAGGTACGGCGATCTTGCCAATATCGTGAAGCAGTGCAGCGACCCTGATTGCCTGGACCGTCTCGCTCGGGAGTTCGAGTTCTTCCGCAATGGCGACGGCGAGCTGCATCACCTTCCGCTGATGGCCTGCTGTGTAGGGATCTCGGCTTTCGATTGACATACCTACAGCTGTGATTGCCCCTTCCCAAGATTGTCTGAGTTTCTCTTCCGCTTCCAGGCGCGGACGGATGTCTCGTGCGATGCTTAGGATCCGCGTCGGCGTACCATCCAAGTCGCGCAGCACCGACAGATGGAGTTCGACCGGGATCGCCTCCTTCTCTTTCGATACGAGCATACGCTTATAGGGAGGAAGCTCGTCTCCTTCGGCCAGCTGATGAAGCGCCGCCTTGCTGGCCTCGGGCTCTGCGGAGACATCCATGTAGGCAGCCGTTCTCAGCTGTGCCCGGTCGTAACCCAGCAACGCTGCGGCACTGGGATTGGCGTCAACATGATTCCCCTGCATGTCGAGGATGAACATCGGATCTGCAGCTTGCACAAACAAGCTCCGCGCATACTCGCGCGCCTCTACGAGATCAGAGATGTCTCTTCCGATGATGCCTGTGCCGCCTCGGAATCTGAATGTGCCCCACCCCAACCACCGACGGTTCCCTTCGCTATCCCGGTCCAGACTCTCCAAGAGGTCTTCCTTGCTGAGTCGTGCCTCCATCAGTTTTCTAAGCTGTGAGGCCAGATCCTCCGGAAGCACTCCGGCCAGTTCTTTCCCTCTCAAGGCATTCTCAGTGATGCCGAGGAATCGCGCAGCACTCCGATTGGCGTCTTGGATTCGCTCTCCTGCCTCGTCAAGAAGGAGCACCAGCGAGGGGACAGAGCTCATCACGCCTCTGAGGACGTCATGGTGCTTCTTGAGATCGTTTTGGGCATGTACGCCAGCAGTCACGTCTTCGTACACCGCGGCAATCTCCCCGGATGGCAAGCGGAACACATGGTTCTCACGCCAGCTTCGGAGTCTGGCGTCTTGGTAGAAACTAACGGGATGATCCTCGGGAATCCCCGTAGCGTAGACGCGGCGCAGGACCTCCAGGAGCCCAAACTCCTCTACGCCGGGAAACGCTTGCGTCACTCGCTTCTCCAGTACTTCTTCACGCAGCACCCCCTCGATTTCCTCGGCCGCGCGGTTGAATTCCACGAACACGAAATCATTGCCATCCTCGGTCGCCTTGTACACGGCGATGGCATTCTTCATGTGCTCTACGACAAGCTTGTAGCGATCCTCCGCTGTGCGACGGCGCTTCCGTTCCTCCCTGAGGTCGCTGAGCATTAAAGCCTGCGGACGCGTGAAGCCTATTCGGATCAGGCCCAGATAGACGAACACAAACGAGACGAGCTTCAGAAGGTGGCCGACCGCATTGAACACTCCGTACACATCCGTGTAGAGAGTAAACGCGAGTTCGGAGAGTGCGGTGAAGAGCAAGGACCACATCAGGGTTCGCCGCACAACGGGAGCAAGCCTCTTACCGTTGCGCCAGAGAATCCAGGCGACAGCAGAGATCGCTGCCACGATCGAGTACTCCGCAAACCGCTTAAAAGCGGTCAATCCGACGCCTTCCACGTAACAGGTTGGGAACCAGCCGAGAGCCAGGATCGCAACGCTGGCGAAGACTACGGATAGTACGGTGCCAAAGCCGATCCAACCCATCCGCCAATGTCGTGGCTTGCGCAGTGCAAGCGCAAACGCCAACAGACTGCCGACTTCCGCAAAACGGGCGGCGATCCAGAGCTGCGTTGCGGGATTGGAGGAGTTGACCCAGGGAAAGACCCCCATGCCGCGATACGCCAATGTGTGAAGCAGGTCCAAACCGGCGACAACAAGATAGCCCAACGCGAGGAGCGTGAAGGAGCTGTCTTCTATCATCGAACGCGAGTTTAGAGCGAGGAAGAGCAGCGCCATTGCCACTGAAATGGAGGAAATCTCAATCAAGCTATGGAAGAGGAGATAGTGTGAACGACTCATCACGTAGAGCCCGGCAAGAGCTAGAACCAGTGAAGCATAGGCCGCAAGCGGAGCTATCCGCAATCGTCCAGCACCGGATTCACTTCTCAGCATGCTAGGATTATATGCCATACCCGTGCAGTTTGCCCGATTCCTAGAGTCACACATTACGATACAGGTTTCTAGTCGCGGATTACGGGTAACCACTGCTACTGGAGGATGCGCCCGCCGTCGGGACGCATAGCTGGAGGCCGATGGGGTTGAGCGAGAAATACGCGCGAGTAATCGAGTCAAGCACTCAGTGTGCGATCATCCACGCGAGCGATCTGCTGGCGGCGCGCCGCAGGTAGAGCATTCCGGACAGCATCGAGTGGAGATTGGGCGGGAGAAGCGCCTCCGAGCTTAGCGCGACGTGGGGATTCCAAACTCGGGCTACTTGTCCTTCGTCCGATCCCTGCGAACCGCAATTGTGCATGAAGGCGGCAACAATGCGGTTAGAAGATACGCTGGCCCGTGCCTGTTCTCTCCGCTCGGTAACGCTCGTTCTCACGCGCTGCATCCGCGACTGGGGAGCTCATCGAGGAACTCCCCAGTCATTCGCACGATCACTGCTGGAGAGATCTAGAGATCTCCCTCGGTACACGGTACGCTATCGCCTCTGAGGACTTCACCGTCGTTCTCTGACTCCGCATCATGGTCGCAATCGCAATCGGGATCATCACATTCGGCCCCAGGATCGTTCCCTAAGATCACATCGACGATCTCAGAAGGCTTGTAGTCGCTCGTGTCGGCCAACTCGCGGATGCGAACGTCTGGGGCCGCTTCCAGCCCATATGTGGAGAGCCGCGACTGCGCGAGCACTGTATCGACGCCTTCAGCTTCGCAGATGTCACCTACAGTGAGCGTACCCCAGCGCGCGCTGTCTCCGCCCGCGTGTTCTGATTCCGGTTCGCCGGGAGCGAAGTTCGGTGCCAAGGTTCCCCACCCCTCGCTCGCCGTTTGCTCATCGGCGCCTACCTCTGCGATTGCGCCACCCTCAGCTGTTGTCAGTTCCGCGGTATTGCCGAGCCAAGGGGCGATTCCAAGAGAAAGAATCCCCACGATCGACAGCCCAATCAGCCAGCTTCTCAACTCCTCCATTATAATCACCTGACTCCTTGCTCGTGGATTGCTATGCCCCAGACAAGATGCTCCCGCCATTTGATCACTGCTTTGTACTTGTCCGAGATCGGCTTGCGACTTCCTTCGGATCCGCTATGCATCCGCCTCATGCCAACTTCGCTGGCTCGGCCATGTCGAAGCATCAGAGACGATGGACGAGCGCAGAAGCTACCTCAGGCGACAGACTCCCCGAACCGCTACTCTCCGAGCGCGAGCAGCGAGAGTTCTCCAACAGCTGCGATGCTCTCGCCGCAACTGAGATTACACCGACATGCTCCTGGTGCTCGGCAAGGTCAGCAGATATTGACGCATGTCCTGGTCCTTCTCCTCGAATGCTGGAGGCAGGCTCCGATTCTCCTGTAGAGCCTGTGAGTAGCTGCTCTGTCGCGAGAGCGTGGGCCGCTGTGTGCGGCCCCCTGTCGTACCACAGAGGCTTATTGGACCTTCGGGGCGTGTTAGGACGCATCTGCAACCAGATGGTCAAGTCTGAGGAACAACTGCTCTGACACCGCAAGCAGCGGAACAGGATCCCCTGATGAGTCCATCACGTAGTACACGCGGACCGCTCCCAAGTCGCCCTCTTGGACTGAGACGCCCGGAAGATGGAACAGGAGATCTCCCAGCACCAGTGCTTCATCCTGGAATCTCCCGTCGCCGGAGGTGCTCTCAATGCTCCCGATCTGCGGATCGGCAAACGGGTAGATCCCATTGTAGGCTTGTGCCCATGTCCCATCGTCCGACGGTGCAAGAACCGCAATCGGCAGAACCGCTTCCTGATACCCTTCTTTGGAGCAGTCTTTCGAGATTCTCAGGAATCCGTCTCCAATCGCTGAGAGGGACACCTGAAACCACTTCTCGTAGACATTCGTGTCGATCTCCTCCCAAGGCGTTTCTCCAAGAACCTGGATGCCCGCCCACGCAAACTGATAATCGTCCATGCTTGGCAGCGTGCAATCCGCGTGCTCCTTGGTCACGCGAACCCCGATCTCTCCTAGGGTTCCTAGTGATGCTTCGACGTGATCGTAACTGAATGCAAACTCGCATGCCGCCATCGGCAGACTCGTGGTGAGTAGGCTGAGTACGAACGTGGCGGCAACCGCAAACCTCTGGATGTGGTTACGCATTGGTTTTCTCCATTCTCCTTACTGACTCTGTGCTCGCGTACGGCAAGTTCGGCTTGCGCCGTTCCATAGCTTCGCTTCTTCTCCTGGGCTTGGGTTCAGTCCTCTTCGCTCCTCCTTCCGACGATGTGTTCGGATAGACCGCCGACGCACTCGGATACCGAGGATCCCGTCCTCGAATCGTCGAGTGGTAGTTGTCAATCTGAGTCCACGCAGTTGAGTGTCCCGGCGTCTTCACTATCGAATTCCCGGCCCCACTCCGAGTCCTCCAAATTCTGGACTCCGCCTTCGTCGAGATCGCTCAATCCGAGTTGCTCTATTCCGGGTTGGACGAATCCACCGCTTGCCGTGCTGCCCCCCCCGCGCGCGGAGACTGCAATGTCTTTCGCGTGAAACACTGCCAATGCGGAGACGAGAGAACGTAGTTTTCTCTTGTTCATCTGGCACTCCTCCTGCGTCTCAGGTTGGCGACACCCTAGTCGGGTTCATCGGGTGCGATATGGCGATCTTTGGGCGATTGTGTGAATGTATGTAGATGTGATGCTGTATCCATTGAGCATCCATTCTCAGGCCATCCGCGAACCCGGTTAGATCAGGCGAGTCTGGAAGCTTCTGCATCATCGGTACGGGTGCTGCGAGGACTCATGAGTTCTTCATCTGGCGAGAGATCTGCCTAGCTTCGTTTGAGAGGCGACTCCCGTGTGGAGATGGTCTAGATGCTACCCAGGAAGAGGGCTCTAATCGTATGACAGATAATGGTAAGCAAATAGAAGACACACATCGCGGTATAATACGCGTGCAGAGGGCAGAGATCAGGAAAAGAAAGAGAATGGCCGCGCAGCATGACTGAGGTTCTTCTCCAGATGTCGCAATCAAGGCACATCCTGCAGGATCGAACGGAGTGCCTTTGAGACTCTGAACGGTTCGTGGGGTTTCATGCCGACTTGAACTCTCGACATCATGAAGTGCGTGAGGTACGATGGCTTGAGCGGCTTCACTGGCTGAGTGGGGAGGTAGGACATGGAAGACATCAACGACTCGAAACACCCTTCGCGTACGCGCTCATCATCTGCGAGCATGAGGTATCTATCCCGCCAGCTTCGTTTGCTGAGGAGCATAGCGCATGTGACGAACGCGGCAGGGCCCATGCAAGCGATGCTTGAGCGCACCTTGACAATCCTCCGCGACTTAGATGGGATTGACGGAGCAGGAGTGTACGTGATTGAGAGATCCAGTCGGAACCTCATCTTGGAAGCACATATCGGGCTTGCCTCGTGGTTCACGGATCTCGTGAAGATTGTGACGCCTTCATCGAAGCAATATCGCCTGGTATCGCGGAGACAAGCCCTCTTCACTCCGATTGGTGAGCTTGACGATCCAATGCGGACACGCCTCGCACAAGCTGGCATCTCGGCAATGGGGGTCATTCCGCTGCTGGATGGGGAGTGTCTTGTGGGCGTTCTCAACGTAGCGACGACCTCTTCGGACGCGTTTCCTGTTTCTACAACGGCATTCCTGGAATCTGTTGGCCCGATCTTGGGCGCGGCAGTCGCTCGATTGCTAGCCACAGTGCAACTGCTCAAGAACGGCGAGATGCTTCGCAGTATTGTCGATTCGCTCCACGATCTTGGCTTCGTGATCTCGCCCGTCAATGCCCAAATCCTTCACGCGACACCGTCTGCATGCCGAGTCCTTGGCTACAAGCAGGAGGAGCTAGAGGAGATGTCCGTGTTGGATCTCCATCCAGAGGAAAGCCAGAAGGAAGCTGAGCGAATCATTCAATCGATGGTCAAGCGTGATGTTGAGTACTGCCGCCTCCCGTTACGCACGAAGGGCGGGAAGCTTCTCGAGGCCGAGAGTCGCGTCTTCTACGGGTATTGGGAGGGAGAAGATGTGATATTCGGTTTGGTTCGCTTAGCGTCAGTGGCGAGCACCCCGCTAGAGACGCATCGGCTGGAAATATCGCTCCCCGTGACCCTCTTGGACAGCATCCCAGAGGGAATCTACGCACGAGACGTAGACGGGCGCATCACCTACGCGAATCCAGCCCTGGCTCGAATCCATGGGATCCCCGTCACCGAGCTTGTAGGACGCTTCGCCAATGATCTCCTCGTTGCTGAGGATGTGAAACAGCTTCGCAGTGAAGGAATCCTTGAGCAGCTACGGGCGGGTGAGCCTGTGACGAAATCCGCGCGCTGTTATCGCTCAGACGGAGAAATCCGCTACCTGGAAATCACAGCGACTCCATTGAACCTGCAAAGTGATTCTGATTGTGTGTTGGGCTTTGTTCGCGATGTGTCAGACCGCATGGAATCCCTCCTCAATACCGTCCAGACGCTTACCGATGTTGTTCACGAGGCAAGGACGCCTCTCACTGTCATCAAGGGATACGCGGATCTGATGACTGCTGATCGTGCGCATGCAGAGCGGACCGATGCCGATCGTTTCGCTTCACTCGAATCGATCTCTCGATCTGCTGACAGACTCGCGGCGATTCTGGAGGATGCACTTGCCGCTGAGAGGCTGACGCTCCCATCGAATTCTCCGGAGATAGCGCTGGATCTCGGAAAACTGACTCAAAGGGTTGTCGGCGAGCATCGTGCGCTTGCTGAACTGAAGCCAGTGACGATAGATCTCGTTTGTGCACCTGGGACTATCGTGCGTGGTGATCCGTTCCTCTTCTCGAAGCTGCTTGGCAATGTGCTGTCAAACGCGATCAAATACACTGATAATGGGACGATCTGCGTAGTGGTGGAGCAATCTGCGGGTCGTGTTCATGTATCCGTTTGTGACGAAGGGATCGGTATCCCGTCTGATGAGACGGAGAAGGTATTTCAGCGCTTCTATCGATCACGCGACGAAGCCGCGCGGAGACGCGCGGGATCCGGTGTAGGTCTCCACATTGCGCGCCGGATTGCCAGAAACTACGGAGGAGATATCGCAATACGAAGCGAACTGGGAAAAGGCAGCATCGTAACGATCGATCTGCCTGGAGTTCGCCCGCTGAACGATACAGAGGAGAGCGTATGAGGCTCATTTGCATGAAGAAGGAGTAGTTGGATGCGCAAGAAGAGTCTGCTGATCGTGGATGATGATCCCGATCTTCGCGAATTCCTATTGCACGCTCTGACTTCGACAAGTTGGAGTGTTGAAACGGCTGCAACCTCTGACGCTGCCATCTCAGCTGTCATGGGGGCAAGGGTGCCAGATCTGGTCGTTCTCGATGTGGGGCTTCCTGACGCTGACGGATGGAGCACGCTTGTCTCGATTCGCGCGGCGAGCGATGTGCCAGTCATCATGCTGACAGCCCAGGCCTCTCGACTTGATGCGGTCCGGGGGCTGGAACTTGGCGCGGATGATTTCGTGGCCAAGCCTTTCGAGTTTCTTGAGTTGAAAGCGAGGATCGAGGCTGTGCTGCGCAGATATCGGACAGATAGCGATTCTGCGCGGATTGCACCTGTCTTGTCCTGCCCTGGCCTGGTGATTGATGAGTCTCGTCGCCTCGTTGAGTACCACGGAAAGACCATCGAGCTCTCTCCGAGAGAGTTTGACGTGCTGATATTGCTAGCCTCCAGGCCCGGACACTTCTTTCCCACACAGGAGATTCTGCGTGATGTATGGTCTGGATCTTCGTACGCTGCATGCGAAGATGTCGTGAAGTGCATCTACCTCATTCGCAAGCGGTTCCAGAACGATGCGGGCAAGGATGCGCCGATTATGAATCGGAGAGGATTTGGATACTGTCTTGGGGAGTCAAGTTCAGACTGACCTGTCTATCGTGTTCGAGCACGCCCGGGGGGGCGGTCCGGACACAAGAGCGTGGGATTCCCCGGGCGCGCTGTCGAGCCTCCTAGTGTGCACACGTAGAGCATATCAGACGTGTCTATCCAGGGAGAATGGAAACTACATCAGACCATAATGCTGAAGGTATCGTCCCATGGCAGCAGTCTGTGCTCAGGAATGCAATCGAAATATGAGACATCGGCGCCATGCGGTGGCTGAGCTAGAACGAGAACCTTCCTCCGAGCAAGACCTCATAGCAGGCCTCCACGACCCGCGAGTCGAACTTCACTTCTGCGCCCGAAGCGAGAACTTCAAGCGCTTCATGGAGCCCGCGAGCTGGCCGATAGGGGCGATGGTGAGTAATGGCCTCGACGACGTCAGCGACTGCAAGGATTCGCGATCCCAGCAAGATGGAACGCCCGTGGAGGCCCGATGGATACCCAGAGCCATCGAGTCTCTCGTGATGCTGTAACACGAGATCCGGAATCTGACTCTCGAATGGAATCTTCGAGAGAATGGCATGCCCGCACTCGACGTGCGTTCGGACTATCGCCAGCTCCGTTTCGCTCAGCTTGCTTGTCTTTGACAACAGCTCCGATGGTATCGTGAGTTTCCCGATGTCGTGCAGCAAGCCGGCGACGTGAAGCATCTCTATCTCTTCTTCAGGCAAGGCGAGCTGCTCAGCGATTGCACGGGCAAGCTTCGCTACGTTGGTTTGGTGCTCCGCGGTGTACGGATCTCGGATATCGACCATTTGCGATAGCGAGAGAACCAGCCCTTGGTGCAGCGTGGATAGACGCCTTGTGGCTGCCTTCCTTTCCAGATACTCGGCAACCATGTTTGTCAGCAGTTCTAGAGCACGAATGTCTGCTTGAGACCACTCCCTGCGATCACGGACGCTGTCAAATCCCAGGAACCCCGATAGCACAGGAGTGTCCGACCGAAAGGGAAGCACAAGCACCGACTGGATCCCCTGCTCTTCGAGAATGCTGCGCTCAGCACCGGCTTCCTGTGGCATGTGTGACACATCGGAGAAAGCTATGACTTCCCCTGAGTGCAGTTTCTCCATCCACCATGGAAACTGCGCGATGGAGAGATTCTGGAGGTTCCGGATCTCAGAAAGGATTCCAGGGGCACACCATTCATGGGTGTTGCTCATCGTCCGGCCGTCAGGTTCTACCGAGAAAATGTAGGCGCGATCGACAGCGACGGCCCGTGCAACGCTCCCGAGGATGTCGGTGAGCGGTGTGGCATCTGGGGAAAGCAGCTTGACGGCCGCATCAGCAAGACTTGCCTCGATTCTGATTTTCCGGTGGAGTGAATCACCGCCTTGAGCATGATCTCCCACTTCACAGCAAAGCCCGATGATCATGTTGTCTGACGCGCTCGCAGAAACGGCCGTGGCGAAGGCCCATTCCCCCCGCACTGATGGGCGATTAGGGAGCGACATCCGAAGTGTGGCAAATACGAATAGACGAGAGTTCCCAAGGCCGTGTAGACAACGGGACAACTCTTCCTGGCTCTCCTCGTGGATATGGTGTACGAACTCCACCCACCAGGAGGTATCAGCATCCTGTGCGAGGGTTGCTTCACGGAATGCAGGACACGCATAGCGAATCGTCCCGGCGGCATCGAGACAGACAATCCAGTCGGGGGAACGGCTCGCGCGGAACTCTGGGATCATGGACACCCAATCTGCTCGCAATCGCGGATTCCTCCCGGCTGTGCCTCATGGTGAACTCCTCTTGGCGACATAGCTCTCTGAGAATACAGCGTTGCTTGGCTCGCGTCGCCCTGGCAACTATGTCTTCATCAAGATTTCCGTCTGATACGATGACGCAGCGATGTTCTAGTGATCCGGCAACGCCGACGAGGCCCTCCTGGACGGGCCAACCCGAAGCCTGGGAAGCGCCTCAGTGGCGAGGTTTGCTGTGTGGGCGGTTCGCCAAGGAAGACGGCTTGCAGGGCCTCGGCTTCCAGTTGGAAACGGCAGCATGCAGTAGAGTCCACGTACGTGGTGTATTGAGTGACTGCCGAGACGCAGTCTGAAAGAGCGACCATCGCTACCATCTTCGGGAATCAACAAGTACGCCGACTGACATCGGCACCGAGGAGGAAGCGATGGTCAAGGAGAGAGTAGGCACGCTAGCGTGGCTGCGCAAGCGGTTGGAGGAGGCGGATACGGATCTGCTACGCGAGATGGTGAAGGCAGTCACTGAGGTGTTCATGTCGGCCGAGGCGAGCGCTGCATGCGGCGCACCCTACGGGAAGCCGAGTTCAGACCGTGTGAATCAGCGCAACGGCTACCGTGACCGCCGGTGGGATACCCGTGTGGGAACGATCGATCTTGCCATCCCCAAGCTGCGCAAGGGAACGTACTTCCCGGAGTGGCTGCTGGCACCCCGGCGGCGAGCCGAACGGGCGTTGGTCCAAGTGGTCACCGAGTGCTACGTGCGGGGTGTGTCCACGCGGCGTGTCGACGGCCTGGTTCAGGCCCTCGGGCTGGAAGGAATGAGCAAGAGCCAGGTCTCCGAGCTCGCGAAGGAACTCGATCCGGTGGTGGAGGGCTTTCGAAACCGTCCCCTGGACGACGGCCCGTACACCTTCGTGTGGCTTGATGCGATCTCCCAGCGTTGTCGAGAGGGCGGACGGGTGGTGAGCGTAGTCACAGCGATCGCCACCGGAGTGAACGCCGACGGCCACCGTGAGATCCTCGGTCTCGACGTGTTCACCAGCGAGGACGAAGCGGGATGGACGTCGTTTCTCCGTAGCCTCGTCGCCCGGGGACTGAGCGGTGTGAAGCTCGCCACCTCCGATGCCCACGGCGGCCTGAAGGCAGCCATTGCCGCAGAGCTTCCCGGCTGTACGTGGCAGCGATGTCGGACCCACTTCATGCGTAACCTGCTCAGCAAGGTACCGAAGCACGCTCAGGGGCTGGTGGCCACCCTTGTACGATCGATCTTCGCCCAGCCGACGAGCAAGGAGGTGTGGGCACAGCACGAGCGGGTCTGTGAGGAGCTGGAACGACGCTTCCCTCAGGTTGCTGAGATGCTCCAGGATGCATCCGAAGACATCTTGGCGTTCACGACCTTCCCGGAATCGGTGTGGCGCCAGATCTGGTCGAACAACCCTCAGGAGCGCCTGAATCGGGAGATCCGTAGGCGCAGTGACGTGGTGGGGATCTTCCCCAACCGCAAGGCGATCATCCGCCTGATCGGCGCAGTGCTTGCGGAGTACAACGACGAGTGGATGATCACTCGTCGCTACATGTCTGTTGGCGCGTTGGAGAAAGCACAGGCTGTCGTGGGAGGTGATGGCCAATCCGTCGAACTCGAATCTGAGGGAGAGCCGATG
>Ga0180429_10000669_pt1 | contig 30268 bp, 24 predicted proteins | sample SS_ome_FD_132428 | JGI IMG/M metagenome (GOLD analysis project Ga0180429, IMG submission 132428) | Hypersaline lake sediment archaeal communities from the Salton Sea, California, USA - SS_1_S_1 metaG | ecosystem: Environmental > Aquatic > Non-marine Saline and Alkaline > Hypersaline > Sediment ...
CCGTAGGCCGGCTCCGGCCCCAGCACCACCTGCGTGCCGCGGCCGTTACAGCTGAGCAGCATCCCGCCGCCGATCAGCGCGGGATCCTGGCCCGGCCGCAGCAGGTAGGTCGCCAGCCCGCCGGCGGACTCCAGCGTGCAGTAGGCGGCGTCAGCGCTCAGCGCGCGGGCCGCGACGATCTCACCCGCCGCCGGCAGCAGCGAGACGATCGGGTCGCCGTTGCTGACCCGCTTGACCAGCAGTCCTTCCTCGCCGGCGATCGCCAGGCGCTGCCCGTCGGCGGAGAGATCCACCAGCCGCACGGCGCCCTCGACGTGGGGGCTGCTCAGCGGCAGGGGCTCGGCGCCGGCGAAGTCCATCACGGTGGCGCGCGTGCTGCCCGCCAGCGGCTCGATCACGGCCAGCGGCGCGCGGTAATCGTCCGGGCTGGGCCGGACCCTCACCTCCACCGGCGGCGCGTGGATCGGCTCGTTCCACTTGTCGTAGACGTCCAGCCGGATCTCGTACTCGCCGGCGGTCGGGAAGACGTAGTAGGTCGAGGCATCGCTGCGGCGCGCGTCGCCGATGAACCAGTCGTAGCGGAAGGGCTGCTCGCCGCGGGTCACGATCGCGTCCAGATCGAGCCGCAGCGGCGCGGGCCCCTCGACGTAGGACGGGCGCTGGATCGCCGCCGCCGGATCCTTGGTGCTGACCGGCAGCCAGATGCGGTGGCGCCAGCGCTGCAGGCCGTCGCTGGCCGTCAGCCGGACCTCGAAGACCCCGTCGCTCGCATATGTGTGGGCGGGCTTGGACTCGGTGGCGAAGGTGCCGTCGCCGAAGTCCCAGTGATAGGTCAGTTCGCCCTCGAGCCGCGGCGTATCCTCCGGCTTGAAGCGGACGGTCCGCGGGCTGGCGGCGGTGTATTCCGGCACGATGTGCATCTCGTGGCCGAAGCTGTAAGGGTCGCCTCCCAGCCCCGCCGCGCTGACGGTGAAGTCGCGCTCGATGTCGGGCGACAGCACGTGCACGGTGGCGAAGGTGGTCGCGGTACGCAGGTCCGCGTCGGTGGCGGTCACTTCCATCAGGTAGAAGCCGCTGTTGCCGTAGTAGTGCGTCAGGTAGTTATCGGTGGTGGTGGTTTCGGGCTCGCCGGCGTCCTCGTCGCCGTAGGTCACGCGGTAGGTGACGGGCGCTGTGGCGCGGTCCACGCTGAGCTGGAACTTGGCCGTCAGCGGCGCGTAGCCACGCTCCGCGTAGGGGGAAATGTCCAGCTGCATGCGCGGCTGCGGCTTGACCGGGCGGTCGGCGACCAGGCTCTCGACCAGCAGGCCGCCGCTCAGCTTGCCGCCTTCGACGTCGGTCACCTCGAAGCTCAGGATGTGCTCGCCGGGCTCGGGGTAAGTGGTGAACGGGTTGGGCAGGTCACTCTCCGAGCCGTCGCTGAAGGTCCAGGTGTAGGCGTAGGGCGGCACGCCGCCGGTCACCGTTGCGGCGAGGTGCACCGTCAGCGGCGCCGGGCCGAACGGCGGGAAGCAGCTGATGTTCGCCGCCAGCGGCCGGGGCTCGACGGCCGCGTTGCGGACCTTCACCAGGCCGGTGCCGAATCCGCTCTGGGCGTAGCGGCCGTTGTCGGTGACCTTCAGCACAACGCTGTAGTCGCCGTTGTAGCGGAAGTCGTACTTGGCGTAAGGGCTGGCGTGGCTGGTGTAGTCGAAGATGCCGTCGGCGTCGAAGTCCCAGTCGTACTGGACGACCTTGCCGTCGGGATCGTGACTGGCCGAGGCGTCGAAGTAGATGGTGGTCCGCGGCGTCTCGTCCGCCGCGGCTTCCTCGTCGTCGGCCAGCGCCAGCGCCGCGCCCTCGGCGACATTGCCCGCCGATTCAGCCGCTTCATCCTCCGGACCGGCCACCAGCCGTCGTTCAAGCACGAACGCGTGATCCGCACTCCCTTCCTCTGTTCCGACGGTTACTTCGGGGAGCATGGGCAAGATGGACTCGGGGCCGATTCCCTTGATTCTCTCTAGCTCGGACGTTGAATTGAATGGGCCGTGCTCATTCCGGTAGTCAATGACCCGCTGCGAAAGCACATCGTCAAGCCCGGTCACGGTCATGAGCTCTTCCAGTGACGCCGTGTTGATATTCACGAGGTTCTGGCGCTCTGCCGGGGCGGCCTGGGCACCCAGCGTGATCTGGGGCTCGAGCTGGTCGAGCACCTCCTCGTCGATACCCTCTACTTCCAGCAGCTTCGGGATCGCGTCGAACGCGCCGTGCAGGTTGCGGTAGTTGACGATGTTCTGGGCCAGCACCTCATCGACGCCGTCGATCGCCTGCAGCTCCTCGAGGCTGGCCGTGTTGATGTTGACCTTGCCTTCCTCTTCCGCCGCCGCCTCTTCGGCGAGGGGCTCGGCAGCTTCCTCCATCTCGGCCTGCGCCGCCTCGAACGGCTTGCCCAGACTGGCGGGGAACGGCTCGTGGCTGAACTGGAACGACGCGACCGGCGGAGTATTGAGCCGGCGCGGATCGTCGCTGGCGACGCGGATGGCGTAGAGCCCCAGGAAGCTGATCGGGGCCTCGATGGTGTTGTTGTAGATGTGGATCTTGCTGTTCGTCAGCTCGACCCAGACGTTGTTGACGGAGTGGACGATGACCAGGTCTTCCTCTTCCTTGCCGGCCGGCACGTCCTCGTCGAAGTAGCCGATCGAGATTACCCCGTCCTTGAGCAGTTCCAGCCCGTCGGGGTTGATCTGGTATGCGGTGTCGTCCAGCACGTCCCGCGGCGCCTCGGCGGGCACGCTGACCTCGAGGAAGATGGCGTCCGGGAACGCGCCCCGCGGAATCGAGACCGTGCAGTAGCGGTACTCGACCACGCCGCCGTCGGTGCCGATCGGGTAGCGGTTGCTGGTGTCGGCCTCGGCGGGCAGTTCCTCCTTCTCGCCCGCCGCCTCCCGCGACCGCGGCCGCGGCCCCTGCAGGCCCGGACTGCCGCCCTGGCAGTCGACCAGCAGCAGGACCATCGCCAGGCAGCCGGCCAGCAGCCAGCCGGCACGCATCGCCGTGTGCTTAATCATGCTCCGCCTTCCTCGCCACCAGCCGTGTTATTGCCCCCACAGCCAGCGGGACGATCATTATATCAATCAGGTTCAGTGGCGATCCCGCGGAGCGGCCGCGGACCACCCGGGCTGCACTATCGCCACGGTGGCTGGGGTATGATTGTCAGCATCTCACCCAGGAGCCGGAACATGGACCAGCAGCACGCACCCGTACCGGAGGGATTCGACCTCAAGGCCTTCTTTGCCGAAATCCGCACCATCGCCGTCGTCGGCTACTCCGACAATCCGGAACGCGCCGGGCACTATGTCGCCCACCATCTTGCCGAATCCGGCTACGAAGTAATCGCGATCAATCCCAAGTTCGACGGCGAAGTCAACGGCCTGCGCTGCTTTCCGGGTCTGGACGCCATTCCGGCAGGCACCGTCATCGACGTCATCGACGTCTTCCGCGCCCCGCCTTTCGTGCCGCGGATCGTGGCTGCCGCTGCCGCCCTCAATCCGCGGCCGGGCTACGTCGTGATGCAGCCCGGCGCGGAAAGCGAAGAGGCCTCGCAGCTGGCGCGGGAGCACGGCATCGTACCGCTGGACATCTGTATGATGGCGGCCCACAAGATCTGGGCTCCCGATGTGTAGGCGCCGTCCTCCGGTGCCGAGCAGAACACCGACCAGCTATTCGTAGGTGGTGTAGGCCGTCCAGGTTCCGGTGGTGGTCACGAGGCCCAGTGTGTCGGTGAAAGTGAACGTGCCGTTGGAGTAGCGGTCCGTGTCGAACCCCCCGTTGAACGAGCCCGACCCCTGCAACTCGTTGACCACCTGCCCGGTGATACTGCGGCCGCTGACGATTCCCGAGATCGAGACGCTGATTTCCGTGTTGTTGTGCGTGAGCGTGCCGGTGCCGGCGATCAGCCCCCCGCCGGTGGTCAGGTTGAACTGACCGGTCGGCGTCTCGCCGACCAGGAACTGGCCATCGAACGGCCCGACCTGGGGCACAAAGGGATTGCCGCCGCTGCAGGAGATCAGCAGACCGGACAGCAGCACTAGCATCAGCAGGCGTTTGGCGCGCATAGCACATTCTAACACCGTGCGGGTGCCGTGGGCCTTGGCGGGACATAAACCAGGAAACCCCGGGGCAAGCCCCGGGGTTTACCAGTTACCACCTGCTCTGGTCAGGCGGAATGCTGCGTAGTGTTGGTGGCTATTCCACTTCAATCTCACTCAGATCCAGTTCGCCGAGTACGACCGTCACCACTTCCTGCTTCTCCCCGCCCTGGCGGGCGACCAGCAGTTTGACGCGGTCGCCGACCTGGCGATCCTGAATCACGCTGATCAGATCGTCACCCGAGGAAACCTCGAGTTCGTCGATGCTCAGAATCACGTCGCCGGCCTCGATACCGGCGCGGTCGGCGGGTCCGCCGACGGTGACCCTCACGACGAAGACGCCGTCGTCCACCGCGAGGTCTTCCAGATCAAGATCGGGCTCTCGTTCGATGTACGTCTGGAGCGGCGCGATTACCGCCGAGATGCCCGGATAGACGACCTTGCCCTTCTGGACGATCTGCTCGATGGTGTTCTTGACATCATTGATCGGGATGGCGAAGCCGATCCCCTCGACCGGGACCTGCATCCCGAAGCCCATCACGCCCGTGCCGTTCTCGTAGCGCATGATGGCCTGGTTGACACCGATCACCTCGCCCTCCGCGTTGAGCAGCGGGCCGCCGGAGTTGCCCTGATTGATGGCGGCGTCGGTCTGGATCATCGACTGCGGGCGTCTGATATCCGAGTGCCGCCCGAGATCCTCGAGCGAGCGCTTGTTGGTCGAGACGATGCCCGCCGTGACGGTCGCCTCGTAGCCCAGGGGGCTGCCGATGGCGATCACGGGCTCGCCGATCCGCGTCGCGTCGCTGTCACCCAGCACCGCGACCGGCAGATCGCGGTCGGTATCGATCTTCAGCACGGCGATGTCCTTGAAGTTGTCCGTGCCGATCAGCTCGGCCGGATAGGACTCGCCGTCGTTGGTGTGCACGATGAACTCGGTGGCGCCCTGCACCACGTGCGCGTTGGTCACAACGTAACCGTCCTCGCGCACGAAGAAGCCGCTGCCCTCGCCGCCCAGCGGCGGGTGGTCCTCGGGCATCTCAGGCATCTCGAATTCCTGGAAGAAGCGCGGCAGGCTACGCTGCATCTCGTCCATGAAGTCCTTGGCGTCGCCCTCCTGGGGCTCCGGCACCTTGAACACGGTTTCGACGTTGACCACGAAGGGCAGGGCCTGCTCAGCCAGATCGGCCACCCAGTAAATGCTGCCGTGATCAACTGTAAGCCCGGGCGCCAGCGCGGCCAGTTCGCTGACGGGCTGGCTGGCCGTGCGCTCGTAGTAGACGTGTTTGGGCTGCTGCTGCAGCCAGGCCGTGTATGCCACGACCCCGATCAGCACCACCAGCAGCAGTGCCGACAGTACCTTCCAGAATGTATCTCTACCAGTCTGGTGCGTCATCTCATACTCCCGCGACAGTGCGTCTGTACTTGATTCTGTTACCTTCGCTCGCGCGATGTGCACGTACTGACGCGGCGCCAGCGCGCCGTGTTCGCGGTATTTAGATATTCGGAGTGGACCGGACGAAGGCAAACAGCGGCGGCTGCCCGCGTGAACAGACGCCGCGCCGCTGCGTCAAGCGGGCAGGGAGATCGTTCGCCCCGCCGACCGCGGTGGGGGCGGCTATCAGCTAAAATCGTGAGCAGTATGACAAGCAGTCGATTGAAAGGCACCAGTGGATTCCTCGCACCAGCCGTCGCGCTCTGCCTGGGCGCGCTGCTGATCGGCGCCCCGGCCCAGGCCGCCAAGACCTCGGTGGTCACCAAGCTGACGGGCACCGCCACCGTGGTCCGGGCCACGCCCTACGACGAGTGGCTGGCGACCTGGGTTGAGTACGCCCACGAGGAGTTCGCGCTGTACGCGATCAACGCCGGCAGTGGCGAGGCGATCGAGGTCACCAAGACCCGCCATCCGGGCGGGATGTGCTGGATTCCGCGGCAGAACCCTCCGCAGCTGTTCTACTGCAAAGCTGACCGCATTCCGGAGCTCGACATCTCACGGGTGCTGTATTACGTCTACGATCCGATCGCCCGCGAGTCAACCAAGATCGGCGAGGCCCGCGACCAGCTGGAGACCTACAAATTGGATCCGATCGCCGCCGAGGACGGCTCGGTGGTGTTCCATTACACACTGGACCAGGGCGTCACCGAGGCCGGCGAGGGATCGGTGCCGATGTTCATCCGCTACGAGGCCGGCGACCGGGAGTTCTACACGGCGGCCGCCAATGCCAACATCGCCGGCGACTACGACCTGAGCAGCGACGGATCGATGCTGTACTGGCCCCTCACCAAGGAGGATACCGGCGACCTGTACTTCGTCGGCTGGAATCTGGTGGCCCACGACGAAGTCTGGAACTCGATGTACTACGCCGACATGAATCCCGCCGACGGCGGCTTGTTCATCAAGGTGGACGCCGCCAACGAGCGGATCGCGATGCTGGCCAGCAGCTCAGGCCAGCCGCGGCTGCAGATGTGCCTCTACGGCTGGCACGGCCGGGAGCTGCTGCCGCCGGTGCCCGTGTTCCTGGAAGCCGGCGAGGAGATCCTGCACTACGACTGGAAGGGTCTGACCGGCAAGGTCTACACGGTGATCCACAATGAGAACACCGGCATGTTCAGCATCGAACTGCTCGATCCGCTGACGGGCCTGCGCGACGTCTACGTGCGCGGCACGGACCAGATCAGCTTCGTCGACTACGCCCCCGGCAGCAACACGTACTACTACGCCGTGGTGAACAACCAGGGCTCCGCCCCGCAGACGTACGTGATTCGGGCCCTGCCCTAGCTTTCCGGCGCCGGTGGATCCCCGCTAGCGGCCGGCCGCGGCCAGTTCAAACGCGGCGGATAGCCCGGCGGCTGTCGCGGTGGCGCTGAAGGTTCGGCTGTAGGCCAGCCCGGCGCGGCGCAGCGCGCAGCGGTAGGCCGGTTCCTCGATCAACCGCTGCATCCGGTGGGCGAGCGCGCGCTCGTCGCGAGGATCGATCAGCGGCGGTACCTCGCGCACGCCGGCCGGTAGTCTCGCCCAGCGCTCCTGATCGGCGTAGACCGCCCGGTGGCAGGGGATGTCACTGAGGATCACCGCGCAACCGATGCTCTGGGCCTCCTGGGGCGGCATGCCGTAGCCCTCGTAGTGGCTTAGGAAGATCAGCGCCGTGCAGGACAGCAGCAGGCGGACGATCTGAGGGCGCCGCAGGTAGCCGGGAAACTCGACGGCGCCGGCCACGCCGCAGTCCCGCGCCAGCTGGCGCAGCACCTCGGTGTGCGGCGTGTGCGAGCCGACGCAGACCAGCCGGGCGTCCACTCCCGCCTCGCTGAGCATGGCCACCGCGCGGATCGGTAGTTCGAGGTTCTTGCGCGGCTCGTGGCTGGCCAGCGTGAGGAACAAAGGCGGCGTTGGGTTTTCCCCCTCCTCGATCTCCGCGAAGCCCGGCCGGATGTCCCGGGCCGCGCCCGCCACGGCCGGGTCCGGGTAGTACGGCACCACCTGGATGCGGTCGGCCGGGTAGCCGAAGTGCATCACGATGTCCTCGGCGACGGTGGCGTTGCTGACCGTTAGCACACTGCAGCGCCGCCAGGTCATCGGCAGCAGGTCGTGCCAGTACCAGCGGGCGAAGCCGCTGAACTGCTGGGGATAGAACAGCGGGATCAGGTCGTGGACGTGGGCCGCCACCGGCACCGGACTGCGCAGCGGCGCGCCCAGCGCCGGCGAGTAGAGCAGGTCGAGGGGCTCACGCTGATGCTCGCGGCGCAGCCTGCGCGGCAGGTGCCACTGCTCCCAGAGCACGCGGTCCCTGACTGTGCGCAGCGGGCGGTTCTGCTCGTTGGGCCTCAGTCCCGCCAGCTGCACCTGCGGTGCGTGGGCCAGCAGCGCGTCGAGCATGAACTGCACGCTGACCCCGAGTCCGGTCCGTCCGGGCCCGGTGATGGCCTGCAGGTCCCACGCCACTCGCACCCGTGCATTGTATTCCACGCTGGCCGGTGCGCGGCCGCGCGCGGGCCGGATGGGTTATACTGCCAGCATGTCCCTGAGATTCCTTCAGCTCAGCGACCTCCACCTCGGTGCCAGCCTGACCGGCCTTCCCGCGGAGATAGCCGAGGCCCTGCGCGCCGCGGTCCGCGAAGCGACAGCCCACGCCTTCGAGCAGGCGCGCCAGCAGTCCGTGGAACTGGTGCTGCTGCCGGGTGACCTGTTCGAGCAGGACGGCATCGACCCAGCGGCGCAGCTGCGCTTCGTCTACGAGCAGGCCGCGGCGCTGGCACCCGTGCCGGTGGTGATCGCTCCCGGCAACCACGACGCCGTCGGGCCCGACAGCCCCTACGTGACGGAGTCGGTGCCGGGCAACGTCATCGTCTTCACCGCTGGCGAACTGGAGACGGTGTCCACTCCGGCGGGGCCGGTGGCGGGGCGCGGCGTGCAGGCGGGCGAGGGTGCCGGCGCACTGCGCTGGTCGGCGGTGCGTGCCGAGCAGCAGGGCGAGGCCTCCGTGCTGGTGCTACACGCGTCCGTGCTGGGTGTCAGCGACGGCCGCTATCGCCGCAACACGGTGGTGCCGACCACCATCGAGAAGCTCAGCGAGACGGCCTTCAGCTACATCGCGCTGGGCCACTACCACCGCTACCAGGAGTGGGTGCATCCGGTGCGCGGCCTGCCGTTCGCGGCCTACGCGGGGTGCCCGCAGGGCCTGGGGTGGGACGAGCCCGGTGAGAAAGGCTACCTGCTCGGCGAGCTGGGGGCTGAAGGCGCCCGGCTGACCTTCCAGCCCGCCGCCAAACATGCCTGGCACCGCCATGAACTGCGGCTGCCGCCCGAGCATCTGCCTCAGGCCGAGGCCGTCCTGCTGGCGGCGCTGCAGAGTGTCTACGACGCCGTCGGGCCCGAGGATCTGCTGGAGTTGAGGGTCAGCGGTCGCTGGCCCGCCGCCGACCGCGCGGCGCTGGAGAAACGGCTCGGCGACGTACTGTCGCGGGCCTGGCACTCCCGCGCCCTCGATCTGTCGGCGGTCGATTTCCACCCGCCGCTGGTCGGGGCGGGAGAATCCGAGCTGATCGACGCGTTCACCGCCCTCTGTGACAGCGGGCTGGCCGACGTTGCCGAAGACGACGAGGCGGAGCGCCAGGCCTGGCAGCTGGCGCGCTACCTGGGTCTGCGCCTGCTGTCGGGCCAGGGATTGCCTGGGGAGGTGGCGTGATGAAGCTGGTCAGGCTGGAATCCGCCGCCTTCGGTGTCCTCGATCTGGGGGCGCCGGTCGAGTTCGAGCCGGGGATGAACGTCTGCGTGGCGCCCAATCAGGCCGGCAAGACGACACTGCTGACGCTGATCGAGTGGCTGCTCTACGGCGTGCCGCCCCACGGCCGGCGGCGCAGCCAGGAGATGGTCGAGCGCTATCGGCCCTGGGGTGGCGGAGCGCCCGAGGCGGCGGTGACGCTCAGTCCGGAGCATCCCGACTGGCCGGAGGGAGTGACGGTCGCGGTGCGCTTCGAGGAGTTCACCCCGCAGGTTCGCGCGCTGGGCAGCCTGGAGGACCTGGCCGCATCCCGGCTGTTCTCCGTCGAGAGGAACGGCACCTGGGACCTCGGCTGGCGGCTGACCGGCCTCAGCCGCGAAGGGCTCAGCGCCAGTCTGCTGGCGCCGCAAGGCCAGCTGGACAACGTGCTGAGGGAAGACCAGCTGCGGCGGCTGCTGAGCATCGACCTGGCGGACCTGGTCGAGGACCCGGAGCGGGCTTCGCTGGAAGGGGCGCTGGCCGCGCTGGACCGGCCGGTCTTCACCATGGGCGAACTGAGCAAGGGCCCGGTGCAGACCGGCACCCTGCTGCGGGAGGCGACCAACCACTGGCAGATGGCCAAGGGCGACCTGGAGACTCAGCAGGAGCGCTATGACCACCTGGCTGACATGCTGGCCCAGCGCGAACTCAAGGAAGGCGAACTGGCGGAGGCCAGCGCGGCGCTTGCAGCGCTCAGCGGCGACGATCGCCGGCTGGACCTGGCGGCCGCCCACCTCCGCTTCACCGAGGTCGACCGCCTGCACGCCCGGCTCCAGGAGTGGCAACCGCGGCTGGCGGAGGCGCCGTGGCTGGCCGAGTTTCCGACGGGCCTGCAGCGCGAACTGGACGGCTGGGCGGCGGAGCACCGCGGGCTGGAGGAGCAGGCCGCCGCCGCCGCGGGCAAGGCCCGGGACGCCGAGGCGCTGCGCCTGCGGGCGCCCTACGTGGAATTGGTCCGGCTGGAGTCCGAGCAGGACATCGTGCGCTGGCACGGACGCCTGGCAACCGTGCTTGGCGAGCAAGAGGAACATGAGACCAGGCGCCGGCGTGCCGAGGGGCGGCTGGCGGACATCGATCGCCAGCTGGGCAAGTACCAGCAGCTGACCGACGAGGTGGCCGCAGTCGAGCAACTCACGGAGCAGCGGTCGGCGCTGGCGGCGGCGCAGGCTGATCTGGACTCGGCCGCCGAGCGGATGCGCGAGTACGGCGAGGGCCGGGACGCCACGGAACGCAAGCGGATGAGCGAACTCGAGACGCAGCTCAAGCCCTACCGCAGCTGCATGGCGCAGGTCGGCGAGTATCTCGGCCAGCACGACCGCCAGCAGGCCGCGGAGCGCGAGCTGGCGGTCGTGCGCGGACGTCTGACCGAGCTGGAACGGGGAGGTGGCGGAGCGCAGATCATCGGCGGCGGCGTGCTGGCGGTGATCGGGCTGCTGGGACTGCTGCTCCGCTTGCTCAACCTGCTGCCGGCGGAGCATGGGTGGATCGCGCTGACGGGGGGCGCGGTGCTGATCGTCGGCGGCGTGGCGCTGCTGGCGGGTGGCCTGAGAAGAAAACGAGCATCCGGCACGGAGGCGGCAAGCCTCAAGACACAGATCGAGCAGCAGGCAGCAGTGGTCCGCGAGGGTGAGCAGGCCGTAACCGCGCTGGCGAGCGGTATCCGCGAGCGGCATCAGTTGTCCGACGACGCCTGGCAGCAGCTGGTCGAGGCGATTCCCGAGTACCAGCAGCTCAGGCTGAGCCTTGAGGAGTACTCCCAAGCCCTGCGCGACCACGACGGCGCGGCGACGCGGCGGGCCGCGGCATGGGAGGGTGTCCGCGGCCTGAGCCCGGAGGCCGGCGGCGAGGTCGACGCCGGCTGGCTGGACGAGCGGCTCAGGCTGCTGCAGCGGCTCAGAGGGCTGGACGGCGAGCGGCTCAACGAGCTCAGCAAGCTGCGGGATGAGGAAAACGCGCTTGAGCGGCTGGCCCGCGACGAGAGCGGGCTGGTGGAGAAGCTGGCGGCCGAGCTGGAGCCGCTGGGACTTGGTGAAGCGCTGCGGCAGGACGCCGATGCCGCGCTGAGGCGCTACCAGACGATGGCCGGTGAGGCCAAGCAGTATCGCGAACTGCTGCGGCGGGCCGCCGAGGCCGCCCAGCTTGACAAGCGGCTGGGGGACCTGCGCCAGAACCTGGCGCGCAAGCTGGGACCGCTGGGTCTGGCCGAGCAGGCCGCGGCGGACCCGAGCGCGGCGCTGGGGGCCTTTGAGCGGCTCAGTGAAGAGGCGGGACGCTACGCCAGGCTGGCCGCCGACTACGAAAGCGCGGAGGAGCAGGCGCGGCAGCTGCCGATCGACCGCGACGAGTACGTTCAGCGCTGGCAAGCCGCGACCATCGCCGAGCGCGAGCAGCTCAGCCAGCTGACCGCCGAGGGCGCGGACTATGAAGACCTGGCGCGGCAGCGGCGCGACTTCGACGAACGGCTCGCGGCCTCCCGGCATCAGGTGGATCAGCTGCGCAGCGAAGTCGAGCGCCTGCGCGAGCGTGTGGCCAAGGACGACGACGTGCGCGACGCGCTGGAGGAGGCGGCTGAGCGCGAGCAGCGCATGCGCCGGCAGCTGGAAGAGGTGCGCCGCTGGCAGCGCGGACTCGAGATACTCGAAGCCGTGCTCGGGGGCTTGCAGCGCGAGCTGTCCAGCCGGCTGGCTCCACAGCTCACCGAAGAGCTGGAGGCGGTGCTGACCAGCGCGCCGGTGGCAGGCGTCAGGCGCGCGACGCTCAGCGGACAGCTGGCGATGCAGCTGGAGATCGAGCAGGCCCCGCCGGGTCTGGAGACGGGCGAGCTGCTGGAGCGGCTGTCGACGGGTGCCCGCCTGCAACTGGCGCTCGCACTGCGCATCGCCGTCGCCAAGGCGCTCGGCGCCGAACGTCGGGCCTGCCTCCTACTGGACGAGCCGCTGGCGGAACTGGACGACGAGCGGGCCGTGGCCTGCCTCAGGTATATCCACGCCCTGACCGCGGAACATCAGGTACTGCTGACGACCTGTCACGCCCAGCACTACGAGTGGCTGGCCGCCGAGGCCGGCATCAGGGCCAACCAGGTGATCCTTGGCTGAGGCGTGAAAACCGCCGGCGTGCACGCTGTGTACCGGCGTGCTATGATCCATGCATGCTTCCGGTTTTCACTGCTGATCAGATGGCCCAGCTTGACCGCTATACCATCGACCACCTGGGGCTCGACGGCAAGATCCTGATGAGCAGCGCCGCCCGTGAAACGCTGCGGGTGATCCGCCAGGTCTACCCAGCCGTCCGCAAGCCCGTGATCTTCGCGGGCACGGGCAACAACGGCGGGGACGGTGTGGCGCTGGCCTACTACGCGCAGCAGGACGGGATGTCGCCGCTGCTGGTGCTCTGCCATCCGGAGATCGCCGACCCGCCGCGGCTGTCCGAGGATAGCGACTACTACTACCGCATCGCGCAGCGGGCCTACGTGGCGACACACCTGCTGGACAACCCGGCACTGGCGCCCGAAGTGCTGACCAGCGCCCAGTGCGACATGGTGATCGACGCCCTGTTCGGTACCGGGCTGGATCGCGCGCTGGGCGACTATCACAGCGGGGTGGTCGAGCGGATCAACCACACCAGCCAGCCCCTGCTGGCCGTCGACTGCCCCTCGGGTCTGAACTGCACCACCGGGCAGGTGATGGGCACGGCGGTCGAAGCGGACCTGACCGTGACGATGGGGTTTCCCAAGCGCGGGTTCTACCATCCGGCGGCGGGCCGTTACCTGGGCGACCTGCACGTGGCGCCGCTGGGCTTCGCCCCGCCCAGCGAGGCAGCCATCGATCCGGAGTGCCACGCCTGGCCCGATGCGCTGTGGGAGCCACTGCGGATGCCGCGGGCGGCGAACACCCACAAGGGAGACTACGGGCGGCTGCTGATCGTGGCGGGGCACCGGAGGTACCCGGGGGCGCCGCGGCTGGCGGCGGCGGCTGCGGTACGCTGCGGCGCCGGACTGGTGCGGCTGGTGGTGCCCGAGGACGTCTATCCGTTGGCCGGCGACCAGCCGTCGGTGATGGTTGATTCTCATCCCACGGATGGCCTGGGGGGGTTCAATGCCCAGCCCAGCCCCACGCTGCTGGAGTACATCGAGTGGGCCGACGCGCTGGTGCTGGGACCGGGACTTTCCGATGCGCCGGGCCCGATCGCCCTGGCGCAGCGCCTGCTGACCGAGGGTGACCTGCCGGTGGTGCTGGACGCCGACGCGCTGCGGGCGCTGCCGGTGGAGACCGCCGGCCGCAGCTGGCCGCTGGTACTGACCCCGCACGTCGGCGAACTGGCGCGGCTGGCGGGTGTGACCGTGCAGCAGGCGGAGGAGCAGTGGTTCACGCTGTCCGCCGAGATGGCCCGGGTCCACGATGCGTTGCTGCTGGCCAAGAGTAACCAGTGCCTGCTGACCCTGCCCGAGGGGGCGATGATCTTCCCCCAGCGGGGACATCCGGCGCTGGCCAGCGGGGGGACCGGCGACGTGCTGAGCGGCATTGTCGGCGCGCTGCTGGCGCGTCTCCACGCCCAGCAACCCGCGGAAGCGCTGGTAGCTGCGGGTGCGAACGGACTCAGGCTCAACCTGGCGGAAGTGGTGACGACCGCGGTCAACATTCACTCTCAGGCCGCGCGGCTGGGTGTCGAGCAGCTCGGTGAGGAGAGCCTGAGCGCCGCCGACCTGGTCGACGAGATCCCGGGAGCGCTGAAGCTGCTGGCGACGAGTGGCGGGCAGTGCGAGAAGTGGCGCGAGAGCTGAACCGGATCACCGCGGCGACTCATCACCGGTATACTTAAGGCAGATGTACATACTAGGGCCTAGAATCCTTCGGATGGCGCTGATTGCGCTGCCGGTGATCGGCGCGGTACTGCTGGGCGCGGCGCCGCCGCTTCGGGCGCAGGTGCTGGTACTTGAGGAAGCGGAGCAAGCGCCGGACCCGGTGACGTTCACCGGACGCGGCAATGAGACCACGCCTGAGTTTCCCCTGGTGAGAGGGCTGACGGTCGTTAGTTTCCAGCATGAGGGTCGCGGCGACTTCTCGGTATCGCTCAGGCGCGCCAGTCTCGGTACGGGCTACGGCGCCCTCTACAGCGGCGAGGATGAGGTGGACGGTTCCACCGCCTTCCACCTGGCCATCAGCGACGAATACGAGCTGGTGGTGCGTGCCCGCCGCGATTGGCGCATCACGGTGAGCCAGCCCCGCGGCGACGGCAGTGACGATTCGGAGTTCGCGGGCCCCGGCCCGCAGGCGTCACCGTTGCTCGCCCTGCGCCGCGGACCCCACGCCTTCCGGCTGGAGCACGACGGCGAGGGGTTGTTCCAGGCCAAGCTGCTGGACAGCAGCGGTTTCTTTGTGCAGTACCTGATCCAGGCGGTGGGGCCCTACGACGGCATCACGGCGATCAGGCTCGATGACGCCGGGGACTTCACACTCGTAGTCGATGCCGAGCCGGACGCGGAGTGGTCGATCGTGAAGCAGTACTAGCCGCTTGACCGTGGGCCGGCGGCGGGACGGCCGACCTGCCGGAGTTCATCCCCGTGTCCAATTCGGCCGCAGCGTGTCCAGCTGATGCTCCCGGCGCAACCCGGCCCTATAATTGCAGTGTGGATAGCAGGCGCGGTTCCTTCAGCGAGCATGACTACACCCCCAAACTGGCCGGTCTGGACGATCTCGGCTCCAGCCTGATCACGCTGACCGTGGACCTTGACCAGTATCGCCAGAATCTGAGGATCCTCCGTGACTACGTGGCTCCCAGCAAGCTGATCTGCGTGGTCAAGGCCAATGCCTACGGCTTCGGCGTGGCGGGGCTGGTGCCGATCCTCAGCGAGTTCAGCGACGACATCAGCCTGGGTGTCGCCACCGCCGACGAGGCGCTGGAGCTCAAGGCGCTGGGCTACGCCGGCCGGATCATCCTGCTGGGCTACACGCACCCCAAGAACTACTACCAGATCATTCAGTCCGGCTGCCAGCTCTGCGCCTACCGGCCGGAGAACATCCCCAAGCTGGCCGAGGCCTGCGCCAAGCTCGACCATCCGCTGGAACTGCACATCAAGGTCGACACCGGCATGACGCGCCTGGGTGTCTCGATCGATGACCTGCCGGAGTTCATCCGCGAGGTGAAGAAGTACCCCCAGTTCAGCATCGTGGGGCTGTTCAGCCACCTGGTGGACAGCGGCGCCGCCGAGGCCGGCATCAATCTGGCGCAGGAGATGACCTTTCTGCGGGCGATCAAGCGGGCGGTGGCGGAGCTGGGCTACGCCCCGGAGTGCCACCTGGTCAACAGCGGCGGGATGCTGAATCTGCGGCACCTGCACTACGACTGCGTGCGCGTCGGCGTGCTGGCCTACGGCATCATGCCGCCCGGGGATTTCATGGAGCGGCCGCCCGTCAAGCCGTGCTTCAAACTGGCGAGCGAGGTCATCGACCGGCACCGGCTGCCGTCGGGGACCGGCGTCAGCTATTGCCACACGTTCTACGCGGAGGACGAGACCACGGTGGTCACGATGCCCTGCGGCTACGCCGATGGCCTGCCGCGCGGGCTGAGCAACAAGGCGCGGGTGCTGATCGGGGGCAACTCGTACCGGCTGGTGGGCAACGTCACGATGGACTACGTGATGGCCGACGTGCGGGACGAGGACATTCAGGTCGGCGAGGAAGCTGTATTCATCGGCCGGCAGGGCGATGAGGAGATCACCATCGAGGAGGTCGCCGAACTGGCCGGCACGCTGCCCTACGCGATCAGTTGCGGCTGGGGCCGGCGCGTGCGCCGCGTATACACTGGGCAGTGACCGCCGGGCTGCAGCAGATCAGCCCTCGCTCTCGAACTCCCCGCGGTAGACGGCTTCCACCGGGCCCGTCATCCAGACCGGCTGGCCCTCGCCGGCCCAGCTGATCCGCAGTTCTCCGCCGTTGAGCACCACGCGAATCTCCTCGCCGAGGCTCACGCGCCCACCCAGCCCCGCCGCCACCACGCTGGCGCAGGCGCCCGTGCCGCAGGCCAGCGTCTCGCCGACGCCGCGCTCCCAGACGCGCATCCTCAGCCGGCCCGGTCCCAGTGCGCGGACGAACTCCACGTTGGTCTGGCGGGGGAAGACCGGATGCGCCGAGAGCTGGGGCCCGAGCTCGAGGACGTGCCGGTCCGTGATGCGGTCCACGAAGCACACGGCGTGCGGGTTGCCCATGTTTACCGCCGTGACGTCCAGCCGCTGGTCATCGACGCTGAGCGCGACGCCGACCACGTGCTCGGCGGCGGTGCGCAGCGTGGTCGGAATCTCGGCGGCACCGAGCCGGGGCACGCCCATGTTCACGGTCGCGGCGGTGACCAGTGAGCCTTCGCGTCCGAGGCGAACGGTCAGGATGCCGGCCCCGGTGCTGACCTTCACCGTGTCGTCCGTCCAGGAGAGCTCCTCCGCGACGAACCGGCCCAGGCAGCGAATGCCGTTGCCGCACATCTCGGCGCGGCTGCCGTCGGCGTTGAGATAGCGCATCTCGAAGTCCGCATCCTCCGCTTCGGGCTGCCCGACGGCGATCAGTCCGTCGGCGCCGATACTGAAGCGGCGGCGGCACAGCCGGCGCGCCAGTTCGCTGAGCTGGTGCCAGCTGAAGCGGTCGTCCAGATCGTCGAAGACGATGAAGTCGTTGCCGCACCCGTGCATCTTGGTGAAGGGAACCAGCGCCACGGGAGCATTGTATACGCCTGCACGGCCGCCGCGGCCAGTCCGCGTCGGGATGGAGTCCGCGGCCCAGTCTCGGCAGCCCCGCCCGCCCAGCCACCTGCCGGGTGGACAGCCTGTGGAGCGCGGTCAACAGCTGTCGGCAGAACAATGAACAAACCGGAAATCCGGGCTCAGGCTGCTTGGCGTGAACCTAACGGGTGGCGGGCGGATCGGCGAAGCAGCATTCGGATGCAGCGAGAGCACTGTCAGAGCGGGGCTGCCAAAAAAAGCCCCACCCGAAGGTGGGACTTTGCCCCTCATTCTTCCGCCTTGAGCGGTGGTCTTGCTTTGTCGTCCGGGGGATGTGGGTGGAACGCAGCGTGCATAGCCTTCCGCCTGTTTCGACCTCAATGCCCCGGGTCGCGAGTTGATGATAACACACTATCCACAGCCGGGCAACCGCGCGAGCGCCTGCCAGAGTGTGCTACCATTCAGGGGTGCCGCCGGTAACGGCCAGCAGCAAGGTCTCACTGCGTGCGGCAACTGGCCGGAAGCGTCGTGCGCCGCGCAGACGCAACGGCGGGGTGGCCGGTCTGCTGAGAGAAATCCGCGAGATCTACATCCTGGCGCGCCAGGAGAAACTGGTCGCGCTGCTCAGTTGGCTGCTGCTCTTCATTCTGACCGCCAGCGTCGTCTTCTTCGTCGCCGAGCGGGGCCGCAATGCCGACGTCACCAACTACTTCGACGCTTTGTACTGGAGCCTCATCAGCTTCTCGACCGTCGGCTATGGGGACCTGGTGCCGACCACCACAATCGCCCGCGCCAGCGCGCTGGTGATGGTGCTCTCTTTCCTGGCGCTGATGCCACTGGTCGGGGCGACCATCACCTCCATCTACGTGTCGAAGAAGATCAAGGGGGTAAGCGGGTTGGAACAACTCAACTTCAGCGACCACATTGTGATCTGCGGCTGGAATAACAAGGGAGACAACATCCTGGCCGGCCTGCAGGCGATGACCGAGCAATCCCCGGTCGTGATAGTCGGCGAACTGGAACCGGACCACGTTGAGAACCTGACGCAAGCCTATCCCCAGCTGGACCTGCACTTCGTGCGCGGTCCATATCACTCCGAGCCCACGCTCAAGCGCGCCAACGTGCGTCGCGCGCGCGTGGCGGTGGTGCTGATCTCCTACCGCATGGACAGCATGCTGCGCAGCGACGAGAAAGCGGTCCTGGCCGTGCTGACGCTGCGCGAGCTGGGCCCCGAGATCCGGATCGTGGCCGAGTGCTTCGCCAATTCGTATCGCGGGCACCTGCGCCGCGCCGGTGCCGACCAGGTGGTGGTGTCGGGCGAGCTGGACGGTTTCATGCTGACCGCCGCGGCGGTCTCGCCGGGGCTGGACAGCTCGGTCAAGGATGCCCTGTCATTCGGCGCCGGCCACGACCTCTGGACCGCGCCGATCCCCGCCGAGTTCGCCGGCCGCACCTTCCGGGAGCTGGCCCGCCACTGGCTTGACGAGAAGTGCTGGCTGCTGCTGGGACTGGTGCAGGAGCACCGCAAACTGGGCATCCAGGACGTGCTCTCCGGTGAGACCAGTGGAATCGACTCGTTCATCGTCCGCCAGTTCGAGCTGGCCGGCCGCGGGCAGGGCGGGAGCCAGCACCTGCACTTCATGAACCCCGGTCCCGACCACATCATCAGCGAGCACGACCGGGCGATTGTGATTTTCCCGGCGGAGGAATCCAATGCCTGAGGCCCTCGACATCCAGAAGTGCATCAAGAACCTGCGCGAGGTCGAGCTGTTCCGCGACCTGACCGACACTCAACTGCACATGGTCGCGGAGCTGTGCGAACTGCTGTTGAAGACGAAGGGCGACATGATCATCCGTGAGGGGGAGGTGCCGCGCGGCTTCTACATCCTGCTGCTGGGCGAGGTCACCGTCTCCAAGAAGCTCCAGCTGCCGCACCTGGAACACGCCGACCCCGAGGACCGGATCCTGACCCGTATCACGGCCGAGGGCCGCCCGGCGCTGGGAGAGACCGCACTGGTCGGTCAGCCGATCAGAAGCGCTTCCGTGCGCTGCGCGACGGAGGCCACGTTGTACCGCATCGACTCGGAGAAGCTGCTGGCGTTGATGGAACGCGAGCCCGAGATCGGATCCCGCGTTTACCGGCGGCTGAGCGAGACGCTCTATCACCGGATGGAGACCACCAGCGTGGACGTGGTCAAGCTGTCGGCGGCGCTGGTTTACGCGCTGGAGGAGTGAAGGCGCCGCAGTGCGATAATACGGGCGTGGCGGACGCCGTCGAAATCAGTGGCCTGAGCAAGACCTACCGGGGCATGCTGCCCTGGGCCAGGAACGAAGTGCGGGCGGTTCACGATCTGTCACTGAGCATCCCCCGCGGTGAGATCTTCGGGCTGCTGGGACCCAACGGCGCCGGCAAGACCACCACGATCAAGATGCTGGCCGGGCTGGTCGAGCCGGACCGCGGTTCGATCGGTTTCCCGGCCTTTGCGCGCCGGCCGCGCATCGGCGCGGTCCTGGAAGGCAGCCGCAATCTCTATTGGCGGCTCTCGCCCTGGGAGAACATCCGCTACTTCGGTGAGATCAAGGGCGTCGCGCTGTCCCGGCTGCGGCGCCAGGCGGGTGAGCTGCTGGAGCTGTTCGGGATTGCCGACAAGCGCGACCGGCCGGCCCAGACCCTGAGCCGCGGGATGCAGCAGAAGCTGGCGGTGGTACTGGCCTTCCTCGGCGATCCGGAGCTGCTGCTGCTCGACGAGCCGACGCTGGGGCTCGACGTGGGCAGCAGCCAGACGGTGCAGCGGCTGCTGAAGCACCTGTGCGCCACGCGCGAGCTGACGATCGTGGTGACCACGCACCAGATGGAGGTCGCGCAGTCGCTGTGCCGGCGGGTGGGCATCATGCGTGACGGCGACGTGGCGGCCTGCGCGCCGGTCAGCGAGCTTGTCGACCACTTCCGGCGCCAGGACTACATCCTGCGCTTCGCGGAGGACGTCTGGCCGCGGCTGGAGCCTGAACTGACGGGCTACGAGTACGAGCGCCTCGACAGCGACCGCAGCGGGCAGCTGCAGCTGCGGTTCAAACTGCCGGACGCCCGGGCGGTCTACCCGCTGCTGGACATCTTCCGGCGTCACGACGTGGAACTCGCCGACTTCCGCCAGGAGCTGCCGACGCTGGAGGACATCTTCCTCAACGTCACGGGCGAGGACGCGGGGCTGGGGGTGCAGTCGTGACGCGCTGGCTGAAGATCGCCCGCGCCGAGGTGCTCCGCGACCTGACGACCTCGCTGCGCTACCCGCTGCAGCTGATGACCGGGCTGTTCATCATCTACGTGCTGTTCATGGGCCTCTACATGGGCGCCCGTGCGATCGCCGGCAAGTTCGCGCTGAGCGGCGACCTCGACGGCGTGATCATCGGCTACACGATGTGGTTCTTCGCGCTGATGGCGATCAACACGATGAGCATCGACATCGAGAACGAGGCGCGGCAGGGCACCCTGGAGCAGGTCTACCTGCACGCCCCCAACTACCTGGGCCTGCTGTGGGTCCGCGCCGTGGTGCACCTGGCGCTCGGCGCCGGCCTGGTCCTGGTGCTGTCGCTGCTCATCCAGCTGACCACCGGCAACTGGCTGGCGCTGACCTGGGGAGCGGTGCCGCTGGTGATCGTGGTGATCGTGCTGACGATCGCTGGGCTGTGCGGCTTCGGGCTGATCCTGGGCGGGCTGTCGCTGGTCTTCAAGCGGATCGGCCAGCTGAGCGCCCTGGTGCAGTTCAGCCTGTTCTTCCTTGCGTACATCGATCTGGCCACGGTTCCCGAGCCGTGGCGGGCGCTGGTGGCGCACCTGCCGCTGGCGCGCGGCGTCGACATCCTGAAAGCGCTGGTCGGGGCCGGCGGCGATATCGCGGCAGTGGCCTCTGGCACAACCTGGCTGCTGGTGGATTCAATCGGCTACGCCCTGCTGGGATCGCTGATCTTCTACCTGATGGAGCGCGTCGCCCGTCGCGGCGGGCTGCTCAGCCACTACTGAGGCGCGGGACCCGCGCAGCTTCACGGCAGCGCCACGAAGTAGTACAGGAAGGTTCCGAGCTTGGTCGAGGGGCAGTCCCCGCCGGCGAACATCACCTCGTCCAGGTCCTCCTTCAGGCCACCCTCGCCGTCATAGAGCTGCACGTCCACCCAGACGGTGAACGGCGGCGGACCCACGTGGCTCTTATAGGTCACCTCGATGACGTACAGGCCCATCGTCCACTCAAGCTGACCCCACTCGCGGGTCTGCCCGGACGCCCCGCTATCCGGGCCAAAGGCGATCACACCGCTGAGGCCGTCGGGATCGGCGGGCGACCCCCATTCACCGTCGGGGCCCGTGATCTCCAGGTCGAAGTCATCTGTATCGCTGTCCCAGCTGATCTCAATGCGGTCGTCCGGTTGCCACTCTGTGGGCACGCCCATCGCCTCGAGCATGTCCAGCCAGTCGGTGGCCTGATTGAACGGGAGCGGCTGGTACTCGTTCTTGAGTGTTGGAGTGAACCGGTTCGGATTGGGCAGCCAGACTGCCAGGGCGTTGCCGGGGGCATAGGCCGCCGCCGAAGCGTAGTCGTCGCGCGCCGCATCGATCAGAGCCTTGATGGTCACGTCGCCGGTCAGGGCGCTGTAGCCGTCGAGGAAGGTCTTCAGGTCGCGGGCGCCATCGGTCATGTACTTGGGAAAGCCAGCGTAACGCGCACGGGTGAAGGGAATGCGTTCCGCCGCCTCCTCCGCAGTGACCTCGGCCGCGAAGTCGGCCAGCGACGAGGTCAGCGGGCCAAGCGCGGCGGGATCGACGACGGTGAACCGCAGCGAGCCCTCCGTAAGCTGGTCGGCCAGCAGCTCGGCGACCGCGCGGGCGCTGAGCGGGCCCGAGTCGTTCCACTGCGTGAGCAGTTCGCCGAATGATGCCCCGGTCATGGGATCCCAGAAGCCGCCGCTGTCCATGCCGACCAGCCAGTCCGCCGCCTGCCGGTAGTCGTAGAGCACCTCGAGACCGCCGGCGCGCACCGCCGCGAAGCAAAGCACGTCCGGCTGCCGCCCGGCCAGCACCGCGGCGATTTCGTCGTGATTCTCCATCGCGAAGCCGTCGTTTTCGTCCCGCAGCAGGCCGGAAGTGCTGCGCGTGCGCCACTCACTGCCGTCGCCGAGCAGCACCAGGGCCGTTCGGTCGGCGGGGAAGTTGGCCTCCGCCCAGTCGAGGAAGGCCGCCAGACTGGCCGCGGCGGCGCTGTTGTAACCCGCCCGCGGCTCGCTGTGATTCGCGGGATCGCCAGTGGTGATGATCGCCTCGTCGTTGTCGTCCTGCACAACCTTGATGAAATGCACCTGGTCGACGCCGCTGTACTCCCCCCCGAGCTGGTCGGGGTCCAGTTCGTAGCCCGCGAGCACGTTGACCTCATCCGTGCTGCCCACGCTCTCCAGCTGCTGGATGCTCTGGTAGACCCACTCCGCCTCGTAGTAATCACCGGCGGCCCAGACCAGCAGGTTCCAGTCCTCCTCGCTTGGGGTGACCAACTCCACGGCGACGCTCACCGCCGCCGCGGCGCCATCCGGGCAGGCGAGTGCGACATAGAACACATCGTCTGCCGACACGCATTCACCGGCCGGGATAGTGACCAGATCGGACTCCGACATGCCGTCCGCAATCCAGCGCCAGCAGCCACGATCGTAATCGCCGACGGCGACATAGAGTTCGGCGCAGGTGCCGCCGATCAGCAGGGTGGCCGGAACAGCCCCAGGCTCAACCTCGACTCCCAGGACTGCGTAGCTGAGGCCGGACTGCTCAAGCTCGAGGGTCCAACCGGTCAGACCGGCGCCGACCGCCACGCAGACATCCTGGGCCACGAATTGGTGGACATCGCTGCCACAGCACCTGCGCGCCGGCGTACCGACGGCAGGCAGGTCGGCGAGCACTGGGAGCACGCCCGCGGACAGGCCACTCTGAGTTTGCTCAGCCGCCGCCGGTTGCTGCGGGGACCAGCTGCATGGCTGGCCGCAGGACACAGCGGCCGCCAGCGTCAGGACAATTGCGCTTCCGCGCAGCACTTGCATCATGCACCCCGCTCCCATGGGTTGCCAGCGGACGGTTTGCCGCTTCACCTGCATCATACCGCAGCGCAGCAGGCCCCGCGCGGCGAGCCGGATCCGGTCTGGCTGCGGCCGGGATCTCGCAGACGGGCCGATTGCCGCGCGGCACACTTGTTGCAGACACCATCCTCAAGTGAGACAAAACCCACAGATGTGTGGTATACAGCTCCGCCTCACATTCATTGTGACCAATCGCGCCGGAGGGACTGAACGCCCCGTGTACCGGCAATCCCCCCATTCAGGAGCCTTGAGCGTTTATGTCGTTTGTGTATGTCATCGTGATGGCGTTGCCGCTGCTGGTGGGCCAGCCCCAGCTGCCTCCGCACGTTGAAGCATGTAGCGATCGGGTCAATGCCCAGATTGCGCTGGCCGCCCAAGCGGCCGCCGAGCACACCCCGTCCTGGGAGCAGGACGCCCGCCGGGTGTTGGCGGAGGAGCCCGACTACGCCGAGCGGCTGGTGGGCGCCATCCGCAGCGCGGCCTGCGCCAGCGGCGTGGCGGCCGAGACACTGTGGGGCGTGGCCTACACCGAAAGCCGCGGCCGTCACAGAGACCCCCTCGGTCGCATCAAGCATGGCGGCAGCGGCGAGATCGGCCTGATGCAGGTGCTGCCCTTCTGGCAGAAGGCGCTGAGGCGCGTAGCCGGGCTGGAGGTGGATCTCAACCACCTGGAGGACAACGTCCTGGCCGGCGCCTTCATCCTGCAGCGGGGCGGGGACGAGACCGCGGTGATGCTCAGCTACTACAACACGGGCCAGCGCGTGCGCAGCACCCGCTACCAGCGGCGCGTGATGAACTACATCGCCAGCTTCCAGTAGGCCGCCGTGGCCACGCTTCGTCAGCATTCCGCTGTTGTATAATGCGACAATCCAGCTCGCGAGACAGCTGCGGGCAGACGGGGCGCCCCGGGAGGAACAGATATGTGGCAACGGTTTATGCGCTGGATTCGGTCCATCTTCGGCGGCGCGATTGAGGCGCTCGAGAACCCCGAGCTGATCCTCAAGCAGGCCATCCGCGACATGCGGGACAAGATCCCGAAGATCAACCAGAACCTGGCCAAGATGCGCGGCGGGCTCAACCTGCTGGAGAAGGAATACGAGGAGTACGCGGCCCAGGAGCGCAAGCTGATCGCGCGGGTCAAGGCCGCGCTGGAGGCCGGCGACGAGTCCCTGGCCGCCGACTACGCGATCCGTCTCAAGCAGGTGCAGAGCGCCAAGACCCGGACCTTCGAGCAGATGGAGCGGGCCAAGGAAGCCTACGACAAGGCCGTCGAGTTCAAGCAGGACTACATGCGCGAGATGAACAAGAAGATGCAGGAAGCGCAGCAGGCCATGCGGGAACACCAGGCGTCCAAGTGGAAGGCGGAGGTGGCCGAGGTCTTCGAGACCTTCGAGATCGGCGACGTCGACTCCACCGTCGACGAGATGATGCAGAAGCTGCGCGAGAAGACCGCGATGGCCGAGGGCAAGCTGGAGATGGCGATCGAGAGCGTCGACATGCGCGAGATCGAGATGGAGAAGCGCGCCGAGAAGATCGAGGCCCAGGAGCTCTTAAAGCAGTTCAAGGTGGAGTGGGGCCTGGAGAGCAAGGACGTCGAATCACCGACCGCCGAGAAGACGGTTGGCCCGGCCGAGAGCGAAACACAGGCACCCGGCGCCGAGTAGCTTAAGCCCACAGACGCGGCAGGGAAGCGGGAGGTCTGGTGCACGCCTCCGAACCGCCACACGAGCAGCCATCCGGATCAGGCAATGGTCCTCCGCTTGGCTTGCTGGAAGGCTGTTGCCTCGCGGAGTTCGCCCTCGGTACTGGTCTGCTGTGCCTGGGCAAGTGCCTGGTTGCCGTGATCGTGGTTGGGGCGGTGATCGCGCTGGTGCTATGGGCAGTCACCCGCTTGACATCCCTCTTCTGACTGGCTGGCAGCTTCGGCTTTCGGCACCGGTATCGGCGCTTGAGCAGCCTTGATCGACCGGCATCGCAGGTATAATCTCGCTGAGGTTCAGATGACAATGGTGAAGCTGGAGATCATCTTCGAAGTAGCGCAGGATCCTGCTGGCGGATACATCGCCGAAGCGCTGGGGGAGGCGATCTTCACCGAGGCCGAGACGCTGGAGGAGCTGCGCGAGAACCTGCGCGAAGCAGTCATCTGCCACTACGACGACGAGGAAGTACGGCCCAAACTCATCCGCCTGCATTTGGTGCACGACGAGGTGCTGGCAGTGTGAAGCTGCCGCGGGACCTGGGGGGGCCGGGAGCTGGCGAAAGCGCTGGAGAAGCTCGGCTATGCGGTGGTGCATCGTGTTGGCAGCCACATCAAGTGCCGGACGGAGGAAGGGGGCGGACTGACGGTCACCATTCCCGCTCATTCACCGCTGAAACCCGGCACGCTCGCCCGGATCCTGCGTCGAGTAGCCAGGCACCATGACCTGACACGTGATGAACTGCTACGCATACTGACCGGCTGACGATAGGCGTGCCGCGATGCTATCAGCTAGGTGGAGCCATCGCGGTGTGCCAAACACCCATGGGGGCTACCCGGTCCGGTTGGCCCCGGACGGTCACCAGGGACTGCTGCTCATCTCGGTTTCCGCTTCACTTCGCGGTGATCGCCAGTTTGCCGTCGTCACCCGGCGCGATGGTCAGCGTCTCCAGCTTGCCGTCGCGGGTGAGTTCCACCGTGAGGGTGTCGCCGCTGCCGCTGGAGTTCATCTCGTAGTCCGAGTCGGCGTAGTGCTCGGCGATGTACTGGCGCATCAGCTCGTAGTGCTCGCTGAACGCCCCGTTCTGGCCCATCCCCTCGGGCAGCGCGGGCAGACCCCCGCCGCCGGTGGATGATCCTCCGCCGCTGCCGCCGCCAGACATCTTCGACCCTCCCGAACCGCCGCTGCCGCTACCGCTGGCGCTGCCGCCGCCGCTCTTGTGGCCGCTGCCACTTCCACTGCCGCTGTTGGAATGGGGACCACCACCGGACCCACCGCCGCCGTGCTCGCTGCTGCTCGATTCCTCAATGCTGAACTCGGAGCCCGGACCACCGCCGCCGCCGGCGCTGCCCCCGCCGCCGCCACCAGCGTAGCCGCCGCCACCGCCGCCCCCGCGGGCGTAGCCGTGGCCGCCCTCGTCGCCGGACGAGCTGGAGTGCTCACTGGAGTGGCTGCTGGAGCTGCTGCTGGAGCTGCTCGACATCTGCATGCTGTAGCTGAAGGTGCCGTTGCCGCCCTGGTAGCGGTCCATGAACTCGCGCATCGCCTCGGGCACGTTGTCGGAGTCGATCGCGGAGACCGGCTCGCCGTTGATAGTGAAGCTCTGTGAATAGGACGAGTGGCTGCTGGTGTGGAAGCTGCCGGTCGGCTCACCGCTCTGGGATTCGCGCAGCTCCAGCACCTCGCGGCCGTCGTAGTCGCCGAGCGGCCCGCTGAAGGACAGGTCCTCATCGCTGGAGATTCTCAGCGCCACCTGGTCGCCGATCCGGTCGACCTCGATCGAGACGTCGCTGAGACGCTCCTGCTGCTCCAGCAGCCGTTTCAGCTGTTCATTCAGCTTCAGCGGATCGGGCAGCTCGCTCATCGGCGCCCAGTTCCGTCCCGTTCCGCCGAGCCCGTGATCCTCCAGGAGGAACATCACGTCATCCAGTCCGCCGCCGAGCTGGCTGAGCTCACTGCCCATCCGCTCGCTGAGCGCCTCGGACAGCGCGGCGCGAATCTCCTCGGCGGCCTCACGCTTGATGCCGGGCAGGGCGAGGCGGTAGTTGTAGCCGTCCTCGCGCGAATCCAGTTCGCTGTCCAGCTTGCGCGGGGCCCCGCCGTGGCCCTTGAGCACCGTACGCACCAGCTCCTCGATCTGGGACTTCAGCGCCCTGGCGTCCGCGGTCTTCAGTTCGCCCAGCTGCTGGCTGAGCACCACGCCGGATTCGGCGGCCCAGGCCGGCTGCGCGCTGGCCAGGCTCAGCATCGGGGTATGCTCCGGCTGGGGACCGGGCGTGACGAAGAAGACGACCACCACCGCCAGCACTGCGGCCACGCTCAGCGCCGCCAGCTGGACGGGCCGGCTGCCGGCCAGCGCCTGCCAGACCACCCGTCCGACGCCAGCCCTTTGCGGCGTCCCGCCGAGCGCGCCGGTCACCATCTGGCGGCGGTCGGGCGGGGGAGCGCCGATCGAGGCCAGGTCCTCGAAGGCGCGGTTCTCGGCGAGGGTCTGCCTCAGATCCGCGTCGGGCTCCTGGCCGTCCGCGGTGACCTCGCTCCACCTGCTCAGCCGCTCAATGATCGCGTCCTTCATCGTCTTCATCGCTTGCACTCCTGGGCGCTCACGCCCACTCGCTGCGGTCCGACCAGCACGCGCCGCAGCGCCTGACGCGCGCGGTAGAGCCGCTGGCCCGCCACCTGCGGCTGGATGCCCAGCACCCAGCCGGTCTCCTTCAGCGACAGCCCGTCGAGGTAGTAGAGGCTCAGCAGCTCGCGCTGGGTCGCCGGCAGCCGGCTGAGCGCCGCCGCCACCTCCTCCGACAGCGGGCTCTCCGTGCCGCCGGCCTGCACCACCTGGTGCCAGTACGAGTCCAGTGGCAGCTCGCGCTTTCCGGTCACGCTGACGAAGCAGTTGCGGATGATGGTGATCAGCCAGGCGCCGAAACGCTCCGGATCCCGCAGGCGTCCCAGACCGCGCCAGGCCCGGGCCAGGGCCTCCTGCAGCAGGTCCTCGGCGTCCTCGCGCGTGGCGCTGAGCCGGCAGGCGTAGTTCCAGGCCCGCCGGTAGACCCGGGGGGTCAGGACCCGGTCAAACATCTCCTCGGTTGCGGGCATCGCCATTCACTAACTATGACTCGCGCCGCGACCGAAATCCAACGGCCGGCGCGAAAAACCACCAAACCGCACGGCCGGCCCCTGGTGTATCCTGCATCCATGGACGGCGGCGGCTTCAACTACCGGGATCTGCGCCGCGGCTGCCTGATCGGGCTGGCCGCGGGGGTGGCCTACCTGATCGGCTACCGGATCATCCTGCTGATCGCCTATGGCAGCCGCTTCTACGAGCACCTGATCAGCCTCGGCTGGCTGCTGGCGATTCCGCTGCCCGCCCTGGTGCTGTGGTGGCTGCCGCGCACCATCAAGCCGGAGGAGCCGATCGAGCCGCAAGAGCCCGTCGAAGATGTGGATACACAGGCGGACGAATGAAATCGCAGGCGGGACGCCTGCGCCACCTCTCGGTAGCCGCGAATCCTATTCGCGGCGGGTCTCGAGGCGCGAAGAGGCTTCGCGCCTACCGGTGGTACTGAACACATGCCACACACGATTCATCCGTATAATGTGAACATGAATACGAGACCACTTGCACGTGGGGCCGCCTTGCTGATGCTGGCCGCGTTGCTGCTGCCGGTGTCGGCCTCGGCCGGCGGGCTCAAGCTGGGCAAGCTGTTCAAGATGAGCAAGGCCCAGGAGACCGAGATTGCCCAGGAGATGAACGTCGAGCTGGCCAAGGAGCCGGGGCTGATCAGCGAGGGCCGCTACTACAACCAGATCCAGCGGGTGGGCAAGCGCCTGGTCGAGAAGAACGGCCTCGACGAGTACGACTACCAGTTCTTTCTGATCGACCAGGACGAGGTCAACGCCTTCGCCACGCCCGCGGGCTATATCTACGTTTCGGTGGCGCTGATGGACGTGATGGCCTACGACGAGGCGATGCTCAGCGGCGTGATGGCCCACGAGCTGGGCCACGCCAAGGATCGCCACGTCGCCAAGGGCTACGAGAAGATGATGCAGGGCGCGCTGGGCTTCACCGTGCTGGATATCCTGCTGGGCAAGGACTACAAGCTGGCCACGGACATCCTGTTCGCCGGCGGGCAGCTGGTCTACCTGAAGTACAACCGCGACCAGGAGGAGTGGGCCGACCGGTACGGCGTGGAGCTGAACCACGGCGCGGGCTACGACGCCTACGGCCTGATGCGCGCGCTTCAGTGCCTGGAGGCGCTGCACGGCTCGGGCGGCAAGATCGCCGAGTATATGAGCACGCACCCCGATACCGGCAGCCGCATCGAGCGGTCGCGCGCCATCGCCCAGGACGCGTGCGGCGCGGAGCACGGCTACCTGCCGATCCCGCGCCCGCCCGACAAGGAGCATCCGCTCTGGGAGCTCTACGGCGGCGAGGGCCCGGCACCCGTCGTGAAAAGCACCCAGCCGGTCAACCAGCCCAACGACGCCACGGAGATCAGGAAGGGCACGTCGTAGGTGAAGTAGCGCCGATCACTTCTGATTGCCGTTTGCTGCAGACCTCTGAGAAAACGGACGGAAGCTGGCCTCCTCCGCGATGGCCTGCTCCAGCTCCGCGAGGTCGATGTAGTCCTCAAGCAGCTCCGTCAGCTCGCGGAACTCGCGCATGCTCAGGATCGCGCTCTGCGGCTTGCCCGCGCTGTCGACGATGAAGCGGGGGCGCAGCTTGATCTTGTCGGCGTCCATCGCCAGATTATACCTGCGCAGGCTCAGATGAACGGCCGCAGCATTTCCATCCGGCGGGTCAGCTCCATCGGTTCCAGCCGCCACTTCTCGGGGATCAGGCTGCGGCTGGTGCTCTCGGCGATCGCCGCCAGAATCTGGTACTCCATCTTCTGCGGATAGACCGGCGACAGGTAATCCGCCAGGCAGCCGACCAGGTCGTCGATGCCCATCTGAGAGCGGCCCTCGATCAGCGCCAGCCCCTTGGCGCGCACCAGGAGCGCCTCCAGGTCCGCGCCGCTGTGCTGCTGCACGTCCTCGAGCTTCAGCGCGGCGCCGTTCGGCGGATCGCCGAACAGGTCGGCGAACGAAAGCTCCAGGTCCAGCTTGCGCCTGAATACGTCCAGCAGGTCCTCGTAGTCCTTCTCGCTTTCCGGCAGGAACAGCGGGATGTGCTTCTCGGCGCGGCCTTGGCGCTTGAGATCCATCGACAAGAGGTCCGGCCGGTTGGTGATCAGGAACCACAGAATCTTGCCGCGGTTGGTGGTGTCGCCCATGAAGCTGGTCAGGCGGCTGAACACGCGGCTCGATACCCCGCTGTCGCCCTCGGCCTCGCGGGTGCCCAGATAGGCGTCGGCCTCATCGATGATGCAGGCC
>Ga0180429_10000674_pt1 | contig 30143 bp, 19 predicted proteins | sample SS_ome_FD_132428 | JGI IMG/M metagenome (GOLD analysis project Ga0180429, IMG submission 132428) | Hypersaline lake sediment archaeal communities from the Salton Sea, California, USA - SS_1_S_1 metaG | ecosystem: Environmental > Aquatic > Non-marine Saline and Alkaline > Hypersaline > Sediment ...
CCGCTGCGTCCGCCGACGCGCCGGCCGAAGAGCCGCCGGCCGAGGCCCCCGCCGCCGAAGCTCCCGCGGAGCCGGCCGCCGAGCCCGTCGCCGAAGCCCCCGCCGAGCCGGCCGCGGCCGCGAGCGACGCGCCCACCGCCGAGGCCGCCGCGAGCCCGGCCGGAGCGGCGGCGAAGCCCGCGAGCCCCGACGAGGCCCAGGACGCCGAGGGCAAGGACATCGTCCGGCCGGGCGACCAGCGCCGCGCCGGCAAGGTCGTCGGCTTCATCGACCTCTCCAAGGTCCAGTCGACCCAACCGGCGCGCCGCGAGTCGCGCCGCCTGCAGTCCCGCGACGACGGCGCCCTGTCGTCCGTGCAGCCGACGCTCGGCCGCGGTCGCAAGCCGCTGGGCCGCGGCGGCGACGTGGCGCGCGGCAACCTGACCGCCGCCGAACTACGCGAACGCGAGGGCCAGCGCTTCCTGCGCCGCCAGCGCCCGCAGATGGGCGGCCGCGGCGGTCGCGGCGGCGGACGCCCCGGCGGCGGACGCGGCGGGCGCATGAGCGGGCCGGTCGAGTCGCCGCACAAGGGCGGCAGCGTGACGGTCGAGTCGCCCGTCTCGGTGAAGAAGCTCGCCGACGCGCTCGCGATCAAGCAGAACGAGGTCCTGCGCAAGGGCTTCGACCTGCTGGGCTTCGGCGCCGTGAACATCAACTCGGTCCTCGACGAGGACACGGCCATGCTGATGGCCAGCGAGTTCGACGTGGACCTCACGATCACCCACGAGGTGGCCGCGGAGGAGCAACTGCTCGGCGAGCTGAAGGAGACCCGCAGCTCGGTCGAGGACGAGGCGCTCACCGTCCGTCCCCCCACCGTCGCGATCCTCGGTCACGTGGACCACGGCAAGACGACGCTCATCGACACGATCCGCTCGAGCGGTATCGCCGAGGGCGAGAGCGGCGGCATCACGCAGCACATCGGCGCGTACCAGGTCGAGACCCAGGCCGGTCACAAGGTCACGGTCGTCGACACGCCCGGTCACGCGGCGTTCACCGCGATGCGCGCGCGCGGCGCCAAGGCCGTGGACATCGTCATCGTGGTCGTGGCCGCCGACGACGGCGTCATGCCGCAGACCGAGGAGGCCATCAACCACGCGAAGGCGGCCGGTACGCCGATCGTCGTCGCGATGAACAAGATGGACAAGCCCGAGGCCAACCCCGACAAGGTCAAGCAGCAGCTCGCGTCGATCGACCTGTTGCCCGAGGACTTCGGCGGCCAGGTCGCGGTCATGCCCGTGAGCGCGCTGAAGGGCGACGGCATCGACGCGCTGCTCGAGCGCGTGTTCCTCGAGGGCGAACTCCTCGAGCTGCGCGCGCACAACGAGGGCGCGGCGTCGGGCGTCGTGCTCGAGGCCGAGGTCCAGAAGGGTCGCGGCATCGTCGCGCACCTGCTCGTGCAGGACGGCTCCCTCGAGAAGGGGCAGGTCATCCTCGCGGGCGAGGGCTACGGCAAGGTGCGCTCGCTGCACGACGACCACGGCGTCGAGATCGCCACGGCCGGTCCGTCGAGGCCGGTCGAGGTCACGGGCCTCACGAAGCTGCCCGGCATCGGCGAGCACTTCCACGTGGTCCCCGACCTGCAGCGCGCCAAGGAGGTCGCCGAGGAGCGCGAGCGCTCCGAGCGGATGGCCACGCTGGCCGAGCGTCGCGCGGTGAACAGCGAGAACATCTTCGCGGCCGTCAAGGAGCAGGAGCGCACGCAGATCAACCTGATCGTCAAGGCGGACGTGCAGGGCTCGGTCGAGGTCATCAAGTCCCAGCTCTCCGAGCTCGAGCACGACGAGGTCGAGGTGCGCGTGCTGCACTCCGGCGTCGGTGCGGTCACCGAGAGCGACGTCGACCTGGCCGTCACCTCCGACGCCCTCGTCGTCGCGTTCCACGTGGGCGCCGACACGAAGGCACGCCAGGCCGCCGATCGCGGCAACGTGACGATCAAGAACTACCGGGTCATCTACGAGATGCTCGACGACGTCAAGGCGCTCATGGAGGGCAGCCTCACGCCCGACATCGTCGAGGAGATCACCGGCCACGCCGAGATCCGCGTCATCTTCCACTCGAGCAAGATCGGCAACATCGGCGGCTCCCACGTCATCGACGGCAAGATCCACCACGACAGCCACGTGCGTCTGTTGCGCGACGGCACGGTGGTCTTCACCGGCAAGATGGGCTCGCTGCGCCGCGAGAAGGATTCCGCCAAGGAGGTCCGCGAGGGCTTCGACTGCGGCATCGTGATCAAGGGCTACAACGACATCCGCGAGGGCGACGTCGTCGAGTGCTACAAGCTGAAGGAGGTCAAGCGGACGCTCTAGTCCGCTGCTCCGGTCCGCGTCGGTCCGCACTGCAATGACCGGTACGGTGCCAGACCCCCCGGTCATCGGCGCGGCCGCCCGCGCACAGCGCGGGCGGCCGCGCCGATGACCGGGGGGTCTGGCACCGTACCGGTCATTGAACTCTCCACCGCTCACCAGCCATGACCAACCCCCGCACCATCGCGCGTCTCGAAGCGCGCATCCTGGAGCGCGCGGCCTACTGCGTGGAGTTCGAACTCTCGGACCCGCGCATCGCGCTGGTCACGCTCACCAGCTGCGAGCTGGCGAAGGACCTGTCGAACGCGCGCCTCAAGTACTCCGTGCTCGGGACCGACGCGGACCAGCGCCGCACCCACCGCGCGCTCGAGGACGCCGCCGGCTTCGTCCAGCGCCAGGTCGGCCGCGTCCTGCGCACGCGCAAGATCCCGCGCATCACCTGGATCTTCGACGAGTCGGTCCGGCACGCGGCGGAGATGGACGCGAAGATTCGCGCCGCCCTCGAGCGCGACGCCGCGATCGCCGCCGGCAAGGTCTTCGGCGCGGACGACGCGGACGGCGACCTCGCCGAGACGGAGGAGCACTGGTCGGACCCCGACCGCCTCGACCCGAACGAGGCCGACGAGCTGGCCGAGGACGAGTACGAGCAGTTCCTCGACGAGCGCGGCGACGAGATGGCGGACTGACGGTGCCGCACACCGACCCGCTGATCGACGGGCCAGGAGTGCCGCACGGGTGTGAGGCACTCCTGGCCCGTCGATCAGCGGGTCGGTGTGCGGCACCCTGGGACGCGAAGAAGGGCCGTCGCGCTGCGACGGCCCTTCTTCGTGGCACGCTCCGGCTCGGCCGCGTGACCGCACCGGAGTCCGACGCCGGACTACTCGACGAGTTCGACCTCGAGGCGCACCCCGCGGCCCGAGACGTCGCCCCACAGGCACGCCTCGCCCGGGCGCAGCGCTTGCACGCCGGTGAACACCTCGCCGTCGGCGAGCACCGCCTGGAGCGGACCGATCAGCGCGTGCTCGAAGCCGCTGCGCAGCGCGACCTCACGCTGCCACGACCCCGAGGCCTCGAGCAGGAGCGCGCCCTCGCGCCCCCTCAGCTCGAGCGTCAGGCACAGGCCGCTCGCACTGGTTCGCAGACCCGGATCGATCGCCGCGCTGTTCTCGGCCACCTCGACGTCGAAGTCCACCAGGACGAGTTCCTCGGTCATGTCCACGAAGCTCGACGTCGACCCCACGCGCATCGACACGTGGAACTCGTTGATCACGTCGCCGGCCTCCGTCACGCGCACGCGGACCTGACGGTTCGCACGCGGCGCGGCGAGCGCCCGCACCAGCTCCGCGCCGCGCTCGACGAACGCATCGCCGAACGCACCGGTCTCGCCGATCCAGGGGAGCGACTTCGGCACGACGAGCGCGCCGTAGGTCGGGCCGGCGCTCCAGGAGCGCTCCGCGACCAGCTCGAAGACCTCGTAGGACATGTCGACCGAGTCGTCCCCGGCGTCGTCCAGACGACGCGTCTCGAGATCGACGAGCACCGACAGCGGGTCGTACAAGCCGTCGACGAAGTCGCTCTCTAGGCCGCACACGAACAGGTTCGCCTCGTCCTCCCACGACGCACCGAGCACGATCGGTCCCGGCGCGCGCTCGTTCAGCTCGAGATCGCTGCGCAGGCCGAACACGCGCGGACGCAACGCCGCGCCGAGCTCGACGACGTGCGTGTCGCCGTGGCTCTGCACGATCGAGCTGTTGCCGCCCGTCGCGCCCACGATGGTCACCGTCGCATCGGCCTCGGTGCTCTCGACGAGTACGAGCGCACGACCGTCCGGCACGAACGCGTCGGTCGCAATGCCGGTGGTCCGCACCCAGGGGCTCCCGCTGATGCCGCCCAGGTAGCTCGTCGATCCATCGGTCGCCATCGAGAAGGTCTTCTCGTCGTCCGCCGAGGCGCGCGAGGCGTCGATCGACTCGAGATGGAACGCGACGTGCCACCCACCGTCGCCGGGCGCTGCGCGCACCGAGCCCTCGACCCCGATCGGGATGCGCCGGACCTCCGGATCGAGGGCGGCCGCCTCCTGAGCGATCTCGAGATGCACGTCGACCAGCACGTCGGTGGAGCTGCCGCTCGCGATGCGCGTGTCCCGGTGCGCGTCGGCGACGACGTGGCGCGTCGCTCCGCTGCCCACGTCCGCGAGCTGCTCGATCCAGTCCTGGGCCGTCGCCAGCGACACGAGTCCGGGGCGCAGGTCGCCCGGCAGCTCGTCCACCGTCCAGCGCGAGACCGAGAGCTGCGCGTCGCCCGCCTGCATGCGACGGATGATGTCGAGCTGCTCCGTGATGTACGCGTGGCTGCGCTCGCTCGCGCTGACCAGGATGCTCGTCTCGGACAGGCGCATCGTCGCGACGCCGATCTCGTCCGCCTCGTCCCCCAGCATCTCGAAGAGGAAGCTCTCGAAGTCCATGTACTCGTCCGACCCGTGACCTTCGAAGGCGATGTCGAAGACCTCGCCACGCAGGACCGGGACGAAGAGGTTCTGGGGCAGGCCCCAGCCCACTCCCTCGTCGACCGGCATCGCGATGTCGAGGTCGTCGAGGTCGTAGCGGCGCAGGATCACCTCGTCGCTCGCAGCGTCCGAAGCAGCGTCGCCGTCGGCGATCGCGACGCTCTCGTTCGTCGCGCTGTCGTTGGTCGGTGCGTCGGGACCGCCCGCGATCGGGGCGGCGTGCACGATCGCCGCAGCGACCGTCGTCATCGTGAGGAAGAGCATGGGAAGCTCCTGGTTCAGGCGCGAGCCGCGTCGCGAAGGACGCGCTCCAGGAAGAGCCGCAACCGGGCCCGCGTCGCCGCGGACTCCGGACGGCCGATGTCGAACGCGTCCATCGGACGCACGTCGTCGAACCGCTCGCTGCACCAGGCGCGCGCGGCGTCCGGTCCGAACGAGAGGTGGAAGGCGACGAGCGCGCGGGCGAGCAGATCGAGGTCGACGCAGGCGTCGGCTAGACGATCGAACGCGCGCTCGTCGAGAGCGAGGGCAGCGGGTGAAGCGTCGGGCGTGCGCGCCAACAACTCGACCGCGGCGCCGAGCGCGGCGGCCGCGCGTCGCTCGTCGCGATCGGCGTCGCGCGTCGCGAGCTCGAGCAACGCGGCCACCGCCCGCGCGTCGTCCGCGAGGATCAGGCCGTCGAGCAGCCGCGTCGCGCGGCGGTCGGCTCCCTTCGGATCGAAGCCGGCCCCGTCGAAGCCGGCCCCTTCGAGACTGGTCCCGTCGAGACCGCCTCCATCGAGACCGGCCGCGACCGCACGCAGGTCGTCCGCGCTGGAGCCCGCGACGAGCGTCCGCCACCCGGACACGCGCTCGGCCACCGACAGCTCGTCCGTCACCTCGATCCACACCTCGACGCCCCGCCGACCGCCGATCGCGACCACCGCGGCCGCCGCGCCCGGGCGGCCCGCGCGACACAGCTGAGCGAGTCGGGGCAGCGCATCCTGCGACCCCAGCGCTGCGCACGCCGCGACCAGGCGCTCGCCGCCCGCGCCGCGCGGCGCGTCCACGAGCGCGCGGGTCAGCCCGTCGACCAACGCCGTGTTCGCGCGGTGCGCCGCCAGTCCGTCGACTCCGACGCGACCGCGCGACACGGCGTCGACGGTGGCCGCGACCAGTTCGGGCGCGTCCTCGCACAGAGCCGCGAACAGCAGCGGGTCGACGCGATCGAGGCCACGCGCGAGCAGCTCGCCCCCGAAGCGCGCACGCTGTGCCGCGCTGCACGCGCGGACGAACGCTCGGACCTCGTCCGTGTCCACCGCGCCCAGTCGCCCGCTGCGCGCGGCCGCGGCCACGTCGTCCGTCGTCGCGGACGCGAGCCAACCGTCGCGCACCGCGGCGCGCACCGCGGCGCGCAGCTCCGCCGACGCGCCGTCGCCGAGACCGTCGTCACCGGACCCGTCACCCGCGAGACGATCGTCCACCAGCTCGAGCGTTCGCGCGTCGCGTTGGTCGACGAGCCACGCCGTCGCGCGCTGCACGAGCGCGAGTTCGAGGTAGGCGTCGTCGCCCTCCGTCGCCGCGACGCCGCGCTCGAGCAGGTCGCGCAGCACGCTCGTCGCTCCTCCGGGCGCCGCGCGCTCGACGCTGCGACGCACCCCGCGCGCCCAGTCGGCGCTGCCGTCCGGGTCGGGCGCGGCGGCGAGCGCCTCCAGCATCGCCGCCCGGCGGGCCGCGCGCTCCTCGGCGTCGAGCGGACGCGCGTCGAACTCGACCTGGTCCGGCGCGACGCGCTCCGCCCCGTCGGTGGCCGGTGAGCCATTGTCGTTCGCGCTCGGCGCCGCCGCGTCGTTCACCCCGTCCGCGCCGCGCGGCCCCCGCGCGACCTCCTCCGTGCGCCCGTCCGCGCGTCCGTCCGTCGACGCGTCGTCGCCGAGTCCGAACACCACGAACGCCAGCAGCGCCGCGGCCGCCGCGACGGCGAGCGTGAACGGCAGGACGGGGCGTCGCTCGATCCGTCGCGCGGGCGCGTCCGAGGCGCCCGCGTCCTCCCCGTCGAGGCGCGCGAGCACGCCGACCGTGAACGCGTCGGCGTCGAACGGCTCGGCCTCGGGCTCGTCGAGCCCTTCGAACGCCTCGACGAGCCGCTGCTGGCGTGCGAGTTCGTCGCCGATGCGCGCGTCGCGCGCGGCCAACGCCTCGAGCTCGAGCCACCCCTCCGCGTCGAGGGTTCCGTCGAACGCGCGCACGAGCAGCGCGCGCGCACGCCGCCGATCACCGAAACCGCTCATCGTCCTTCCTCCTCGTCGGCCACCGACTCTCCCTCGGACCGGTCGCCACGCGCGCGCTCCTCGTCACCGAGGTGCGGGCGCAGCGCTTCCATCAAGCGCCGCCGCGCCTTGGTCACCTGCACGCGCGCCGTCCCCGCGGTCACGCCGCAGATCGCGGCCACGTCGTCGTAGCTGCGCTCCTCGAGCACGCGCAGCACGAACGGCTCGCGCAGGCGCTGCGGAAGAACGCTGATCGAGCGGCGCAGCGCGCGGCGCAGTTCGCGATCCTTCGCGACAGCGTCGGGCGCGGGCCCGCTCGCGCGATCGCGCTCGGCGTCGAGTTCGAGCAACGGACGCGGCGAACGCCGCACGAAGTCGCGCGCGCCGTGCACCGCGATGCGCAGCAGCCACCCTTCGACCGAACCGCGACCGTCGAACTGTTCGCGCCGCTTCCAGGCGCGCACGAACGTCTCCTGCGCCAGGTCCTCGGCGTCGTCGCGCGACCCGACCAGGCGCACGAGCGTGGCGCGCACCCGCGGCGACAGCACGCGCACCAACTCGGCGAACGCGCGCCGGTCCCCCTCCGCGAACCGCTCGCGCCAGCGCGCCGGCGACCCGGCGGCGTCGCGCTCCCGGCCGCTCCCCGGGCCGCGTCCGTCCTCCGGCTCCCCGCGCCCTTCGAGGGCGTCCAGCAACAGGCGCTCGAGGGGTGACTTCGTCATCGCGGGGTGCGCGAGCGCGGCCGTCCGGCCGCCGCGGATGCCGGAGAGGGCGTTCACGCGGGGCAGGACGCCGATCGCGCGGGGCTGTTATCGCGATTCTCGGCTTTCCTCGGCGCCCGTGCCGCGCGCGAGCTCGACGAGCCCGTCGAGATCGGGCATGGCGATCGTCTCGCTGAGGCCACCATCGGGGAGCTCCAGCCGCGCCAGGCGAAGTGGCTGCCCGTCGAGTTCGTCCCAGCGCGCGTCGTAGGTGTCCTCCGGCTGGCGACGCGGCAGGTCGAGGGTGGCGGTGACGACGAAGGCGCCCGCGTTCGGACGGTAGCCGCTCCACGCGCCCTCGTCGTCGGGATGGATCTGAGTGGTGCCGAGCCGCAGGCGCCAGCGCGCGCCCTCGGGCACCGCGTCGAGGCCCTCGAACGCGAGCTCCACGCGCGGTCCGAGCTCGAGCTCGACCGACACGTCCCGACCGAACGGCCGCACCGTCACGGGCCGGTAGCAGTTCGTGTGCACGGTGAACGCTCCGCCCCAGCCGTGCGGCGTCGCGACCGAGAGGGTCCAGGGGCCGGACGAGCTGCCGACCGCGCCCCACGACTGCCCCTCGTCGTCGAGCAGGCGCACGAAGGTCGAGGGCTGCTCGTCGCCGAGGAAGGGCGGTACGACTTCGACCTCGAACACATCGGCGTACGACGCCACGTCGAGCGGGTCCAGCGCGGGGTGCGGCGCCCCGTCCACGCTCGGCGCGAAGGGTCCGAGCTCGGCGAGCACCGTCGGTGGCCAGCTCGTCGTCACGAGCGCGAGCCCCACCGGCTCGGCGTTCGGGCACGACACGCTGAACCGCCCGCCGGAGTGGTAGCGCACGAAGGCGCCGGCGTCCGCGTCCTCGGGCAGGTCGCCCGATCGCAGGACGACCTCGACCGCGCGTCCGGCGTAGGTCGAACCGGCGCCGACCAGTCGACCCTCGACGGACCATCGGGGCTGGAGCTCGATCTCGACGCCGAGATCCGTCCCTGAAGAGGCCGGGAGCTCCACGACGAAGAGCGCGTCGTCGTGAGCCGCGTACTCGACCGAGCAGATCGCCGCGCGCGCGTCGGAGGGCGCGACGAACGCGAAGCGGCCGTCCTCGGTCGTGTGCAGGACGCGATCGACCGCGACGAACTCGTCCATCGACACCTCGAGGGCGTCGCCCGTCGCGTCCTCCAACCGATCGACGATCCGGTCGTGCTGGTCGTACACCTCGCCGATCGGCCACGCGGGTTCGGATCGCACGAACGCGACCGTCACCTCGGCGCCGGCGAGGGGCCCGCCGTGGCCGAGGACTCGGCCGTTCACCTGGACGAGCGCGCGCACGAGCACAAGCTCCCCGATGTCGACGCGGCCGTCGGCGTGCGCGTCGGGGACGCGGAACGGCGCGGTCCGCCCGCGGCCCTCGGGGTCGCGGAGGAGCGCGGTCCACGCCCGCGGCGTCAGCTCCCCGCTTCGGAACTCGAAGCTCCCGTCGCCGCGCGTGGTGACGCTGCGCACCGCGCCGACACCCGCACCGGCACCCGCACCGGCACCGGAACCGCCGAACGGATGCCCGAGCCGAGCGAGCTCGAGCCGCGTGTCCGCGACCGCGCGGCCGTCCTCGTCGACCACCCGACCGAAGAGGACCGCGCCCGGTTCGACGCGTCCGATCGTGACGCGCACCTCCTCGCCGTCCGCGGCCGGGCCGGCGAAGGTCGTGCGCCCGCGCTCGGCGTCGGGACCGAGCGCGACGCGCAGCGCGTGGCCGACGCCGACCTGCTCGAAGCGCAGCTCGCCGTCGCCGAGGCGCTGCGTGAGCTCGATCGTGTAGCGCACGTCGAGCGCGTTCTGCGACGAACGGAACGCCAGGCCGAGCGTCACGAGTTCGTCGCGACCCAGCGCATCGGCGCCTGGGACCTCGACGACGACCGAGCCGCACGGAGGTCGGACGAGCTCGATGATCGGATGGTCCTCGGAGCGATGGAAGGCGCGCTCGAACACCGGCGACCGGAACAGTCCGTCGAGGACGAAGGACACGGAGGAGTCGTCGATGGCCGCCGTGCTCGAGTCCTCGGCGGTCCACGCGCCGCGCCGCTCGAAGCGCGCGAGGCCGTCCCCGTCGGTCCGCCGTCGGTCGAGGAACACCGCCCCGTCGCCGTCGAACTGCACGACGGACGCGTCCGCCGCCGGCGCGCCCGCTGCGTCGACCACGCGCACGGTCCACGGCTCGCGCACCGCGACGCGTACGACGACGGGTTCGCGCGCGCCGGACCCGATCCGCGCGACGCCGCGCGCCGTCCCGCCCTCGACGGAGGCACGCGCTTCGACGCGCAGCGTCCGGTACGGCACGCGCGTGCGTCCGCTCGCGTCGCAGCGCACGGCGACGCCTTCGTCGTCGAGGCGTTCGCGCCACGAGCTGCGCAGGGCCCGGACGAGCCAGTCGTCGCCGGACGCGTGACCGCGCGGATCGACGAAGTGCACGAGCGCGCCCGCGACCGGGCGCCCGGTCGCGTCGTCGATCACGAGCAGGTCGACGCCGTCGTCGGGCCACGGGACGGTCGCAGCAGCGTCCGATCCAACCTCCTCGCGCGCATCGCCCGCATCGACCACACGCGTTCCGGGTCGGATCGCGTCGGGCTCCGCGTCCGCGGGCCGCGCGCCGTCCGCTCGCGCCGCGTCGCCTTCGCCGCCGATCGAGCTGGGAGCCACCTCGTCCGGGCCGAGCAGCGCGATGGCCGCGACGGCGCAGATCGCGAGCGCGACGAATGCGCCGAACACGGCACGGGAGCGAGCGGACGAAGCCATCGAAGAGAGCCTAGCGCCGCACCCCGCTGCAGTTGACCGGTACGGTGCCTGACCCCCTGGTCATCATCGCGGTCCTCCGCGCGTTGCGCGGAGGACCGCGATGATGACCAGGGGGTCAGGCACCGTACCGGTCATCGACCCCGCCGCCGGACCGCGGCGTCGGGCCGGACGGCATCCGCTGTCCGGATCAACCGCCGAGGGCGGCGAGCAGGCGCGCGAGGCGCTGGACGAGCGGATCGTCGCCGCCCTCGTCGAAGAACGCGTGCGGCGTGCGCAGGATCGCGCGCGCGAGGGCGAGGTGGCGGGAGGCGGCGGCGACGAGGGCCGCTTCGCCGGCCTCCTGGTGGAAGGCGAGCAGCTCTCCCAGCGCGTAGAGGAACATGGGGAGCGTGTGCTCCTCGTCCTCGCGCACGTGCTCGGCCGCGCGCTCGATCAGCACGACCGCCAGCTCGAGCGGGCCCTCGAGCAGTTCGCTCCCGGCCACGCCCAGGGTCGTTCCGTCGCCGTCCTCGCGATCGGCCGGACCGTCCTGCGGCGTCACCAGGCCCGCGCCCAGCCCGTCCGCGAGCGAGCCCGCTCCGCTGTCACCGCCGACCGCCGGCACAGCACCGAACAGCGCGAGTCCGTGCGCGGCGTAGAGCGCGGCGACCGGCCCTTCACCGAGCCGCTCGCGCAGCGAGGCGTCGAAGCGCGGCGACGCTTCGATCGCGTGCACGAGCTCGACGCCGTGCGCGAACGACGCCCGACAGACGCTGGCGACCCCGTCGTCGACGTGCATGTCCTCGCGCTCCTGGGCGGAGAGCGGTCGATCGTCGTCGTCCACCGCATCGACGCCCGCGCCGAGGGACTCGAGGAGCCTCTCGTGCTCCCGCGACCACGCGTCGAACTCCTCCGGGGTCCCTTCGACCGGCGGCTCGGGGAACTCCGGCATCGCCGGCAGGCTGTCGAGGAAGCGCCGCGTCGCGTCGCACCACGCCGCGGCCAGCGCCGCGACGAACGCGGCGTCGGCCTCGGAACGCGCGCTGTGGAGGTCGTCCGACATCGCGCTAGCCCCGCCGCCAGACCGCGCCGTCCGGACCGTCCTGCAGCACGATGCCGCGCGCGGTGAGCTCGTCGCGCAGGCGATCGCTCTCGGCCCAGTCCTTGTTCGCGCGCGCCTCGTCGCGCGCGCGCACCAGGGCTTCGATCTCGGCGTCGTCGTCGCCGCCGCTGTCGAGCCCGAGGAAGCCGAACACGCCCTCGACGCGCTCGAGCCAGGCGAGCGCCTCCTTGGCCGTCTCGGGGCCGAACGCCTCGTGCAGCACCGCGTCGCGCAGGCCGAACAGCGCCGCGAGCGCACCGGGCACGCCCAGGTCGTCGTTCATCGCCGTCTCGAACGCGGCGACGGCCTGGGTCAACGCGCCCTCACCGGCGGTCGGCAGGGTGTCCGCCCCGTGCTCGGCCTTGTGGCGCAACAGGGCGACCATCTCGGCCAGCGAGTCGAGCGTCGCGCGCGCCTCGTCCATGATCGCCCAGGTGAAGTTGAGCGGCTGGCGGTAGTGCCCGCGCAGGAGCGCGAAGCGCAGCACGCGCAGGTCGTAACCGCGCTCGGTCACGTCGTCGAGCGTGTAGACGTTGCCCAGGCTCTTGCTCATCTTCCCGCCGTCGACCTGCAGGAACTTGCAGTGCATCCAGTAGCGCGCGAACGACTCGCCGGTGAAGCACTCGGTCTGCGCGATCTCGCACTCGTGGTGCGGGAAGACGTTGTCCTCGCCGCCGGTGTGGATGTCGATGCGGTCGCCGAGGTGCTTGCGCGCCATCGCCGAGCACTCGATGTGCCAACCCGGGAAGCCGTCGTCACCGAAGCGGCTCTTCCACTTCATCAGGTGCTTCGGATCGCTCTTCCACAGCGCGAAGTCCGCGGCGTTGCGCTTCTCCTCGCGCACCTCGATGCGCGCACCGGCCTCCAGGTCCTCGAGCCGGTTGCCCGACAGCTGTCCGTAGCGGTCGAAGGTCGTGACGTCGAAGTACACGTCCTCGCCGACCTGGTAGGCGTGGCCCTTCTCGATCAGCGCCTCGATGATCTCGAGCATCTCGGGCACGTGCTCGGTCGCGCGCGGGTACTCGATCGCGTTCTTCGCGCCCAGGGCCTCGAGGTCGGCGAGGAACTGCGCCGCGTAGGCCGCGCTGATCTCGAAGGGATCGCGCCCCTCCTTCTTCGCCTGCGCCTGGACCTTGTCCTCGCCGTCGTCGGCGTCGTCCGTGAGGTGCCCCACGTCGGTGATGTTCATCACCTGACGCACCTCGTAGCCCAGGTACGCGAGCCAGCCGCGCAACAGATCGGCGAACAGGAACGCGCGGAAGTTGCCCACGTGCTGCCGGCCGTAGACGGTCGGTCCGCAGTTGTACATGCGGACGACGCCGGGCTCGAGCGGTTCGAAGGGCTCCTTCTTCTTGCTGTACGTGTTGTGGACGACGAAGGTCACGGCGTGGGTCGACTCGGGTTCGGTGCTCGGCGAAGGGTGTGCGGCGGACGGTGCTCGCCGGACGGTGGCGCCCGAACGGTGCACCGCGAACGGCGGTCGGCGATCGAGCCGCAGCGCCCGTTCGTTGGCGGAGGGTCGAGGGAGCGTGAAGCGGGCGTGCGCGCCTCGTGGGGCCGCGCATCCTAGCCCCGGTCCGGGCCCCGATTCGGGCCGCTCGCGGAGTTCGTGCGCGATCCCCGGTTCCACGACGCGAGCCCGGGCGCGACACTGGGCGCGTCGTGAACGCCTCCACCGACATCGAACGCGTCGACGGGCCGCCCGCGCTCGAGGTCCTCGAGACCCTCGGGCGCGGCGGCACGAGCGTCGTCGAGCGCGTGCGACTGCTCGAGGCCCGCGACCCCTTCCCGATCGGGGCCGTCGCCGCGCGCAAGCGCTGTCGCACGACCGACGCGGAGGTGCGCGCGAGCCTCGAGCGCGAGTGGCGCGCGGCCGAGGCCCTGCGCGCGATCGAGCACCCCGGCGCCGAACAGGTCGCCGCCGCCCGGGCGAGCTGGCGCGCCGACGACGGCGCCATCGAGCTGCTGTTCGACCTCGTCGAGGGCCAGACGCTCGAGCAGTGGCTCGACGCCGAGGAGGGTCCGCTGCCCGAGCCCATCGCGCGGCGCATCGCGGCCGACCTCGCGCGCGGCCTCGTCGCCCTGCGCGCCGCCGGCTGGGCCCACGGCGACGTCTCGCTCGCCAACGTGCGCCTCGACGGCGACGACCGCGCGCTCCTGCTCGACCTCGGCCAGGCGCGCCGCGTCGACGGGCGGTTCGAGCGCGAAGCGGGCGGCGGCATCGACACGGGTGCGGGCACGCTCGCACACCTCGCCCCCGAGCGTGCGATCGGCGGGCCCGCGAGCTCGGCCGCGGACGTGTTCGCGCTCGGCGTCGTCCTCTACTGGACCGTCACCGGCCGGCACCCCTTCGCGCCCAAGGCCTTCGAGATCGGCGCGACCCCGCCCGACCTCTCGACGCCCGAGGGCGAGCGCGTCCTCGGGGCACTCGCCGCGGCCCGCTACCTGCCGCCGTCGCGCCTCGTCCCCCAGGTCAGCCCGCTGCTCGACGCGCTGCTCGGACAGATGCTCGACCGCCGCGCCAGGGAGCGGCCGACGATCGACACGGTCGCCCAGGTCCTCGAGGTCGGCGAGCGCCACCCGTGGTGGCGCGCCGAGCGCGAGGAGGCCGGCGTGCGCACCGGCTCGATCGCGCTGCGCCGCGACCCGTTCGCGCTGCCGATGGTCGGTCGCGAGGAACACCTCGCCGCCATCGACGCCGCCTTCCGCCACTGCCAGGACGCGGGCACGGGCGGCTCGGTCGCCGTCGTGCGCGGTCCGAAGGGCTCCGGTCGCTCGCGTCTCGTCCACCACTTCGTCGATCGCGCGCGGCGTGCGGCGCAGCCGCCGCTCTTCCTCTACGCGCGCTCGTCCGACGAGGCCGAGGCCAGACCGCACGGCGCCGCGCTCCGACTGCTCGAGCGCTGGTTGATGCTCGAGCCCGGTACGCCGCCGAGCGCCTACGAGCTCGAGATGCTCGCGCACACCGTGCCGCCGCGCGAGGCGGACGTGCTCGCCTCGGCCCTCGACCCGACGGCGCGCGGCGCCCTCGGCGGCTCGGTCGGTCGCGCGCTCGTGCGCTGGGTCGCGGCGCTCGTCGAGCAGCAGCCGACCGTGCTGTTCGTCGACGACCTCCACGCCGCGCGGTCGAGCACGCTCGCCACCGTCGACCGCCTCGTCGACGCGCTCGCGCACACGCGCGCGATGATCGTGCTCGGCTACAGCGAGGAGATCGCGCCCGCGCGACCGCGCGCGCTGCGGCGCCTGTTCGAGCGCATCGAGGCCGGCACGCCGCCCGCGCGCACGATCCTGCGCCTCGACGCGCTGTCGCTCGACGAGGTGCGCGAGATCGTCACGCTGCGCTTCTCGAGCGACGAACCGCGCGAGCTCGTCGCGCGCACGCTGTGGGAGCGCAGCCGCGGCAATCCGGGCCTGTTGACCGAGATGCTGCGCACTCTGTTCGAGCGCGGACAGATCGGCGAGGACGAACACGCGCGCTGGCGACTCGCGATCACGCCCGACCGCATCCCCGAGCCGCGTTCGGTCGCCGAAGGCATCGCCGAGCGCCTCGAAGGGCTCGAACGCTCCGGGCGCGCGTGGCTCGAACGCCTGACCGTGCTGCCCTCGCGGATCGACCCGGCGCACGCGCTCGACGTCTTCCCCGGCAGCCGCCGTTCGGACCTGGACCGCGCGCTCGCGCTGCTCGTGCGGCGCGGGTGGATCGAGCCGGTCGGTCCGCGCTACCGCTTCACACGCCCCGCCCTGCGCGAGGGCGTCTACGCCGCGCTCGGCGCCGACCGTCGCGTGCGCCTGCACCGCCTCGTCGCGCGCAGTCTCGAGAAGCGCGGCGCCGACGGCAGCGAACCCACGCTCGAGGACCGCTTCGTGCGCGCGCGCCACCTGCGCGCCGCCGGCGAGCACCGCGCGCTCGTGCGCCTGCTCGAGGAGCTCCTGCCCGAAGTGGCGCGGCGCGCCTCGCCGCTGCGCGTGCTGCGCCTGTCGCGTTGGGCGCTCGAGGCGCTCGACCAACTGCCCGACTCGACGAGCCGCTCCGAGTCGCTCCTGCGCTTCCTCGAAGCCGGCGCCGACGCGGCCGGGCGCACCGGCGCGCGCAGCGACGAGCGCGAGCTGCTCGATCGCCTCGCCCAGGTGCAGCCCGACGGGGCCAAGCGCCCCGACGCCGCGGCGCGTCTGTACTACCTGCACGGGCGCGCGCTCGTGGACGCGGGGCAGCTCGGCGTGGCGCGCGGGCTGCTCGCCGCGGCGATCAGCTCGAGCCAGGCCGACGGCAGCCGCGCGCTGCTCGGTCGGTCGCTGCGACTCATGGCGCTCGTCCAGCTGCGTTCGGGTCGCATCGACCTGGCGCGCGACCACGCGAACCGCGCGCTCGAGCAGGCCGAGGCGGACTGGGAGCGCGCGGCCTGCGCGGTGCTGCTCGGCAGCGCCGACCTGCTCGTCGATCACATCGAGGACGCGCTCGCCCGCGCAGCCGACGCGCAGCACTTCGCGAACACCGAGAGCGAGCCGCCGCTGTGGCTCGTCCCCCACGTGCAGCTGTTGCGCGCGCGCGTGCTGCGCGTCGCCGGTCGTCCGCAGCGCGCGCTCGGCGCCCTGAACCTCGCGCTCGAGGGGGCGCGCCAGGCGAACGAACGCCCGCTCGAGGCGGAGATCCTGGCGCGAATCGCCAACGTCGAGATGGAAGCGCGCGAGTTCGCGTCGGCCGAGGAACACCTGGCCGAGGCGCGCGAGATCGCGGACGAGACCGAGACGCCCTACGCGCGCGCGCTGGCGTGCGTGTGGTTGGGGACCTTGGCGTGGGAGCGCGAGGACGCGAGCGCGGCGGACCTGTTGGGCGAAGCCGTCGAGGTGGCGCGCGCCGCGGGCCACTACCGCGCGGAGGCCGTGGCCCGTTCGCTGCTGGCGCGACAGCGCGCGCTCGCCGGCGATGCGGCCGAGGCGGACGCGCAGTCGACGCGCGCGATGACGATCGTGGAACGCCACGGCGCGGAGCTGTTCGACCGCATCGTGGTGCAGGGCTCACGCGCCGTGATCCTGCGACGCGCGGACCGCGGTGACGAGGCGGATCCGCTGGAGGCGCGGCTGCGCGAGCGGATCGAACGGCCCGACCCGCCGATCGAGAACGAGCGCCTGCGCGAGTCGCGGCGCGTCTACGCGACCGAGCTGCTCGAGGGCGTGCTGACGACGCGCGGCCCGATCCATCCGTCGTTCGAGCGGTAGGCGGTGTGGGATCCGGCCGGCGGGCGGTGGTCGATGGTCGATGGTCGACCATCGTCCCTCCCCGATCGCCTCGCTCGACCCCCTACCGCCCCAACCGCACCTTCAACCGCCGCTCGGCCGAACGCTGCAACACCCGCCAGGTCGGGCGCCACGCCGCGCCCGCGGGCAGGTGCGCACGCAGGAACCGCAGCGCATCCGTGCGCGTGAACGCGAGCTCGACGCGCCGGCGCAGACACCACCGCAGGCAGCGCGCGAGCGCGGCCGCGCGGCGCGCCTCGGGCAGGGGCTGGCGTCGCGCGCAGCGATCGAGATCGAGCACCCACAGACGCGGCGGGTCGTCGGGGCTCTCGCCCGGCTCGACGAGCAGGTTCTTCGGATGCAGGTCGCGGTGATCGAGGCCCGCGTCGAACAGCTCGGCCACGAAACGCGCGGCCGCGCGCACGAGCTCGTGTCGCTCGTGCGGCCGCGCCAGGGTGAGCGCGGCGAAGAGATCGCGCGCCCGGTCCACGCGCTCGACGACGAGCGCGAGCTCGAAGCGTGAACCGACGCGCTTCGCGCGCGCGGCGAGGATGCGCGGCGTGCGGACGCCGTCGTCGCGCAACGACTCGGACAGTCGCAGTTCGTCGAACGGACGCGCAGGATCGGCGAAGCGCTCGAACCCCAGTCGCGCCGCGAGACCGCCGCGTCGATGACGACGCAGGAGCGCGGACGGCGCGTCCTCGTCGAGCACGAGCTCGGAGAGCGCGTCGCGACCGCCGAGCTCCGTCGTCCGTGTCGCACCGTCGGCGTCGAGGCCGAAACCACTCGACGCGAACGCGCCCGTGAGGTCCTCGCGGACCGCGCACCAACCGCGCGTCGCGTCACCCTCGAGCACGAAGCCCGCGGGCAGCGCGCCGATCGGCGCAGGTGCTCCGCTGGGTGGCATCACGAGGTCGGGGTCCGATCGCGCTGGCGGCTCGGCCGGCGGACCTAGCAGCCTGTTGAAGAATTCCCGTCGCGAGGCGAAGCCATCGGCGGCGAGCTGAGGAAGACGAAGTCGAGACGGCGCAGGCGACCCTGGAGGGTCGCTGAGCACGGATCGACGAGGCTGACGCCGCATCGCCGTCGAGGGCGAAGCCGGAGTAGGGAGTTCTTCAACAGGCTGCTAGAGGCCCGCTCCGAAACCGGGGCCGTCGTCGCGCTTCGGCTCGGGGCGCGGTTCGGGCTTCGCGGCGGCCGGCTCGGGGCGCGGCGCGCGCTTCGGCTTCGGTGCCTCGCGCTCGGGCTCCTTCTCGGCGGGCGCCTCGAAGACGCCCAGCCCGAAGCCCGGACCGGGCCGGCTCGGGGCCTCGGTCCGCGTCTCGGTCGGCTTCTCGGTCCGCGCGGGACGCGACGCGGCGGCAGCCGGGCGCTCGTCGCGGCCGCGTCCGCGGTCGCGGTCGCGGTCACGGTCGCGATCACGGCTGCGCCCCCGCTCGCGCTCACCGCGCGCGGGTCGTTCGTCACGGCCGTGGCTGCGGTCACGATCGCGGTCACGATCGCGGTCGCGGCTGCGGTCGTCGCGATCGCGTCCTTGCTCGCGGTCGTCGCGATCGCGTCCGCCGCGGGCGGGGCGCTCCTCGCGCGCGCCGCGTTCGTCCCGATCCTCGCGATCGCGTCCGCGACCGCCGCGGGGACGATCGCCGTCGCGCTCGGATCGGTCACGATCGGAACCGTCGCGGCGACCTCCGCGGCCCCGCTCCTGGTCGTCGTCGCGATCGCGGCCGCGCTCGCCGCGGACACGATCGTCGCGCGCGCCGCGCTCACCGCGATCGCGGTCGTCGCGGTCGCGGCGACGACCGCGCTCCTCGCGCTCGTCGTCGTCGTCGTCCCGGCGGTGCCGATCGCGACCGCGGCCGCCGCGCCGGCCGCCCTGGCGCTCGTCGCGATCCCGTCCGCCGCGACCTCCGCGACCGCGGAAGGGCTCCTCACCGTCGTCGTAGGTCTCGCCGACCTCGACCATCTCGGCCGGGACCTCGTCCGCGAGCCACAGGGCGGTGCGATCGAAGAAGTTGATCCCCTCCTCCCAGGCGTCGAGGGCGTGGATCTTCAACACGGTGTACTCGCGCGCCGCGCGCCGACCGGTCTCGGCGGCGTCGTCCGGCGTCAGCGCCAGGTGCAGGAAGCTGCGGCGGCGCGCGCGCAGGCCGTGCTTCTTCGCGCGGTCCACGTCGCGCGCGGGGATGCCCAGGTACAGGTACTCGGGCGGCTGCGCGTCCGGGCCCGGCTCCACCGGGATCGAGTGGCCGTACAGGGCGCGGATGCGCTCGCCGTCGACCTGGTAGCGCGGGCGGTCGCCGGACTCGATCGCGTCGAGCACGTCCGCCTCCTCCACCGCTTCGCCGAGGCGCTCGTTCAGCGCGCGGACCACGTCGTCCAGCGCCGCGAACCCGTGCGCGTCGACCTCCAGGTCGAACTCGTCGGGCTTGTGGCGGAGCATGTAGGCCAGGGAGCGGGTGATCTTCTCGATCTGTTCGTGGTCGGACACGTCGGGCATCGGGGTGGGTCGGGGCCTCTCGGAGGCCGGCACTCTAGCGTCCGCGGCGCGTGGGGCCGCGCGTCGATTCGACTCCTCGCGTGCGAGGTCGGCGGGCGGCGGCCCCTGGGCACCCGGGCCGCGCGGGCCCACCTCAGGTCAGAGCGGGCTCGAGGGGGCCCTCCTCTCCCTCGGTCCGCGCCAGGACGGCGGCGCCGCACGAGTCGGACCAGACGTTGACCATCGTGCGCATCATGTCGAGCGGGCGATCGACGGCCAGGAGCAACGCCGCGCCCTCGAGCGGCAGGCCGATCGCGGAGAGGATCGTCAGCATCATGACGAGGCCGGCGGACGGGATGCCCGCGGCGCCGACGCTGGCCATGAGCGCCATGACGACGACGAGGGCCTGGACGCCGAGCGTGAGCTCGAAGCCCTGGGTGCTCGCGTAGAACTGCGCGAGGAAGATCACCCCGATGCACTCGTACAGCGCGGTGCCGTCCATGTTGATGGTGGCGCCGAGCGGCAGGCAGAAGGAGCTGACCTTGTTCGAGACGCGGCCGCGCTTCTCCACGGTCTCCATCGTGACGGGCAGCGTCATCGACGAGGACGAGGTGCTGAACGCGGTCATGAGCGCCGGGCTCATCGCGCGGAACCACTTCTTCGGCGAGATGCCGCCGACCAGGCGCATGACCAGGGGCAGCGTCACGACCGAGTGCAGCACGAGCGCGGCGGCGACCGTGAGCATGTAGAGCGCGAGCGGCTCGAAGGCCTCGAGGCCGGTCCGCCCCACCACGCGCACCATCAGCGCGAACACGCCGTAGGGCAACAGCGCGAGGACCATCTCGGCCATGCGCATCATCACGTGGAACGCGCTCTCGAACCAGTCGCGGATGCGCAGGCCGTGCGGGTCGGAGGAGCGGCTGATCGACACGCCGAGCACGAGGGCGAAGAAGATCACCGACAGCATCGCGCCGTTGCTCGTCATCGCCGCCGGCACGTTCTCCGGGACCATGCGCAGCAGGATGTCCGCGAAGCCGAGCTCCTGGTCGCCGACCTCGGCCGGGCCGAGCCCGAGCGACGCGCCCTTGCCCGGCGCGATCAGCGTCACGAGCACCTGCCCGAGCAGCACCGCGAGCAGGCTCGTCGACAGGTAGTAGACGAAGGTCTTGATGCCCAGGCGCCGCAGCGAGCCCATGTTGCCCACACCCGCGACGCCCGAGACGATCGAGGTCAGGACGAGCGGCACGATGAGCATCTTGAGCAGCTGCATGAACAGCTGCGCGACGAACTCGAACGGCGCGAGGATCGAGGCGCGCCAGCTGGCCGGGTCGAGTCCGAGCGGCAGCGCGCGGAAGGCGCCGCTCCGCGTCTCGAGCCACAGCGTTTCGCCGGGGCTGCGCGCGGCCGCCACGGCTTCGAGGTCCTCGGCGGTCGCGAGTTCGGTGCGGGTGTCCGCGACGCCGCGCTCGAGCCACGCGGCGACGAGCACGTCACCCGTCTCGACCGCGCCGATCTTCACCGCGGCGCCCGCGCCGACCTTCGTGACCGCCAGCCCGTCGCGCTCGACCGACTCGCCGTCGACCTCGACCAGGTAGGAGGTCTCGCTCGTCGTCAGCCCCGTCGCGACCGGAGCGTCGGTGAAGGCCTGCAGACCGACGCCGAAGACGACGCCGGCCAGCATCCACAGGAGGACCTTCCAGTGGAACGCCACGGAGCCCTCAGTACCTCGGCAGGGTCGGGTCCACCTCGTTCGTCCAGGCGTCCATGCCGCCCGTGAGGTTGATCACCTTGGTGAAGTCGCGCGACTCGAGGAAGGTCGCCGCGCTCATGCTGCGCATGCCGTGGTGGCAGATGCACACGATCTCGCCGTCCGGATCGAGCTCGTTCGCGCGCGAAGTGAGCTCGTCGAGCGGAATGTGCGTCACGCCGTCGAGCTTGACGATCGCCAGCTCTTCGGCCTGCCGCACGTCGAGCAGGATCGGGCGATCCCCGCGCTCCAGCCGCGCGGCGAGGTCCTTCGGGGAGATTTCGTCGACCATGGTGGAGGGTGTCTTCGAGGTTGGGGGGACGCGGCGCCGCGAGCGAGGAATCGCGAGCTGGACGCTTCGGATCGGGCCGCGGCGCGAGAAGATACCAGCCCGGGGGGCCGCCGCCCGCTCGGACACCGCCCGCGGGACTCGGCCGACGCCGCGCCGTTCCGACCACGGGGATCGTTCGGGCCCGTCGCGCTCGCCGTCACACGGACCATGACCGCAGCGCGCGCCGATCGCTCCCCCACGGACACCGGGTCCGACCTCGGACGCCTCCTGCGCCTCGCCGCGCCGGCGGTGCTGTCGTACCTGTTGTCGAGCGCGTACCGCGTCAACGACCAGTTCTGGATCCAGGGGCTCGGGCAGGAGGCGCAGAGCGCGATGGCGGCCGCGACCTTCGTCGCCATCGCGAACTTCGCCCTGCCGTTCCTCGCGGCGGCGGGCGCGCTGTCGCTCGTCTCGCGCGCGGTCGGCGCCGGCGACGAGGCCTTCGCGCGCACGGCGTCGCGGCACGCGCTCGGTCTGGCGCTGGTGCTCGGGATCGCGGTGGCGCTCGCGGCGCGGCCGCTGGCGGGACCGTTGGCCGACCTCCTGGCGCTCGAGGGCGGGACGAAGACCGCCTTCGTCGACTACATCGCGGCGCTGTTCACGACCGCGCCGGTGCTGTTCGTCGTCCCGGTGCTCGACCACGTGTTCATCGGTCGCGGACGCACGATCGTGCCGATGGTCCTGCAGGCGGTCGCGGTGACGGCGAACACCGTGCTCAACCCGCTCGCGATCTACGGGTCGGGGACGGAATCAGCGATGGAGCTGGGCGCGTGGGGCGAGCGCATCGACGGGTTCGCGCTCGCGCTCGGGCTCGAGGGCGGCCTCGGCATGGAGGGCGCGGCCTGGGCCACGGGCGCCAGCCGCGCCGCCGCGCTCGCCATCGGCCTCGTGTGGCTCGCGCGCACGACGGGCACTTCGCCGCTGCCGCGCCTCGCGATCGACGGCGAGCTGTTGCGCCGCATCGTGCGCATCTCGACGCCGGTGTCGCTCTCGATCGCGCTCTACGCGTTCGTGTACTGGGCCCTGTTCGCGTTCGTCCTGGTGCGCCTCGACGACGCGGTGAAGGCCGGGCTCGGCATCGGCTTCCTCGTGCTCGAGGGCGTGGCCTTCCCGACGCTGCTGGGGCTGTCGATGGCGGCCAGTTCGCTGTGCGGGCAAGCGATCGGGGCGGCGGACCGTCCGCGACTCGAGCGCACCCTGAAGGTCGCCGTGCGCGCGAACTTCGCGGCCGGCGCGCTGTTCGTCGTGCTCTTCCAGGTCTGCGCGCACCCGGTCGCCGCGCTGTTCACGGACGACGCGAAGGTGCACGCCGAGATCGTGCTGTACGCGCGCATCGTCGGACTCAGCCAGGTGTTCGTCGCCTTCGAGACGCTGTGGGACAAGGTGCTGATGGCGTCCGGGCGCACGCGCCCAATCGCCTGGATCACCGGCATCGGCAACGGCCTGCGCATCCCGCTCGCGCTCCTGCTCGCCGACACCCTCGCGCTCGGCGCGGCGGGCGTGTGGTGGGCGATCGTGGCGACGACGCTCGCCAAGAGCCTGGCGCTGTGGTGGGCGGCGCGCGACGAGGCCTGGAAGCGCGGGGAGAGCGGCTGAGCGAGGCCCGCGCTCGAAAGCGCGCCCCGCCGCGCCGTACACTCCGGCCCCCGTCCGACGCGAGCTTCCGTCCGACGCGAACTTCCGTCCGCCGCGAGGCGCACTCGCCACCCCAGCCCTTCGTCCCAGCGGGACGACTCTCCCATGAGCCCGACGCCCGTGACCAGCGAACCCTTCGTCGACTTCGCCGCCCTCGATCTCTCGACCGACGTCTTCGCCAAGGCCGAGGTCCTCGAGCTGCTCAGCCAGCGCGCGGAGTTCGAGATGGTCGACGGCGTGCTGCACTACGAGGAGGACCCCGGCTTCATCGTCGGCTACAAGGACGTGCGCGCGGACGACTGGTGGTCGAAGGGTCACATCCCCGGCCGGCCGCTGTTCCCCGGCGTGATGATGATCGAGTCGGCGGCGCAGATCTGCACCTACCACTTCATGCGCAGCCAGAAGATGGACAAGGAGACCTTCGTCGGCTTCGGCGGCCTCGACGACGTGCGCTTCCGCGCCAAGGTCGAACCGGACTGTCGCCTGATCATCGCGGGCCGCCTCAAGCGCTACCGCCGCAACATCTTCATCTACGACGCGCAGGGCTTCGTCGCCGCGCCGGGCAGCGACGAGCGACCGGTCGCGTTCGAGGCCACCATCCGCGGAGTGATCGTGTGAGCGAAGGAACGGGCCCCGAAGAGCTGTACAACGCCGAGGTCGTCGCGAACGAGCGCCTGAACCCGGCGCTGTTCGTGCTGAAGGTGCGCCTCGAGGGCCGCGCCGAGGACGCGGGCCCCTATCCGTTCGACCCGGGGCAGTTCGTGAACCTGGGGCTCGCCGCGCGCCGCCCCGAGGACGCGGGCAAGGACGGTCTGGTCAAGCGGCCCTACTCGGTCGCGTCCGGACCCAGCGAGCCGCTGCTCGAAATCTACGTGCGCCTCGTCGAGGACGGCGCGTTGACGCCGGGGCTGCTCGCGCTCGAGCCGGGCGACCGCCTGTGGGTCGACGACCGCTTCATCGGTCGCTTCACGCTCGACACGCTGCCGGACGAACCGGCGCCGAGCGCGCGCGACCTCGTGCTCGTCGCGACCGGCACCGGCCTGGCGCCGTACCTGTCGATGCTGCGCGAGTACGCCGGCGCGCGCCGCGCCGGAGCGCCGGACGCGCGCTGGGACCGTTGCGTCGTCGTCGAGGGCGTGCGCCTCGCCGAGGACCTGGGCTACTTCGACGAACTCTCGGCGCTGGCGGCGGAGAACGACTGGTTCACCTACCTGCCCATGTGCAGCCGCGAGCCGCGGGACTCCGGCTACACCGGCCTCCACGGTCGCGTCGGTGAGGCGCTCGAGCCCGCGGCCTTCGAGGCGCACACGGGCTTCGCGCTCGAGCCGGCGCGCGGCCAGATCATGCTGTGCGGCAACCCGGACATGATCGCCGAGCTCGAGGGCTCGCTCGCCGAGCGCGGGTTCAAGAAGCACCGGCCGCGCGATCCGGGCCAGGTGCACCTCGAGAAGTACTGGTAGGCGTCAGCGCCGCGCGCGGTCCTGCTGCTTCTCGTGCAGCATGCGGTCGAGGGTCGCGAACACGCCCTCGCTGCCCTTCTCCATCGCGGCCAGGCCGCGTTGGACCGCGCGGAGGTCGCCCGCCGCGAAGGCTTCGCTCTCGAGCTCCTCGAAGGTGCGCGCGGTGCCTTCGTGCACGTGCGCGTGGGGCTCGACGAGCGTCGGGTAGCTCGGCACGCCGCCGAAGCTGTTCCGGCCGTCGCCCTGCTCGTACCACTTGCCGAGGCGGCAATTGTGGTGGTCCACGAACTCGAACACCGGCTTCCCGTTCAGGACCGACAGGTAGGTGTTGACCTTCCAGATCACGTGATCGAGCTTCGCCAGGCTCACGAACACGCGGTCGTTGTTGTTCTCGATGTTGTCGACGATGCGGTGGTTCTCCACGTGCGTCGCCTCGGCGGCCTCCCGCAGCACGCCGGCGGACCGCGAGGTCTCGCGGCTGTGCGTCACCGCGCTCCCGATCGCCTTCTCGACCGAACGCGAGCTCTGTGAGACGCGCTCCACCAGACCCGAGACCGACGCGACCAGGTCGCTCGTCTCGGTGGACAGCTCCTTCACCTCGTGCGCGACGACCGCGAAGCCGCTGCCGAACTCACCGGCGCGCGCGGCCTCGACCGACGCGTTCACCGACAAGAGGTTCGTCTGGCGCGCGATGCTCTCGATGCCCTGGAGCGCCTCGAGGATCTGGCGGATCTGCCCGATCATCTCGTCGACGCTGCCGCGCGCCGCCTCGAGCGTCTCGGCGAGCTCGGTGGACGAGCCGTCGATCGACTGCGCGCGCGTCGCCACGTCGCCCGACTTCTCCTCGATGACGCGAACGCTCGCGAGCGTCTCGCCGTTGCCCTCGACCGAGTCGGCCAGGTCGGCCTGGATCGCCTTCAGCCCCTCGAGCGCGCCCTGGCTCTGGGCTTCGAACAACCGCTCGATCCCCTGCCGTCGGGACGCGTCGAACGTGGCGGCGGCGGAGCCGTGCGAGGCCCTGCGCCCGCGCGCGTGAGGCAGGGCGGCGGCCGGTTCGTCGGTGGCGCGGCGGCCGGGCAGGATCCGGCGGACGATGGCGGAGAGGGTCTTCACGGAAGCTTCCGTCGGCCGCGCGGCCCGGCGCCGTTCAGCGGCCCGCGCCGAGCGGTCCCGGTCCGTGTAATCGACCCGGGCGCCCCGCGAGGCGCGGGCGTCGCCGGCGGGTGACGCGCGTCGCGGCCGGTCCTAGCCGCGCCATGCCGAGCCCCTCCCCGCGACCGTGCGACGCCGTCCGCGCCGTCCGCGCCGACCGCGCCGACCGAGCCGTCCGAGTCCGTTCCGCCGGCCCCGCGGGCTCGTTCGCGGCCGCCCTGGTCCTCGCCGCGCCGATCCTCGCCGCATCGGCCGTCACGGCGCCGGCCACCGCCGCGCCCGAGGAGGCCGAGCCGGACCTCGCGGCCCTGCTCGCCGAGGCGGTGGACCTGCCCGAGGCCGGAGCGCGCGCGGCGCGGGCCGAGGAGCTGGCCGAACTCGAGGTGCCCCTCGACGCGTGGCTCGGAGCCATGGCGGCGTTCGAGCCGCGCGCGGGCGAGGCGCTCGGACCGGGGCACCACACCCTGCGCGCCGACCTCGTCGTCGAAGGTCGCGTCGAGTCGACCGAGCTGCACCTGGTCGTGCCGCCGACGACGGGCGACGCGCCGCGCGGACCGCGCCCGCTGCTCGTCGCCCTGCACGGCGCGGGCGGCAGCGGCGCGCAGGAGGTGGCGACCTGGAGCGGTGTGGCGGCCGAGTTGGGCGCGCTCCTGCTCGCGCCGACCGAGGTCGCCGATCACCTGGGCTACGCGAGTACGCGACGCGAAGCGCACAGCGTGCTCGAAGCGATTCGCTGGGTGCGCCGGCGCTACGACGTGGACGAGAATCGCGTGTGGATCACCGGCTTCAGCCGCGGCGGACACCTGTGCTGGGACCTCGCGCTGCGCCACCCGGGCCTGTTCGCCGCCGCCGCGCCGATGGCCGGTGGTCCGAGGCTGACGCTGGCGAACGGCGCGAACACCCTGCGGCTGATCGAGAACCTCGACGGCCTGCCGACCCTGGCCATGGCCGGCGAGCGCGACGACCCGGCGCTGATCTGGACCCTGAATCGCATCGCCGCGCTGTGCGAGCGCGGCGAGATCGCGGACGGCCGGATCGAGGACGTGGAGGTGCGCCTGCTCCCGAACACCGGGCACGTCTTCGACGCCCGACGCCGCGAGGACTGGGTCGCGTGGTTCGAGGCGCGCGTGCGCGATCCGTGGGCGAGCCGCGTCGTGCGCCTGTCCGCGCGCGAGGGCGAGTCGCGCCGCGCGTGGGTCGAGATCACCGCGTTCGATCGCGACGTCGAGGAGGGCTTCGAACCGCGCATCACCGTGCGCAAGGGCCAGGAACTGTCCCAGGACGAGGTGCGCGAGCGCGTCGACGAGCTCGCGCGCGAGCGCACCGCCGAGGTCGTGGTCGAGCGCCGCGACGACGGCGTGGTCGAGGTCGAGGGCGAGAACGCCAAGGAGATCGTCCTGCGCGTGCCGCCCGAGTGGATCGACGCGAACGGCCGCGTGACCGTGCGCGCCGGCGGCACGAAGAAGCCGCGCGCGACGCCGAGCGCCGAGGTCCTGCTGCGCGCGTTCGTCGAGTCCTTCGACCGCACCTTCCTGCCGGTGGCGGAGGTGACGGTGAAGGTGCGGTAGGCGTCAGATCCCCGCGCCGAACTCCGGCGGGCGCTCGCGCACCACGGGGGCCTCGCCCTCGGCGCCGAGGATCTCGAGCACGTCGAGCTCGACGCAGCGGCAGGGCGTGCCGAGCAGGCCGGAGAGGCTGGGCTCGGTGGCGCCGTCCTCGCCCGACAGGGCCTCCTTCACGTAGGTGCCGTGCTGGGTGTCGAGCTCGATCACGAAGTGACGGCTCGGACTCGCGGCGCCCTCGCGGTGCTCGTCGCAGGCGCGCGCGGCGACGAACTCGATCCAGCGCTCGCGCTCGAGGTCGGCGCGGCGATGGGCGACGCGCTGCGGCGTGCGTTGGCACACGATGCGACGCTCGCCGATCAGCGCCTCGACCTCGGCGGCGTCGACCGGCTCCTCGCACTCGACCAGCGCCGCGTAGCGCTTGGCGTGCGGCGTCTCCTTGATCTCCGCCACGCGCGGCTTCTCGCTGTGGTGCAGGCCGACGATCTCGAGGCGACCCTCGTTGCGGCGATTGATCTCGGCCTCGACCGCGGCCAGGTCCACATCGAAGCTCTTGGGGTTCTCGAGCTCGAGCACGAACGGCCGCCCGCGACCGAGCATGCGCACGTCGATGTCCTCGCGACCCGCGCCGTGGAACTTGTTCTTGCGCGTGCCGAACGCCTTGCCCGCGACCCAGGCCACGAGCTGCTGCACCGACTCCTTCGCCAGCGTGCCGAAGCCCTCGCAGCGTTCGCAGGTGCGCTTGCGCCGCGGGTGGCCCTTGCACTCGGGGCAGAAGAGCACCGTCTGCGGCAGGTCGCGGACGAGCTTGCGGTAGCGGCCCTCGAGGTAGAGCTTGACCTTCGGCGCGGAGCCGCCGCGCCCGCCGCCTCGCGCGCTACCGCGCTTCGCCGCGCCGCCCTCGCGACCGGAGCGGCCGGTGCGTTCTGAGCGGGCGGTGGAGCGCGTGTCGTCGGAGTTCGTCTGCATGGCTCGAGCCCGGCAGTGTAGCGCCGGCCCCCAATCGCTACCATCCGCCGCGTGCACCCGGTTCTGTTCGAGATCGGCGGCTTCACGATCGGGACGTTCGGGACCCTCGTGGCCCTGGGATTCCTGATCGCCGCCCAGTGGGTCTGGCCGCGACTGCTCGCGGTGCACGGCGCCGATCCCGAGCGCGACCCGGCCCGCTCGGCGGCCGTGGCCCTGTGGGTGCTCGTCGGACTGCTCGTGGGCGGGCGCCTGGCCTTCGCCGTCGTCGAGATCGCGCGCTACCGGTACGGCGACGCGGGGCCCGAGTCGCTCGGCGCGGCGTTCCTCGCCTCGCCCCTGTCGGCCTTCGACCCGCGCGGCGGCGGCATGGTCATGTACGGCGGGCTGTTCGGCGCGCTCGCCGCGGGCTGGCTCGCGTGCACGCGCTACCGCCTCTCGATCGGGCGCGCGCTCGACACCGGCCTCGTCGCCGGCTTCGTCGGTCAGAGCATCGGCCGCGTCGGCTGCCTGATGGTCGGCGACGACCACGGCTCCAAGGTGCCTGATTGGCTCGACTGGCTGCCGTTCCCGTTCGCGTACCGCGTACCGAGCGAAGCGTGGTTGGCCGAGACGCCGAAGAGCCTGTTCGAACGCGACCTCGCCGGCGAGTTGGTCTGGGCCACGCAGACCTGGATGTCGATCAACGCGCTCGTGCTCGCGTGGATCGGTGCCCGCATGCTGGCGAAGCGCCCGGCGCCGGGCACGGTCGCGCTGCGGCTCCTCCTCCTCTACGGCGTCACGCGTTTCGTCATCGAAGTGTTCCGCGGCGACGCGGTGCGCGGAGTGTGGCTCGGCGGCTGGCTGTCCACCTCGCAGCTCGTGTCGATCCCGCTCGTCGTCGTCGCGGCGATCCTGCTCGCAAGGCGCGCGCGATGATCCTGGTCGGCGGCGTGGACGAAGCGGGTCTCGGGCCGCTGCTCGGACCTTTGTGCATCGGCGCGGCGGGCGTGCTGGTGCCCGACGACGCGGGCGACGACCAGCTGTGGGACCGTCTCGAACGCGCGGTGACGCGCGACCTCAAGCGCGACAAGGAGCGCATCGTCGTCGACGACAGCAAGCGGGTGTTCACGCGCAACGAGCGCGGTCGCCGGCGACTCGAGACGACGGTGTGCGCGTTCGCGTCCGCGACGGGTCGTCCGCTCGCGCGGGTCGAGGACCTGGCGCTGTGGCCGGACGACGAGGCCGCCGCGCGCGCGGACCATCCCTGGCGCGACGATCCGGCGCCGGCGCCGCACCACGTGTCGGAGGACTTCGTCGAGCTGCGCGCCGACCTGCTCGCGCGCGCGCTGGAAGCCGCGGACGCACGCGTCGCGCTGTTCGGCACGCGCACCGTCGAGCCGGGCGAGCTGAACCCCGCGATGGACGCGGCCGGCTCCAAGTCGGGCGCGGTGTGGACCTGGGCGGCGGCGGGGCTCGCGGCGCTGCTCGACGCGGCGGTCGACGCCGGCGCGACGCGGGCCGACCTGACACTCGACCGCCAGGGCGGGCGCGCGAAGTACGGCGCGGCGCTGGCCCGCGCGCTGCCGGGCTACACGGTCCACCTCGTCGGCGAGTCGAACGAGGTCTCGCGCTACCGCCTCACCGGCCCGATCGAGGCGCGCATCACCTGCGCGACCAAGGCCGACGCGACGAGCTTCACCACCGCGCTGGCCTCGTGCGGCGCGAAGTACGCGCGCGAGGCCTCCATGGACGCCCTCAACCGCTGGTTCGCGGCGCGCGTCGAGGGGCTCGCCCCCACCGCCGGCTACACGACCGACGGGCGCCGCTTCCTCGCCGACCTGGCGCAGCGGGCGCCGGGGCTCCTCGACGAGCTCGATCGCGACCTC
>Ga0180429_10000675_pt1 | contig 30116 bp, 28 predicted proteins | sample SS_ome_FD_132428 | JGI IMG/M metagenome (GOLD analysis project Ga0180429, IMG submission 132428) | Hypersaline lake sediment archaeal communities from the Salton Sea, California, USA - SS_1_S_1 metaG | ecosystem: Environmental > Aquatic > Non-marine Saline and Alkaline > Hypersaline > Sediment ...
AGTTCAGGAATGGGAGCAGGACAAATGCTGTAAGTATTGCACCCAGCGGTTCCACTGCACCAGAGAAGAAAGACCACAGGAAGGCCTTTCTGCGGCTGCCTGTGGCCCTGTAGATAGGAGCTGACACGGCCAGACCCTCGGGAATATTATGGATGGCTATAGCAACGGCAATTGCCATACCCACCCTTATATCTGAAAGTGAACTGTAAAAGGTCGCCATTCCCTCAGGGAAGTTATGTATGCCTATTCCCAGCGCTACAAACATGCCGGTCCTCAGGAGCTGCCTGTCGGTTTTGTCATTTATCCTTTCCTTATGCCCCATATATTCATGGGGGATGAAATAGTCGATCACAAACATCAATATAAATCCGGCCGTAAATGCAGTGCTGGCCCTGGCAAAGCCTATCTCGTCGAAGCCGGAAGGAAGCAGCTCAAAGAATGACACTCCTATCATCACTCCGGCGGTAAAACCCAGGACAGCGCTCATGAACCTGGGGTTTTCCTTTTTAAAGATAAGGCCTATTATGCTTCCTATGCCTGTGGATAGGCCGGCAATGGAAGTCAAAAGCAGAGCTTTACCTATTTCCGGTGTCATAGTAATCTCCATATTCAGAATAAATATGTATAATCTTATACCATAAAAAATTATTATTGAATGTAAAAATAGAATGTTATATATTATTGACATTATGTTAAAAATATATTACTATACTATTTAATAAAATATCCGAAAGGCCAAAGATGAACAGAAATCATATTAGATCACTTTTCTCTCTTATAATATGGGGGACCGTGACGATTATATTTATTCCCCTGTTCTTTACTGGCGGCGGGGTGACTGAATGGGTGCTGGATAGAGAAAGGTTTATCGCCTCAGGCGCTATTGTTGTAGCTGCTTATATTTTATTCTTCATAATGCTTGCCATTACAGGGAGGAAAAGGGCAAATCTCATTGAGAGGGATGAAAGAGATATACTTATAAGCAGAAGATCAAGCGAGATAACCTTAACCATAATGCAGGGATATGTTTTTCTAACCTGTATTGTCCTATATTTTATGTATAGAGACAGTAATTCTGTACCAGCAGGATGGCTTTGGTTTCTGGGGTATACTGGAATATTTGTCGGTTATATATCTTATTCTGCAGTAAATCTCATATTATATGGCTCAAAGGATGTTATCTAATGAGCTATTACAGCATTAAAACATCAATAAGGGTATTAAGATTCCAGAATAATGAAATGACGCAACAGGAACTAGCTGATATGGTCGGCTGCACAAGGCAGACCATTGCAGCGCTGGAACAGGGTCATTACAGCCCCTCACTTATACTTGCATACAGGATATCCAGGGTTTTTAAAAGGTCAATCGAAGAAATATTCGAGATAAAGGATATTCCTTAGAATTAAAAGATAATAATGATCTCATAGTACTTTAGAATATCCGATACCAGCTTTTGCAAAGCCTTAAACCTGATTGAATTTTAAATCATATCTATTATAATATGTGTCTTAATGTTTGAAGGCTGTCAAAGCCGCTATCTAGGAGGATTTTTGAGTTATACCATAAAGAGCAAGAAGAAGACAGAAAAGAATAAGGTGAAGCTGGGCGTCGAGATATCTCCGGGCTATTACAAAAAACAGGTAGGAAATGCCTACAGGGAGATCTCGAAGAAGGCAAAGATACCAGGTTTCAGGAAAGGCAAGGTGCCGGCACAGGTCATCGATTCAAATTTTGGGAAGCAATATGTGCTGCAGGAGGCGGCCAGCCGCTCCATATCTGAACTATATCCGGGGATCATAGAAGACTCGGGATTCAAGCCAATTGATTATCCCAAGATAAATATATCCCAGATGGAGGAAGGCAAGCCCCTGGGATTTGAAGCAGAGATAGAACTGGAGCCGGAAATAACCCTTCCAAAATACAAAGGCATAAAAGTAAATACAGTCCCGGCAGAAGTCACAGAAGAAGAACTGCAGGTCCAGATAGATAATATACGGAAGAACTTTGCTTCCCTGGAGCCGGTAGAAGACGGCGCCCCGGCCTCTGAGGGAGATTTTGTCACCATTGATTTTAAAGGGACAATAGAGGGCAAGGATTTCGAGGGCGGAAGCGCTGAGGACTATTCCCTGGAAATCGGTTCAAAAACGCTTTTCCCGGAGTTCGAGGCGGCTATTGCCGGGATGAAGACAGGGCAGGACAAAAAAATATCCCTTATTCTCCCGGAAAACATAGGCAATAGTGAACTCACAGGCAAAAAGGCTGAATTCGAGATAAGACTCAAGGAGATAAAGAAAAAGGTCCTCCCCAGCCTGGATGACGAATTCCTGAAGAACCTGGGGAAATATGATTCTGTCGATGATTTCAGGGGTCAGCTAAAAGAAAGGATGCAGGAGCAGAAGAAAAACCAGAGGCAGTCCATGATAATAGAACAGATCATAGAGCATATATCCGGCAATATGAATGAAAGTATCCCCGAACCCATGATAAAAAACAGTATGGAAAGGATCGAGGGGGAAATGGAGGAAGGCCTGAAACAGCAGAAGATGACCAGGCAGAGCTATATGAAAGCCTTAAACCTTACCCCGGATCAATTTAAAAAGCAGATCCGGGAAAGAGCCGAAAGACAGGTAAGGGATTACCTGATATTCAAGGCCCTGGAAAAAAGCGAATCTTCAGCTATAAAGCCTTCAGATGAAGAAATAGATAATGAGAAAGAAAACATATTCTCAAAATATCCGAAAGATGAAGACCGGAAGAAGGTAGAAGATTATTTTGAGAAAGACGAGGCAAAAAAACAGCTGGCCGAGACTGTAAGAAGAAGGAAGCTCCTGCAGAAGCTGGAGGATAGTGTCAAAGTTGTTGAAGAAGAGCCAAAAGCTGATAATATTGACGATAAGAAAAAAATATGGACCCCCGAAGAAAAAGAAGAAAAATCCAAAGGCGAGCTGTGGACGCCGGGTCCGGGAAAAGAAAAGAGTGAAGATAAACATGAATAACAGTATAAAAAACAATTATCTCATACCTATGGTCATAGAACAGACCAGCAGGGGCGAGAGGTCCTTTGATATCTATTCCAGGCTTCTCAAGGAAAGGATAATATTCCTGGGCTCTGCCATTGATGATAATGTGGCCAACCTCGTAATGGCACAGATGCTCCATCTTGAAGCCGAGGACCCGGAAAAGGATATCCAGCTCTATATAAACAGCCCCGGCGGAGTGGTTACCTCAGCCATGGCCGTATATGATACCATGCAGTTTATCAAATCCAATGTATCCACTATATGCATAGGCCAGGCTGCCAGTGCGGCTGCAGTACTGCTTCTGGCCGGGGAGAAAAATAAAAGATTCTCCCTGCCCAATTCCAGGGTAATGCTGCACCAGCCTTCCGGCGGGGTATCGGGGACCACCCTTGATGTAGAGATCCATGCCAGGGAGATGTTAAGGATAAGGGCTGTTTTGAACGAGATAATCTCCAAACATACAGGCCAGGATATGGAAAAGGTGGAAAAGGATACCGAGAGGGACTTCATACTCAGTGCCCAGGAATCGAAGGATTACGGCATAATCGATGAAGTCATATTTAAGAAATAGACAAGCAAGCAATACACAGGAGGGTGGTAAATTGCCCCGGGAAAACGGAAATGGAAAAAAGGAATTCTTGAAATGCTCTTTTTGCGGCAAATCCCAGAATCAGGTGAAGAAACTTATTGCCGGACCAGGAGTATATGTCTGCAATGAATGCATAGATCTCTGTAATGAGATAATCGATGAAGAGCTGAAGGACGATATAGAGACCAGCTTCAAAGAACTGCCCAGGCCCAAAGAGATATATAATATACTGAATGATTATGTGGTGGGGCAGGAACCGGCCAAAAAGGTCCTTTCTGTAGCCGTATACAATCATTACAAGAGGGTAAGGCATGAAGATACGCCCGGCAGCAGGGATGATGTGGAGCTGGAGAAAAGCAATATCCTTCTTATAGGCCCTACAGGATGCGGCAAGACCCTGCTGGCCCAGACACTGGCCAGGATACTTAATGTGCCCTTCTGCATAGCCGATGCAACTTCGCTCACAGAAGCCGGTTATGTGGGGGAGGACGTGGAAAACATACTCCTGAAACTCATACAGGCAGCGGATTTTGACATAAAGAAGGCCGAGACAGGCATCATATATCTTGATGAGATAGACAAGATAAGCAGGAAATCCGACAATCCCTCTATTACCAGGGATGTCTCAGGAGAAGGAGTCCAGCAGGCGCTGCTGAAGATACTCGAAGGCACCGAGGCCAATGTGCCCCCCCAGGGGGGAAGAAAGCATCCCCACCAGGATTTTATCCAGATAGATACCTCAAACATACTATTTATCTGCGGGGGCTCTTTCGGCGGTCTTGAGAATATAATAGAGACCAGGCTGAATAAGAAAAGCATAGGTTTCATATCCGAGAAACTGCCCAGAAAGGCAGAGAAGATAGATGTCCTTCTTCCCCATGTGATGCCTGAGGACCTGCTGAAATATGGACTCATACCTGAACTTATAGGAAGGCTGCCGGTAATATCCACTCTGTCTAACCTCACTGAAAAGGACCTGGTCACCATACTGACCCAACCAAAAAACTCACTGGCAAAGCAGTATAAAAAGATGTTCAAGATGGATAATGTAGATCTTGAGTTTACCCCTGATGCCCTTAAGGCGGCAGCCCGGAGGGCCAATAAGCTGGGTACCGGCGCCAGGGGACTCAGGGCCATCATGGAAGAAGTCATGCTGGGTATAATGTTTGAGATACCCGACCGCCAGGATATAAAAAAATGTGTCATAACCAGGGATGTCGTGGAAAAGAAGATAGAACCGGGATTATTTATTGATTCAGAAGAAAGCAGATACCTGAAAGATGAAGAAAAATCCGCCTGATCTGGATAAGGGGATCGAGGGTAAATACAGCCCCTCATCATTTGAGGGTAAGATATATGGCTTCTGGGAGAATAAAGGTTATTTCCATGCCCAGGCAAATAGTTGTAAAAAACCTTTCAGCATGGTCATCCCTCCGCCCAATGTAACAGGATACCTCCATGTGGGACATGCCCTCAATAATACACTGCAGGATGTCGTCATCCGCTATATGAGGATGAAGGGCTTTAACACGTCCTGGATACCGGGAACCGACCATGCAGGCATAGCTACCCAGAATGTAGTGGAAAGATCCCTGGCAGAAAAAGGGCTTGACCGCCACCAGCTGGGAAGAGAGAGATTTATTGGGGAGGTCTGGAAATGGAAGGATAAATACGGGAGCAGGATAATCTCCCAGCTTAAATCACTTGGCTGCTCCTGTGACTGGGACAGGCTCAGGTTCACCTTTGATGATGATTATGTAGATTCGGTTACCACAGAATTTATAAAGCTTTATCAGCAGGGGCTCATCTACAGGGGCGACTATATGATAAACTGGTGCCCCAGGTGCAGGACAGCCCTGTCAGACATAGAAGTAGAGCACAGGCAGAAAAAGGGAAAACTCTGGGATATAAAATACCCCCTGATAGACGACAAGACGGACAAGCCGTCGGCCAGTGAATATATTATAGTGTCTACCACCAGGCCGGAGACGATGCTGGGCGATACGGGAGTGGCTGTCAACCCAAAAGATAAAAGGTATGAAAAGTTCAGGAATAGGACCGTCTTTTTACCGCTGGCAGAAAGAAGGATTCCCGTGGTGGAAGATGATTTCGTGGACATGGAGTTCGGCACCGGAGCGGTAAAGGTGACCCCTGCCCACGATCCCAATGATTTCGAAATAGGCAAAAGACACGGGCTTGAAGAAATAAATATAATGGCCGAAGACGGGACCCTCAATTCCAATTCCGGAAAATACGCCGGGCTTGACCGCTATGAGGCCAGGAAAATAGTGCTTGAGGACCTTGAGGCCGGAAACTACCTGGCTGGTACCAGCGGACATGTCTCTTCTGCAGGCATATGCTCCAGGTGCGATACCACGGTGGAACCCAGGATATCGACCCAGTGGTTTGTATCCATGAAGGACCTGGCGGCTCCGGCCATGGAAGCGGTCAGGGATGGCAGGGTAAGGATAATCCCCGGAAAATGGGAGAAGCTTTATTTCGACTGGATGGAGAATATAAGGGACTGGTGCATTTCCAGGCAGCTGTGGTGGGGGCACCGCATACCGGTATGGTATTGCGGCTGCGGGGAGATGATAGTGGCTGCCAGGGCGCCCCGGAAATGTCCCGTATGCGGCAGCACTGAACTCAGGCAGGACGAGGATGTCCTTGATACCTGGTTCAGTTCATGCCTGTGGCCTTTCGCTGTCCTGGGGTGGCCTGAAGATACTGAGGACCTGAAATACTTTTTCCCCACAGATGTGCTTATAACCGCCCATGACATCATTTTCTTTTGGGTGGCCAGGATGATAATGATGGGTCTTCATTTCATGGACCATGTCCCTTTCAGCCAGGTATTTATCAATCCCCTGGTAAATGATGCTTCCGGCCAGAAGATGAGCAAGTCAAAGGGCAATGTGGTCGACCCCATGACCATAATAGATGAATACGGTGCCGATGTGCTGAGGTTCACCCTTACCTCGCTTACAACGCCGGGAAGGAACCTGCTTCTGGGTGATGAAAAGATAGAGGGTACCAGGAATTTTGCCAACAAGATCTGGAACGGGGCCAGATTCGTCATTTCCTCCATAAAGGATATCTCCCCGGATACCGACAGCTGTATTCTTCCCCATACGGTTAAAAAAGGATTTAATCTGTGGGACAGGTGGATATTATCCCGGCTTGACCATGCTGCCGGGGATGTGGAAAAAAACTTAAGTTGTTTTAATTTTTCCCAGGCATCAAGGACACTGTATGATTTTTTCTGGAGCGAGTTCTGTGACTGGTACCTGGAAGCTTCCAAGCCCAGGCTCTACTCACCGGCTCATGAAGACGACCGTAAGACCTGCCAGCATGTCCTGTGGCATGTCCTGGAAACATACCTGAGGCTTCTGCATCCATTCATGCCTCACCTGACAGAGATGATCTGGCAGAACCTCCCCCATAAGGGTGAGAGTATAATGGTCTCCAGTTTTCCCGTAGCTTCTGAAGACAGGACTGACGATATGGCGGAAAATACTATCAGGCCGGTATTCGATATTATCGGCGAGGTAAGGAAGGTAAGATCCGAACTCAAGATAAATCCCGGGAAGAAGGTAGAGGTCCGGCTTAATACCGAACGGGACGGACTGCGGGGGGCAGTGGAGGACAACCTCCGGTTTATCTACCAGCTGGCAGGAGTGGAAAAGATCGTTTTTGCCAGTGCAGAACATGAGAAAGGATATATAAAGACAGCTGCCGGCGGTTTTGATATCTATATATACATACTGGAAGCAGTGGATATAGACCTGGAGATACAACGGATAACCGACGAGATAAAAAAGAACCGCCTGCTTATGGAAAAAAGCAGGAATAAACTTGAAAATCCCGGATTTATGGAAAATGCTCCCTCCGGGGTCATAGATAAAGAGAAAAATAAACTAAAACAGTCGCAGGAAATAGCAGATGCCCTTGCCGGGCAGCTGGACAAGATGGCAAGGATCAATAAGTAGTAAAGCAGGTTCAATTGGATTTTAAACAGGCCTCCAGATACCTGGACGATGCTCTAGTCTTCGGTATTAAACCCTCCCTTGACCGCATAGAGGCCATACTCGGACTCATGGGTTCACCCCAGAAAGAGACCGACTATATCCATGTGGTGGGTACTAACGGAAAGACATCCACCACCATCATGGCGGCAGCGATACTTAAAGGCATGGGCTATAAGAGCGCTTATCATATCTCCCCGCATATAGACAGCTATACCGAGAGGATATGGCTGGACGGCAGCCTTATATCAGAAGACAGCTTTGCCAGGGCTTTTAACCGCATGTATCCATATATAGAAAAGGTAAACCGGATGGACCTGGGAGGCCCCATAACCCAGTTCGAGATGGTAACCGCGCTCACATTCATGATAGCCAGGGATGAAGGCATAAAGGTAATGGTGCAGGAAGCAGGTATGGGAGGGCGATGGGATGCTACAAATGCCGCCTATTCCCTGGTAGCAGGACTTACGGGAGTGAGCCTCGAGCATACCCATATATTGGGAGAGACCATAGAGGAGATCGCCCGGGAAAAAGTCGAAGTCATAAAAGCCGGAGCCCGGGCAGCCACCATCTCCACCGACAGAAGGGTGCTGGATATATTCAGGAAAAAAGCAGATGACGTGGGAGCAAAGCACTATGTCTATGGAAAAGACTTTGAGATCACGGCTAAAAGATCTCTGGGCATTTCCGGCTGGGAGGTCGATCTCAAAGGGATAAGGGGAAAATACACGGACATAGGCCTGCCTCTTCCCGGCGATTACCAGCCTTCAAACCTGGCCCTGGCAGTCGCCATGGCGGAACTCTATATGGACCTGGAAGGCAGGACGCCTGACCCCGGGGCTGTAAGGGAAAGCCTTTCCGGCATATATATAAGAGGCAGGTTTGATATACTGAATAATGATCCCATGGTCATAGCCGATGCCTCCCACAATCCGGAGGGTATAGAAAAATTTTGCAGAGCTGCGGGGGAATACTTTCCCGGAAGGAAAAAGACCATAATATTTGCTGTCCTTTCCGACAAAGATTACAAAAGCATGATAAGAAAGATCATAGGGACTGCCGACAGGCTCATACTTACAACCAGCGGCGACAGCCGCAGCCTGGCCCTCCAGGAGCTGGAGAAAGAGGTGCTGGCAGCAGTTAACAGGGGTGAAGATGAAGGATTTCCCGGGGAAATACTGGTCATGGACACTGTGGAAAATTCTTTAAATTATGCATTAAAAATTTCAGGCACTAATGATATCATATGCATTACCGGTTCCATAACCAATCTGGAACATGTGTACAAGGTTTTTTAAATTGTATTTGGAGGATAGATGGATCTCTTTGGGTATATTGACAATATTCTTGATTTTTTCAGGCTGCCTATATGGCGCTATCTGATATATGGCATAATATTCATGCTTATAATCATCTGGCTTTCTTTTGTGTACTGGACTTACAGGGATGCCAGGCTGAGGAATACCTCCATAATCGCAGCTGCATTCTGGTCGCTGGTGGTGCTTTTGTTCAATTTCCCCGGCCTTATAGTATATTTGATACTGAGGCCTCCGGAATTTACCGAAGACGTCAGGGAGAGGGACCTGGAAATAGAGAGGATGCAGCTCCTTTTGGACTCCAATGTATCTAAATGTCCTTCATGCGGAGGCAGGATCACGCCGGATTTCCTGATATGCCCCCAGTGCCGGAAAAAGCTTAAGAACCCCTGCATATCATGCGGAAAACCTCTTGAGTTTAACTGGAAGGTCTGTCCATACTGCAAGACTCCGCAATAAACAGAAAGGAACGATGTATTGAACGGTTGTGAAAAATGTAACAGGGGATGCGGGCTGAACCTGGATAAGACAGAAACGGAGAAGAGCCTTATAATCATCAAGCCTGACGGAGTGCAGAAGAAGGTGGCGGGAAAGATCATATCAAGATTTGAGGATGCCGGCTTCGATATAGAGCAGATGAAGATGATGGAAATAGATGAAGACCTGGCAGCAAGGCATTATAAGGATCATGTAGATAAGGATTTCTTCCAGACCCTCCTTAGATATATATGCTCCGGACCGGTTATAGTCATGGTGATAAGGGGCAGGGGGGCTATAAAAAATGCCAGAGAACTTATGGGGCCTACCGATTCCAGGGAAGCTCCTTCCGGGACCATAAGAGGCGATTTCGGAGTAGACGTCACTATAAATGTGATACACGGATCTGATTCCCCGGAAAGTGCAGAAAGGGAGATAAAGCTTTTTTTCGGATAGTATTGGAATATATATAGCTGGAGAATATGGCAAAAAGAAGGGGAAAAATAATTTTTTTTGTGACCCTCCTGGGAGGGGTCCTGGGTGCTATACTGGGTCATGTGCTGGCTGACACCATACCCATACTGGACAGGGGCCTCAAGGTAGGTACGGATTCCCTGAGCCTTAACCTGTATCTAATCGATATAAGTTTCGGGATCCATGTAAATATAACCCTGGGAGCTATAATAGGTCTTTTAATAGCATTCCTGCTGGCTGATGTATCCACAAGAAGAAAGTCATAAGACCAGGATAATACTGGCCTCGGCATCTCCCAGGAGGAAAAAGATCTTTGAGGACCTGGGGCTGTATTTTGAAGTAATGGAACCCGATGGAGGCCTGGAAGAAAGTTCGGGGGATCCCGTCAATACGGCGGTGGGAAACAGTATTATCAAGGCAAAAGATGTATCAGCATCACTGGCCGCCCGGGAAAAGATCCGTTATCTGGTCTCAGGATTTGATACAATAGTATACCTGGGGAAGAAAATACTTGGAAAACCGGGCAATGCAGAAGAAGCATATTCCTTTATCCAGACTCTTTCCGGAAGATCCCACCGGGTAGTGACAGGGATCTGTATAATAGACAGTATAAACGGCAGGCAGCTTACAGGACATGAGATATCGCAGGTAGAGTTCAGGGACCTGGAGCCGCCCGAGATAAGACAGTATCTTAAAAGGGAATATGTTCTGGACAAAGCGGGAGCATATAATATTGCCGGTCCGGGTGCGCTTCTGGTAAAAAAGGTAAGAGGATGCATGTTCAATATAATCGGAGTCCCGGTATTCAGGTACGCTGGTCTTCTGGAAAAATTTGATTATAAAATTTTATACCATTCTAAGGAGTAGCAGATGTTTGAGTTTTTTCTAAACGTTATCGGCAGGGATATGGGAATAGACCTGGGAACGGCAAATACGCTGGTATATGTAAAGAGCAAGGGAATAGTCCTGGAAGAACCATCCATAGTGGCCATCGAAAAGAACAAGAAAAGGATACTGGCAGTGGGAAAGGAAGCCAAGAGGATGGTGGGACGCACCCCTGCTAATATAGTAGCAGTCAGGCCCCTGAAGGATGGGGTCATTGCAGATTTTGACACTACGGAGAAGATGCTCAGGTACTTTGTTCAGAAAGTGCATAAGAATGTAGCATTTGCCAGGCCCAGGATAGTGATATGCGTGCCTTCAGGCATAACCCCGGTGGAGAAAAAGGCTGTACTTGAAGCAACCGAGCAGGCGGGAGCCCGTTCAGCTTATATTATCGAGGAACCCCTGGCCGCAGCCATAGGCGCCGGTCTTCCCATAGACGAGCCTACCGGCAGCATGGTTGTGGATATAGGTGGCGGCACCTCGGAAGTGGCAGTCATATCGCTGGGGGGTATCGTGGTAAGCCAGTCCCTCCGTATTGGCGGGGACGAGATGGACGAAGCTATCATCTACTATCTGAAAAAGGAACATAACCTGCTCCTGGGAGAAAGAACGGCTGAAAAGGTAAAGATGGAGATCGGCTCTGCCTTTCCCCTGGAAAATGAGGAGAAGATGGAGATCAACGGAAGGGACCTGGTGGCAGGGCTTCCCAAGACCATAATCATAACCAGTCAGCAGATAAGGAAAGCACTGGAAAAACCAGTGGAGGATATTGTCAATTCAATAGTGGAAGTACTTGATGAGACACCTCCCGAGCTTTCTTCAGATATCATGAAGAGGGGTATATTCCTGGCAGGAGGAGGATCGCTTCTTAAGGGACTGGCTGAGAGAATAAGCAGGGAAACGCACTGCCCTGTATATATGGCCGAAGAACCGCTGGCAGCAGTGGCAGTGGGAGCCGGAAAATGCGTGGAAGACTTTGCCGCTCTTAAGAGGTATCTAAGGTTTACCGAACAGTAGGTCTGTGATTAAAGGAATTAAGATTATTTTATATATACAGTGGTAAGCAGCACAAGATTCAGAAATATAATTATCCTTATAATCATCATATTCCTGTGCCTGGCTGTCATCACTATCAGCTTCAGGGGCAGCGGCATCACCGAAAGCATAAAGGCAAAGACAATGGATATCTTCCAGCCGGTCCAGGAAAAGATGTTTTCCTTTTTTAACCCGGTAACGCAGTTTTTTTCTTCCATCGGCGGCTATATCGGCCTGAGGCAGAAATACCTGGAGCTGGAAAAGGAAAATGCAGTACTGAGGCAGAAATATGTAGAGGATACCAGCATCAGGGTTGAAAATGATTCATTAAGAAAGATGCTGGGGCTGGAGGTGCGCCAGGACCATGACGTGCTGGTGGTCAAGGTGATCGGCTATTACAGCAATGACTGGCAGTCCGAGGTCATAATAAATGCCGGCACCTCAGGCGGCGTTCAGGAAGGCATGGGAGTCGTGGGCAGCAGCGGACTGGCAGGCCTGGTAGTGTCTGCTGGAAACAGGAGCGCCAGGGTTAGGCTTATAAGTGATCCGCAGAGCAGTCTGGGGGTAAGGGTGCTTTCTTCAAGAAAGCTGGGACTGATCGAGGGAAGCCAGGAAGGGGATATATATCTCAGGTATATATCCCGGGATGATGGTATCTACAGGGGTGATATTGTAGTGACCTCTGAATTCGGCCAGTACCTTCCTGCAGATATATTGGTGGGCAGGGTGAAAAGCATAGAGGATGTGCCCGGGGATCCTTACCGGGAGATCAGGATAGAGCCCTTCGAGGACCTTAAAAGGCTTGAATACCTGGCAGTCATAAGGAATTGACAGAGGCCTGCGGGCAGGCAATGGATATACTATGAAAATATTAAGAAAAATACTTTATTTTCTTTTACTTATAGCCGCCCTCATAATCCAGATCACTTTTTTCGAGTATCTTAAGATGTTTAATATATATTTTGACCTGGTACTTATAATAGTAGTGGCGCTGACACTTACCGGAGGGGCTTTTTACGGGATGATATCCGGTTTTATCGCCGGGCTGCTGCTGGACCTTATAGCAGGGGACCTGGCAGGGATATCGGCCCTTATCTATGCCCTGGATGCATTTATAGTATGGAGGCTCATGCAGTCCGGGCTTAGATACAGGCTTTTATCGCAGCTGTTTTTGATATTTGCCGTGACCGAGGCCAATATCCTGATAATCGGCCTGATAAGGTTTTTGTTCAATTATGATATAGGGCTTCGCCCTCTGGGGCTGGAGCTTCTGCTGAAGCCGGCATTCAATATACTGCTTATGCTTGCCATATATCCTGCAGTAAGGATAAGCTTGAGACAAAGGACGGATAAGCTTGGATTCAAATATTAGGGTCAGGCTTAAAATAACCATATATATTGCAGCAGCAGTCCTGGCAGCCCTGCTACTGCGGCTTTATTTCCTGCAGGTCATAAGCGGCGAGATATTTGCCGAGATGGCAGCAGAGAATATTTCCAGGAAGACCAGTATAACAGCGCCCCGGGGAAATATATATGACAGGAACGGCAAACTGCTGGTTAAGAGCATACCGGTGGCAGCGGCTGCGGTCCAGCCGCATCTGCTGCTCCAGGACGAAGAGGCCCTCAAGCTCCTGGCCGGGTACCTGGATATGAGTCCTTATTCAGTCAAAAAGGAGCTGGAGGATGCCAGGGTCTCTTACCTGGAAAGGGTATTTTTGAAGACAGGCATAGATATGCCCACCATAATCAAGATAAGGGAAAACAGCGCTCTGCTTCCGGGAGTGGAAGTGGTGGATATTTATTTAAGGCAGTACCAGTACGGAGTGCTGGCCTCACATATCCTGGGATATACGGGCGAGATAAGCCAGGAACAGCTGTCGTCCGGCCGGTACGGACAGGAATACGGGGGCGGAGACCAGATAGGCCTTACCGGGCTGGAGCAGCAGTATGAGAATTTGCTCAGGGGCGAGAAGGGAGAGAGGATATATGAAGTCGACCCCCTGGGAAGACCTGTCAGCATAATCGATGAAAGGGGTCCGGTAAGCGGTGAAGACCTTTACCTGACCATAGACATAGAGCTCCAGAAAGTGGTAGAGGAAGCACTCTCCAGAGGTATAATGGAGGTGAGGCAGAAGACTATCAGGGATACGGAGGAAAATTACAGGGTCACGGGAGGGGCAGTGGTAGTCCTGGATGTAAAAGACGGCGGGGTACTTTCAATGGCATCATTTCCCACCTATGACCCGGAAATATTCTCCGGAGGCATATCTGCCTGGGACTGGGCTTATCTTAATGACCCTGATAACCAGTACCCGCTTAACAACAGGGCAGTGATGTCCTATGCGGCAGGCTCCACATTCAAGGTAGTGACTGCTTATGCCGGTCTTCAGGAAAATATAATAAGCGAGCATTCTACTTTTACCTGCAGGGGCACATGGTATGGGCTGGGAAGTGATTTCCCCAAAAGCTGCTGGAATAAATCAGGACACGGCAGTCTCAGCATAAGGAATGCTATAAGGGACTCCTGTGATATATATTTTTATGAGGTGGGATACGGCCTGTATGTGAAGCTGGACAATATCGAGGAGCTCCTGCAGAAATATTCCAGGGACTGGGGGTTCGGTGCCGAAACGGGCATAGACCTTCCCTTTGAGGATGCAGGCAGGGTGCCAGACCGGCAGTGGAAAAAAGAATATTTTAAAGATTCGGTGGAGTATACAGTATGGTTCCCAGGGGATACAGTCAATATGTCAATAGGGCAGGGGGACCTGCTGGCGACACCTCTGCAGACAGCAATGGTATATTCAACATTGGCAAACAGGGGCATCCAGTATGAACCTCACCTTTTGATGGAGACCAGGGACCAGTACGGAAGTCCAGGCTCGGAAAGCGTTATGGAAAACTGGAAGGACCTGGAGCTTAATGAGTATCACCTGGAGCTCATAGAAGACGGGCTTGAACTGGTCACAAAGCCCGGAGGAACGGCAGCCTATACTTTCAGGGATTTTCCTACAGGGGACATCCCCATAGCAGGAAAGACCGGTACATCCGAGGTATTCGGAAAGCAGGATTTTGCCTGGTTTGCCAGCTACGGGCCCATAGGAAATCCAGAATATGCAATAGTGGTCATGCTTGAGGAAGCAGGCGGCGGGGGGAGCAATGCCGCGCCCATTGCCGAGAAAATATACAGGTATCTTTTCGGCCTGGACGACTGACGGATGAAGACAATATGATTAGCTGCAGAAACAAGAAAAAAAGATATGACGGGCCGGCAGCAGGGATAAACTCCAGGAAGCCGGGCATAAGGGCGTTAAGGTTTGACGTCCTCTTCTTCCTGGCAGTGGTTTTTATCTCATGTATAGGCGTGCTTATAGTATACAGCGCCACCAGAAACTCAATGCCCGGCGGAGTGGAAGATCCAGCATATTACCTTAAGAGGCAGTCAATATTTTTAGGTGTGGGAATGGTGCTTTTTGCCGGCTTCCAGTTTGTCAACTACAGGAAAATAAGGGATTTTTGGTGGATAGCGGCCGGCCTGGGCATATTATCGCTTATTGCAGTCCTTTTATTAGGATATGAGGTCCATGGCTCCAGAAGCTGGATAGACCTGGGCTTTTCCTCCATCCAGCCTTCCGAATCTGCCAAGGTGTTTATGATAATAACATTATCGGCCATCCTGTCAAAACGCAGGACAGAGAAGGAAAACCGGGTATCCTTCAAAAAAGTAGCCCCGGCATGCCTGGCAGCAGTCATCTTTATCATACTGGTGCTCCTGGAGCCTGACTTCGGCACCGCCATTATATACCTGGCGATATTTGTGGGTATGCTTTTTGTCTCCGGAGCCAATTTTTTCTATATACTGGCAATAATAGCGGCGGCGGCAGGAGGATTCTTCGGGGCTCTCAAAATGGGGATAATAAAACAGTACCAGCTTGACAGGATACTGATATTTTTAAGGCCGGGTGTCTCTACTGCGGGAGCCGGGTATAACCTCTACCAGTCTAAATTGGCCATAGGCTCGGGAGGACTTACGGGCAAGGGTCTTTTCCTGGGGACCCAGACCAACCTCAGCTATGTGCCGGAACATCATAACGACTTCATATTCTCAGTTATAGGCGAAGAACTGGGATTTCTGGGGGGTTTTTTGATAATAGCGCTCCTGGGTTTTATCATATGGAGATGTTTTGCCATAGCTTCCAGGGCCAACAATAGTTTCGGGATGCTGGCCGCTTCCGGAGTGGGCTTTATGATACTAACCCAGGTAGTAATAAACATCGGCATGACTATAGGAATAATGCCCATAATCGGGATACCGCTTCCCTTCTTAAGTTCAGGCGGCTCCAGCCTTTTATCCACCATGCTGGGGGTAGCCCTGGTCTCTACAGTCAATATATACAGGGATACCCGCAAGGACCATGAGATAGCATATGAATATTTCTCTGAACCTATATAGGAAAACATGGATGATATAAAGACATTATCATACGGCAGACTCCAGGATGTCCTAAAGGATGTGGAAAAACCGGGAAGGTATATTGACTGTGAAATAGGGGTCTCAAGCAAAAGGCTTCAAGACCTGGATGACCATAGCGTGCTGGCTGCCCTGGCATTTCCCGATATCTATGATGTGGGGATGCCAAACCTGGGACTGCAGATCTTATACGGCATAATAAACAGCCATAAGGACTTTTCTGCCGAAAGGGTCTTTGCTCCCTGGGTGGATATGGAAGAAGCTATGAGGAAGGAAGGCATAAGGCTTTTTTCCCTGGAAAACCGCATAATGCTTGAAAGTTTTGACCTTATAGGTTTCAGCCTTCAGCATGAGCTGCTCTATACCAATGTGCTCAATATGCTCGACCTTTCCGGCCTGGAGCCGGTGGCGGAAAAAAGACGGCCCTGCGACCCTGTCATATGCGCCGGAGGTCCGGCGGTGTTCAACCCGGCGCCCATGTCTGCTTTTATGGATTTTATGCTCATAGGGGACGGCGAAGAGACTATCGTCCCCATACTGGAAAGGCTCTCCGGATACAGGGCGGGAAAGATCGGCAAGAAAAAGTTCCTGGAGGAGATATCCGGTCTGGACGGGGTATATATCCCTTCCGCTTACAGGTACCATTATTCAGCCTCAGGCAGGATAGAAAAGATCGATCCTCCGGGAAAAGTAAAAAAGGCAGCCGTGGCAGATCTTGACAGCCATAGAATAATCACCAGGCCGGTAATACCCAATATAAGGACTGTACATGACCGCTATGCCGTGGAGATAATGCGGGGATGCGGACGGGGGTGCAGGTTCTGCCAGGCCGGTTTCATATACCGGCCGGTAAGGTCCAGGGATGCAGCCGGTCTTATAGGCCAGTGCCTGGAGGGGCTTCAAAATACCGGCTATGACGAGATATCATTCCTTTCCCTGTCCACCACCGATTACGGGGGGCTGGAACAGCTCATAAAGGGATTGCGGGAAAAAACACAGGACCAGAGGCTTTCCATGTCCCTGCCTTCCATGAGGCTTGACACTTTCGGCCTCAGGATGGCCGAACTTGTCCGGCAGGGAAGAAAGACCGGACTTACATTTGCCCCCGAGGCGGGAAGCCAGAGGATGAGGGATATAATAAATAAGAATATTACCGAGACCCAGATAATGGAATGCATAGATTCTGCGCTGGGAAAAGGCTGGGAAAAGATAAAGCTGTATTTCATGATAGGCCTCCCGGGTGAGACCGGGGAAGACATAAGGGAGACAGCATCCCTTATATGCCGCATAGCGGCACGGGCCAGGAAGGCCATGCCGGGGAAAAAGAGGAAAAGATTCAGCATGAATGTAAGCATAAATGTTTTCAACCCCAAACCTTTTACGCCTTTCCAGTGGGCTGCCCAGGAAAAAAGAGAAAACCTGGAAAAAAAGTTCAGGATCATCCTGGACAATGTCCCCGGCAGGCATATAAACATAAGCTGGAGCGACACTGAAAGAAGCAGGATCGAGTGCGCCCTGTCCCGCGGAGATACCCGCATGGGCAGGGTGATACTGGCAGCCTGGAAAAACGGAGCCCGGTTTGACAACTGGACGGACCATTTCCGCCCCCGGGCCTGGCAGGCAGCCTTTAAAGACAGCAATATGGACGCAGATTCATATGCAGGCCGGGAATACGGCACCAATGAGATACTTCCCTGGGATACGGTTGACATAGGGATCAAAAAACAGGTCTTTTTATCCGGCTATGGGAAGGCCCTGGAGATGATAAGAGCGGGTAAGTGATCCATGGAAAAAAAACTAAGGTTCAGGTTCTCCAAGACAGGCATGCTAAAGTACCTGTCACATCTGGATATGATCAATATGATCATAAGGGCTATAAGGCGTGCCGGGATAAAGGTAAAGTATTCAGCCGGCTTTAACCCCAGGCCTGTGATAACCTTTGGCCCGCCTATTCCCCTGGGCGCGGAAAGCGAAGCCGAATACGCCGATGTGACGCTGACCGAAAATATATCTCCAGATGACTTTGTCTCTGCGATCAACCTTAAACTGGAACAAAAGGTCATCATAAGCAGGGCCAGGGAGATCCCTGCAGGAGTAAAGAGCCTGATGAGTCAGGCAGATATAGCAGAGTATGAGATATGCCTGACAGGAGACAGGACCGGAGGCAGGCTCCGGGAAATGGCTGACCGGGTGATGCAGCACCAGGACATGAAGGATTCTGTATACCAGGCATCTGCAGGGGGAGAAAAGGGGCAGGAAGAGGACAGGATCATTATATGCGGGTATACAAAGACGGCAAAGGGCAGGAATGACAGGGTTTTTAAGTTAAGGGATCTCCTGGAAGCCCTGGAAAGGGAATTAAGCGGCACAGATATAAGCATAGAGAGGGTCCTGAAAAAACAATTATTTATCCTGAAAGACGGACAAAAGCTGACGCCATTTGAGGTGTTGCGGTTTTATGTTTAAAATAGGGTATATTTTAAATTATTATTTTTTTATTTTTAAATATTTTTTAAAGAGGAGTATGTGAAAAATTGAAAAAGGAATTGTTAATAAGCTCCGATCAGAATGAGACGAGGATGGCTATCCTGGAATCCAGGAGGGTGACCCAGTTGTTCTTTGACCGGAAAAACAAGAAATCGATAGTAGGCAATATTTACCTGGGCAAGGTAAAGAATGTACTGCCCAGCCTGGATGCGGCATTTGTGGACATCGGTGAGGACAGGAATGCATTCCTGTATGTCAATGAGGTGGGATTTGATGACAGCGAGCTGGAAAACAAGAATGAAGTCCCCAAAAAGATACAGTATGTGCTCAAGGCCAACCAGATGATACTGGTACAGGTGACCAAGGACCCCATGAAGACAAAGGGGGCCAGGCTCACCACTTTCATATCCATCCCCGGCAGGTTTCTGGTGCTGGCTCCCTTTAATGACGGCGTGGGAGTGTCCAGGAAACTCAGTGATGGAGAAAGGGACAGGCTGCGAAAGATAGCCGATGAGATAAAGCCCAAAGACTTAGGCCTTATAGTAAGGACAGCAGCTGAGGGGGCAAATAAGGCAATGCTGAAGAAAGACCTGAAGCTCCTTATAAGGAAGCTTAACACCATAAGCAAGGTGTCCACCAAAAGGAAAAAACCGGCCATGATATCCCAGGAACAATCCATGACCATAAGGATATTAAGGGATATTTTCGCAGAAGATTTTAACGCAATTTATGTCGACAGGAAGTCTATAAAGAGGGATGTAGAAAAATACCTGAATTCCATAGGTATAAAGTTCCCCAATATAGTACTGCATCACGGGTCAGAACCCCTTTTTGAGGAATTTGGCGTCAATGATGCCATAGAAAGCGCCCTGGAGCAGAAGGTGTGGCTGAAATCAGGAGGTTTTATAGTCATAGACCATGATGAAGCCATGACTACCATTGACGTGAATACAGGCAAGTATACTTCTGGAAAGAATTCCAATCAGGCTATTTTAAGGATAAACAAGGAAGCGGCAGAGATGATAGCCCACCAGCTGAGGTTAAGGGATATAGGCGGCATAATAGTAATTGATTTTATTGACATGAACAGCGAGAGAGACCGGAGCAGGGTTATCAGGAGATTCCAGCAGTGCCTGGATACTGACAGGACCAAGTCCGAGATACTCCAGTTCTCAAAACTGGGGCTGCTGGAGATGACCAGGAAGAATGTGTCTGACGGAATACTCAGGACTATGTGCAAGGTATGTCCCTGCTGTGAAGGCAGGGGTTTCGTAAAGTCAGAAGAGACCTTAAGGCTGGAAATAGAGCGTAAGATAAAGAAACTGGCAAAGGACAGCAGCAGCAAGGCATTCCTGCTGAAGCTGAATTCTGATATTGCCGCCCTGATAATCGGGCAGGACGGAAAGAACCTTAAAAAACTTGAGCAGGACCTGAAAAGATACCTGGCTGTCCAGAGTGATCCCAAACTCCCGCTTGATACATTCATTGTGCTGGCAGAAGGCACGGTGGGAGAGATAAAGGAAGCTGCCAGGCCCTGCAAAGTAGGAGATATCCTGGATGTGGTGGTCGAAGAACAGTATCTGCATAATAAGAAAGATGCCATCTCCAGGCTGGACGGCTTTATACTGCAGATCCTGGGCGGCGGGAAACACCTGGGAGAAAGGGTGAAAGTCAGGGTGAAGTCAGTATCCAAGACCAGCGCTGTGGCCGAGATAATGGACTAGGAAATTATATGTGATTTTGATTGACAGCCGGCAATAGCATATGCTAAGATTTCAATTTGTGATTTTTATTACCAGTTTTGGTTTTATATCAAGGAGGCCAAGATTTACGCAATAATTACAACTGGCGGAAAACAGTATAAAGTCGAGGAGAAGAAGAATATAATCGTCGACAGGATAGAAGGCAAAGAGGGCGACAAGGTCACCCTTGACCAGGTAAACCTGTTCAGCGACAAGGGAAAGGTTATGATCGGTTCTCCCACTATTAAGGATATTAAAGTCGAAGCTACCATAAAAGAACAGATAAAGGGCGACAAGGTGGTAGCATATAAGTATAAAGCCAAGAAAAGATATCACCGGAAAGTGGGACACAGGCAGCTTCTTACCATACTGCACCCCACCAGTATAAAAACAGGCAAATAGGAGTGTATGATGTCAAGTAAAAAAGGTGTTGGAAGTACCAGGAACGGCCGGGACAGCAATCCTAAATACCTGGGAGTCAAAAAATCAGGAGGCCAGATGGTAACTGCCGGAAATATAATCATCAGGCAGAGAGGGACCAAATTCCATCCCGGACTAAATGTGGGCATGGGAAGGGATCATACCCTGTTTGCCAGGGCGGACGGCAGGGTAGAGTTCATAAAGAACAGTAAAAAGGGCAAGGTCGTCAACGTGGTCTCATAGGGCCTTGCTTTAGACAGTTATCCGGCGGTACGCTTTCTGCCGTTTTTAATGGCAGGTCTTTATATCGGGCTTGAAGCTATAGCATTTACTTATCAATCCATTTGCAGCAGGGTGTTTTTTCTATTATGCCGAGAATAAGGGGAAACAGGATCCTTATATATGCTTTTTTCCAGATACTTATACTGGCTTCTGCCAGGAGTATCATAGCCCCGCTTATCCCCCTGATATCCGGTGAACTGGGCGTGGGGCTTGACTATATGGGTTCTGCCATAGCCCTAAGCATATTCGCCCTGTTCTTTGTCTCCCTTACCACGGGAAACCTGATAGAGATAATGGGCCTGAAAAAGGTACTTTTTATGGGCCTGGCCATAAATTTTGCCGGCTCGGTGATGCTTTTTTTCTCATATACTTTCCCCATGTTCATAATCGCCTATTTCCTTATGGAGATGGGTGTGGGCATTCTTATAATAGGCAACCTCTCAATTGTGGGTACGTTTTATTCCCGGACCAGGACCTCCAGCCTGATAAAGATAAATTACGGAAATACCACTGCTTTTATAGTGGCGCCGCTACTGGTAAGCCTGCTTCTTTTTGCAGAAATAAACTGGAGATATTACTATATTATACACCCGGTATTGCTGGGAATCCTGGCTATCATCCTGTGGAGGATGGATATTCCCAGACTGGTAAGGGTCGAGACCAGCCTGAAGAAGCTTTTTAGAGCTAATAAATGGATAGTGTCTAACCCTGCTTTTATACTTTGCGGCATAATCATCCTGTTTTATGTGTCGGTAATGAATACTTTCTATGTGTGGTTTACTTCATACTTTACCAGCATTAATATCGGGATAAATATCAGTTCGCTTTTCCTTTCCATATATGGTGGCGCCATCTTCCTGGGCATGGTGGCAAGGAACGAGCTCATAAAGCATTTCAAGAAAAAAAGGATACTGCTATTCAGTTTTAGCATATCTATATTCCTTCTGTCAGGAGTGCTTCTCTGCGGAAACCTGGCAGTAAAGATAATCCTCATATTCCTTTTCGGCATTGCCATCTCCGGGAATTTTTCCATCACATTTTCCATCGCCTCGGGGCTGTTTCCCAAGCATACCAATTCCGCATCGGGACTCACGGTGGCATTTGCCAACCTGGGCATGATGATATTCCAGTATCTATCAGGATATATGTCCGAGTTTTTTTCCAAAAACAGCGTGCTGTATATAAATATAGCGCTTCTGGCGATATTGATAGTCCTTACCGCCCTGCTAAACTTCCAGAGGAAGTTCCAGAAGGTGTTTTAACAGGAATATAAGACCCGGCAGACTTTTAGCATCTTGCTGTTTTATCTTTTTCTAACATAGTCTTGATTATGGAACTATAATGGAGTATACTCCGAAATAGTAATACTAATTTGGAGTTAGTTCCGAAATGGAATATATAAAAAGATTATTGGACATCAAACTTCCCAGGAAACAGTCTGCATTCCTATGGGGACCCAGGAAAACAGGCAAATCTTTGTATTTAAAAAAAAGATTCCCCGGCAGCCTGGTATTTGATTTCTTGAAAACTGACCTGTATATCGAGATGTCCGGAAATCCAGGATTGTTAAGGGAAAGGATCCTGGCACAGGATGAGGAGACACTTAAAAAACCTATAATACTTGATGAGGTCCAGAAAGTACCCCAGGTACTTGATGAAGTCCACTGGATGATAGAAAACAGGGGACTGCGTTTTATACTTTGCGGTTCAAGCGCAAGGAAACTGAAGAGGGGACATGGGAATCTACTGGGCGGACGGGCCTGGCGGTATGAGCTTTTTCCCCTGGTAACAGAGGAACTTGATAAAATCGACCTCTTGCATGTTTTAAACCAGGGGATGGTCCCGGCTCATTATCTCCAGGATTACCGCGATTGCATCAGGTCGCTTAAGGCTTATGTGCAGGATTATTTAAAGCAGGAAGTGTTTGATGAAGGTTTGACCAGGAATGTCCCTGCCTTTTCAAGGTTTTTTGAGGCATTTAGCTATTCTCATGGCGAACTTACCAATTATTCAAATATTGCCCGCGATTGCGGCATAGATTCTAAAACAGTGAAGGAATACTATCAGATCCTGGTAGATACATTGATTGCGGTCAGGGTTGACCCTTTCAAAAAGAAACAGGCAAGGAATGTCATAACCAGGGCGCCAAAATATTACCTCTTTGATGTCGGGGTTGCCAATTACTTAAGAAAACAAAAAATAGAGACCAAAAAAGGAAAAGAATTCGGAAGATCTCTTGAGCACTTCATTTTAATGGAGATAATAGCTTTCAGGTCATACAGTGAAAAGGAATTTAATATAAATTTCTGGCGGACAAAGACAGGGCTGGAAGTCGACTTTATTCTAGCAGACGGCGAGATCGCTATTGAAATAAAGGGCGCAGACCGTATAGATATAAGGGATTTCAGGCCCCTGATGGCTTTTTCAGAAGAATATTTGCCAAAAAAAATTATTATTGTCTGTAATGAAAAAGAAAAGAGGATTCATGGCAATATAATGGTATTGCCATGGAGTAATTTTTTAAGGCAGCTATGGGACGGAAAAATATTGTAGTTAATAATGGTATAATATGATGAAGATCTCTTGTGGTTTATCCCCCGGGAATACTGGGGGTCTGATAAATTTCATATAAATATCAACCTTAATAAAATATTAGGAAAAGGAGGCCATTAAAAGATGGCTGTCAATATCAAGGATAACTCACAATTAGAAAAAGACCATATGCTAATGGGCATAGACCTGGGGACTTCTACCGTTAAGGTAGGAGTATTTGACCTGGAAGGCAGTACACAGGCATACCAGTCTGCAGAATACGATTTAGCATATATAGGTAAAGACATGGTGGAAAATGATGTGGAGAAATATTGGAAGACGCTGGCAGCCCTCATAAGAAAGACCATAGAGGCAAATAAGATAAGGCCAGAAGAAATAACCGCAGTGTCGGTTTCCAGTCAGGCTGAGACCATAGTCCCGGTAGATAATGACATAAGGCCTCTTATGAATGCCATAGTATGGCTCGACAGCAGATCCTCCCGGCAGGCAAGAGAGATATCAGAGGCATTTTCCCCAAGAGAGATGTATATGGTTTCAGGTCAGCCATCATGTGATCCATCTTGGCCGGCAAGCCGTATAAAATGGTTTAGAGAAAATGAAAATGATATATACAATAAAGCACATAAATTCCTTCTAATAGGAGACTACATTATTTATAAGCTAACCGGCAGGCTTTATGGCGAACCCACGACATATAATTCTTCATATTATTATGATATCAGGAATAATGACTTTTACCAGCCTATGCTGGATTATCTGGGGGTGGACAGGGAGAAATTCCCGGTAATAAAAAATACCGGTACCGTCATAGGAAATATCTCAAAGGGAGCATCATGGGAAACAGGGCTAAGTACCAGCACTAGATTTGTCCTGGGATCACTGGACCAGCTGGCAGGTGCCATCGGTGCCGGGAACATAAGGGAGGGAATAATTACCGAAACAACCGGAAGTGTTTTCTGCATGGTTGTCACAACTGATAAACTGTTATTTGACTATGAACATGGGATACCCTGTTATCTACATGCCATTCCAGGGAAATACTGTCTTCTCCCCTACAGTATGACAGGCGGGATGGTACTTAAATGGTTTAAGGACAGTTTCTACAGGCAGGAAGAAAAACAGACAGGAGAGAAAATATTTGAGTTGATGACGGATGAAGCTGGAATAGTGTCACCAGGAAGTGAAGGCCTGGTGATGATACCTCATATCACAGGAGCTTATATTCCTGAAAATAATCCTGATGCCAGGGGTGTATTTTACGGTATAAGTATCAGCCACAACCGGGCTCATTTTGTCAGAGCCATTATGGAATCAATAGGATATATGCTAAAAAGAGACCTGGAGATACTGGATGGCACAGGCATTAAAGCAGACAGGATAATCTCTATGGGCGGAGGTGCCAAAAGCAGCCTGTGGAACCAGATCAAGGCAGATATAACCGGGATAGAGATACAGGTCCCGGAAAATACAGAGACAGCTGTTCTGGGAGCTGCCATAATAGCCGGGGTAAGCACCGGTGTTTTTAATAGTTTTGAACAGGCAGTTAAAAAGTCAGTAAGGATAAAGGACAGGTATATACCGGATAAAAGCAATAAGAAGATATACGATGCAGGTTTTAAAAAATATAAACAGATCTATAAAAGGCTTGAGGATACATTTTAGAAAATATTAGATATATGATGAAGATAGACATTGAAGTACTCACTGAAGATGATATAAGCAGGATCCATGATTATACCCTGAAGGTCCTCCAAGATCCGGGAATGCGGATAATGAATATAGATATGATGGATGCCCTTGAGAAAAAAGGGGCAAAAGTGGAAAGGGATAAACAGGTGGTAAGGTTTAATCCTGGTATTATTGAGGAGACCATAGGGCTTATCAAGGCAGATTATAAACAAGGCAGGGCTCCCAGATATATGAATGGCGTTACCAATTCCAACAGCGGAAAAGGCATAAAAGCCAAATTTGGAGGAGCCTGCGTGCAGAAGCTGGATTGGAAGAACCAGACCTACCGGGACCCGCTGGAATCGGACCTTATTGATATGATAAGGCTGGGTGAAGCGCTTCCGGAAGTTGAAGTTGTGGGCAACCCTTATGTCTACTTAAAAGATGATAGGGGAAATGCGATCGATCCAAGAATGCAAAGAGTAAAGACTGCATCAATTGTGGCGAAATATACAAAAAAACCGGGACCGACAGAGGTGTGGAATGCAAAGGAGTTAAAATACCTTATTGAAATAGGGGCAGTTGTAAGGGGAAGCAGGGAAGCCTATTTTGATAAACCCTGTTTTATCACCGCCAAAGAGACTATTGCGCCCCTGATCCTGGAAGAACTTTCAGCAGAGACCCTTATAATGCTGGCAAAGAATAACCTGCCCTGCACCATAATACCCATGCCTATATCCGGTGTTTCTACCCCAGTGACACTCATGTCTAATGTTATAATATGCAATGCCGAGATCCTGGGAGCCATGGTGGCACTTAAAGCTGTGGTCCCTGAAGCCAGGTGCGTGGGAGGAGTTATATCCGGAAGCATGGATATGAAGACAGGAATGGCAAGCTTTGGCGCTGCTGAAGCGATACTTCAGGACCTGGCAATAGCCGAGGTCCATGAAAGACTATATGGATTTGATTTCGGACTGGGCTCCGGATATTTTGACGGCAAATATCCCAATACCCAGCATGGTATGGAAAAAACCCTGAAATATTTTGCAGCAGCTGCTACTGGAAAGGTTAACTTCCATGTAGGTCTTGTCAACAGCGGCAAATGTTTCTCGGGAGAGCAGGCGGTCATTGATATAGAGAATCTTCATCTTATTGACAGGTTCCTGGAAGGATTCTCGGCAGATGACGAGGAGGCTGCCCTGGATATTATAAGGGAAGTAGGGATCGGCGGATCATTTTTGAACCATAGCCACACCCTTGCCAATTATGCAAAGAACCTATATGTACCAGAGATAATGGACAGGACTCTGCCTTCCAGGCTAAAGGAAGACATGAAAAAAGATATGGTATTTCTGGCCCAGAAAAAGGTTGAGAAGATACTGTCAGGGGATTACCTGTATAAGATAGATATGGAAAGGGAGAAGGAAATAGACAGGATAGTAAGTATAGCAGAGAAAGAGTTGGTCTGAATAGTAAAATACACATTCTCAAAAGGAGAATTAGTCTACGAATCTTAATTGATTCAAGTTATAATATCTGGTATTTCATATAGAAGAAGTATTTTTGGAATATATAACTTTTTTACTTATAGGAGCAGTAGGCGGGACAGTAGCCGGCCTTATGGGAATAGGCGGGGGTACGGTCATCATCCCGCTTCTTCTTTATCTATCCGGTGTCGGGGTCAAAGAAGCTACCGCCATATCAATGGTACATATTGTTTTCGCTTCAATCTCGGGCACCATATTTAACTACCGGCAGAAGACCATAATCTTTAAATATGCCCTGTACTTCGGGCTTTCCAGCATGGCATTTTCATTCCTGGGAGGATACTTTACCCGATTCATACCTGACCTTACCATAAAGATAATGTACCTGGCAGCCCTTACCATATCCTTTGTTATGCTTCTTATGAGATCCAGGATAGAGGGCCACAGTACAGAGCCGTCAAAAAAAGATATATATAAGATAATACCCATCGGGGCTGTAGCGGGTCTTATGGCAGGCATCCTGGGCATAGGCGGAGGATTCCTTTTCGTGCCGGCGCTTCTCTTCTTCATGGGACTTCCCATGAACCTGGCCACTGGCACATCCCTGGGAGCCATAATATTTACCGCTATACCCGGCCTTATAGGGAAAGCCATCTCGGTGGATTTCAATATCCTGTTTGGGGTGATAGTCGGCTTAGGCGGAATAGGCGGCGCCAGGCTGGGCACCTATTTAAAAAGAAAGATAGACCAGAAGGTGACCCGCGTAATATTCATCCTTTTCTTTGTGGCAGTATTTGCCCGGGTGATCATTGATATCTTATTTCAATAAGAAATCCTTGAATATTTTATTAAGGTAATGTATATTAACTTAACTATTATTAAGTTAACGGAAGTTACCTTATGAAATTCTATGATCGGGAAAAAGAATTATCAGTGATCAGGCAGCTGAGAAAAACTGCCTGGAACAAAGGTTCAAGGATCCTGGTCATAACCGGGCGCAGAAGGATAGGAAAAACGCGCCTGGCACTTGAATCCGTGCATAAAAAAAATCATATCTATTTTTTCACGAAAAAGAAAAGAATAGAAGAGATCATACTTGAGTGGTCAAACGAGATAAAAAATAGTCTTGGAGAAATTTATTATGGTAATTTTTCTTCCCTGGAAGAATTGCTAAAGTTTCTTTTTGACTATTCCAGAAAGGAACCCCTGGTACTTATATTTGATGAGATCCAGAATATTTTATCTTCCGAACCATCGGCATTCGGTACATTTCAGAAAATATTTGACCTGGAAAAAGAAAAGAGCAATGCTCTTTTGGTATTTACCGGATCTTCCTATACTCTTATGGAGAAAGTTTTTAAAAACTCCAAGGAACCCCTGTTCGGAAGAGCGTCTGAGATAATGCGGCTTTCCTATTTGCCGCTTAAAGTCCAGGCAGACATACTTAAGGATAATGGCCTGGATTCCGGGATAGATCTCCTGCACCTTTATTCCATATTTGACGGCATACCAAAATATATAGAGGAGCTGATAGACCTGGAAGGAAAAAGTTTTAAAGACAGACTTTCATACCTGGTAACCCAGAGGGATTTTATCTGGGAAGAGGGAGATAACCTTATAAGGGAAGAATTTGGGCGAGATTATTCCTCATATTTTTCCATACTTTCGGCAATATCCAGAGGCAGGAGAAAACTGAATGAAATTGAAGAATATACAGGCATAAAGGATGCTGGAGCATATATAAAGAACCTTGAAGATATCTATAATATGGTTGAAAGAAGGCTGCCTATAACCAGCAGAAGTAAAAAAGAAAGGAAGGGGAGATATCATATAAGGGATAATTTTCTGGATTTCTGGTTCAGGTTTATAGAATCAAAAAGAAACTTAAAAGAGATCGGCAAAACAGGACAGGCTTTCATTGAGATATGGCAGGAGCTGCCTTCGTATGAAGGCAGGAAACTTGAGGAGATGGTAATACGTAAAATAATCGAGGAAAATCCCGATGATCTCAGATTCTCAAAGGCAGGAAAATACTGGGATAGAAAAGGAAAAATAGAAATAGATGCTGTACTCTGGGACCAGGAAAATAAAAAAGTCTATCTATATGAAGTCAAGATCAACAAGAATAAAATAAATAAAGCTGTTATGGAAGATCTTAAAAAGAAAGGCAATATGATCCCGCAGTTTGAGGACAATGAGATTTTTACAGGAAAGGCATATATAGAAAGGCAGGACATAAAAATAGAGTTGGAATAGAAATATTTCGGGTGATAGGCAGTCAGCAGAAAAAGCTAATATTAAAAAATAGGATAGAAAGAAAAAGATGTTTTTAGAATACTTGAAATTTTTCGGGGTCGGGATACTTGACGGAGTGATCGCCGGGCTACTGGGGATAGGAGGCGGTGTCCTGATCCTCCCCATACTCACCTATATCATGCAGGTGGAATGGAAGGCGGCCACTGCCATATCCACCATTCAGATAACATTTGCCAGCCTGTTCGGCACCATATTTAAATGGATGCAGAAAAGCATCAATTTCAGGTATGCCATATTATTTGGCATACCCACCGGTATTGCCAGGTTCTTCGGTTCATATTTTACCGACAGGATTCCGGGGATCACTATAAAGATCATATATCTGGCATCCGTACTTTTAGCCCTGGCACTTTTCTTTATAAAGAAAAATGATCCCGGTGCTGAGATAAGTGAAGAAGAAGCAGTAAAGAAGATCCCTGCCCAAAAAGATTACCTTATAATAATCCCCCTGGGACTTATTGCCGGATTCGGTCTGGGCATACTGGGGATCGGGGGAGGGTTTCTTTATGTTCCCATCCTTATTCTTTTATGCGGCCTGCCTCTTAAAGTGGCTATAGGGACCTCCCTTATGGTGGTGCTGTTCAATGCTGCCCCCGGGGTTATCGGAAAGCTGATGTCTGTAAGGTTCGACATCTGGATCGGTGTCGCTGTTGCCCTGGGCGCTATTGCAGGTTCCAGGATAGGGACCTATTTAAGCAAGAAGCTCAGGTCAAAAGTAATAAGGATAATATTCATAGTGCTCCTAATAATAATCATCGGAAGGCTGGCCTGGGACCTTTATGGCAGCTTTACAGGCGGGGGAAGTACGGCCTTGCATTGAAATTCCCCGGGCAGCAATAAGGGATAGGTTATTGTTTCTGTCTATA
>Ga0180429_10000679_pt1 | contig 29949 bp, 19 predicted proteins | sample SS_ome_FD_132428 | JGI IMG/M metagenome (GOLD analysis project Ga0180429, IMG submission 132428) | Hypersaline lake sediment archaeal communities from the Salton Sea, California, USA - SS_1_S_1 metaG | ecosystem: Environmental > Aquatic > Non-marine Saline and Alkaline > Hypersaline > Sediment ...
CAGAAAGGAAAGGGCCCCACGGCCATTGATATCAACGATCTCTATCCCTCGAATCTTTACACTCGAACCCTGCTTCCTCTCGCTCCGTGCTTCAATGAGAATCTCCTGAACAAGAACACCAAAGGCCAAAGAGCGTTGAATGTGCATCGCTCCTGGAGACAGGTCCGCAGGAAATTCTATACCTGGACCGTGCCCGACTACCTGTTCTTCCAGCAGTCTGCCAAGGGCCAGGACATCCGACCATTCAAGGGTGACAGGGATCTGCGAACCTATTGCCTACCGATCGCCTGGAGGAAAGACAAATCGGTTGCCGTGTGGGTGGGAGAAGACCTTGAGAAGTTGTCGAATGGAGAAGAGGGCAAGAAATTCACGCTGCCCGAAAGCTGGAGAGGAATCGACAGCGCGAAAGTCTTTGACGTCAATACGGACCTCAACGGGGACGGGTGGAACGAGGAAGGCGAGGTCGATATTGTCGACGGCACAGTCGAATTGGTGTTGCGCAAACGCGACGGTCGTGTTCTGCGGCCGATCGAGTAGAAACGACTTGTGGCCCGTGCGACACCCTGCTATGTCCCCGCACGCGAGCGGCTGCGGATCAAGGAGTTCGGCACGGCGGTGGTCCAAGAGCAAAGGGTGCCGCAAAACGTGTCCGAGATTGCCTCCGGCAGGACCTCGGGATCGGCATTCCAAAATGGGTGGTTTGATGGGACACCGCCCACTACGGGCGAACCTCCCTAAATTCGGTCGTGATCTTCGCCCCCTCATCGACACGGAATATACGGTAGCCCTTGGCTTTTGTCCCGTCGTGGTTTCCCCTGGTGCCGCTGCAGCATGCGGTGGTTGTCATGAGCACGCCGTTTTCGATCTTCTTGGTATTGCCGTGAAAATGGCCGCTCATGACCGCGATCAGCTTCTTGCCGTCGAAGAGTGACAACACCTCTGCCGCATTCGGAGTCGCATAGTTGACTCCCCTGGCAAACGGATAGTGGGACACGAGAATGATCGGCCGGTCATCCTTGATGCCCTTGATTGTTTCACGCATCCAGGCAAGGACCTCGGGCCTGACGCTGTTGTCGCGATAGGACCGACCACATCCGTGCGCGATGGCGATGAAGTGAATGTCCTTTGCCACGAAATCGTAACTGTTGGCCTTCAGGGAGAAGACCTCCCTGAACAGTGCCTCGTCTTTCCCGGCCGCGTACAATACGTCGTGATTCCCCTGCACGACGTACCAGGGCATGTCTAACTTGTCAAGCAGTTGCTTGGCCAGTTCCAGTTCGGATCGCCGGCCGGCGGTTGCAATATCCCCCGCCACAATCGCGAGGTCGCCCCCCTCCTTGTTCATTTCCTCGATCACCTTTCGCGGATAATCCAGCGACTTTTGATCGGTAATGTGCATGTCAGCGAACTGGAGGATCTTTACCGTGCTGCCATTGCCGGTTTCCTCCGCACCATGGACAGCCCCGTGCATGAAACCAATCAATGTCGCGGCGGTAAGTGTACCCAAGAACCTGCGACGTGTGATGCCTTTCATATTCACTCCTTTTCCCGTTTTGGTTGTTCGACGATAATTACCGGTCGTTTCTGACGTCGTTTCACGATTCACTTCTCTTCCATCCCCGACATCGCCTCCGGGCAAAACCGTAATCAACGTCCTCATAAACAGAGGTTGTACGCATCAAAAGGAGCTCGGCTGGTCCCCATTCGGAATTGTTCGTGAACGTGGTTTCGCCTCTCTTGAACAGGCACTTGCCTATCGGTGCCAGGCCTGCCGCCTCCAGGAACATCGGTGCCAGGTCCGTCAAGTTTACGAAGTCGTCGGCCGTGCGCCCGCCCGGAACCCGCTTCGGCCAGCGGATCGCCAGCGGCATGCGCGATCCCAGATCGTAGAGGTTCGCCTTGGCGCGGGGGAAAGGCATGCCATTGTCGCTGGTGATGACAACAAGCGTATTGTCGAGCTGCCCGGCCTGTTCGATCAGTTTCAGCATCTCGCCGACTTGTTGGTCGAAGCGCTGGATTTCGTAAAAGTAGTCGCAGATATCACTACGCACCTCGGGCGTGTCCGGGAAGACTTCGGGAACTCTCACCTTCGCCGGATCCATGCCGGAATTCACGCCGCTACCCTTGCGATAGCCGCGGTGCGGATCGCGGCTGCCGAACCAGAAGTACCATGGCTTGCCCTCGGGCGCTTTGCTGAAGAACTCCTGGAAACTCTTAAACCGCGGCCCTGTCGGATCGGAGATACGGCCACCTGCCTTCACATCTCCGGGCGCCCAGCCTTTGTCCATGTAGCCCACATTATAACCAGCCCTGCTCAGCAGTTCTATGTAGACCGGGTGTTCGGCTGGCAGCGTTCCAAACAACTGCCCGCCCTGTCCCAGTCGCCAGATATCCTGACCGGTCAGGATCGCGCTACGCGACGGTGTGCATGACGGCGCAGCGCAGTAGGCGTGTGTGAACAACACACCCTCACGGGCGATGCAGTCAAAAACCGGCGTCTTGATCACCGGCTCGCCATAGGCACTGGCGTGCGGGTATGATTGATCGTCCGAGAGGCAAAAAAAGACCAAAGCCAGCAGGCTCAAGCCCGCAATTCGGAGGAAGACAATTCGTCCGAGAAGATGCTCTAAGTTTATGCGCATGGTGTTCCTCCAAAGGGGGCCGTTCAGTCTTTGGGGAGAGGGGCAGTCAGTCGCCCCAGTGTCTCAGTCGCCCCGGTGTCTCAGTCGCCCCGGTGTCTCAGTCGCCCCGATCTCCATTCCGTTGGCCAGGATGCGCAGACCGCTTCCTCTGCCGTATCTCTTTCCGGTTTTGTCGTAAAGGACCGTCAGCATCCGGCCATGGTACGGCACGCCATCGAGGCAAAAGTAGTCCCATGTGTCAGCAGGCAGCAGGGGGTTGACCTCGACAAGGTCGTCCGCGCGGGGGCGCAGCCCCACGAGCCCCGTGATGATGAGGTCGCAGTAGGTGGAGTGGTTGTAGTCCTTGCCGTGTTCCTTGATGTGGTTCGACGTCTTGCCCTCGGCTCGTCGCTCGGCGTCTTTGGCCAGGAGCATCGTTCGGGCGATCCACACGCCCGTGAACGGGTCGGTATTCTCGTCTATCCATGGAACCACTTCGCCATAGCGGCGATTTTCGCGATCGCCTTCGCCCCGCCGTACATGTAGCTGTTGATCGTCGCCCGCTTGCCGCTCCCGCCCACCGACACTTCCATTCCGTCGCGGTCGTCGATCTGCCAGAACAACCCGTCGGCGGTCAGGCGAGATCGCTCCCAGGCCTCGGTGAGCCACCCTTGCGAAACCAAAACACGGCATAGTCGTTCATGTACCGCCCGTCGCGCAGCCATCGCCCCTCGTAGAAATGGTGCCCGGCCGGGCAGGAAATCGTGTTGTGCTTGGCCGACCAGGGCGCCTGGGGGAGAAACTCGGTGATGACCCAACCGTCCGGCGTCGCCTTGACGTGCTTGCGATACGTCCACCAGCAGAAGTAACACGTCCGCTCGATTTCCGGATCAGGGCATTCAAAAAGCGGTATATTCCTCTCCAGGAAGTCAAAAGCTTCCTTTTTCGGGATGTTCGAGTAGAGCTCTTCGTCATCCGCATTGAAGCGGGCGACATAGTCCCTGAGTTTTGAGTTGTTCAAAACGATGTTGGGGCCCGATGGTTCCGCCGCCGGCAACGCGACAGACACCAGCAGACTCAACGTTATCGTATGCAGCACGTATTTACCGTTCATGCGTGTCCTCCAACTCCGCGAGCGTCTTTTCGGCCTCCTCGACTTTCCGTTTGATCAGCCACTGTTGGGCCTGTTCACGTTGTTTGCGCCTCCAGAGATCGAAGTCGCGATACTCGGACGAGCCGCGGTCGAAGGGCTCGTCGCGCCACTCCCAATCGTCGGTGCGGAACGGCGCGACCGGTTGCCCGCTCCACCCGGCGCCGACGAAGGTTCCATAAGGACGCGTCCCCCACGCGTAACGCACAGCAACGGGCTGTTTCACCAGCGCACAGTGAACGGACACTCGGTCACTGCCTTCCATATAAGCCTCCGCGGGGTAGAAGTGGCGGTCTTCACCGGCGATCGCGAAACCGAGTATCTTGGCCCTGCCTCCGGAGTTGGGGTGAATGGGGCCGTTCATCTGAACCACGATCCTATCGCCGTCGATCTCCATCGACTCGTAAAGCGGCGTCTCATAGGTAAGCTGCCGGTCATATTGCGTCGCCAACGCCCATCGCGCGATCCGCTCGCCGAGCGGCGTCTTGTAGGGAGAGTGCATTTGAATATGCCCCAGATCATACGCGCAGACGAAGCCCGTGTTTTCGTGGTCCAAGTGGGCCTGCAGTTGCGCCTCGCGTATGTAAGGAGCTGCCGATACCATGCGTGTTTCCAACTCGGTCATATAGGGCGGGAAGCCGTAACTGACCATCTGAATAACTCCGAAGGGGAGATGCTCATCCTGGAACGTGCGCCGCCATTCGGGAATCAAAGCACTGAACGTTTTGCGGTACACCGAAGGCCTCGCTCCACCGACCGCGTTGTTGATTCCCTGATAGAACAGCACACCCTTGACCGACAGTCCCGCCATCGGGGCGATGATCGCGTTGTACGCCGCCCCCGGGTTGTTTCGGTTGACGGCCGGGCTGGGCTTGGGCTCCGTCGGCTTCGGCTCCGGATCACGGCCCTCCGCCTTCAACTTCTCCACACGCGATTCCCACCGCGCCACGAGTTGGGCGAGCGACGCGTCCGGATCGTAGGCCCCGATGCGAGCGTCCCAGTCGTCGAGCAGCGGTCGGGCTTGGGGGATCTTCGCCAATGTGGGACGCGAGATCCAGGCCTCGACAGTCGTGCCACCCCAGGATGTGTCGATCAGTCCGACAGGTACCTTCGTCACCTGATGGATTCGGTTTCCGAAAACATATCCCACCGCCGAGAACAGTTGCACCGTCTCGGGCGTGCAGACCTGCCAGTCGCCCTTGCGCTCGGTAACATTCGACCATGAGTTGTACTCGTCGATTCTCGGAAAATCGTCCAGCGGCGACGGGTTCCCGCGGAGCGGAACCGTCATCAGTCGGATGGCGGGACGATCGGCCGAAAGCACTTCCACGTCGCCGTCGCGGATATTCCGCAACGCCTGCTCCATATTGCTCTGCCCGCCGAGCAGCCAGACATCGCCGACCAATACATTCCTGAAGACCACCGAACTTCCTGCCGAATGAATGGTGAGTTCCGCTCCTTGAGCACAAGCGGGTAGCGGATCCAGTGTGGTGCGCCATCGTCCGTCGTGACCTGCCCGGCAATCCTTCCGCTGGCCGGCGAAGTCGACGGTAACCTGCTTGCCCGCGTCAGCCCATCCCCAAACGGCAACGGTCTTCTCGCGCTGCAGGACCATCTTGTCGCCAAAGATGTGCGGCACTCGCAACTCAGCCTGAGATTCGGTCGAAAAAACAGCCAAACACACCAGTAATATCGTTGATCGACTCATACAGAGAGTCTGTTTCATGATCGGGTTCCCTTTCGTCATCTGTTTCCTTAGTGGCTCAGTAGGCGGGAGTGGATTCCCATGAATTCATGCGAGAAGTTCGTGAAGTCCTCCATCGACTACAATTCTAGGACGATCAAGGATCGTTGATGCTGCGCAAATGAACCGTCCCAGTGGCGTTGTCAATCTCCTCGATCAACGCCCGTGTGTGCTCGATCACGGGCGCCAGCATCCGAGCCTCTCTGTGGGCAAGCAGATCCTTTTCGAGCTGTCGAAGTTGAGGCAAGACCGCCTTGGCGGCCGCGCCGTACGTTTGCAGGGCTTTCAGACATTGTATGATCCGGTTCTTCTTACCCCACTTGTCAATCTCCATGATCTGGATGCAAAGTGGCATGCCTTCTCGGATCCTGTGTTTGGCGAGCAGTGCGACGCCGCTGAGACGGATTCCGCTGGCAAACATGATTCCGCTGGGTGCGGGCTCGACGATCGCCTGATGGATTGCGGGCAGCAGTGGCTTGATTTCGTCGTACGTGAGATTCTCGTACACCGTACCGAGACTCCCGCGTGCTCGTCCGTCTTCGTTCTGCAGACCGACACGAACAGCTTTGATCAGTAGTTCACGATCGATGCCTTCGAGCGACCGGCCGATCAGGCCGCCGCGACGGTTAAACAGGCTGAAGCAGAGATATCGCTGCTCCATGCCTCTTGGATCGTTTTCGGGATCCATTTTCGCGAGACGTCCAAGCATCTGGGGAACGGCCACCTTGGCCGGTTCGCCGATTTCCGCGAGGGCTTCTGCGGCGAGAATTCGCAGCCAGAGGTCATCCGCCCGAAGTGCCTCGGACAGGGCCGACACTCTCGCGGCCACATCGTTCTTCTGACCTAGGTTTCCGAGTGCTTCGACGGCCCCATAGAGGGAATCGCGATCGGAGGATGCCAGCAATTCCAGGAGAGCCGGCATGAAGTCTCCGTCACGTCTGCCGAGTCCCTGGGCCGAGCGTTTGCGGACCGCGGGCGACCAACTGGACAGTCCCCCGAGCAATTCCTCGCCGCTCCGATCTTGGTAGCGGAAACCGTCCCTTTCTTTTGTCGGAAAATAGCCTCGTCCCGCGGCAATTACCTCATCTACCTCGGGCGTCTTAAGTGCCGGGACCGAACTGGGCTTCCTTCCGGTCAGGTAAAGGCTCTTCATCGGCAGCGCATAGGCCAGCAAATAGGTGCCGGTATTGTCCCAGTGCGTGTATTTCCTGTGCTCCTCCTCGCCGACCGGCGAGCCTTGATAGCGGAAGCTGCCGTCCCATCCGCGGGCGAGGTCGTAATACCACGCCTGTTCGCGCCAGTAGGCGGCGGTGGCCAGCGGGCCACAGCGGGACACCCCGGGCATGGCCCACAGAATGTTGAAGAAATTGCCTGTGTGTCCACGTTCCCGTTCGTCGTAAGCTGCGGTACTCATTTTGGCGAAGAAAGTCGCCGCCTCGCGATCGCCAAGCAGGTCGAAGAGAACGGCCGCCATGGAGCATTTGCCGTTGTCTTCGTGTCCGGGCCAGGGCCGGTGATCGCCGTAGGGAATGGCGCCCTTGTTGACATACCAGCGCAGAAAACCGGCTGCCCGAGTGATGGCGAGGTCCAGCTTGGGGTCTTTCACGCCGGCCTCACGCGCTAGCACCATGGAGATAGTCAAAGGGATGCCCGGCGAGTTCATGCAGCCGTATCCGCCGACCCGGCCATCCGGCAGCGCGAATCCGTGCCCCCAGGTGCCCACGATACTTTGGCCGTGGGCGGATTCAAGAGCCAGGCGTTTGAGCCCGGGCATGACCGAATCGTCGCGGGTCGCGATGACATACTCGGCCAGAAACATGATCGCATATCCGTAGTGCCAGGTCGCCATGGCTTTCACCCGGTAGTCGGCTACCATCCTTGCATAGCTGGAAAGCATGGACCGGTATTCCGGCTTGCCGCCGGCCAGCAGGGCGAGGGCGTTGATGCTGTTGGGGATCGAGACGTTCTCCAAGCCCCTCTGCGCGATCGACTCGCAGCCGCGATGAAAGATCCTTGCTGATTTCCGGCAGCCATAGGGTGCGGTGGCACTGTAGGTTCCCATGACGGGAATCTTGATCTCGACGTTCGCGGTTTTGCCCGCGCGCCAGCGGACGAGTCGGAGAACACCGAGCGACTCTTCCTGTTCGGCTCGCATGACGGCGCGGGCGAATTGGATCCGTGCGTCATCGCTGAATGGCTTGTGCCCGACGCCGAGAATCACGTCATCGACTTCCAGGACGTCCTCGGCGGGTGAGCCTTTAGCCACCTCGGTAATCAGGATCTGACGGGCATCGGCGGTGTGCTTCCATGCATGGATCCAGCCCCGTGCTCCGGTAGGGCCGAGCGTCCAATCGTGGCTACCGTCGGTCTTGCCTCCCTGGGTGAAGTCCGGGATCTTTGCAGGAGGCCCGGCAGGCGACGGCGCGGCGCAAAACGACACCAACACTACAGCGGCGAGGGGCACGACGACGGACTGCTTTACGATCATCAGAATTCCCATGTCTTCTTTACGGTGGACGGTTGTCGGTCTTACTGCGGGTGGGAGTTTGTGGATGAAGTTGGCGGCACGCTCGCCAGACTCGAAAATACGGACGGTTTGGTGGCAAGGCCCTCTCATTGTATCAGATAGCACAATTGTCCGCGACGCAAGCAGTTATCGTCTTTTCGGGGCACCAGTTTTGTCACGGAGTCCTCCGCGCCGGAACATTCTCTGCGTTCCAGGATTGGTTTGACTTGTCGAACTCGCAGGCGTCCGTCGCCTGAAGGCTTTTTGGGGCCGACACACGCACCGCAAAGGCCCCTGTCTGGCCGTCCGGGGTCAGTAGACTGACTCTCATCCCGACGGAATCCCGCCCTTCAGGTCGAGGCCTCGCCGCGTTGAGTCCAATCACTGGCAGGGAGAGCACAACTGCACCAGGTGGCGGACACGCGAGTAGGTTCGCGTAGTCCCGGAATACGTTCGATTGCTGAAGCATCCGAAGAATATCCGGTCCGACGGCTTTACGGAACCACCTTGCCCCCCGGCAGCGGACGGGCACTCGCCGCGCCGGTCTGCGTTCCAAAATGGGTCCTTTTGCGGCGCGTCCAATGAAGCCCGGCCCCCTGATGAGCTACTGAGAAACCACCGCCCAACGGGTCGGCGCAGCCGAACTCTACGTCCAGTGCGCTAACGGTCCGTCTCTTGATTATCGAAGGTAGTAAGACCTGATCCACAGGTTCAATCCGTGGTGGAATTCTCCTGGCCTTCTTCCGTCTCGGTCGTTTCCGGTGCCAGACCTTGTTCGGCGAGGAAAGCGGTGGCGCCTTCCATGATGGCGGTGAAATCTTCCTTGGTGCCCTTCTTGAAACCCGGCACGTTGAAGAAACCGTGTTGGCGGCCTTCGAATGCAAGCAGCTTGCACACGTTGCCGGCTTCCTGCATCAAGCGATGGAAGCGTTCGACGTTTTCAAACGGCACTGTCCTGTCGGCCGTGCCATGCACGATATAGGTGGGTGGCAGGCCTACGCGCACATGGTGGCAGGGGGACAATTCGGTTTGGGTTTCCGGGGTGAATTTGTCAGAGCCGTAGCCCTTGTCGGTGGTGTCAATCACCGGATTGAACAGCACCAGCGCATTGGGGATCGAGCTGATTTCGGCGTTTTCGTTTTTGGCGTCATAGCCTTGAATCACGCCGGAACATGCGGCCACGTGACTACCGGCTGAACCGCCGCCGGCAATGATCTTATGCGGGTCGATACCCAATTCCGCCGCGTGTTCGCGCAGGTAACGCACGACCGATTTGCCGTCTTCCACGCAGTCATAGGGTGTCAGGTGTCTGCCGTCCTTGTTGCGAATGCGGTACTTGGCCGAGATAGCCACATAACCCGCCCGGGCAAAGTATCGGGCATGGCCTGCCATTTGCTGCGGCTTGCCCGCTACCCAGCCACCGCCAAAGAACAGCACAATCACCGGCCGCTTGTCGGAAACTCCGTGGCCTTCCGGCCAAAACATGTTCAGGTGCAGATCGCCTTCAGGGGTGGACTTGTACTTGATGGACTTGGAGAGGGATGCAGTCGGGCCAGGTGCGGCTTCCTTTTCGGCCCAGGCGAGGCCCGAGAAGTGTGCAAGGTTCAATAAGGTGACAGCGGCGATCAGTAAGGGTTTGGCAGACATGGGTATATGGGTTTGGGATTATCCGCATCCTGATGTGAAGAGTTGAGGGCGAACTTGTATTTATGCGACTTGCTTTTCAAGGCTCCTTGACGCATTGTACCATCCAGACAGCACCTGCAACATCTGGAAAACCAAACGCTTGCCAAGGCTACCAGCCGATATCCGCATCAGTCTGAAAAAGCGAGGTGGCCCGATCTTCCGCGTTTGTAGCGGCCGAGGCGGCGAGTAAGGCCATCGCCGCGATGAACACATTTGCTCTTAGTGAAAACACGCTATTCCCAAGTGTAATGTTGCGGCCGTTATGTTGGAACATCCGAGACCATTGTCCAGGACTATGTTCCGAGGAGCTTTCTCGCCAAGGGATCCGGCTGATGCAGTGGGCGTCACTGCGAGGCTTCTGTTTCCGGGTCCCAGTACAGCTTGTCCGGCTCGGCCAGGTTGTGCTCGCCGTAGGAGACGTTCTTCCACGCCGCCTTCTGCTCAGACGAGACCGTGATGCCGTCTTCGAGGACGTTGTCGAACACGACGCCGTCAAGGCTCGTCTGGCCGAGGAAGGCCAGGACGATCCCCTTGGCATCGCCCCATTGTTTGCCAATTCTTTTGGCCTTTTCGCTGTCGTGCATCTTGAATACCAGCCGAGCCTTCGTCGGGTCGGCCGAGTGGAGGATCAGCCGGCCGCCTTTGCTCACCAGGACAGAACAGCCTGGGGTTCGGCCGCTGCCGGCGGGGTTGCGGACGATCTTGTCTTCCTCGATACCCGTGACGGGGAAGAGCATGTCCCGCGTGATGGGCCGCGCGGGCGTGCCGATCATCAGCGTGCCCCCAACCCAGACCGACGCCCGGCCCGCCTGCGTGGTGGCGATCTCCATGCCGATGCGTGCGTGCTGAAGCAGGATGACCGTCGATTCGGGCGCGATCGCGAAGGAGGAGCGACCGCCGGGCGCCAGGTAGCTGCCTTCGGAGACAATGATCGTCCCCTCGCCGTTGACGTAGAACTGGTCACCCACCTGATTGGTCCCGATGACTTCCAGCGTTCCGCCGGGACCGGTGCCGTATCTGCCCCACCGTGAGGTTGCCATGCCGGCGCTGCGCGGCGTGATCTTTTCATCCTTGGCCGCTTTGAGGTGATTCAATTCCGATTCAGATACCTCAAATTGCATCGGCCATGGAATGCTCCCCGGCCGGCCGATCCTCTTGCCGTCGAAGCGGAGGAATCGGTGCACATTTGGCTTGGGGTTGCGGTAGGCGCCGTTCCACGGCGCATGCATCCCGCTGCCGTCCTTCATCCACAGGTTGCCGCTGATGTTGTACGTCAGATGGAAGAAGGAGTTGTTCTCGACGGTCATGTGGCGGAACGGCCATTGTGGCCGATCGCCGACAGCCTGGTAATAGTCGTCGGCCGCCGGCAGAAGGACGTCTATCTCATGGCCGTAGGGGTCGCCGTAGATCTCATCCATGTTGTCGACGGGCAGATCGAAGTACGGCCGGCCGTTTTCGTCGAGCCAGTTGGCCGCAACAAAACGTGAGCCCGACTCGCCGGGGCGCCGCCAGACCATCAACGGGAGACAGGGCCAGTCCTGCTTCGCATATTTGCCGATCTGGCCCTCGCCGGGCACGTCCGCCCAAAGGGCGTTGACCTCGCGGAGCTGCGTTTCCTCGGCCGTCAGGTCGCGTTTGGCGTTGGACTCCATCCGCCTGCCGCCGATGACGACCGCGTGGACGCTCTTGAGATCGAACGACTGGACGGCGCGGTTGCCTTTGCTTCTCACGATCAGCCTCTCGCCCAGCGGAAAGAGGACCTCGCACTCGGTCTTCAAGCCGTCGACGAACTCGACCGTTCCCATTCCGCCCTGGAAGTCGATCAACTCGACCTTGGAGTAGACCGCGTCGCCGGCCGCCGCGCAATGTTCGCCGAACGTCGCCGTGGCCAGGGCCTTCTTCGCAGCGGCCTGGTCCGTCGCCACGACGCCGCCGGCGCGGAGATAGTCTATATTCACCTTGCCGAGGTCCACGGGCTTTTCGAGGAAGATAGATACGCCCCGGGTCGCCGACGTGGTGTTGGGGTCGCCGGCGGTGATCGAAAGCAAACCATGGTTGCGGATCTCGGCCGTGGGCTGAATGTAGAGCCCGCCGGGCTGGTTGAGGAAGCTGCCGTCGCCCTCGGCCATGGTCAGTTCGATGACGGCCGGGGTGTCGCTCTTATCGCCCTCTTTGCCGACCTGGAGCAGACCGTCGATACGCATGTCCGCGACGATGTCTTCCGGCGGATGGGCCCTGCCGATCCGCGAGCCACCGCGCATTTCGAGGGCGGCCTTTTCGCGGACCCACACATACGGCTCGAACTTCCCAAACCCGCGCTTGCTGAGTTTCTTCAGGACGATCCGCGCCTGGAGGGTGGCGTTGGTCCGAAGGCTGGCTTCCGGCGCCAGCACAAGCCGGCCGGACTCCACGGTCACGCCGTCGACCAGGTCATACTGCCGGGTCATGAAAGTGACGCTCGCGCTGCCGTCCTTGCGTATCGAAAGGCTTCGCCCGAGCGGCTCGGGGCTCTTGCCGAGAGAAAACCATGTGTGCTTGTCACCGACAAAGTGCAGGTGCCCGTAGATGTACCCGCCGTCCTTGACGGTCACGTTTCCATGAATGCCGATGTGCGTGTCATCGTCCGGCTGATCGCTGAAGTTGGATTTGCCCCTGGAGACACCCATACCGCCGTCGAGCGCAGCGCTCTCGCCGATGGTGATGTGTCGGCAGGATAGAGTCGGGGAGCTGGACTGACCGCTGCTTCGTCGCTGCTTGGCGGAAACCATGTACCCGACAATGTAGGATTGATCGGCCGGGGCGTCCGGCAAGATGAGGTCGGTGTTCGCATCGGGCGCCTCCGTGGCGGGGCGTCCTGGCTTGTCGGCTGCGTACTCGTCGCCCGAGGCGTACTCTATCCAGTTGCCAGGTGTCAGCGCGGATGCGCTCGTACCGGGCTTTGCCCAGACGAGCGTACGTGTCTGCGGCCAGTGTTCCTTCAGGCAAGGGGCATCAGCCGGCAGGGCCGGTGAGTCCGCGCCATCGGCCGCATACAGATTGACGGCGGACAAACATCCGATGGCCAGCGCGAGGGCGAGTTGCCGTGATCTCATCTGTTTCTCTCTATTTCTGTAAACATTCCAGCACATCCGGTCCTGCGATCCGACATTTCCCATTTGCGTAGAACTTAAAGACGATCCAGACTCATGGTGGTGACAATTGTAACATCGCGCACCTGCACTAAGCCATAATCGGCTGTGAAAAGCGGCTCAGAATGTCGGCTGGGTTGCCGATGCCCCGGCCTGAAGTTGAGCGGTCCAAGAATACCTTGTTTTGATCGGGCGCCCCGATGCCAGCCCAGGTGAGGGGGTCGTGATTAACCCGTGCCGAATTGCTCTCCGCGACCCTTTCTCGGCACGGATTCGATGCCCCGAGAAACGTGTCTCGTTTGGGGTCGTTACTTGGGACACCGCCTGGGGCACTTGTCCGCGACATTCAGAGACGCGATGGGGATGATCGCCATTTCGCACTGGCGCCGGCCTTGCTGACCGGCGGTGTAGAGCACGAACAGGCAGCCCTGGTGTTCGATGGCGCAGGGGTAGTGGGAGGCCGACGGGCGCCCCGGGGTGCTGTGGTCCTGCACGCGCCAGGTTTTCACCAGGGCGAGTTCGCCGGGGCGCCCCACGCCGATGACGAGCGTTTCGCGGCTGGTAAAACCCTTCTCGCCGTCCTCGGGAAGGTTGAAGACGACGTAACGCTGGCCAGTGGAAAGATGGCCGGCATACAGCTTCGAGGTCGAGGCGGTGAAGCGGTGGCCTGTGACCGCGCTCCAGGTGCAGCCATGATCGTCGCTGGCATACACGAAAGGCACCGCGCCCGTGTTGTTGCGGGTCAGCGCGAGCAGTCCGCGGCCTTCCACCCAAACGGTCGTCTCGGGGCAATGCGCCGGCGGCAGTTCCTCCGCCTGCAGCGGCACGACTTTCCAACGCCCGGTGAGCTGATCGCCCGTGCTGATGGCCACCGCCGGGATGTAGGGCTTCACGCCGAAATGGCTTGCCACCCGGCCCGCCATAATCCAGTTGCCGTCGGTCATCTTGACCGGCTGGCAATTCGGTAGGAACAAGTCCGCGATGTCTCCGCGCGGATGCCAGCGGTTGGTCGTCTCGTTAAGCACATAGACGGCGCAGGTGGTGATGAGGTCATGCCCCTTCATCTTGCCGACGAAGGCGTGAAGCACCCCACCGTGCGAGAGCAACTGCGCCGGCACATAGTAGGTGCCGTCGCCGTTCCTGTCCTCGGCGATGACCTCCAGCGCGGACCACGTCCTGCCGCCGTCCTTCGAGCGGCGGCAGCGAATGAGAGACTCGCCGACGATTTCCTCTTTCGGGCAGTTATACCACGCGGCGAAAAACTCCCCTTCGTGGAGTTCGATGGCCGGATCGTGAAGGAATTCATACTCGTCCGAATCACTGCGCTCGACGCGGATATGCTCGATGCCCGCCGGAAAGGTCAAATCGGTGGCTCGCAGCACGGCCAACGGTGTCAGCAGCAGGGCGAGGAGAGTGAGGAAAGTGCACTTGGTTGCTCTCGCCATGGGGAATCCTCTGTTGGATCGACAACGATTCGAAGTCTGGCATAGCCTCGGGGTCTATGCCGCTTATTGTAGCAACGGCGACATACCGCGTCAGAAATCCTTCCTTTCTCGACGCAAACGCCGCAATCCCCTATCCAGCACGTAAGTCCTGTCCAGGGTGTCCGAGACCGCCATGTCAAAATCAAAAGCCCGTAAACCCGTGCCGCCAGGAGGTTCTCGATACAGCTTTCCTTGCCAGTAATCCCCCTGCGGGTGGGGGCAGCAGGCAAGTCGGATGACCGCGGATTTCGACGTTCTGCCCGCCCGGCTCTCGCTTATGCAACGAACTCCGAATCCGTCGCATAACACCACTGTAGCGGGTTCGCTCTTTCTCGCAATTCTATCCGGGTAGAAGTCGTAATCCCAGCACCTCGACAGCCTCGGCCGAACCAACGTCGGCCGGCTATCGAGAGGCTGATGGTGCAAGAAGGTTTCCCCGTTCGGTTCTGCTGGCATGGGAAGTTCGCAGCCGTGAGTGGGCTGCTTCTCTTCGCTTGAACCTGCGGGCCGGAGCCGAGTAGACGGCCAACTACGGCCGCCGGCGACGACGGGGCGTTCGAAATGAACGACTGGAGTTTCGGCCAGCTTTGCCGGCTGGCCGGCGTTGCCAAGGAGACGGTCAATCGGCTCGTCCCGGACACGGCCGCCCGGGTCTTCTCCGAGACGTTGCCTACCGGCAAGAAGCCGTTGCAACTGTTGACCAACGACGACCAGATTCGTTCGATCCACGGCACCCGGCACCCGATTTTACAAGAAAGGGCCCTGCAAAATCGGGTGATATGCGTATACTAGTATACATATTTATCTAGGCCCAGCACCCCCGGTTATCGAGATGACTTCACGCTGCGACGAGCGGATTCCGCGAAGCAATTGCGACACTGTAAATCGCAACAAGACGCGAAAGGCGCACAATTTACAATTGACGTCGTGTGTCAAAATCACGCGGGTGGCACCGATTCTCGAATCGGTGCGCCTTCCGCGCAGAATCATTCGCTCCACCAAGACAAGCTCGGCGGGCGTGTTGTGGGAGCACCCACCCTACGTCAATGCCTTATCGGAAATGTCTTTGCGGCACCAGGCGCCATCCCAGCGGATGCACTTCACGCCCGTGTAGGCGTTTAGCTTGGCGGCGGCGATGTTCTCGCCCAACGCGGTGACGTTGAGCACGCGGCCGCCGGCGGTGAGCACCTCGCCGCCTTCCAACTTCGTGCCGGCGTGAAAGACCTTTACGTCGGGCAGCTTGGCCGCCTCGTCGAGGCCGCGAATCGCGTGGCCCTTGGTGTAATCGCCCGGATAGCCCTCGCTGGCCATCACCACGCAAACCGACGGGCGCGGGTCCCAAAGCAACGGGCTCAGTTTGTCCAGTTTTCCATCGACCGCCGCGTTGAGCAGAAAGAACAGGTCGGTCTGTAGCCGCATCAGCAGGGGCTGGCACTCGGGATCGCCGAAGCGGACGTTGAACTCGAGCACCTTCGGACCCCGGTCGGTCATCATCAGACCGGCGTAGAGCACGCCCTTAAACGGCCGGCCGGCCCGATTCATCGCGTGTACGGTCGGCACCAGCACATGCTCTTCGATCCAGTGGAGCTTATCGTCGTCGACCAGCGGGGCGGGGCAGTAGGCGCCCATGCCGCCGGTGTTCGGGCCGGTGTCGCCGTCGTGGGCCGGCTTGTGGTCCTGGGCCGGCTGGAGCGTAACGATCGTGCCGCCGTCGGTAATCGCCAGCACGCTGGCCTCTTGGCCTACGAGCCGCTCCTCGATCACCAGGCGGTTGCCGGCCTCGCCGAAGGCTTTTTGGCGGGCGATCGTCTCCACGGCGGCCAGGGCCTCGCCGCGGTTGGAGCAAACGATTACGCCCTTGCCGGCGGCCAGACCGTCGGCCTTGACCACGATCGGCACGTCCTCGCGATCTTTCAGATACTTCGTGGCGTCGTCCGGGTTGTCGAACACCTGGTAGTCGGCCGAGGGGACATCGGCCGATCGCAGCAGATCCTTGCAGAAGACCTTACTGCCTTCCAGTTCGGCGGCGGCCTTGTTGGGCCCGAACACGCGGAGCCTGGCAGTCTCGAAGGCGTCGACAATCCCATCGGCCAGGGGGACCTCCGGCCCGACGATGGTCAGCCCGATGCCCTTTTCCTCGGCGAAGTCAATCAGGGCACGGAAGTCGCTGGCCGAGATGCGAACGTTCTCGGCGTCGGTGGCCGTTCCCGCATTGCCCGGGGCCACGAAAACCTTTGTCACCGCGGGACTCTGAGAGAGTTTCCATGCCAGGGCGTGCTCTCGCCCTCCGTTGCCAATTACCAGTACGTTCATTTCGGGAATCCTTGCCGATGGTAGTGTATGTGTCGGGGCAAGCCGGTAGGTCAGGGCTTGCCGAATCGGGCCGATTCTAGCGCGCAAAGGCGAGGTCGAAAAGGGGGGCGGCCGATCATGCTTGACAGCGGCCTCCGGGGAGACGATAAAGGAGCAATAGTCGCAGCGCGGTGGAGCCGCAACCAAGAGCTTCGTGGGATGGGCCCCTGGCCCGTCCAGAATAACTGAACGGCGTTGTTTTTTGGTCACGCCGGACGGGCCAGGGGCCCATCCTACATATCCATATCCGCGCACCGTGCGCAGAAGTTGCGGTGTTAGACTCTAAACCCCGAACCCCGAGAATCTTGCAGGCAACGTGTTACGGCCCGTCGGCGTATGGCCTCCAGGATCTCGCGGAGCAATCTCTATATGAGTGGTAAGGCAGAACAACAGCCTCAGAGACCGGCAGCGGACCAGACGCGTCGCGGTGTGTTGGGTGCGATCTGCACCGCTGTGATGGGGCTGGGCCTTCTGGTCCTCAGTGCGGCCGGTGGCCTTTGGGCGGCGGCGACCGCGCGGTTCATGATGCCCAATGTGGTCACCGAACCGCCCAGCCGGTTCAAGGCCGGCGTTCCCGGCGACTATCCCGCTGGATATGTAGAGACGAAATACAAACAACAGTACGGCGTGTGGGTGGTCAGCGATACGTATCGCGGCCGGCGGCAGATTTTCGCGCTGTCGACCGTGTGCACTCACCTCGGTTGCATTACGCTGTGGCAGGAGTCCGAACAGAAGTTCAAGTGTCCGTGCCACGGCAGCGGGTTTTTCCGAAACGGCATGAATTTCGAGGGCCCCGCCCCACGGCCGCTCGAACGGTTCGCCATTCGCATCGCCGACGACGGGCAATTGGAGATCGACCGAAGCAGAACATTTCAGGAAGAACTCGGCCAATGGAAGGACCCCGCCTGCTACGTGTCGGTCTAGCACTCTACGTTCTTCGCTCGCAACTATCCACTAACCACTACCATGTCCTTGCGCGACAGAATCCGCGGCTCGCAGTTCTGGAAGAGCGTCTTTCGGCATCCGGCGCCGGTGGACCGCAAGAACCGCATGGTGGTGATGCTGAGCAACATCATTCTCCACTTGCACCCGGTATCGATCCGCCGGCACGCGTTGCGGCTCGGTTTCACCTGGTGCATGGGCGGGATTACGTTCTTCCTGTTCATTGTAGAGACGATCACCGGCGTGTTGCTGATGTTCTACTATCGGCCCACTTTGGAGTGGGCCTACAACGACATGCTCTCGCTGCGCGACGTTGTCTCCCTGGGCGTGCTCCGCGAACTGCACCGCTGGGGCGCCCATGCCATGGTGATCACCGTGATGCTGCACATGTATCGCGTCTTTCTGACCGGCAGCTACAAACCACCGCGCGAGTTCAACTGGGTGGTCGGCGTAATGCTGCTGCTGCTCACGCTGCTGCTCTCCTTCACCGGATACCTGTTGCCGTGGGACCAATTGGCGATGTGGGCCGTTACGGTCGGCTCGAACATGGCCCAGGCGGTGCCGCTGCTTGGCGCCGAAGGCCCCGGCCAACAGGTCCTCAGCGTCGGCGGCGTCGACATGATAACTTGCACGTCCGACACGCGTTTCGTGCTGTTGGGTGCACGGATCGTCACCGAAGAGACCTTGAACCGATTCTACGTGTTACATTGCGTCGCCATCCCGTTGATCGCCGCACTGCTGATGGCGCTGCATTTCTGGCGAATCCGCAAAGACGGCGGCATCAGCGGACCGCTGTAACGGTAGTGGATAGTGGTTAGTGGATAGTGGATAGTGGATAGTACTCCGATACGTTACATAAAGGCTGTTTGGCGGAAGCGACCTTGCGTCTCACTGAGAATTCCAATCCCCCAATCCCTAACCCCTAACCCCTAACCCCCAACCTCCATGCACACCGACCCTTCGGAATTCCTCGAAACCGTCGCCACGCCGCTGGGCTGGTTCTACGTGATCGGCGGTGCGATGAACGTGGGGGCCGCCGTCTATGCGGGGCGAGGAAAAAAGTTCGTCTGGACGGCCGTCTGGCTGACCGTCTCCGCCGCGTTCGCCCTGCTCGGCACGGCTTCGTTCGCCGGGCGACCCTTGATCTTGCCGGAAGGATTGAAGTCGGCCATTGATGGGCTGCTCAACCCGGTGTCGTTCATCGGCGGTTCGTTTGTCGTGTTTCTTGTCTTGTACCTCGGCCGCCGGTTCTTCGTACTGCCGGCCGTGGCCTGGACCGGGTTGAACGTCTCGCTATTGCTGATGGGCACCTCAATGACCGACCCCGAGTTCGCTGCCATCGTCACCAAGGCCGACAACGTGCCGATCGTGGCCATGGTCTACCTGCTGGGGTTGTTTACTTATCTGGCGGCCGCGCAGGCGGTGCGAAACGACCGGCGGATGCTCGACGGCTTGCCGCCGGTGGAAGAACAGTACAAAGGCAAGGTGCTCGCCTGGCCCGACCTGGTCTACATCGAACTGATCTGCATGATCCTGTTGACCGTACTGCTTGTTGTCTGGTCGTTAACGCTCAGGGCACCGCTGGAACAGCCGGCCAATCCGGTGGTCACGCCCAACCCCTCGAAGGCCCCGTGGTACTTCCTCGGCCTGCAGGAACTGCTGGTCTTCTCCGACCCCTGGCTGGTCGGCGTGGCGGTGCCGTGCCTGATCGTCTTTGGGCTGGCGGCCGTCCCCTACCTCGATCGCAACCCCCGGGGGAGCGGATACTACACGATCGACCAGCGCAAGTTCGCGTACCTCGTGTTTCAGTTCGGTTTCCTTCTGCTTTGGGTGCTGCTGATACTGGTCGGCACGTTCATGCGCGGTCCGAACTGGAACTTCTTCGGGCCGTACGAGGTCCGCGATCCGCATAAGGTGGCGGCACTGACCAACGTGAAGCTGTCGGAGTACTTCTGGGTGATACTGCTGGGGCGCGGGCTGCCGCAAGTGCCCGAGGGGGCCGGCGCGATAGTCCGGCTCGGGCATATCCTCTGGCGAGAGATCGCCGGCGTCGTACCGCTGGCCGTCTACTTCGTGGTGTTGCCGCCCGTCTTGGGCCGTACCCTTTTGCGCAAGTTCCGCCGCCGGATGGGCTTCGGCCGATACACGCTGATGGCCCTGCTGTTGTTGATGATGATGACCATCCCATTGAAGATAATTCTCCGCTGGACCTTCAATTTGAACTACATCGTGAGTATTCCCGAATACCTCCTGAATTTCTGACGTGCCCATGCGTGCTTCCGACCAGACCTTCTACGACAAGAGGCTGCTGCATCTGTGGATGGCCGCCGCCTCGCTGGCGCTGCTGGCCGCAACGTTGTGGATGGTGGCGGCCGATCATCGGCGCGAGTGGAAGCAACACCAGCGGACGTTCCGCGACCGGATCGAGCCGTGGGCAACCGAGGCCCAAATCGTTCAAGAGCGCAGCCGCGAGTTTCTCGCCCGGGAGGAAGAGCTATCCGCCGCACTGGCCGAAGCCCGGGCCATGGTGCCGCCGAGCGAACTGATCGAGCGATTCGGCAAGGAACTGGAAAGCGAGGCCGCGTCGCTCGAGTCGGGTCCACCCGATCTTGACGAGCTTCGGCGGGCATATGACGCCTTGGCCGCCGAGCCGAGTATCGCCGCACGCGACGCGCTGATGGAGCAACTCGGCGAATTCACCGCGGCGGCGACGCTCCGCCGGCAAAACGCCCAACGCCGCCTTCGGTTCCGCCGCGCGGAGTTCGACGAAGCCCGAACCTACTACGAAACTGCCGGCGGCGAAGGCGCATCGCAAGCCGCGCTCGAAAAGACGCAAGCGAAAGTCGAGCGAGCGGCCGACGACGTCACGCGGCTGACCGCTGAGCTTCAAACCGCCGCGGCACACTGCGACGCGCTCGACGCCGTCGTGCGAGAGATCACCGAAGAAGAAGACGCCGCCCGCAACGCACTGGCCGACCATCGGGCCACGCTCGATCGACTCGACCGGAACCTGGCCGCTCAGCAAACAAGCCTCGGCAAGCGGATGTTGCGGTTGCCCTTGATCGATGCCTTCGGTCGTCCGCTGGCCATCGACCAGACGTGGCTGCCCGAGCTTACGATCGACTACAACTTCCGCCAGGTGGCCCGGTTCGACCGATGCGCGACTTGCCACGAGGGGATCGACCACAACGCACCCGGGCGCGCCGATCAACCAGCGTTCAACATGCCCCGGGAACTGACCGTCCGGCTGGCTACGCCGCGACAGGCACCCGATCCGCCGTCGCTGGAAGACGTTTACGGGCTCGTGCTGGCCGAACGGGGAATCCTCGATCCGGATGTGGCGACGATCGTTCGCATCGCGCCCAAGTCGCTCGCCGCCGACGCGAAACTGTGCGTGGGCGATGCGATTGCCGGTGTCGATCTCGCCGCGCGGCCATCGTCGCAGCAGCCGGCGCGACCGCCCTCAATGAGTCGCCTTGAAGTTGAAAAGGCCCTTCTCGAAGAGATCGAATGGGGTACTCCGGCGACGCTTCACATCCGCCGCGGTCTGCCGCAACCGTTCTGTTCGCACCCGCGGTTGGACCTGTTCGTCGGTTCGTTGAGCCCTCACCCCAAGAGTGAATTCGGCTGCACGATATGTCACGACGGTCAAGGTAGCGCGACCGAGTTCAAATGGGCATCGCACACGCCTAACGATCGGGCACAACGCAACCGATGGCGAGCCGATCGCGACTGGTTCCGCAACCCACACTGGGACTTCCCCATGATGGCCGCGCGTTTCGTCGAGAGCCGTTGCCTGCGGTGTCATCACCGCGTGACCGATCTGGAACCGAGCCGGCGATTCCCCGATCCGCCGGCGCCGAAGCTGCTGGCCGGCTATCAGTTGGTCCGTACGCTGGGGTGTTTCGGATGCCACGAGATCAACGGTATCGATCCCTCGGGCCGCTCGATCGGGCCCGACATGCGGCTGGAACCAAGCGCCCCGGAGGCCGGCGGCGTTCCGCACCCCGGCACGATGCGCAAGGTGGGTCCAACCCTGCGCGACACGGCCGATCGACTCGAAGCACCTTTCCTGCACGACTTGATCGGCAACCCGACCAGAGTGCTGCCGACTGCCCGAATGCCGCGGTTCTACGGGCTGCACGAACACCTCGACGGCGGCAGCCTTGACGACGCTCGGCGTTTCGAGGCGGTCGAGATTCGCGCCGTCGCCGAATACTTGTTGGCCGCCGGCCAGCCGGTCGAACCGGTGCCGGAACCGGCCGGTGTGACCGAAACACCGTTGGTCGAGCGGGGGAAACGCGTCTTTCAAATCCAGGGTTGCCTGGCCTGTCACCGGCACACGGATTTCCCCAAAGGACAAGGCACGCAAGGCCCCGATCTGTCGAACCTCGCTACGAAGTACACCGGCGAGTCCGCCCGGCGGTGGCTGGTTGGTTGGGTCCGCGATCCGTCGCACTACTCGCCGCGTACACTGATGCCCAACTCGCTGCTCGCGCCGGTGCTGTTGGCCGGCGACGCGCGGTCGGTCACCGATCCGGCGGCCGACGTGGCGGCCTATCTGTTGGCGTCGCCGAGCGATTATCGGCCGCGGGCGACGCCGGCCTTGGTCGAGCGCGACCTGGACGAATTGGCGCTGATGCACCTGGGCAAACAGTTTCCCTTGAAGCAGGCCGCCGAGTATCTGCGCAACGGCATTCCGCAATCGATGACCGACCGCGCGTCGGGTGACGCGGCGATGCTGCTCGGCGAGATGTCGGTCGAAAAGAAGCTTCGCTACGTCGGCAGCCGCACGATCCGCAAGCGCGGATGCTACGGCTGCCACGACGTGCCCGGCTTCGAGCAGGCACAGCCGATCGGGCCGGAACTGTCGGCCTGGGGACGCAAACAGGAGTCGCTGCTGGCCTTCGAGCAGATCGACCAGTACCTCGACAAGACGGCCGCGGAGAAAGCAGCCGATGGCGATCCCGACGGCGATCCCGACGACGATCCCGACCGCGATTTCTTCACGGCGGCACTGCGCGGACACCGCCGCGAGGGGTTCATCTGGCACAAGCTCCGGCGGCCGCGGAGTTTCGATTACGTCAAGGTACACAACAAGCCGTACAACCAACGCCTGACGATGGGCCGCTTCGACTTGAACCAGCAGCAGATCGAGGCCATTGCCACCTTCGTTCTGGGGCTGCTCGCCGAACCGCCGGCCGAAAAGTACGTCTACCAAGGAGACGTTCGACGACGGGCAATCGCCGAGGGTCGCAAGCTGTTGGATAAATACGCGTGTGCCGCATGCCACGTCCTGGAGATGGAACGCTGGCAGTTCGAGTTCGATCCGGACGAGTTCTTCGGCCCGCCGGCCACCGAAGAGTACGATTTTGTCAAACCGCTGGTTACGCCGCGGCAGACGGCCGCTTCGTTGCAGACCGACTTGCGCGGTCTCGGCCATGCGGAGGTGACCGGAATGCCTCGGGGCGACGCCACCGGCCGCTTGCTGGAGGACGAAGACGACGACGGCAACCCGTTGTTTTTCTTTACGCTTTGGGAACCGGCCGTAATCAACGGCTCGGTGTGGACGGTCGGCGGCGCCGAGGTGATGATCTCCGGGCCGCGGGTTACCGGTAAGCGTCCGCCGCTGGGCGGGGCACTGGCGCGGCTGCTGTATCCGGACGTGCTGGCCGAGGCGCGGGCCTCGGGCTCCAGCACCAGCGAAGTCGAGGCCTTGGGATGGGTCCCGCCGTCGCTGGTCAACGAAGGGGCCAGGGTTCGACCGCAATGGCTGCACGATTACCTGCTGCAACCGACCGCAATTCGCCCGGCAGCCGTGTTGCGGATGCCGCGGTACAACATGTCGCCGGACGAGGCCGGCAAGTTGGTCGACTATTTCGCTGCGATGGCCGGCGCCGAGTTCCCTTATTCGTCACATCGGCGCGGCCGCTCGGCCAACCTGGCCGCGGCCGAGGCGCTCAGGCCCGGTCGGCTCGACGACGCGATGCGAGTGCTCATCGACCGGCAGACCTACTGTGCCAAGTGTCACCTGATCGGCGAATTCGGTCCCGGCGGCGAGAACCGGACGATCCTGGCCCCGGATCTCGAACGCGTCGGCCGCCGCATTCGCCCCGATTACGTCCGCCGCTGGCTGGCCAGCCCGAAGTCGGTGTTGCCCTACACGGCCATGCCGGTAAATTTCCCGCCCACCGGCGATCCGCTGGGGCAAGACCTCTTCCCCGGCAGCAGCATGGAACAACTCGACGCGGTCGTCGATCTGCTGTTGAACTACGATTGGTACGTCCGCAGCCGCACGAAAACCGAAAACCTGGTGCCGCCGGTCGTTGTTGAAGACGAATCGACTGAAGGCGGAACCGATGAGTGAACGTTGACGACGTCTCTGTACTACTAACCTCAAACATCGTTAAGAACTTCCAAAGATGGCTTGGTTCAATATTGGCTGTTTTCGGGTAACCAGTAACCGCGTTAGCCCCGTCGCCTGCGACGGGAGAGGATGTGAAAACCGACGTATTTTCCGGTCGCAGGCGACCGGGCTATCTGTTACCCAAGTTTGAACCAGGCCCAAAGATCCAAACGCCAGCGAGCCTAAGCTACTGTTGTACAAAGCATTACAGCCGGTATTGCAGATAGGGAAAACCACAAAAACGTCTTTGGTTGCGGCCGTGCCGCGCTGGGGTGGAAATGTGTTATGGTGCCGTCAATCTGGTATCCGACATGGTAGAATAGACTAGTTTGGATTGCCGCAGAATGCCGCCGAACACGTATTTCGACAACGCCGCTACGTCGTTCCCCAAGCCACCGGCGGTCGCACGGGAAATTGCCCGATACCTCGACGAACTAGGTGGGCCATACGGCCGCGGGGCATATCCCCGGGCGCTCGAAGTCTCCAAAACCGTCGAGGAGGCTCGCGATAGGATTGCCGGTATGCTCGCAACGCGCAAGGCCGATTCGATCGCGTTTACGCCCAACGCCACCGTGGCGATCAACCTCGTGATGCAAGGACTGCTTGCCGAGGGAGGGCACGTACTGGTCTCTCCGCTGGAACACAACGCGGTTACGCGGACGCTGTGCGGACTCGGCCGCCGCGCCGGAGTGCGTTTCGACGTGCTGCCGCATCTCGGCGACGGCCTGGTTGACGTGGCCAAGATCGAGCAATCGCTTCGACCCGAAACAGCACTGGTAGCGATCAACCATCAGAGCAACGTCAACGGCGTCATTCAGCCGATCGAGGAAATCAAGCAACGGTTGGGCAACGTGCCCGTGTTGGTCGACGCCTCGCAGTCGCTCGGCGAGATACCGATAGACGTTGACCGCTGGAAGATCGATTATCTGGCCTTCACCGGCCACAAGGGCCTGCTGGGACCGACCGGAACCGGCGGGCTGTCCGCCGCGGTGGGAGAGAACCTGCAGCCGCTGGTTTTCGGTGGCACCGGCAGCCGCTCGGCGAGTTTCGAGATGCCGCCGTTCTTGCCCGATCGATTCGAGGCGGGTACGCCAAACATCGCGGGCATCTTCGGGCTGCTCGGCGCGCTGAAGAACCGGCCCAACGCCCGGCACACAAAGGAAGACTTCCGCTGGCTCTGCGACGAGGTGCGCCGATTGCCCGGCGTCATCTTCTACGGCGCCGACGATTTCAGCAACCAAGGATCGCTCTTTTCGATAAATCACGAAGCCCTCGATTGCTCGGAGTTCGCCGAGCGGCTCTGCGACGAGTTCGGCGTCGAGACCCGCTGCGGGCTTCACTGTGCTCCGCTTGCTCACGAGACGATCAGGACTTTTCCCCGGGGCTCGGTCCGGATCGCCCCGTCGGTGTATCATACCCGGGCCGATTTCGAGTTCCTGTTGGAGACGCTAACAGAGGTTGCTCGCTCATGACCGTGCTGTTGTTGCTGCAATCGACGCGTCACGCAATCCGGGCGGAGCGGCTGTGCGAGCAGGTCTCGGTTTCCTGCAAGGTTGTCCCCGTGCCCAGGCACGTCTCTTCGCAGTGCGGCATGGCACTGCGAATCGGCGAGCCCGACAAGGCAAAGGCCGAGAAGGCACTCGCCGAGGCCGGCATCCCCGTGGAAGTCTACGAGGAGACCGAGGGTGACCAGCCCCCGTTCGATTTGCTCACCACAGTCGAGTACGGCGGCTGCTCCGCGAAACTCTCACCCGACCAACTGGCCGAGGCCTTGCGCGGGCTGCCGCGTGCGGACGACGACCGCCTGTTGGTCGATATCAGCACCCACGACGACGCCGGCGTCTATCGGTTGACCGATGAGTTGGCGATCATCCAGACCACCGATTTCTTTCCGCCGATATGTTCCGATCCGTACGAGTTCGGGCAAATCGCCGCCGCCAACGCGCTGAGCGACGTTTTTGCAATGGGCGGCACCGCGGTGGTCGCGATGAACCTGGTAATGTTTCCATCGGAGGGCATACCGCTGTCGGTCCTGCGAGAGATACTCCGCGGCGGAGCGGACAAAGTCGCCGAGGCGGGGGCGGTCGTCGCCGGCGGGCATACGATCGCCGACGATCCGCCCAAGTACGGCCTGGCGGTCACCGGAACCGTTCACCCCGATCGGATCATCACCAACGCCCGGGCGGAATCCGGCGAGTTACTCGTTCTCACCAAGCCGCTGGGTACCGGCGCCGTGGTTGCCGGCCGGCGGATCGGCGAATGCCGGACGGCCGATTATCACACGGCACTCGAGAGCATGAAACAGCTCAACCGTAGCGGCGCCGAAGTGATGCAGCAGTTCGACCTGCGGTGCGCAACCGACGTGACCGGCTTCGGTCTGCTGGGGCACGGCCTGAAAATGGCGCTGGCCGGCGACGTCGCGCTGAAGATCGAAGCGGCCAAGGTCCCGTTGCTTCCCGGAGCGTATGAACTCGTTGAGGCAGGGTGCATCCCGGGCGCCGCGTTTAGAAACCAGGCCTTCGTGGAGCGGCAGTCACGCTTCTTGCCGTCGGTGGACTACAACCGGAAGATGCTGCTGCTCGATCCGCAGACCTCGGGCGGCCTGCTGATGAGCGTTCCGCCCGAGAGCGTCGGCGCCGTAGTGCGGCGGCTCACGGAGACCGGCTATTCGCACGCCGCCGTCATCGGCGAAGTGCTGCCCGGTTCCGAGCCGCGGCTGGTGATTCACTGAACAGGGTAGCCGTCTACCAGTAGCGGAACGTGGTGCGAACGCCGCCGAAGGGGCCTACCCGCGTGCGAACGACGGCCGCCGCCGGGTAGTACACCGGGGCCGCATAAACGGCTGCCGGCGGATAATACACCCTGGTCGGATACACGGGTGCCGGTGCATAGTACACCGTCCGCGGGCGAGCGACCGGGACCGCGTAGACCGGGGCCGGATGCACGTATACCGGGCTGGCCGGATAGTACGACTGGACCACCACCGGTGCCGGCGCTATTGGAGCCGCACAGCCGCAATCCCCAAACGCCGTCGAGGCCGCCAACAAAACCACTATCGCCGTCACTGCTGCTAGACTCTTCATCAGTCGTGATCCTCCCCTTTAGAAAAGACGGAACTGGTCAAAAAACGTACTATTTATCAATTTTAGCTTACTGCCGCCGGGAACGCAATGGGCAGGCGTTGAGGAATAACGGGTTAATGCTCTTTGCTGAGCAAAGATACGCCAATCAGTGAATCACGTTTCATGCCAATAATGTTCCAGCCGACATAGTAACAGTAGACGGCCGAAGGTATTAGCTGGACTTGCCTTTGTTCGAGATCAAGTACTGAATTTGCCGTTCTCGTGGTAGCCGTTGCCGTGCATTCGGGGTGTGCACCGAGGAACTTCCCCAGACTTTTCAGTTTAGCCATATCGGTCACGTGAGCATCACTCCATTTGACCTCCACTGCCCATTGAGGTTTCAAGTTCTCTTGCGAAAGCTGAACCAGATCTACTTCACCGGCGCCACTGTCCCAACGTGCGTAATACAACTGGCGATGTGCCGAGTGAAACCACTGGGCAAAAACGCCTGTCTCGACCAGGCTTCCAGCAGCTTCATCATCCGGTCCCAGCGGCGCGAACAAGGCGCTTCTAATGCACGGGTTCGTCAGATACACCTTGAAATAATTCACGCGTTTGAATCTCTTGGCTGACCTGTCTATGCGATGTACCAACATAATTAGGAAAGCAGACTCCAGGTACTCCATGTATCGCTTGATAGTATTCTTGGCCACACCAGCATTCTTGGATAGAGCGTCCAGAGACACTTCGCTGCCCGTGTTGTACGCCAGCATGGTGAACAGTGAATTCAGTTCCTGAATATCGTGAATTCCGTAAAGGCTTGGCAGGTCTTTCATTAGTACTTTCTCTACAATATCGCTGCGAATGTAGCGTCCCGGGTCGGAGCGAACTGTCTCGGAGAAGATCGCCTCTGGGTATCCTCCCGCGTTCAGGTAATCGAAGAAGTGGCGGTTCAATTCATCGGTGGCCCGCCACACGATAGTACTTCTTGAGTCGCTGTCGTGTTGAACGGTAATGGCTTCGTCTTTCCCCAACAGTTTGAGATATTCGTAGAAAGTAACCGGCGGGAGCAGGAAGTCCGTGAACCGGCCGGCACCAGACTCGTTGCTCTTCAGCCGCAGTGCCGCCGCCGCGGAACCCGATGCCACGAACTTGACGTCTGCGTTGAGATCAACCAGGTTCTTGAGGTGAACCTCCCATTCGGGAAAATACTGGACTTCATCAAAAAAAACGTAGAGGAGCCGGCGTTTGTCGTGCCCTAACGCATCTTGCGCTAAGTGCAAGAGCCGTTCCAGGGAAATCCCACTATACAGAGGAGTCTGAAGATCAAGATAGCAAATACTCGTCGGATTCGTACCCTCGTCTATCAACTTCTGAATTGATTGATGGAGTATCACGGTCTTGCCTACACGGCGCGGTCCCATCAGGATCAAGGCTCTTCTTGGATCAGTGGTCGTAACGTAGGGGAAAAACAGGTCAAAATACTCGCGTCTTGGCAATCTGCGACGGATGCCGTCGATCTGGTGAGGCGATTCCCACCACGGATTCTCAAGTCGCATTCTCTCGACAACCTCTCTATCCGATACCGTCTTCATTGCTCCACCTTGCCGGGTCAGTATGGACATTTAGTATCAGCTCGCTGATATTATATACGTTGACCCAAACTAATGTCAAGCACCTGATCTTAGGCGTTATCTTGTTGTAAGTCGTTTTAGAAAAACATGTTACGCTTGCGCGAAAACTGGTGACCGGAGAGGTGAACCCTGTCCCGACGACATAACGTCGCGGCTCATCACACCCACAAGAGGGGTTATGCAGCCAAGAAACTACGGGACGCTCGCCGCACGCTGCTCAGATGCGAAACACACTTCGCGAGTCGTGGACGAAACTTTCTTGGACGCTTCGTCGTCTGATAATCTGTCCGGCCGTCTCGCCGAAGGTCTGCGCACGGAACTAGGCTTTTAAGGTCCTTGAAACGCACCCTATTGCCCAACGTTTTGCCAGTAAGGAGTTGAGAATATGTGTCGTTGCAGAGAAATCATGGTAATCATCGCGCTGCTGGCCGTGGCCATGGAAGCCCCGGCGGCGGTCGATCTGGTGACAGTTCCCCGCCGCGAAAGCACCCAGCTTACCATCTACAACTCCGAAGACATCACCATGGTCCGCGAACATCGCTTGCTGACCGTCAAGGAAGGAATCAACCGGACCCAGTTCACCTGGGCGAACACGCTGATCGATCCGACCAGCATCGACTTCCGCATTCTCGACCACGTCGATAAGGTCGACCTGATCGACACCACTTTCCCCGCCGGCCGCAACGACGCACTGCAGTGGAACATCAACAGCACAATGGCCGGCAAGATACCGGTCGAGATCCGCTACTTCACCAGCGGTATCACCTGGAAGGCCGACTACGTGGGCATAGCCAACGAGGACGAAACTTCCCTGCGGCTGACCGGCTACGTCCGCGTCTACAACAACTCGGGCGAGCTCTACGACAACGCACAAACTCGGCTGGTGGTCGGTACGATCAACCTGGTCGAGAAGATCGCCGAGTTGGCCGTTCGGCCCGCACCGCAGTCGGGAGCCAAGAACGGCGTGCATTGGAGGGGTCGGTCTTCGGGAGAACGTGAGATTATGCGGGGGACGTTCTCTGAATTGCTGGCCGAGGCCGATGAGGGTGGCGCTGACGAGTATGACGCAGTGAAGCGGCAGAAGCAGGTCGTCAAGCAGGGCCTCTCCGAGTACTTCCTCTTCACGATCGAGGGCCGCGAAGACATCAAGGACAAGGAACCCAAACGGCTGGTTTCGATGGAAGTTGCCGACGTGCCGCTGGAGTGCTTCTACAAACTGACCGACCGCGACGGC
>Ga0180429_10000680_pt1 | contig 29934 bp, 19 predicted proteins | sample SS_ome_FD_132428 | JGI IMG/M metagenome (GOLD analysis project Ga0180429, IMG submission 132428) | Hypersaline lake sediment archaeal communities from the Salton Sea, California, USA - SS_1_S_1 metaG | ecosystem: Environmental > Aquatic > Non-marine Saline and Alkaline > Hypersaline > Sediment ...
CAACATGATCGTCCGCAACAAGGCCTACACGAGGGGCGGCGGAATTTTGTGTTATCGCACCTCCGATCCGCCGATCACAAACAACGTCATCGCCCACAACTGGGCCGGAGTCGAAGGGGGCGGCGTCGCGATCTATGCCAATCCGGTCCTGACGAATAACACGATTTTCGGCAACAGCACGAGCGGATCGGGAGGGGGGATCTTTTGCAAGTACGGCAATCCCACGATCCTCAATTCGATCATCTGGGACAATGAGGCCGCCGCCGGCTCGGAGGTCTATCTTTGTTACAACGTCAAGATCCCTCCCACGCTGACGATCAGCTATTCGTGCGTGAAAGCAAGCCCCGCGTCGGTCCATGTGGAAAAGGGCTGCATTCTGGTCGTCGGCGCCGGAGTGATCACATCGGATCCGCTCTTTCTCGGTGCCGATCACGGATACTACTATCTCAAACAAACCACCTCCCACCCCGGCACGGAAAATCCCTGCATCAACGGCGGCGATCCCACGTCGCCCATGATCGACGGATCGACCACGCTCAGCGGCGCCCAGGATTCGAACACCGTCGACTTGGGCTTTCACTACCCCTCTGAAAACACACTCGTCGTTCCCAACGATCACACGACCATCCAGGCGGCGATCGACAACGCCACCGACGACAATGTGGTCTACGTCAGGGCCGACACTTATGAGGAAAACATCGATTTCGCGGGAAAGAACGTCTGGCTTGTCAGCCAATCGGGGCCGGCCGACACGATCATCGACGGAATGATGGCCGGCAGCGCGGTCACCTTCAGCAGCGGCGAGGGCTCGACGGCGATCATCGAGGGATTCACCATCTGCAACGGCAGCGGCGATCCGTCCCAAAGGGGCGGCGGCATCTATTGCGAGTCGTCATCTCCGACGATCGTCAGAAATGTGATCAAGGAAAACGACTGTCGCGACGGCGCCGGAGCCTGGTTCTGGGATTCGACGAGCACGGTGGCCGAAAACGTCTTCGAGCTGAACACGGCCGAATTCTTCGGTGGCGGACTCCATTGCGTCCATTCCTCTCCCGTCATCAGGGATAACATCTTTTGCGAAAACACGAGTCACTCGGGCGGCGGAATCTACAGTCTCGATTCGGATCCGATCATCACGCAAAACCTGATCACCGAGAACTATTCCCAAGGCGGCGGCGGTATCAGCATGGGGGCGGGCATCCCCATCGTGACCGACAACATCATCACGAAAAACATCGCCGAGTGGTCGGGTGGCGGCATCGATCTCGGCGCCCTGACGGCGGGAACGATCAGGCGCAACATCATCAGCGAAAACAGCGCTCCCAGCAACGGCTACAAGGGAGGCTACGGCGGCGGACTCTACTGCTCCGGCTGCTCGGTCGAACTGTCGGACAATGTGATTTTCGGCAACAGTGCGTCCGAAAAGGGCGGCGGCATCTACCTGTCGAAATTGTCAAGCCTCCGCCTCATCAACACCACCATCGCGTCGAACAGCTCGAACCAACCGGGCGGCGGAATTTACGTCCGCTACGGTTCCGACCTCGAGGTCCGCAACTCGATCCTCTGGAACAACACGGGCACTCAGGGCAACGAGATCTATCTCGACGCAGAGTACGGCTATCCCGCATCGCTCGCCATCAGCCACTCGAACGTCGACGGCGGCCAGTCGTCGGTCGAATGGGAACCGGGCTGCTCCTTCGACGTCGGCCCCGGCATGATCGACGCCGATCCCCTCTTCGCCGACGTGGGCCGCGGCGCCTTCAGCCTGTCGTGGCCGTCGCCCTGCCGCGACGCGGGCGATAACGACGCCGTCGTCGACGCCGACGATCTCGACGGCGATCCGCGCATCGCCTTCGGCCGCACCGATATGGGCGCCGACGAATTCTACTATCACCTTCACTGCAGCGACGATGTCGTTCCCGGCGCGTCGGTCGATTTCCACATCGTCGGCTACCCGTCGGCGCCGGTCGAGCTCGCCTGGGGGCAGACCGTTCTCGATCCACCGGCGTCCACATCGCACGGCGATCTGTTCCTCTGGCCCATCGCCTGGTCGGGGATCGTGGGCGACATCCCGCCGAGCGGTGTATTGACCGTGCCTGTCGCCGTTCCGCCGAGCTGGAATTCGGGCGACAGGATCTCCCTGCAGGCGCTCGTCGGCCCCTGGGGCGTGCCCTGCGCGCACCTGACCAATCTCCTCACCGTCGACGTGGAGTAACCGCGCGCCGACCATCAGTCCCTCTTTGCCGCTCGGCCCCCGATCCGTCCTGACCATTCCATAAATTCCCATCAATCATCGGTGTTGAAATTACCGAAAGCTCTTGTAGAATCCGATCTATACGACGCAATCGGCCAGGAAATTCAGGAAACTCTCGTCACGGTACCGGACACAAGGGGAACTCGATGCCTGGACTCAATCTACTCGCCGCCACCGAGCCGATCTCTCCCGACGTCAAATCACGGCTCGGTCGGATCCAGGAGAAGATGCTCCATTTCGATTCCTATTCCCACGAGACCCTTCTCGACGGCGAGCGGGCCGTGATCGGCACGACGGCTTATGAGAGTTACCCGCGCAAATTCGTCGACACCGAGTCGGTCTCCATCGCCATCGAGGGAATGATCTACAACAGGACCGCTCAGTCGATCACCGATTCGCTCACCGCAATCGTCGACGAACGGTCGGCCATCCCCGAAGAATCACTGAAAAAATTCGTCGACCAGTCGGACGGCGATTTCATCATCGTCGTCCACGACAAGAAGAACGACAGGCTCTTCATCATCAACGACACCGTGGGCCGTCTGCCCTTCTTCTACGCCCATGTGGACGGCGCCTTCGTCGCCTCGCGCGAGGTCAAGTTCATCCTGCCCTTCATGGAAACGATCGAGTTCAAGAAGGGTGCCCTCCTCGAGTATCTCGTCTACGGCTTTCCCTTCGGGGAGAACACCCTCATCGACGGGATCGCGGCGCTCCGCCCCTCGTCGCTGCTCGTCTACGACATGGGCAAGAACGATCTTTTCAGCACCACCTTCAGCCCTCCGTCGCTCGAACGAAAGGCCTGGACGGGCCGGAAAAAAACGGCCGCCGCCTTCAGGGAAAAGTTCATCGAGGGGCTCGGAACGCGTCTCGGCGCCCTCGGCGAACACGAACCGGTCGTCTCCCTCAGCGGCGGACTCGATTCGCGCGCCCTGCTCGCCGGAATGCTCGATCTCGGCGTCTCGCCGAGGGTGCTCACCATGCACGGCCCCGAGGAGCCCCTCGCCCGGGAACTCGCCGGCCTGCTCGACGTGGCGATCGAGACGATTCCCACGGCGGCCCACTCGTCGAACGAACTGCTCGAGCGGAGCATCTTCCTCAAGGACGGCCTCGACACGATGGCCACTCAGGGGCAGCTCCTCTTCAACGTGCAGCACATGGCCGAACTCTGCGGCCCGGGCGCCGTCTACTTCACCGGCATGTTCGGCGGGGAGCTGACGCGCTATCTCAACCCGACGAGCGGGATCGGTTCGGCCCGGGCGCTCACCGAGCATGTGGTCGACAGCGAATTCGCCTTCAAGTATTCGACGGAAAAGGCCTGCCGGATGCTCGGCGTGAAAAGGGCCTTCGCCCTCGATCAGGTGGGCGGGCACCTCGACTCCTACGCCGACGAAAATCCCTATGACCGATACATCCGCTTCCGCCTCGAGTTCGACCGCAAGTGGACCGGCCAGGGCGAGGACCGCAACCGCTTCTTCTTCTGGACGGTGACGCCCTTCACGTCGCGGCCCTTCTACGACTGTGCGATGGCCGTCGACGAGAACCACAAGGACACGCGCCTTTTTCGCGATTTTCTTCACACCCTCGATCCGCGGACGTGCAAGGTCAAGTACTACAACCTCAATCTGCCCCTCGACAGCGGGCTGTGCCTCTTCGCCTGGAGCGTGGCCGAGAGGGCGACGCGCTATCCCTTTCTGAAAAAGATGATGTACCTCGCCAACCGCTTCAGAAAGCCGGTCCGCCAGCGCAAGAGCACCCAGTCGAAGCACATCGACGTCATCCGGAGCAGGATCGTCGCGCGCCTCGGCGAGGAGAGCGATCTGGGCAAACTTTTCGAGGTCGACACAACCCGTGCGATTTTTTCAAACGAGAGCGACGAGAAGGGCCTCGTGAGAATGCACATCCTTCTCACCTACATGAATATGGCCAGGGAGTGGTGCGCGTCGCTCCGCTGACCGCCGCGCACACGCAGGGCGGGATCACTTCGAAAAGAGGTGTTTATGAAAAGAGCCTTACTTCTCGTCGCAACGGGGCTGCTGTCCCTGCTCGCCCTTCTTTCGACGGCGGCGCGGTCGTCGGCCGATGACACCTACGACCCTCTGAAAATCGACGAAGATTTCGAGGCCGAAGAGCTCGACCTCACCGTCGACGACGCCGATCGGGAACGCCCGATCCCGATCCGCGTCTACCTCCCGCCGCACGAGGCGGCGGCGCCCACTGTGCTCTTCAGCCACGGCCTCGGCGGCTCGCGCGAGGGGAGCGCCTATCTCGGCCGGCACTGGGCGGCGCGCGGATATATCGCCGTCTTTCTGCAGCACCCCGGAAGCGACGCGTCGGTCTGGAAGGACAAACCTCTCGCCAAACGTTTGGCCGCCATGCGCGCGGCGGCGAGCGGGATCAACTTTTTGCTGCGCGTTCAAGATGTGTCCGCCGTGCTCGACCGGCTCGAGCTCTGGAACGGGTCCGACGACCACCCCCTCTCCGGGCGCTTCGATCTCGACCACATCGGCATGTCGGGCCACTCCTTCGGCGCCGTGACGACGCAGGCGGTGAGCGGCCAGAAGAGCGCCCTGAAAAAGCTCGACTTCACCGACGGGCGGATCACCGCCGCCATCGCCCTCAGCCCGAGCAGTCCCAGCAGCGGCCCGAAACCGGACGAAGCCTTCGGCTCCGTCAAGATCCCCTGGATGCTCATGACGGGCACCAAGGACGTGGCCCTCATCGGCAAGGCCGACGTGGCGTCGCGTCTCGCCGTTTTTCCCGCCCTTCCGCCGGGAGGCAAGTACGAGCTCGTCCTGCACCAAGCCGAGCATTCGGCCTTTGCCGACCGTCCCTTGCCCGGCGACAGGGAGGAACGCAATCCCAATCACCACCGCGCCATCCTCGCCTTGAGCACGGCCTTCTGGGATGGGTGGCTGCGCGCCGACGAGGCGGCGCGGTCGTGGCTCGACGGCGACGGTCCCCCCTCGGTTCTGGAAAAAGAGGACCGCTGGCAGACCAAGTGACAGCGCCCGCAAAGAAGCTCCCCTTCCGCACCGCCGTGCTGCCGAAGCCGCACGGAAAAACAGCCATGCCTGCCCAGCCTTACGGCTCGTGCCTCTCCGCTTTCGGCTCGAACCGCGCCGCTTTGTGGCGGAAGGGGAGCTCTTGCGATTCCTTTCAATACCGCGCTCTGATCGTCCAGAACCCGTAATGTGGTTCTACCGGTGGGATGTTGACGGGATCTTCCAGATCGTTGGGATTGAAGCCCCACTCGATCCCGATGCAGCCGGTCAAAAAAGCGCTGTCCGGCACATAGGGGGTCGTTGAGTCTCCTGTGCGGCCGCGTTCGCGGTCAGGCAGGCCAGGAGAGCAAACAAGGCAACCCATTTCGTGAACATGACAACCTCCTTTCGCTGACAGTGTCAATCCACAACTCAAAGCGCCGAAAACGATGGGAGGTGTTCGTGAAAAATTTGGGAATTGGGAAACAAACCACTTTCGTGCCACTATATTTTGTTAATTCAATCAGGTGAGGAATGGAGGTCGCTATGCGGATTGTCTCGACGATCGCGCTGATTGCGCTTGCCGTCAGCGTCTCGGCCTTCGCCGATGAAGACCCCCTGCTTTCTTCCAAGTCGCTCAAGCACCTCGACTCGGCCGCCCGCCAGCTCGCCCGCGCCGGCGAGACGGCCGGCGTGGAAAAACTGCTCGCCATCCTGACGCAATTGCATTACGGCCCCGACGCGCTGCGCAAGCTCGAGGCCGAGTGCGCGAGGAGGCTCGCCAAGCCGCGGCCCGGAATTTCGACCTTGTCCGGCGTGGCCAGAAAGCTCCGATTCGCCGCGCGAGAAATGGCCGACGAACTTCCCGCCCTCGAAAACACTCAGCGCCCGAGAGTGGCCCGGATCCTCCTCGGCGTGGACAGCGCCCAGCCCGGCGTGCGCAAAGCCCTCGGCCATTCGATCTGCGACGGAGCGTGGCGCGGCGCCGACTGGAAGGAACTGGCCCGCCGGCGCGCGGCGATCGAAACCGCCCTTCAAGAGGTGCTCAATCTCGATTTCAAGATCGACGCCATCCCCAGCGACCTCTCCCTTCTCGACGAGATCCTCGGCCGCCCGGGCGCGATGGTCACCTGGGAGGCGCTCTCCTTTCACAGCAACCTCAGCGCGCAGCGGCTCACGCGGATCGTGAGCGACGTTCTCCGCGGGCTGGCCCTCTCCAACTTCCTGCGGACGGGAAACCTCGCCGTTCCCGATTTCATCTGGGAGAGGGATTGCCAGAACTTCGTGATTCTCGACACGAGGGAGCTCTACCTGCGCGCCGTCGACGCCTGTGTGAACCACGGCCTCATGAACGAGACCGAGGGCGCCGACGCCCGGCTCCTCTCGGCCCAGTTCAGCAGCACCGGCTTCTGCTTGAATTTCGACACCACCGAGGCGCGGATCAAGGCGAGCCTCTTCAATTTCATCAACGATTTCCGGGAGTCGAGCCGCTACGACGGAGACCTCTCCACCTGCCTCTACGCGGGGCACATGAACTGGGTCTGCCTCCGTCTTTTCGGGTCATCGAGTCCGAGCTTCGCCTGGGACGAGGTCAATGCGTCGAATGCCGGCGCCGGCGGTCCCACCTACTCGGCCGCGTCGGCCGGCCGGGGGGCGTTCGACCAGAAGGCGCTCATGCGTCTCACCGGATCGAGCCTCTACGGCTGCCGTTCGTGGCTGATCCATCTGGTGGAACAGGACCGCGATCCACCGTGGCGGCAGATCGCCGCCATCGACGAGATCGAGCGGTTCTCGGGAACCTTCCTCCTCAAGAGCACCGTCGTCGTCGAGTACCTGCAGGAGAAAGGCCTCTTGGAAAAACTGTTCGCGCTTACAGCGCGTCCCCGCGCACATACGGCGCGTCCCCGCGACGGGCAGACCGCCGCACAGCGCTCTTCGAGTCTCTCTCTCTTCGAGGACGCCCTCGGAAGGTCGATGAACGAATTCGACCATTGCTGGAAGGTATGGCTTCTCGAGCACCGGCCGGGGCTCTGCCAGGAACTCGACGCTCTCGCACAGGGCCGGTCGCCGCGGGAGGAGGAAAAACTCCTCGCCTGCCTCAATGCGCTCAGGCAGAAGGCGTGGAACGAGGAGTCGCTCGGCGCCTACCCTCGTCTCGCCGTCGACCGCACCCTCTCCGGGGGTGCGCGCGCCCACGCCGCCTACCTCGACGCCAATCCCGACGAGGCTCAGCTCTGGCCCAACTGCCACGAGGAGTACACCGACCTGGAGGGCTACTCGGCCGAAGGGTGCTGGGCGGGGCTTCACTCGCTCATCTGGCCCGGTGCGTTCAAGGCCAAACCCGAGGGCGCCGTGGCAAAGTGGATGGCGACCTTTTATCACCGGCTGCCGCTTCTCCAGCCGGGGCTCTTTCGCGTCGGGTGGGGCGCCGGTAAGCGGAACGCCGTCCTCGACGCCGGGACGCTCGTCCTTCCCGACGACCGGCCCTATGCCATATTCTGGCCCTATCACGGGATGGCCCGGGTGCCCTGCCGATTCGCGCCCGAAATGCCGAATCCCGTTCCCGGCGAGGACCAGTCGGCGTGGGGTTACCCGATCACGCTCCAAGTCTATCTCGGCGGCAGCGAGCCGCGCTACGCCATGAAACTCTTCGTCGAGCTCCACGGCACCGTGGGCGACGAGGTGGACTGCTTCTTCTCCACGCCGGCCGCACCCACCAATCCCGCGCTCGCGCCGGCCAATGCCTTCTGCCTCATTCCCAAGAACGTGCTCGAGCGGCGGACCGCCTATCGTGTTGTTGCCCGCGATTTGCGCAACAACGACGAGATGATCTGGTGCTTCACAACGGAGTAGTCGTTTCGGAACGAGACGCTCCAGACCTCCACGACCCGCGCCTCCCAAAAAGAGCGGAATCTGGTTTTCCCGCCAAATTAGTAGGCTATCAATAGACATTACGGGTGAAGTCTTGCTGAAGACAGGGCAATCAGCGCGCACCGGAAATCATCACAAGAAGGAGGACGCCATGATCATGTCAGGGAAGCTCACGGTTTTTCTAGTAATTCTCACCGCAGCTCTTTTCGTTTCATTTTCCGCCAATGTCCTGGACGCCGCCGATGTGTGGACGCAAACCAGCGGGCCGACCGGCGGGAGCGCGACCGCCGTTGTTTCGAGCGGCACCAGCCTTTTTGCCGGAACCTGGGGCGGCGGTGTCTACCGCAGCCGGAACGCGGGCGCCTCCTGGGCGCGGCTCAATAACGGACTGTCCGGTTCGCTCGAGGTGGTCGACGTGGCCGTTGCCGGGGGCGGTGTTTTTGTCGCGACCAGCGATGCGGGCGTCTTCCGATCCACCGACGACGGTCAGACATGGACGGCGGTCAACACGGGGCTCGGCGATCTCGAGGTTCTCCAGCTCATCGCGCGCGACGACGACGACCTACTCGTCCTCATCGGCAGTCTGCTCGGCGCCGACCTTTACATTTCCTACGATCAGGGATCGAGCTGGGATTTCGTTCCCTCGCCCACACCGCTGACGGTGATCGTCGCCGAAGGGCCGGTGATTCTTGGAAACTCCGCCTTCGCCATCGGCCTCTTTCGCACCAGCGACGATGGCGCCAACTGGGAACTGCTTCCGCCCAACGGCCTCACCACCAGCACCCTCGACGAATTCGTGGTGAGCGGCACCAGCATCTACGGCGCGCGCATAGCGTCGTCGCCGGGCAGCGTGTTCGTCACGTCCGACTACGGCGACAACTGGTCCGAGCTCAGTGTGGGCATTCCGAGCGGCTCCGTCGAAGGGCTCGGAATCCACGGCTCCGTGCTCTTTGTGATCAGCGGGCCGACCGATCTTCTCTTCCGCTCCTTTGACGGCGGCGCCACGTGGGAAAGCGTGGGCGGCTTCGGGCTCGAGACCGGCCAGGGCCGTCTGATCAACCGTCTCGGCGCGCACGGTGCCGACACTTTTGTCGCCACCGAGAAGGGTCTCTTCAGGTCGGCCGACCTGGGCGACACCTGGCAGAGCGTCAACAATCGCTTCATCGCCACGCGCACGCAAGCTCTGGCCGGCGACGGCCAGATGCTCTACGCCACCGTCGCCCACGTGCCCCATGAGCCGATCAACTCGGTCCTCGCCAAGACCCTGGCCCTCGACACGGTTTTTCGCTCGCCCGACAGGGGCGCCACGTGGCTTGCGGGGCATGCGGGCCTGCCCGATGGATGCAATGTCAGGTCGCTCGCCGTCAAAGGCACGCAGCTCTTTGCCGGCACGGCGCGCGAGGGCGTCTACCGGTCGACCGATCAGGGTGTGACTTGGTCTCCGGCGAGGAACGGATTGCCCGAGCCTTATAGCGCCTATGGCGAGATCGACCACCTCGTGGCCAACGGGACGAGCCTCTTCGCCGCCACGCGCCCCCGCTCGGTCGGAAACGGCCGCACCCAGGGGGGCGGCATCTACCGCTCCGACGACAACGGAGCGAGCTGGTTTGCGGTCAACAACGGAATCCCCCTCTTGGGCGAGTACAATCCTCCCTACAGCTACACCTACTATCCCCATCCCATCGGGCTGAACGTGGAGGCAAACACCCTCTTCTTCGGCACCAAGTACAACGGCGTCTTCCGCTCCACCGACAGCGGCGACAGTTGGACCGAGGTCAACAGCGGCCTGCCGATCAATAATGGCAACTATCCGCGATTCACATCCTTTGTCAGGATCGGCGCCGACATCTTTGCGAGCTCGCAGGGCTTTCACGCCGGCATCACCGACGGCCGCGGTGTCTTTCGATCGAGCGACGGCGGCCTTTCGTGGACGCGCGTGGCGGGCGACCTGGCCGACGATCGGCCGGTCAACGCACTGACCGTCAGCGGAACCGACCTGCTCGCCAGCGTCGGCTGTTCGGCCCAGCCCCACGAACTGGCCGGGTGCGAAGGGAGCCCCTTCGACGGCGCCTACCGTTCGAGCGACGGCGGCGTGACGTGGGAGCGGATCGGTTCGCAACTCGATGGCGTTTCAATCACCTCCATGCTCGTCCAAGGATCCCACATCTTTGCCGGGTCGCAGGGATACGGCATCTGGCGCCTGCGGAGTGTGGGCGAGAGAACCATCCGACAGGTGAAGGGTGTTTTTACCCGCTGATCGCTTCAGAAAAGTTTAAAACAAAGCGCCCGCCGGAAGCCCTCGTGGTTTGCGGTCGCGCCGTCCCCTCAGGCATCCACGATTTCACCAAACGAAAGGAGCCCTCTTTCTGCTTGCAGGCGGCGGAAAAAATCACGAGAGCCTGCTCCCGCCGGTATAATTCACCCCACGCTCGAGAGGCCGGTCACCGAATTGAGAGATCCCACTCATGAAATCACGTCGACTCACCGCGACGGTCATTCTCTTTACGAGCTTTTATTTGGCAGCCGCCGCGTCCGAATGCGGCGCGAGCGATCAGGCCGACGATGCGCCCGAGCAGTCATACCGCCGGCTTAGCGTCAAAGACTACGTCGACAAGATGAAGGCGGGATGGATCGGCCAGATGGCCGGCGTCGGCTGGGGGGCGCCGACCGAGTTCCGCTACCGGGGGCGGATCATCCCGTCAGGCGAGATGCCCGCGTGGCGGCCGGAGACGATCAACCAGTTCAATCAGGACGATCTCTACGTGGAGATGACCTATCTGCGGTCGCTCGAGCGGCACGGGCTCGGTCTCACCCTGCGCGAGGCGGGGATCGATTTCGCCAACAGCGGCTACAAGACGTGGCACGCGAGCCGCGCGGCGCGCGACAATCTGCGCGCCGGGGTGGCGCCGCCCGATTCGGGCCATCCCTTCCTCAGCCGCCACGCCGACGACATCGATTTTCAGATCGAGGCCGACTTTTCGGGGCTCATCGCGCCCGGACTGCCCAACGCCGCCATCGCGCTGGGTGAGACTTTCGGGTCGATCGTCAACTACGGCGACGGGCTCTACGCCGGCCAGTTCGTGGGCGGCATGTACGCCGAGGCCTTCTTCGAGGACGATCCGGTCAAGATCGTCGAGGCCGGCCTGCGCTGCGTGCCGCCGGGGAGCCAGTATGCGGCCGCGATCGGGGATGTTCTCAAGTGGCACTCGGAGAACGGTGACGACTGGGCCGCCACGTGGGAGCGCGTCAACGACAAGTACCATCTCGATCGGGCGCACCGCCGGTTTTCGTGCAGCGGCGCGGCCGATCCATTCAACATCGACGCCAAGATCAACGGCGCCTACATCGCCATCGGCCTCCTCTACGGAGCGGGCGATCTCGACCGGACGATCGTTCTCGCCACACGGTGCGGCCAGGACTCGGACTGCAACCCGTCCAACGCCGCCGGCGTGATCTTCGCAACGAAGGGATTCGACGCGTTGCCGGAAAAATATACATCGGCGTTGGACAGCGAGACACTGTTCAGCCACACGGCCTACAACTTCACCTCCCTCGTCGGTGCTTGCGAAAAGCTCGCCCGCGCGATCGTCGTCGCCAACGGCGGCCGGATCGAAAAGGACCGCGCGGGCGACGAGGTCTTCGTCATTCCCGTCGAGACACCGACGCCGTCGGCGCTCGTGCAGTGCTGGAATCCGGGCCCGATCGCGCAGAGCCGGTTCACCGAGGAAGAGATGGCCCGCATCGAGCAGAATTTCTATGACGATCGTCCCGGCGCGCGCTCCGTCAACGGCGATGTGGAGGCTTTTGCGCCCGGCTGGCGGGCGGCCAACTGCGGCGCGGCGATGGATCCCGGGCTGCACCCGTCGCTTCAGGGCAAAAAGAATATCCTCCTCACCCATCCTCTCGACAGAGATACGGGGTGCGTCCTTTTCAAAAGGACGACAATCCCTGCCGAAGGCAAGACCACGCTACACATCGAGGCCGGCCATCACCCCAGGGGGGACTGGATCCTCTCCGTCAGAGCCGACCGCCGGATCCTGTTTCACGAACCGGTCGGTCGGTCCACCACAACAATGGGTTGGCGCACCGTGGAGATCGACCTTTCCGATTTCGCCGGAGAGAGCGTGCTCGTCGAGGTCGGCAATCTGCCGAGCGGCTGGGCGTGGGAGGCCGCCTACTGGGCGGAGATCTCGATCGAGACAGAGACGTCGGAATGATCCAAACCGAAATGACCCAGTCACCCTCCGCCGATCAGGAATCATCAAAAGCGCCGTAGCGCCTGAAGAAGACGACGATAGGGCTCTCCTCGTCGAACTCGCCGAGAAAGTCGATCTCGCACGATGGGCAGACCAGGGCGCCCGCAACCTCTTCGCCGCACGCGGGGCACGGACCCGAGAAGGGTTCCATTGTTGCCGGATCGTCGATTTCGAGAACGTTGCGAACGACGAGCGCCGCCGCCCGCGCATGGTCTTCGGGAACGGAGACCGTCCAGCGCCGCGCGACGCTTCTCGGCGAGTCTCTCCACGCGAGGGGCACGCTCTCGTAGTGGACGCCCAGGTTATGAAAGTGTTCCTTGACGGCGTGATACTCGTCGTCGTCCAGGTAAATGGGGATATCGATCAGCTCGGTCATTGCTTGTTGCCCCGGATCAGCGCTCCTGTTTCAACGGAATGCAGATGTCGAAAACCCACTTGCCCTCGGGATGTTCCTCGGCGCATTGATGATAGAGCTCGTAGCAGGGCCGGTCGTCGCATTCGTATCCCTTTTTGACGAGCCACGTAAAGGCATCGTCCCAGGCCTGGTGAAAACTGTTCGTGGCGATTTCAAAATGGCAGACCGCGTGGGGGCCGCCGCTGATCGTCTGCGTGCCGATCGGCGCGTCGGCGTTCGTTCCGGCCGGTACGGTCACGCAGGCGTCGACGCGGCATTTGGCCGGCGGCGTGACCTCGGGATTGTCCCAGTAAACGCCCAGGGTCGTCCCCGATTCGAGATGGCCCCGCGGCCCGGCCCAACGCGTCAGCTCCCCGAAAGCCGCTTCGCTCGTCTCTTTTCCATAAGGCCCCATCTTGCGTGCGTAGGCGACGTGGTAGTCGGGCATCTCTCTGACTTCGGCTTTCATTGTCTTTCTCCTTTCCATGTCTTGTGAGTCAATGAATAACGCGTCAGAATCGTACAGTGCGCCGAGATGCACGTCGTCTTGCTCCTTGCTCACTTTGTTTCCCTGCTTGCTTTTTCGAAAAGCCGACGGCGTGGTGGGGAAATGCTGGCGGAAGGCGGTGGCAAAGTTCTGCGAGCTCGAGAACCCGCAGTCGAGGGCGATGGTGGTGATGTCGTCGTCCCGATGGGACATGAGCCGGTTGGCGGCCATCTCGAGCCGGAGCCGCCGCGTGAAGGCCGCCACCGTCTCGCCCACGACAGCCTTGAAGATCCGGTGGAAGTGATACATGGAAAAGGTCGCCGCCCCGGCGATCTCGTCGAGGGAGAGATCGCGATCGAGATTGTGGCTGATGAAGTCCATGGCGTGGCAGACGCGCTTTTTGTACTCCTTCGCCGTGTGTCGTTTGATGTGGTCTCGTGTCATGGGGATCTTGTAACAGACTTTTGAGTTCGATGCGACAAGGGGGAAGCGAAACCGAAAATTGTCGTTCCCATTCGCCCCCCAAAGAGCTATGGAAGACGCACAGCGGGCGTCACGATTGACAGCATCGAACCAACACCCGTCTCAGCGCCGGAGACTCACCCATGAGAAAGCCTCTCCTCCACGTCCTCGCCGCCCTGCTCCTGTCGGGCTGCGCGGGGCTTGATTTCCGCTATCTCGACGAGGAGCGCAGCGATCTTCTGAGACTCGAGCACAAGCCCCAGTATCCGCCGGTCCGGTTCTGTGTCTTCAGCGATCCCCATTTCTTTGCACCGTCGCTCTGGAGGGGGAGCGACGGCCTCGACAGCCACACTGCCTACAAGGGCAAGATGTTCGCCTGGTGCGAGGAGATTCTTGTCGAGACCGTCGAAATGGTTCTGGCCGAGGGGGGGGATTTTCTGATCGTCCCCGGCGACATGACCAAGGATGGCGCAGTGCAGAGCCACGAAGCGATGGCCGCCCTCCTCGAGACGATCGCCGCGAGCGGCATGCAGGTTTTCGTGATTCCCGGAAATCATGACATCCTCAATCCCCACGCGGCGCGGTACAGCGGCAATGACGTCGTTCCCGTCGATCACGTCACGCCCGGCGAGTTCGCGGCGATCTATGCGCCCTTCGGCTACGGCAGCGCGATCGCGCGCGACACGGCGTCGCTCAGCTACCTCGCCGAGCCGGTCGACGGGCTCTGGCTGCTCGCCCTCGATTCGTGCACCTACGGCGGGAATCTCGACGCGGGCCGCTCGTTCACCGACGGGGCTTTTTGCCAGGAGACGGTCGACTGGATCGAGGAGATCCTCATCGACGCGGTCTGGCAAGACAAAGCCGTGATCGCCATGCTCCACCACGGCGCGCTCGAGCACTACCCGGGCCAGGAGATCTATGACGATTCCTACGTGATCGACGACTTCGAGGCGATCGCGAGGATGCTCGCCTTCTACAACGTGCGCGTCGCCTTCAGCGGGCACGGCCACGCCCAGGATATTGCCATGCGGACCTGGCCCGATGAGGGAAAGTTTTTCTTTGATGTGGAGACCGGATCGCTGCTCACCTTTCCCTCGCCGGTGCGCACCGTCCATATCGATCGCTCGGGGCGCGCCACGATCCGCTCCCTCTTCGTGGAGGACGTGGACGGTTTCGGCGATGGGGGGGTGGCCTTTGGCGATTATGCCCGAAGCGACATCTTCCGCAGCGCCGCCCACCTCGTCTTTCACAAGATGCGCCAGTTCTTCGTGGGCGAAGAGACGTCGATGATCGTCGCCGACCAGGTGGCCGAAGCCTTTGTGGCCTTCATCGCCGGCGACGAGCAGCGCCCCGAGGGGGAGATCTTCGGCCGTGACGGCGGGGGATTGATCGCGTGGCTGATCGAGCTCAAACGGCGCGACTACGTGGAAGGGCTCTGGACCGACACGCCGCCGGCCGACAACGATGTCGTGATCGACCTCAACAGCGGTGTGTGGAATTAACTCGATCGGCGACGCACGCAGGCAGAAGAAATACCTTTTCAATTTGGCTGATTATATGCATAATGGTTCATTCATGGGAATGATGTCGACATTTCTCTGCATGGAGGTCAGCCATGAAAATTCTCGCCAAGTTAATACTCTTGCTGTGTGTCTCCGAGATTGCACTCTCGGCGACCATCTACGTCCCCGACAATTACGCCACGATCCAGGACGCCATCGCGGCGGCTGTCAACGGCGATGAAATCATCGTCCGGCCGGGAACCTACCTGGAGAACATCGGCTTCATGGGAAAGGCGATCACCGTCAGGAGTGAGCTCGGCCCCGATGTGACGACGATCTACGGTATGTCGAGGAACCACAGCGTCGTGGTCTTTCAAAACGGCGAGGGCCTCGACTCGATTCTCGACGGCTTTCTGATCATGAACGGTTGGAAGTCGGGCGTCCGGTGCCTCGACTCGAGCCCGACGATTCGAAACAACTGGATCTACAAGTGTGAAGGCCAAATTGGAGGAGGAATCGCATGCACCAATTCCAGCGCCTTGATTCAGGACAATCTGATTACCCGATGTGAAGGCGTGCCCACTTCTGATGGAGGTGGAGGAATAGGATGTTCCCATTCGAGCGTCACGATCACGGGGTGTCGAATATACGACAACAGCGACAACGACAACTACGCCACGGGCGGAGGAATTTACGGTTACGAATCCAACATGGTGATCGAAAACAACGTGATCTCGGAAAATGGCTGTTATGCCGACGACGCTTACGACGGCCACTCTTGGGGTGGCGGAATTTATGTCAGAGGCGGAACGTCATCATTGATCAAAGGCAACGAGATTTCATTCAACACCGTCTGGAGTCGCGCCGGCGGAGCGGACGGAGGCGGAATCTGTCTTTTCAACACGAATGCGACCGTCGATGACAACGACATATTCGGCAATAGGGGCGGATCCCACGGAGGCGGCGTGAGCTGTTTCGGTGATCATGGGGAAATCACAACGGCAGCGGTCACCAACAACAGGATCTACTATAACACCACCAATTGGGGCGGCGGCCTGAGTTGCTATTTCGCCATAGGCACGGTGTCCGGCAACTTTATCGGGAACAACGAAGCCTATTACAACGGCGGCGGCATCGAGTGCATTTTGTCTTCTTCGACGACTTCGTCGATGACTTTCGTGAATAACATCGTCTTCGGGAACCGGGCTGATTACGGGGGGGGGCTCTATTTCAAGGGAGATCCCGTTCTTACCAATAACACCCTGTTTGACAATACCGGCTCGCAAGAAGGGGGCGGTATCTGGTGCAGGCCGAGAGCTCCAACCTATATCACCAATACGATCTTGTGGAATAACGGCTCGGCGCAGGGAGCTGAAATCTTTTTAGACCAAAACGGCGACGATCCGGAATTGACCTTCTGCAACGTTCGGGATGGATGGACCGGCACCGGCAACATCGACGCGGCTCCGGCATGGGCCGATCCGGCGGGCGGCGATTTTCACCTCAACTGGGATTCTCCCTGCAAGGATGCGGGCGATCCCAACGCGCCCGGACTTCCGGCCATGGATGCCGAGTGCGATCCGCGCATTGCGGGTGCCGGCGTGGATATGGGCGCTGACGAGTTTTTCCCTCACCTCTACTGTAGGGGGGACGTGGTGCCCGGCCAGACGGTGAACTTCCACGTTGTGGGTGAGCCGGGTCAATCGGTCAAGATCGCGCTCGGTGCCAAGGTGATCGATCCGCCCTTTCCCACTGCCCACGGCGATCTCTTAATCTGGCCGATCGTGGCAAGGTGGCCCATCGGGACGGTACCGGGGAGCGGTATTCGAATTCTTCCGACCACCGTGCCTTTGGGGTGGAGCTCAGGCGAGGAGTATCCCTTTCAGGCCCAGGTGGGTGTCTGGGGTAATCCGGACACGCTGCTCACAAATCTCTTCACCCTCTCCGTCGAGTGAGAGTCCTTGGCTGCCCCCGTTGGGATCAGTCTGCTTCTTTGGCCGCCCTCATCTGGTCGACGCAATCGGCCAGAATTGCTGCGATCACAAACCGCCGATAATCGGCCGTCGACCGCACGTCGTCGATCGGTGTGACCGCGGCGGCGGCGAGAGCGCGCGCTGATCGGACCAGTTTGTCGTTCAACGCTTGACCCTCGAGTTGAGCCTCGACGTCGGTGAGGCGCAGCGGGATGGGCGCCACGCTTCCGGCCGCGATTCTGATCGACGTGATTTTTTTGCCGTCGAGCCTGGCGGAGAGAGCGAGCGAGAGCTTGGCGCAGGCCTGCGCCTTGCGCGTCCCCACCTTTCTGAAGAAGGACCGCGTCCCCGACGGAGGCACGACGAGCCGGACACCGAGAAGGAGTTCGTCCTTCTCGAGCGCGGTGGTCTGGTAGGAGCGAAAAAAGTTTTCCATTGCCATCGACCGTTTGCCGTTCTTTGCCGACGCCAGAACCGCCTCGGCGCCGCAGGCGATCAGCGCCGGCGGCAGGTCGGCGGCGGGGCTCGCATTGGCCACGTTGCCGCCCAGGGTACCCATGTTGCGGATCGCCGGGGCGCCGATGCTGGCCGCCGCGTCGGAAAGAGCCGCAAAGTGCTCGATCACTCCAGGATGTTGTGAGATCGCGGCGTGGGTCGCGCCGGCGCCGATGAAGAGGCCGTCCTTCTCGTCGACGATCTCCTTCGAGTCGTCGCAGTTGCAAAGGAGCACGATCCTCTCGGGCCGGCAGCGGCTGCTCGACCAGAGCGGCAGAAGATCGGTCCCGCCCGCAAAGGGAATCGCGTCGGGGTGGCGGCCCTTGACCTCGAGGGCTTCGTCGATGGTGGCGGGCTCGTGGATCTTCATTTCTTCTTCCCTGTCTTCTTCACTGCTTTCCGTGGGCGGCAGCTCTCGACGGCGTCGACGATCATCTGGTAGCCGGTGCAGCGGCAGAGATTGCCCGCGAGGCCTTCGCGTGCCTCGATTTCGGGATTCTTCAGAAGCCAGTATCCGGCCACGAGCATGCCGGGCGTGCAATAGCCGCACTGGACCGCGCCTTTTGCGACGAAGGCCTTCTTGAGCCGCTCGGCGGCGGCATCGCCGGCGAGACCTTCCACCGTGGTCACCTCCGTTCCCGGGGGGAGCGCGGCGGCGAGGGTGAGGCAGGCGAGCTTGAGATCGCCGTCGATCAGAATGCTGCACGTGCCGCATTCGCCCTCCTCGCAGCCCGGCTTGGAACCGGTCAGCGCGAGGTGGTTGCGCACCACGTCGAGGAGGCGCTCCTCGGGCGCGAAGCGCAGGTTGGCCTCTTCGCCGTTGATCGTCCATGTCCGTGAGATCAGCCGATCCAAGAGTTTCTCCCTCATCGTTTCTCGATCGTACCGTGCGACGTGATGGCTCCGTCCGCGTCGAGCGCATCGAAAAGTCTCTCCGGCGAAACCGGGATCCGGTTGACGCTCACGCCGAGCGCATGGCGGAGCGCGTTGCGCAGCGCGGGGGCGAGGCCGTTCATGGGAAGCTCGCCGATCCCCTTGGCGCCCGACGGGCCGTGGGCATAGGGAAATTCGAGGAGCTCCACGTGGAGTGCCGGCATGTCGGCCGTTGTGGGAACGACGTAGGTCTGAAAACGTTTTTCCAGGGGCGCTCCGTCGTCGCCGAGGGTGACCTGCTCGAAAAGCCCGTAGCCGAGCGCCTGAACGAGCCCGCCCTCGATCTGGGCGCGCGCCGCCAGGGGGTTGATCGCCTTGCCCACGTCGACCGCGCACCAGACCTCGAGGGGGGTGACCTCGAGGGTGACCGTGTCGACGGAGACCTCCACCGCCACCGCACCCCACGAATAGGCGGCGTAGGCGTCGCCGCGATGGTTTTTTTCGTCCCACGATAATCCGGGCGGGGCTTCGTAGTCCATCTCGACGGCCAGCGGGCCGTGGCCGAGCGCCGCGGCGGAGGCAAAAGGCCAGGTCAGTTCGTCTCCGCAGGCGGTGGCGTCGAGGCGGCGTTTCATCTCGGCCACCAGACCCTGGCCGCAGCGCTCGAGGATCTTGCCCACGATCATGGTGGTGCGCGACGCCACGGTCGGCCCCGAATCGGGTACGAGCGCCGTGTTGGGAAGGGGAAAGTCGACCAGGGCGGCGTCGATTCCGCATGCGTCGGCCACGACCTGCGACAGGGCCGTCACGCTGCCCTGCCCGATCTCGGTGCTCGACACGCGGACGGTGACCCGGCCGTTGCCGCGAAGCTCGAGCCGCGCGCGCGATGCGATCCGGTCCTCGCCCGAGCCGGTGAACCCCGCGCCGTGCCAGAAGAGGGCCGTTCCCAGTCCGCGCTTCGTCCGGCCCGGCGCGGTCTTCTGTTTTTCCATGGCGCCGAGGCGGTCGTCGTAGTCGCAGGCGAGCATCACCGCATCGAGGCAGTCGACGGCGGCGACGCTTTCGTCAAGCTGCTGGCCCGTGGCGGTGGTGGAGTCGGGACGGAGCGCGTTTTGTTTGCGCAGCGCCATCGGATCGATGCCGAGGCGGGCGGCGATCTCGTCCATGTGCGACTCGCAGGCAAAGAGGACCTGCGGCGCGCCGAATCCGCGAAAGGCGCCGGCCGGTACCGTGTTCGAGCGGAGCGCGCGTGCTCTGACGGTCACGTTGTCGCAGGCGTAGGCGCCGGTCGCGTGGATCGCGCCGCGCGACAGCACCACCGGCGTGAGCGTCGTGTACGCGCCGCCGTCGATGACAAAGTCGATCTCGAGCGCGGTGAGAAGTCCGTCCTTGGTGACGCCCGCCTTGAACCGGCTCCACGAGGCGTGCCGCTTGGGGGTGAAGGCCATGTCTTCTTCGCGGCCGAGCACCATGCGGACCGGAGCACCGGCCTTGAGCGCGAGCAGCGCGGCATAGGAGGCGAGGAAGCTCGGGTAGTCTTCCTTTCCGCCAAAAGCGCCGCCCGTGGGCGACTGCTCGACGACGACCTTTTCGTCGTCCACACCGAGCACGCACGCCACGGCGGGGCGCACGAAGAAGGGGCATTGCAGGGAACCGACGATGCGTATGGCGACTGCGTCCGGCGGCGTGCCGTCTGCCTGGGGCAGAGCGATGACGCCCTGCGGTTCGAGATAGGCCTGTTCCTGGGGGCCGGTGAAGTACTCGCCCTCCACGATCTCGTCGGCGGCGGCGAAGCCTTTTTTCAGGTCGCCTTTTGTGATGTCGATCGTGTGGAGGTCGTCGACGAGCGCCTCGATGCCGAAAAGAGCTTCCTCCGATTCGATCTCGACGCGCACCGATCGGAGCGCGTCGTCGAGGAGCGCCGCCGTGGGCGCGGCGATGAGCGCGACCGGTTCGCCGCAGTAGTTGACGCGGTCGGCGGCGAGACAGGGCATGTCGCGCTCGATGATGGGGATGATGTTGTCGCCGGGGATGTCGCCGGCGGTGACGACCGCCACGCGCGACCAGTCGAAAGCGGGATCGAAGGCGATCGACTCCACCCGGCCCTTCGCGACGGTCGAGCGGACCGCGGCGCCGTGCCACATTCCGCTCACCGGAATGTCGCCCACGTAGCGCACCGCGCCCGTTGTCTTTTCCATTCCGTCGACGCGCGGCAGGGATCGGCCGCACCATTTTGATGCCATGTGCTGTCTCCGCTTGGGGAGTCCTATTCGCCGTCAGATTTTTCTTTGTGCGCGGTGGCTCACCTCAAACGCCGTGCACGGTGGCTCAATGGTAGCTCTTGCCGGCGGATATTGTAGGAGATTGTGCCGCCTGTCCCAAAAATCATTGAATTCCGAGGGACCGTAAGGATTCCGTCCGGCTTAATGAGGGTGGTGATTCAAGAACGGTCGAGATCACCCGACCGCATCACCCGGCCGTCGATCGGGCTCGGTCCCGCCATAGTCCCATTCCGGTCCAATCTTCGAGAAGGGAATCACGGTGATCTTCTCCGAGAGAGGATAGGACTGGCGGCCCGGATAGATCACCCAGAGGTGGGAAAGGGCGAGATCGGCGACGGCAGTGGTCATCGATCGGGTCAGCCGGGGCGCATCCACGTACTTGATCTCCGCTCCCGAATGGAGTGACCAGAAAAAGACCTCCTCGTCCCTCTTTCCGATTGCTCTTGCCGCGTTTTCGACGACAAATCCTTCCCACGAGGCACGGCTGAAGCACCCTCACCATGAAGGTACCTTCGAGAATATCGAGGTATTTTCGAACGGTCATGTCCGAGATACCGAACGACCGGCCCAGTTCGGAGTAATTCAGAGTTTGCCCGTGGTAATGGCTCAACATCATCCAGAACCGTCTCAAAGTTCGCGCCGGGATGCGGATACCGAGTTGAGGAATGTCCCTCTCGAGAAAGGTGGTGATGTAGTTGTCTCTCCAGAGGAGGCTCTCTTTTTCGGATCGGGCGAGAAAAGACCGCGGCAATCCGCTCCTCGACCAGAGTCTTTTGAGTTTGTCTTCGCCGACCTCCGCGGGCCGGAATCCACCGAGCTGATAGTATGCGATCCGACCGGCCAGGGATTCTGAACTCTGCTGAACGAGGTCTCTCGACGCGCTTCCGAGAATGAGGTATTTCTGGCCGGAAACATGATCCACCAGGTGCCTGAGAAGAGGAAAGAGGTTTGGGGCTCTCTGGATCTCGTCGATCACGATCACCCCGCGCAAGTCCTCGAGCGCAAGCTGAGGCTCGTCAAGTCGTGCCAGATCCCTCGGATTCTCCAGATCGAAGTAGAAATCGTGGTCGAGCTCTTTGGCCAGAGTCGTCTTGCCGCACTGTCTCGCCCCCAGTATCGCCGTGACAGGGAACACGAAAACTCAAGCGTTATGTTTGAAATTTCGTGTTTTTGATCAACCGGGTGGAGCGCGGAGGGCGGGCGTTTGGCGTGCATGTCCTCCTCTGTCCACACTGCGAGAGCCGGCGAAAACTGATCGCATAACCGTCGGCCAGGCAGAATCGAACATTGGCCCCATAGGCTGAGTTCATTCAGCAAGATCAGGCAGGTGTCAGTCGTGGTCCGCCGCGAATCCGGCCTTATTGAACCATCACTGAGAGATCACCTGAACGGAATCGAGATAGGTTCCCTCGTACTGATGATTCCGCTCGTCGATGGCGAAAACGAAATTCCATGATCCGATCGGGATCGGGCTCTGGGAAATGAGGAAATCGTTGATTTCGAAGAGCACACCGTTGTATGTGCGGAGCGGCGCCCAGATCGGGCAATACTGCCACCCGACGGCAGGGTGCCAGCAATAGAGATCGCTGCTGTTGTGGAAACCGGCCACCCACCAGTCGTGTTCCACCTTCTGGTCGCCGGGATCGAGGGAGACGGTGATCGAAACCGTTTGTGTCGACGGAATCGTGAGCGGGCCGTCGTCGCCGTCGACCTTGATGTCGAGTTGTGGTGGATAGGGTGTGATATCGAAGGCGTAGACCGAACCGCTGGCATAACCGGTCTCGTGGTCGAATTGCGCCGCGATCAGCGCGATCTTGCCCGCCAGCGCGGCCGACGTTCCAAATCGCTTCCACCTCCGGCTGTCCGACGCGAGGAGTTTGTCCTCTTCGATCCAACTGTCCGAGAGGGGATCGTAGCCGAAGAGATAGGCCGATCCGGTGTAGGCGCCCTCGTAATTGTCCCCCAGCGCGGTGAGCACCGCCTTGCCGTCGGAGAGAGCGACCGAACCGCCAAAGGCGTGGTTCGCTGCGCCGTCGGCGGGGGAAAGTTTTTGTTCCTCGATCCACGTTCCCGACGAGGAGTCGTATTGGAAAACGTAGGCCGAGCCCGAACCGGTTCCCTTGTCGTCGTCGCCGGCCGATCCGATGAGGGCGGTCTCTTCCCCGAGGGCGACCGATTGTCCGAATCGGTCGGACACGGCGCCGTCGTGAGCGAGGAGCTTGCCCGTCTCGAGCCACGTCGAAGAGCCGGCGTCGTACTCGAAGAGGTAGGCCGATCCCGACCAGTAGCCGTTGTCGTCGTCGAAGGGCGCTCCGATCAGCGCCCGCGTTCCGGAGAGGGCGACGGAGGTTCCGAAAAATTCCCCGCCCGCGCCGTCGGACGGGATGAGGTTGGCCTCCTCGGTCCATGTGCCCGAGCCGGGATCATAGCGAAAGACGTAGGTCGATCCCGTATCCATCTGGTTGTCGTAATAGTAAGGCGTTCCGATCAGGGCGACATCGCCGGAGAGAGCGATCGAAAAGCCGAAGGCATCTTCCCAACCGCCGTCGGACGGGACGAGCTTGGCTTCCTCGTTCCACGATCCCGTGCCGGGGTCATAGCGGAAGACGTAGACCGAGCCGGCGTCTTCCCAGTCGGTGTCGTCCCAGGGCGCTCCGATCAGGGCGACGTGTCCGCAGAGGGCGGCGGAGAAACCGAAAGAGTCGCCCGCCGTTCCGTCGGCCGGAAGGAGCTTGGCCTCCTCGGTCCACGATCCCGAGGCGGGGTCGTGGCGCAGCACGTAGGCTGAGCCGGAGTCGTCGCCCTTGTCGTCATCGTGTTTCGCCCCGATGAGCGCCATGTCGTCGGAGACCGCGACGCCACTGCCGTATTCGTCCTTGGCGGCGCTGTCGGAGGCGATGATCTTGGCGTCCTGGTACTGGTCTCCCCGGGCGGGCGCTGCCCAAAGCCCCAAAAGGCAGGCGACAATCACAAAGGTCATGGTTACAGGGTGTGCGAAAAGGGACCTAGAGGGTGATGGCATTTCGAAAACTCCTTTCCACTCCGGCGGGTCGTCTCGGTACGCGCACCGCGCACCGTCTCACGTGGAGTTGAATCGATTCTCCTGACGTTCCAGGGTAAACCTGGTTAGGTTGGATAGAGTGTAGCAGATTGTTCGTTCTGAACAAGGTCCGGATTGATGGGTTATTTCAGCCCGCTAGGCCGATGGTGACGCTCACCGATCGAGAGACGCTCGCCGATCAATACGATCAATAACTATGTTCGCCGATCCGCACCTTGCCGCGGAACGCCCAGTAGATGGCCGCCGTGTAGGCGAGCACGAAGGGCATCCCCACGATGGCGATGATCGCCATGATCCCGAGAGTCTTCTGCGACGAGGCCGCGTTGGTGATCGTCAGGCTGTAGGCCGGATCGATGCTCGACACGACGAGGTTGGGAAAAAGCGCCACGCCGAAGAGAAAGCAGAGCGCGGCGATCGTCGCACACGACGAGAGAAAGGCGTAAAAGGGCCGCCCGTGATAAATCGCCCGCGGGATGTTGGCGATGGCGAGCACGTTGAGCGCCACCACCCCCCACGACCAGCCGAACTCCTTGAAGTGGGCCGTGGCGCTCGGCACGTTGACGAGCGTGTAGATCGTGGTCGCCGTGTAAAGGACGAGAAAGGCGAAGAAGGTTCTCCACATCCAGGGGCGCAGCGACTGCTGCAGTTTGCCCTCCGTCTTGAGGTAGAGGAAGATCGAGCCGTGCATCGCCATGAGCACCACCGTCAGAAGGCCCACCACCACGGTGTAGGGCGAGAGCAGGTCGAAGAAGCCGCCCTGGAACTCCTTGTCGGCGCCGATCGGAATCCCGAGGATCGCGTTGCCCACGGCCACGCCGAAGAGAAGCGCCGCCACGCCGCTGGCGAGCGAAAAGGAGAGATCCCACGTCTTGCGCCAGGCGGGCGCCTCCCGCTTGCTCCGAAACTCCATCGACACGGCCCGGAAGATCAGGGCGAAGAGGAGGAGCATGAAGGCGGTGTAGAACCCGGAAAAGACCGTGGCGTACACGTCGGGAAAGGCGGCGAACATGGCGCCGCCGAAGGTGACGAGCCAGACCTCGTTCCCGTCCCAGAGCGGGCCGATCGAGTTCATGAAGATGCGGCGGTCGCCGTCGGTCCGGCCGACGAAGTGCATGATGCCGACGCCGAGATCGAAACCGTCGAGGATGGCGTATCCGGTGAGCAGCACGCCCATGAGAATGAACCAGAGGAGGTTGAGATCCATCGCTTTCGTTCCTTACGATTCCTTGCCCTTTTTCGATTCGTCCTTGGCCGTGGTCATCGATCCCTCGTGGGCGGCGATTTCCGAGGCCGCGTCCATAAGGCCGGCGAGACCCTTGTCGCCGCCCCCAACCGGAGCGCCTCCGGCGCCCGCAACCTTGGGCGTCTCGGGCCCCTTCTTGATCTTGTCGTTGAGCACGAAGATCCAGACCGCGAAGAGGAGGAGATAGATCACGCCGAACATGATGATCGACGAGAGCACCTGCTGATTGGTGAGGTTGGGCGAAAAGGCGTCGGCCGTGCGCAGCTCGCCGTAGACGATCCACGGCTGGCGGCCGACCTCGGCGGCCACCCACCCGACCTCGTTGGCCACGAAAGGCGCCACGACGACGAGGACAAAGATCCAGAGCAGCCACCGCTTTTCGAAGAGCGTTCCGCGCCAGAGAAAGAAGAGTCCCAGTAGCGTGAGGACGATAAAGAGCATCCCCAGGCCGATCATGATGTGATAACTCATGAAGGAGATGAAAACCGGCGGCCGGTCCTCGGGCGCGAAGGCGTCGAGCCCCGTCACCGGTGTCGACGTGTCGCCGTGGACGAGATAGCTGAGGAGGCCCGGAACGTTGATCGCCCCCTTCATCTCGCCCGCTTCCTCGTCGGGATAACCGATGACGCAGAGCGGCGTTCCGCCCTCGGTCGTCTCGAAGACGCCCTCGAATGCGGCCATCTTGGCGGGCTGCGTCTGCGACACGGTCACCGCCTGGCCGTGGCCCTGAACGAGGGCCAGAACCGAGGCGATCGAGGCAAGGACGAGTGCGGCGGTGAAGGACTTCTTGGCGAAATCGAGGTGGCGGCCCTTGAGCAGGTAGTAGGCCGAGATGCTCATGATGAAGAATCCGCCCACGATGAACGCGCCGAACCAGACGTGAAGGAGCCGGTCGATCGATGACGGATTGAAGACGAGGGCCCAGAAGTCGGTGATCTCGGCCCGAACGGTGGTCACGCCGTCGACGGTGCGCTCCACGAGATGGTATCCCGCGGGCGTCTGCTGCCAGCTATTGGCCACCACGATCCAGACCGACGAAAAAATCGAGCCGAGGGAGACCATGATCGTGGAGAAGAAATGAACTCGCGGCGAGACGCGGTCCCAGCCGAAGACGAGAAGGGCGAGAAAACCGGACTCGAGAAAGAAGGCGAAGACCCCCTCGGCGGCGAGGGCCGATCCGAAGACATCGCCCACGAAGCGCGAGTAGACCGACCAGTTGGTGCCGAACTCGAACTCGAGCACGATCCCCGACGCCACGCCGATCGCGAAGTTGAGCCCGAAGATCTTGACCCAGAACTTGGTGATCGATTCGTAGAGGGGATTCTTGGTCTTGAGGTACATCCCCTCGAAATAGACGAGCAGCACGCCCATGCCGATGGCGAGGGGAGGAAAGATGTAGTGAAACATCGCGGTGAAGGCGAACTGGAGACGCGACAGGATCAGGACCGATTCCGATTCCATGGCCGGAGTCCTTATTCAAAAGACCGGGAGTTTGAGGATGAAAGACCGAAGAACGTTCAGAGAGACGGAGGGCGCATGATAATAAAATCTCGATGGAGCACCAAAATAAAAGACGGGGGGATGAGAGCGGCGCTCTCATCCCCCGCGTCCATGGTGACTCCCGGCCGAGTGGACGACCGACGAGTCGGTACGGTTAATGCTAGAAGGGGGCCTCGCTCGTTTCGGTCTCGAGCATCACCGAGGTGCTGCTGCCGAAAATGCGGACCCATTTGCCGATGAACACACCCGCGGCGTAGACCCTCCAACCGCCGATCATGATCGTGCCGTTGGGTGCGTAGATATGAGCGCGTGTCTCGGTCTTCGTGCCGAGGATCACGGCGGCGATACTGTTGGCGAGGGGATCGAAGTCTTCGCCCTCGACGTAGATGTCGATATCGGCGGCGCCGATCGCGTCATCTCCGGGCACGAGCGCCGGACCGATGTAGGCCTTTTTCATGGCCGAAAGGTTATCGGCGATTCGGATCTCGCAGGGGGCGAGGCACTCGAGCCGGCTCTGCCGCCCGAGGGTGAGGCTCTTGAAGTTGTAGACGCCCCCTTCGAGGGTGAGCGTGGTGGGCATCGACTTGTTTTTCGACTTTGCCAGTTCCACCATGCCGTAGTCGCCGGCGGGCAGGCTCTGCATGGCGGCGCCGGGCACGTAGATGTCGTCGACGCCGGGGGTGAACTTGGGAAAGCTCGGGCTCGGGTCGTCGACGGGCAGGTCGAGGGGATTGTAGAGATCGCCGTCGATCAGCGACTTCGACGAGAACTTGGCGTCGTTGTAGTGGACGTCGCCGCTCACGTAGGCGAAGGCGCTCGTCTTCACGGAGTCACCGAAAACATTGCCGAAAATCGTGGCGTCGTAGCAGATATGGGTTTCGTAGTTCTGATGGAGCCAGTTCTCGAAGGCCATATCCCTGGAGCCCACATCGCCGGTGACCTCGGCACCCTTGATCGAGCAGCTATGGAGGGCGTAAACCACGAAGCCGTCGACGGGAGGCGGAGGGGGCGGCGGCGCGGCGCCGGCCGGGAGATCGATCACCGCCACGATCAGTCCGAGGCAGTCGCTCGCCTGGCCGGAGGTCAGCTCGAGAGTATTGGGGCCGGCCGAGAGAAAAGAGGTCACATCCCAGCTCTTGATGTCCCAGAGCTCGCCGTTGTTGGCCGACGGAACCGAATCGCCGCTGAAGATCTGGCCCGTCGCCTCGAGAATGGAGAGATTGAGCACGAGGGCGTCATCGACAAAGGGCTGGCCGTCGCCCACGTGGAGCTGAAGGCTCGCCGAGCCCGAGGCGTACTCGATCCCCGCGAGGATCACGTTCCAGCCGTCGGCGTCATAGGTGTTGGAGATATTGCTGTCGTTTCCCTCGAAGACGACGATGTCGCGATCGTTGCTGCTGTCGCCGTCGTCGAAGAAAACCACGAGGGAGGCGCCGTTCGAGTCGGCCGAGCCGCCCGACGCAAAACCGGTCAGCGCGTAGGTGCCGTTGCCCGTGGCGATGACCTGATCGGTCACGTCGGCGCGGTAGGCCTGGCTGTGGTCCCACCCCCAGCAGTTGTCGCTCGAGAAACCGATGTTCGTGCCCGAGACCGGGAACCCGTTGACGAACACATCGGCCGCCACCGTGGGGTCGGTGTCGTTGGACAGAACGCTCCAGTAGAGATAGGCTCGCGTCACGGAACCGGAAAAACCGCTCAGCGTGATGTCGCCGCTGCCGATCCCTCTCAGGCCGGCCACACCGGCCGTGGCGAAATCGGTGTCGTAGACAGTCTCCAGGTAGGCGATATCCGACGCCCACGCCCGCTGAACGGGAACGAGGAGAATGAAGAGAGTGAGGACCGAAAAGAGAATCATGTATGGGAGCTTCATCTATCTTCCTCCAAATTTTCGTAAAATCTGTCGATTCGAAATTCGATCGGGACGAGAAGCCCGCACCGCTGGCCGACCTTCTGCAGTCACCTGTCAGCGGCTCCAAGAGCGCTCTCGCGTTGTGTTGTGTAAAAACCCGATCTGTATGGCTAAATACGTAAAACTCAGTAGCACGTCGACGGCGGAGGTAAATCGGAAAAATATTAAAACAATTCAATAGAGATGAGGATCTGTAAGTGTGATTTATAGAATTTGATTACGCTCTCTTCATGGCGAATAAAATCGGGTAGAATGCCGCGCGGGAATCCAACGATCCTTTCAACGATAAAGAGGAGATTAAAATGCTGAATCGAATGATCCTGCTCACATCGGTGCTCGTGCTCTCGTCCCTGATCGCCATCGGGTGCGGCGGTACGTCGGTGCCCGACTCGCCCGAAGGAACTGTGGTCACCGTGGCCAAGGAGCTGGCCAACAACAATCCCGGCGTGCTCTGGGACGCCATGCCCGCCAGTTACCAGACCGACGTGGAAACACTGGTCCACGAGGCGGCCGCCAAGATCGACGCCGAGGTCTACGACAAGGCTTTCGTCATCGCCAACAAGGCCGTCGATCTTCTCAAGGACAAAAAGGACTTCATCCTCGGCCTGCCGCTGCTCAAGGAAGGTTTCGTGGCGATGATGATCAAGGACCAGAACGCTCTCGAGGACAACTGGAACGACATCGTCGACGTTCTCGAGATTCTCACCACGAGCGACCTCGAGACCCTCGACTCGCTGAAATCGCTCGACGTGGGCGATTTTGTGGCCACCACGGGCGGCAAGCTCATGGGACAGTTCCAAAAACTCTCCGACCTCGCCACCGATCCCACGATGGCCGAGACATGGGACAAGCTGGCGAGCGTCGACGTCGAGGTCAAATCGACTGAGGGCGACAAGGCCGTCATCGAGATCAAAGTCGAGGGAGAAGATCCCGAGACGATGACCATGGTCAAGGTCGAGGGCAAGTGGATTCCCGAGGATATGGCCAAGGACTGGAAGGAAAACATCGAAGAGATGAAGGCCAACGTGGCCGAAATGACGGCCGGCCTGTCGGCCGATCAGAAGACCAACATGCTCGCCCAGATGGCGGGTGTGGAGCAGATCGTCGATCAGCTCGCCAAGGCCGAGACCCAGGAAGAGTTCACGCAGATCGTGATGAGCCTCATGGGCGGGATGTAGCCGCTGCCGGCTACTTGATCAGCTTCAAAATTTCACGAAACCGTGGGTGGGCGGCGTCGCGCATCAGCTCGTAGAGCGCCGTCTCCACGTTAGTCACCACCACGCCCGCATCGCGCAGCCGCGAGAGGGCGTTTTGTTTGTTTTCCAAGCGCCGCGACGAGACGGCGTCGGCCACGACCTGCACCTCGAGACCGCGCTCGACGAGTTCGAGCG
>Ga0180429_10000684_pt1 | contig 29877 bp, 22 predicted proteins | sample SS_ome_FD_132428 | JGI IMG/M metagenome (GOLD analysis project Ga0180429, IMG submission 132428) | Hypersaline lake sediment archaeal communities from the Salton Sea, California, USA - SS_1_S_1 metaG | ecosystem: Environmental > Aquatic > Non-marine Saline and Alkaline > Hypersaline > Sediment ...
CCGTGCAGGACGGGGCGGACTATACCAGGGTCGGCAACGAGATCACCCCGGCCGGCGACTTCAACGGAACTCTCACCGTGCCGGTAACGGTCAACGACGGGACGGCCGACAGCGACGTGTTCAACGTCAGCGTGACGGTCACGCCGGTAAACGATGAACCGGCAATCACCGATCAAGATCCGTTGAGCACGCCGGAAGAGACGGCGTTGACGATCACGCTGGGGAACTTGACGGTTGCGGACCCGGACAACGCGTATCCGGCGGACTTCACGCTCACCGTACGGGACGGGACAAACTACACGCGGGTCGGTAACGAGATCACCCCGGCCGGCGATTTCAATGGAACCCTCACCGTACCGGTAACGGTCAACGACGGGACGGCCGACAGCGACGTGTTCAACGTCAGCGTGACGGTCACGCCGGTAAACGATGAACCGGAAATCACCGGTCAGGACCCGTTGAGTACGGCCGAAGAGGCGCCGTTGACGATCACGCTGGGCGACTTGACGGTGACGGACCCGGATAACACGTATCCGGACGATTTCACGCTCGCTGTGCAGGACGGGGCGAATTACACCCGGATCGGTAACGAGATCACCCCGGCCGGTGATTTCAATGGAACCCTCACCGTGCCGGTAACGGTCAACGACGGGACGGTCGACAGCAACGTGTTCAACGTCAGCGTGACGGTCACGCCGGTAAACGATGAACCGGAAATCACCGGTCAGGACACGTTGAGTACGGCCGAAGAGGCGCCGTTGACGATCACGCTGGGCGACTTGACGGTGACGGACCCGGATAACACGTACCCGGACGATTTCACGCTCGCCGTGCAGGACGGGGCGAATTACACCCGGATCGGTAACGAGATCACCCCGGCCAGTGATTTCAATGGAACCCTCACCGTGCCGTTGACGGTCAACGACGGTGCGGCAGACAGCGACGTCTTCAACGTCAGCGTGACGGTCACGCCGGTCAACGACGAGCCGGCAATCACCGGTCAAGAGGCGTTGGTTACACCGTTCGAGACTGCGATCACCATTGCGCTGTCCGACCTGACGGTACTCGATCCGGACAACACCTACCCCGATGATTTCACGCTATCTGTACAGGACGGCACGAACTACAGCCGCGTTGGAAACGAGATCACTCCGGCCGGCGGTTTCGACGGGATACTGACGGTGCCGGTGACGGTCAACGACGGCACGGCCGACAGCGGCGTTTTCAACCTCAGCGTGACGGTAACCCAGTTCAACTACGCACCGGAGATTATCGGCCAGGACCCGTTGAGCACGCAGGAAGAGACGGCGCTGAGCATCACTCTGGCCGACCTGAGCGTGACCGACGCGGACGACACCTACCCCGACGACTTCACGCTATCTGTACAGGACGGTACGAACTACACCCGCGTGGGCAACCAGATCGCTCCGGCCGCAGACTTCAACGGGTTGCTTACGGTGCCGGTGACCGTCAACGACGGCATCGACGACAGCAACGTGTACAACCTCAGCGTGACGGTCACGCCGGTCAACGACCAGCCGCAGATCACCGGCCAAACCCCGCTCGACACGCTGGAGGAGACGCCGTTGACGATCGTGCTGGGTGATTTGACGGTGGCCGACCCCGACAACACCTATCCGGACGATTTCACGCTTTCGGTCCGGGACGGGTCCAATTACAGCCGCGTGGGCAACGAGATTACGCCGGCAGCCGACTTCAGCGGAACGCTGACGGTGCCGGTAACGGTCAACGACGGCCTGGACGACAGCGGCGTGTTCAATCTCAGCGTGACGGTGACGCCTCTGAACGAGCCGCCGCAGATTACCGGTCAGAACCCGGTCGAGACGCCGGAGGAAACGCCGCTGATGATCGGTCTGGACGATCTCGTAGTGACCGACCCCGATAACGTGTATCCGGCCGACTTCACGCTCGCCGTGCAGGACGGAACGAACTACACCCGCGTGGGCAACCAGATCACTCCGGTCGATGACTTCAACGGCGTGCTTACCGTGCCGGTAACGGTCAACGACGGCGCGGACGGCAGCAACGTATTCAACCTCAGCGTGACGGTCACGGCGGTCAACGACCAGCCGCAAATCACCGGCCAGGACCCATTGAGTACGGCGGAAGAGACGCCGTTGACGATCTCGCTGGGTGATCTGACGGTGACCGACCCCGACAACAGCTATCCGGGCGACTTCACGCTCGCCGTGCAGGACGGAGCGAACTACACCCGCGTGGGCAACGAGATTACGCCCGCGACCGACTTCAGCGGAACGCTCACCGTGCCGGTAGCGGTCAACGACGGTGCGGACGACAGCGACGTGTTCAACCTCGGCATCACGGTCGCGCCGGTCAACGACGCGCCGCAAATCACCGGCCAGGACCCGCTTGATACGCCGGAAGAGACGCCGTTGACGATCGTGCTGGGCGACTTGACGGTAACGGACCCCGACAACACGTACCCAACCGACTTCACGCTCGCCGTACAGGACGGATCGAATTACACCCGCGTGGGCAACCAGATCACTCCGGACGATGACTTCAACGGAACGCTCACCGTACCGGTAAAGGTAAACGACGGGGCGGACGACAGCGACGTGTTCAACGTCAGCGTGACGGTCACGCCGGTCAACGACGAGCCGCAGATCACCGCTCAGAACCCATTGAGTACGGCGGAAGAGACGACGCTTGGCATCAGCTTGACCGATCTGACAGTGATTGATCCCGACAACGCGTACCCGGCCGATTTCACGCTGGCCGTGCAGGACGGGACCAACTACACCCGCGTGGGCAACCAGATTACGCCCGCGACCGACTTCAACGGCGTGCTGACGGTGCCGGTAACGGTCAACGACGGCGCGGCCGACAGCGGTGTGTTCAACCTGAGCGTGACGGTCACGCCGGTCAACGACGAGCCGCAGATAACCGGCCAGGGCCCGCTGAGTACGCTGGAAGATACACTGTTGACGATCACACTGAATGACTTGACGGTTGCAGACCCGGACAACGCGTACCCGGCCGACTTTACGCTCGCCGTACATGACGGATTGATGTACACCCGCGTGGGCAATCAGATTACGCCTACGCCCGATTTCAACGGCGTGCTGACGGTGCCGGTGACAGTCAACGACGGCGCGGCCGACAGCGACGCGTTCAACCTCGGCGTGACGGTCGCGCCGGTCAACGACGAGCCGAACTTCACGGCCGACGACCCTCCGATGGTGATCGAAGGCGCCGCCACGCATACCATACCCGGCTGGGCAACTTTTGACCCGGGGGCAACAAATGAATCGGGACAAACGGCCACCTATGCCGTAGACAACTTCACCAACATCGGCCTCTTCCTGGTGCCGCCGGCAGTGGCTCCCGACGGAACACTGACCTATAGCGTGGCAGCGAGCGCCTTTGGGACTTCGACTTTCGACGTGGACGTGCAGGACGACGGCGGCGTGGACAACGGGGGAGATGATACGTCACCGGCGCAAACATTCACGCTAACCGTCGTGGCCGACCTGGGTACGGTCGACTTGCATCAGCAGAGCAATCTGCAGCCCTCGGACGGAGTTACCTGGCTCCGGTTTGCCGCCCGGCGAGACGGCGTTCTCACCGCGGAGCTTTCTGCCGAAGGACTCGGCCCGCAGACCGAAATCGCCCTCTTTGCCGACGACGGCAGCGGCCAGCCGGGAGAGGAATTGAAGAGCGGAACGTCGCGAATCGATCTCGGCCTCGAGGCAGGCGAAGATCAGGCCATCGGCGGACAGCAGTACTTCGTTCGCGTGACGGGCCTTGCGGCCGCCGCTGATCTGACCATAACCAATCTGGTCCAACTCAGCCCCGACGGCTCGTCGGCCTCCGTCTTCGGCGGCGATGGCGATGATACGATCGAGGTGACCCCGGGCGATTCGTGGTCGCTGGACGTCAACGGCACCTCTTACGAACTCGACACAACCGACCTGCAACTGCTCGACGAAAACGCCGGACACGACCAGGTGACGATCAACGACAGCGACGACGCCGACCAGTTCGTCGCCTGGCCGAAGGGTGCGGTAATGATCACCCCGGACGGCAACTGCACGGCCTCCGGCTTCGAGACGATCGTCGCTCGGGCCGACAACGGCGGCCACAACGAGGTGAGATTCTACGATTCGACCGGCAACGATACCTTCGTCGCCGACCCGGACTTCGGACGCCTCAGCGGCAAGGGATACTCGCTGGAGGCCCGATCCTTCCAGAAAATCAACGTCTTCGCCGCCGCCGGCGGACACGACGTTGCCGAACTGACCGGCTCGGCCGCCGATGACGTCTTCTACGCGGGCTCGATCGAAGGGGCGCTGCGCGGCGAAGGGTTCTTCAATCGCGTGAAGTGGTTCGAGGAGATCCACGGCGACGCCGCGGCAGGCGGCGACGACCTGGCACTGCTGTTCGACTCGCCCGGCGACGACACGTTCGTGGCCACGCCCGACTACGCCGAGATCTCCGGCGGCGGATTCCTGGGCCGTGCCGAGTCGTTCTATCAGGTGATCAGTTCCGCGACCGCCGGCGGCCATGACGTAGCCCAGTTCAACGATGGAGCCGGCCGCGACAAGTTCATCGGCGCGCCGGTCGAGAGCATGATGGCCGACGTCACCGGGGGAACGTTTGCTCAGGTTTACTTGAACCGCGCAAAGTACTTCGAGGAAGTTCACGCCCACGCCACCGACGGCGACTACGACAGGGCAAACCTCTACGATTCGTACGCCGACGACACTTACGAGGCCTATCCGCAACTCGCCACGCTATCGGGCGGAGCACACGCCGTCAGCGTACACAACTTCAACGGCGTTCACGCCTACTGCTGGGCCGGCGGCAAAGACGTGGCCCGCCTGCACGGTTCGGCCGCCGCCGATGGTTTCTTCGGCACACCCGCCAATGCGGCGATGTACAGCCCAACGTACTTCAACAGGGCAGAGGCCTTCGACGAAGTCTACGCCGACGCCGGCGAGGGTGACGACGACGCCTATCTGTATGATTCCGCGCTTGGAATCGACCTGCTGTCGGCCGACACTGACTGGGCCCGCCTCTCGTCGTACGCCGCGACCGACTACCTGCTGGAAGTCACCTCGTTCGATTACGTCAAGGCCACCGCCACGACCGACGGCGACAAGAAGGACGTCCCGCTGCTAACGCTGCTCGATTTCGACCTGGACCTGGACGGGCCGTGGGAGGATCTGTAAGGGAAAGGGGTTCAAGATAGTCGTTGTTCGCGGGTCGAACAACGACTATTAACCCGGCACCACCGATTGCCCCGGTACGTTCGGCGTCGGCACCTGGGGTAGGGCAACCGCCGGTCGCTTGGCGGCGATCTTGGCGGTGATCTTGGCGGCGGTCGGCAGTTTCAGCGTGAAGGCAGTCCCCTTGCCCACCGTGCTGTTGACGCGGATGTGCCCGTGATGGGCCTCAATGATGTCGCGGCACATCGACAGCCCCAGCCCGGTGCCGCCCTTGCCGCTGTCGTCCGGACCGCTTTTGGTGGAGTAGAATGAGTCGAAGATCCGCGGCAGCTTCTCCGCTGGTATGCCGGCGCCGTAGTCGCGTACGACCAGGTCGATCATCTCGTTTTCGGCGTCGTCGACCAGCTTGATCAGGAGTCGACCGCCGCGCGGCATCGCTTGCCGCGCATTAATCAACAGGTTCAGCAGCACCTGCTGGATCTGGTTCCCGTTGACGTAGGCCTCGGGTATCGGGCCGAAGCTCTTGTCGACCGCGATGCGGTACTTGTTCATCTCGCGTTCCAACAGGAGCATGGTGTTCTCGACCAACCTGGTCAGGTCGGTCGGCTCTTGGCCCGCCGCTCGGTTTCGGGCCATGCCCAAGACCGTGTTGGTGATCTTGGCCGCCCGAGTGCCGGCGGCATGGATCTTTTCGAGGCACTTGTCTCGCGTTGCGACGTCCTTGTGACGCATTCCCATCTTGGCGTAGTTGATGATGGTCATCAGCACGTTGTTGAACTCGTGCGTGGTTGTACCAACCAACTCGCCTAACGCGGTGAGTGTTTGGGCTTGAGTGAGCTGCCTTTTGAGCATCTCAACCTGTTGTTGAAGGTCCGTGATTTCCTGGTTGCCGCTATCTGCCACGGATGACTCTCCACTCTGGCTGAAGTACCTGATCGTTAGAAATCCGCGCGGAACACTAACTTCGCTTGCCTGCCGCGTCGGTGGTGTTCTCGCTGTTTTTACAAGATTCTGCGTCTTAACTCCTTGCGAGAAAACAAGTTAGTCGCATTTTTGCTATCGTCGAACTCGGCTGGGCAACTGTAAGCGAAGCGGTTATAATTCGCACACCGGTCAAGGATGCCGGAGATCTGGGGAAGCTGGGATGCACACGGTAGAAGTTCTCGAGCAAGCGCTTGATTTGGCCAACCGGCTGGGCTACGAAATCCGACAGGAGTGGCTCGGCGGTAACGGTGGCGGCGGCTGCGAGTTAATGGGACGCAAGCTCCTTTTTATCGACCTCGCCCTGGGACCGGTCGATCAACTCGACCAGGTCATCGACACGTTGCGCCGCGACCCCAAGGTGGCCAACTTGCCTGTGCCTTATCAGTTACGCCAGTCTTTGGCGATGCGAAAGAGCGCCTAGCAGCCCGGCAAGAGAAGTAAAACGTATCGATTATTCCTAATTTTCCGATGCGGCCTTGCCGATCTCATCTGAACCGACGTACGCTGGGGTCGCCGTGCGCAGCGATGGTAGCGGCGACAATCCGGCGCCTGATCGCGAGGTTGCAGGCCGTGCAATTTACTACGAACGGATTCGTCCGCCTGATGCTGCTGGTGGCTTTGCCGGCGGCGTGCGGCCCGGGCTGCTGCTGGTGTCCCGGGCACGGCTGTTTGCGGGACCCCGTCGAGCAGCAGCAGCCCGTAGTCGGCTACCATCACCACCCGCCGTTTCATCCGGTGCCTACCCGACCTGTATTCACCCCCAAGACAGATGCCTACGCGGCGGTTTCTCCCTGCATGATTACGCCGGACGGGCAAGTGCCCTTGTTGGTGCCGCCGGGAGTCGGGGCTCCGCAGATCGAGTTGATCCTTCCAGAATCGGCACCGGAAGAGGTACCCACGCCCTCCGGGGAGCCGAGTCGGGAAGACCGCCTCACCGGACGCCCGCGGACTCCGGAGCCCTCCAGCAGGCCAGCGACAGTGGCAAACCGCCCCGGTTGGATCTTTACCCCCGCACCGGCCGGCGACTTGAACATTCGTTAAGGGTCTGTTGAGAGTCTTGTAGGAGGTGACTCCAGTCGCCTCCTACAGAGATAGCGATCGAAATCCGCAGTGCTAGAGGAGACCGTCAATGACGATTCTCGACCAGTTCAAACTCGATGGACGCATCGCCCTGGTTACCGGTTGCCGGCGGGGGATCGGCCGTGCTATCGCAGTGGGACTCGCCGAGGCCGGCGCCGACGTCATCGGGGTCAGTGCCGCGATGGAACCCTCTGGAAGCCAAATCGAACGTGAAGTGACGCAGCGGGGGCGACAATTCAAGGGCTACGCCTGCGATTTCGCCGACCGTGGCTCGCTGTACGAGTTCATCAAACAAGTGCGGGCCGAGTTCCCGCGGATCGATGTGCTGGTCAACAACGCGGGAATCTGTCTGCGCAAACCGGCAGCGGAACATCCCGACGAATACTGGGACAAGACCATTGAGGTAAACCTCAACGCCCAGTTCGTCCTGAGCCGCGAGATCGGCCGCGACATGATCGAACGCGGCCACGGCAAGATCGTCTTCACCGCCTCGGTGCTCTCCGTGCAGGGCGGATTCACCGTGCCCGGCTACGCGGCCGCCAAGGGCGGCGTGGCACGACTGACCATGGCACTGGCCAACGAATGGGCCAGCAAAGGAGTGAACGTCAACGCCATCGCACCGGGCTACATCGCCACCGACGTCACCGAGCCGTTGCAGAAAGACCCCGTGCGAAACCCGGCCATCTTGCAGCGGATCCCCGCCGGACGATGGGGCCGACCGGAAGACCTCGCCGGCGTGGTGGTTTTTCTATCTTCGGCCGCCTCCGATTACGTCCACGGAGCACTCCTGGCCGTCGACGGCGGGTGGCTGGGACGGTAAATGTCGGGGGAGTGTTTGCTCAACCGCTTCGCTCTGCAAACACCGTTTAGCGGGCGAGCAACGCTCGCCGTGAAATTACAGTTATCCAGCATGGCCCACCCCTCTGCAGGCACCAGATTGATTATACTGCATCCCGGCTATATTATGCCCATCTACCGGACTTTACTGCATCACCATTTTGGTTGACAGCACTGCTTGCATGTGAGTATAATCCGAGCAGTCTGTTTGGGCAGGTCGTACAGCATGTGCTGTTGGCTCAAACGGATACCCGGTGGGAAAGGAGTGTTTTCATGCGCTATTTGTCAGGTGTGTTCGCGTCTGCAGTTCTCGCTGCCACAGTTTGCTCCTCTCCACCGGCCATTTCAACTCCAGTAGTCCGGGAATTGCACGGTATCGGGATAAACGAACCGTCCGCCTCCCCGACTACCGTGAACGTTGATCGACCAGGCAAAGAAGTCAGTCTATTCCTGAGTTCTTACAGATCCACTACGTGGGACATTTCCATGGGTGAAGGAACCGGTATCGAGCAGGTGGTTTTGGGAGGCCGTGAACCGCAGTACGTCGTCGGGCTACCCTCTGGAGTCAACGTCGTGGAAGCATATCTACACGGCTCATCTTCTTACTATTTTCCAAGCAACCGCATCATCAATACGCCGAAATTCCGCAATGCCGCTCGGGATCTCTATGAAATCACCGGTCTCGACCTATCCAGTTTTCAAGGGAGCTACCGGCCGAGCGGTCCGTTCACGGTGGATCAAGTCCAAGACGATCCGAGATTGTTGTCGGGCTATCCGTTCGGGACACCCGTATCTGAGTTGCCTTATATGCATTGGAGTGGGGTCCATCGAGTTAGCGGCGATCGTCCCCACGACGATTATGCAACTTACGGGGACTTCACGCTGGCCGGCCCCGTTGAATCGACTCACGTTCGCTTGCCTCGGAACTTTACCTACGTTGAAGTCGATGCCGAAGGACAATACTACGGTACGGAGAATCACCGTATATTTGAGTTCGATCCGGTGCTTCAGACCGCCGAAGAAATGGACCTGTCGTCACTCGATCCAAGGTTGAGTTGGGCATGCGGAATGGCGTACGATTCCTATCGCGATCGTCTCATCATATCGACATTCGGGGGCGAAGGAATGTTGTACTCCTACTCCCCGACAGCGAACAGTTGGTCCACGATCGCTTCGCTAAACAACCTGGATCTCTCTGGCATAACATACGACGAAACATCCGATACGATCTTTGCGTGCTACCAGAGGCACGGAGAGGGCATCATGCCGGAACTGATCCAATACAGCGCTGAGGGGGTTCTCATGAGAAGGATAACCCTCAGCGATCCCATGCTTCCGGGGATCCTCAGGTGGCAGAACGCCCCGCAACTGACGGCAATCGACGGACAGATCGTAATCCGCACGGAGCCAGACATCGATCCATTCGAGCGTACCTATATCGTCGACCCACTATCGGGAGCCGTGACGTTGGCGGTGGTTCCGGAGCCGTCCACCTTCCTTTTGCTGGCGATTGCGGCGGGAAGCTGCACGATTGGCTTAGTCCGCCGAAGACGACACTTCCAAACCGGCCGTCCAGCCACAGCCGCGGCGAAACAACTCGCCGACCCCCGGGGATGAAAACGCTTTCACGTCGTGACCCAGAACACAGTGAAACACGCGGCCCTTGCCGTACTGAAGCACGAACGCCATCGGATAGTCCTTGCCGTCGACCTTCGATCGGGCGGTGGCCAGCAACTCGATCGGTTTGTCGCCCGCCAGACAGGTGTACAACTCGTCGGTCACTTCAAACGACTTCATGCCGCGCGTGATCGGGTGATCGACGTCGGTGATCTCCACCTGGAACGCGCCGCGGGGATCGTGGCCGCGGAGTTTCGGGTCCCAGACACGGCCCGCCAGGTCGATGAATCCCGGCCACTCCTGAAAGGCCCCGCACGCGAAGTGTACCAGCACGAGGCCCTTGCCGCCCTCGACCGCCGCGCGAAGGTTCTCCCGGGCCTTGGGGCCGGGGTCCGGTTGCTTCCAGTCCATGAAGTGCAACACGATCACGTCGTAGTCGTTTAGCTCCGCCGATGCGAGGAATTGCATCTCCTCGACGACCTTTACTTGCAGCCGCGGGTCCTTCGCAATCAACTGCTTCAACACCGGGGCTGTAAGACGCCAATTGTGGGCGGGATGGTCTATACCGGTGACGATCAGCACGCCGACGGGATCTTCCGCCGCGTACGCCGGCTGAAGGTTCGGCTGCAACACACAGTACGTCAGCGCAAAGATGAACACGAATCGAGCAAGATTGGGCATCGTGTTGTCTCCCGTAGCGGTTGAAAGCAAGTAGAAAAAGCTGTAGGAGGCGACTCCAGTCGCCGATTTGCGGGGTGCTCGACGTTCCATCGGCGACTGGAGTCACCTCCTACATTGAAGGACTGCTCACGAGGCCGAACGCAAGCAGCGGAATGTAGCATCTATTGAGCCATTATGTTGTGCCGATCAATAATACGCAACATTGCACACCCCTGTTGCTTCCGGCAGCAACATCTGGTAAACTCAATTGCTATAATGCCCGGTCAAACAGTCATTCATCGGAAGATCCTAATTGGACAATGCCACTTTGGCGGGTCCACCCCCACCGAGATTATTTATACTGAGTAAGCTCGGCAGGGGCCTAAGTCCCGATATGCCAAAGATTTGCGGCAGCCCAATATCTCGAAGTAGTGGTATCCAACTAATCCGGGCGAACAACGACCGACCCATCAGGAGCGTCGACAAATGCTAAAAGGTGCATACTTGGGCAAGCTGCTACGCGTAAATCTCTCGTCGAGAAAATACCGTGTCGAGTCGGTCAAAGAGGGCGAGATCATGAAACTGTTGGGCGGACGCGGCCTGGCGGCAAAGATCTACTACGACGAGATCCCCCCGGAAGTGAAGCCTTTCGACGCGGCCAACAAGGTGATCTTCTTCACCGGCCCGATGACCGGAGTCGGCCTGCCATCGACCACCAAATTCCAGTTGGCCACGAAATCGCCGGAGACGGGCGGATATCTCTGCTCGAACTGCGGCGGCGACTTCGGCCCACAACTCAAACAGTGCGGGTTCGACGGGCTGATTATCGAGGGCCAAGCAGACGACTGGACCTACCTCACGATCCGCGACGGCGAGGTGACTTTCGGCGATGCGCGAGCCTGGAAAGGCAAGAGCACGAGCCAAACACGCGACGCCCTGCACGAGGCGATCGGCGACAAGAAGGCCGGCGCGATGACCATTGGACCCGCCGCGGAACGCCTGGTGCGGATCTCCTACCTCAGTGTCGACAGCCGAGCCTTTGGCCGAGGTGGGCCCGGCGCCGTGCTGGGCGCCAAGAAGCTCAAGGGGATCGCCGTGCGTGGCACGGGCACCATCCCCGTGGCCGACCGCGACAAAGTGGCCGAACTACATCGGGCCGCGGTGAAGAACCTCAAGGAGACCCGAGCCAATCACACGAAGTACGGCACGGCGCAGTACATCGAACCGATCAACGAACTGGGCTGCATGCCGACGCGGAACTTCCAGACAACACACTTCGAGCAAGGCAAAAAGGTCGGCGCCGAGGCCATGCTCGACGGCTGCGACGTGAAAAACTATGCCTGCTACCGTTGCCCGGTGGCCTGCGGCAAGACGTGTACCGTAAAGGACGGTCCCTGGGTTGGTGCCCGGGCGCGGACCGAATACGAGTCGATTGGCCTGTTGGGTCCCAACTGCGGCGTGAGCGACTTCGGCGCCGTGGTGGCAGCCAACGAGGTCTGCGACGAGATTGGCATCGACACCATGTCGGCCGGCAACGCCGTGGCAATGACGATGGAACTGTACGAGCGGGGGCTGATTACCGACGCGGAGACCGAGGGCATAGAGGCCCGGTTCGGAAACGGCGAGGCCCTGGTCGGACTCTGCAAGCTAATCGGCGAACGCCGCGGTATCGGCGACCTCCTGGCCGACGGCATGGCGGAAGTCGCCCGGCGGAAGCCCGAATGGCGCCGATACATCATTGACGTCAAGGGCTTGCCCTTCGCCGCGTACGATCCACGGGGATTCACCGGCAACGCGCTGACCTACGGCACTTCCAGCCGCGGTGCCTGCCACAACGTCGGCGGCTGGACGATTCGCGCCGAACTGCAAAGCGGACAATACGACCGCTTCGCCCTGAAGGGCAAGGGCGCCCTGGTCATGAGCATTCAAGACAACAGGGCCTACGTCGACAGCCTGGGCATCTGCACGGTGGTGCGCGGCTCGATGAATTTTTCCGACAGCCCGACCGGCGAAGTAATGAAAGCGGTGGTCGGCTACGACTTCACGCCGGAACTGCTGGACATCGGAACGCGAATCTACTCGCTCGAGCGGCTGATCCTCAACCGAGAAGGAATCGGGCGGAAAGACGACTTGATGCCCGAGCGAATCACCAAAGAGGCCGTGCCGTCGGGCCCCATCGAGGGACGCGCCCTGACCGAAGAGATGTACGACGAAATGCTCGACGAATACTACGACGTGCGGGGCTGGAACAGAGACGGAGTGCCCACGGAAGAAACCATCGCCAAGTTGGGGTTGAAGGAGTTGTTGGACCTCGTTTAACCCTAAGCCGAAGGCGACGGTTGTTCCACGAAGGAGCCGCACGACCAACGGCCTTCGGCTACGGGTTAAACGACCTGATCGAGGCCGAGCATGAATTCGAGTTCCGCGGAAGTACGCGTGCGAATGAAATACCTCGTGACGCTCAAAGAGCAGACGGGGATCGAAGACGAGCAGATCGTTCTCCCCGCGGACGCCACTCTGGAAAACGTGGCTGACTGGTTGAAACAACGGTACGGCGTCTCGGCGAGCGACCCACAAGTAATGGCGACTCTCAACGGCAAAGGATGGGACCAATACCCGGCAAAACTGGCCACGGAACTAAACGACGGGGACCTCGTCGTGTTGTTCCCGATGCTGTCGGGCGGGTAGTTGGCCCGGAGTATTATGGGCGCCATGCCCACGCTTGCGTGGGCATGGCACCCGATTATCGTCGCCGGAATGAACTGAACTTACTCAAAGGAGCGCAAGCGTGGACGCGAAGAAGATAATGCAGCCGTTCTCCGTAGACATCGACCTGGCCGAAGGAGTGATGAAGAACCCGGATAACGTCCTCGTACGCCGGGCCTCCGACATGCGCGGACATTATGCCGACGAGTCTGCTCTGGAGCGACTGATCAAGGAGCACAACGACCCGATTCACTACGAGGTGTTCGAGAAGATCATCCCCGAGGAGGCCGGCCAGTTGCAGCACTGCATCAGCAAGCTTTACCCGGGCGTGGTCGGAGAAGAGTGCTTCATGACCAAGGGGCACTACCACGCGGTTGCCGAAACGGCGGAGATTTACCTCTGTATTTGCGGCCAAGGGTACATGCTCAACAAGCTTCCCGACGGCTCCTGCGTGGCGGAACCGATGGTCCGCGGCCGCAGCGTCTATGTGCCGCCTTTTTGGGGGCACCGCTCAATAAACACGGGCCACCAGCCGTTGATATCGTTCTGCATCTATCCCGGTAACGCCGGCCATAACTACGGCGACGTCGAAACCGAAGGGTTCCCCAAGCGGGTCTTTTTCCGCAACGGGAAGGAGGTCATTGAGTAGTGGCGAAGAAGATACTTGTCACACCCCGATCGGCAAGCGCCGCCGGCCACCCGTCGCTCGACAAACTGGAGGCGGCCGGCTACGAAGTGTTGTTTGCCACGCCCGGCCGCCAGCCGTCGGAGGGCGAACTGATCGAAGCGCTTCCCGGCTGCGTCGGTATCCTCGCCGGCGTGGAGACGATCTCGGCGGCGGTGCTGCGGGCGGCCACCGACCTGAAGGTCATCAGCCGCAACGGCACGGGTACCGACGCTATCGACCTGGAGGCCGCCGGGCGGCTGGGGATTCGCATTTGCCGCGCCGAAGGAGCAAACGCCCGGGGCGTGGCCGAACTGACCGTGGCGGCAATGTTCGCCCTGGCACGATCGATCCCGTTCAGCGATCAGGCAATCAAGGCCGGCCAGTGGCAACGCCGCAAGGGAATCGAACTCCGCGGCCGGACGCTCGGGCTGATAGGCTGCGGGAAAATCGGCCGGCTGGTGGCCGAATCGGCGCTCGCGCTGGATATGGACGTCGTTGCCCACGACCCGTTTCCCGACGCCGCGTTCGCTCCGTTGGATCGGTTCCGCCTGGCCTCGCTCGAAGAAGTCATCGAGCTTGCCGACGTGCTCAGCCTGCATTGCCCCCCGCCGGCCGGCGGCCACCCGCTGCTGGGCACCACCGAACTGGCGAAGATGCGTCGTGGCGTGCTACTGATCAACACGGCCCGGGCAGGCCTTATTGACGTCGACTCGCTGTGCGCGGCCCTGGAAAGCGGGCAGGTTGCCGGCGCTGCGATTGATGTCTTTGAGACCGAGCCGCCGTCGGAGGATGATCCTCTGGCCGGTCACGATCGGGTAATCGCCACGCCACACATCGGGGCGTTCACCCACGAAAGCGTCGATCGGGCCATGTATGCGGCGGTGGAGAATCTACTGGAGTGTCTTATTTCGTAGTGTGAATGCGAGGCGTTGTAGCCTCGTTTAACCCTAAGCCGAAGGCGACGGCCGTTTAACCCTAACACGACACAAGAGGAATACCCAATGGCAAACAGTTCCGTCTTCGATAAGGTTAGTTGTCTCGGCGTGGTGCCGGTCATTGCGATCGACTCGCCGGACGCTGCGATTCCTCTGGCCGATGCCCTGCTGGAAGGCGGGCTGCCGATAGTCGAAATCACCTTTCGCACCATGGCGGCGGCCGAAGTTATCGAGCGGCTCCGCCAAGAGCGGCCGGAGATCCTCGTCGGCGCCGGTACGGTGTTGACCTTGAAAAGCCTCGACACGGCCAAGGCGTGCGGGGCGAAGTTCTGCGTGGCGCCGGGAACCAACCCGGAAATCGCCGCCGCCGCGTCCGAAAAGGGTATGCCCTTCGTTCCCGGCGTGGCTACGGCAAGCGACGTCGAATGTGCCCTGTCGTTGGGATGCAGAGTGCAGAAGTTTTTCCCTTCCGAAGCGATGGGGGGGACCGCAATGATCAAGGCCCTGGCCGGACCGTTCAAGCACACCGGCGTGCGTTTCCTTCCCACCGGGGGAATTAACGCCGAGAACCTGGAATCTTATCTGGCCGTCGAGGCGGTGGCCGCCGTGGGCGGCACCTGGATCGCCAAGAAGGACGATATCACACAAGGAAACTGGTCGCGGATTACCGATCGCTGCAAGGCAGTGGTGGAGTTGGTGGCGCGAGTTCGCGGTGGAAAGTGAGTCGCCTCCTACAGAAGTCTGGAGACGTATTGATCTGAGGACCTTCACAATGACCCCGGAACCGGACATTCCGCTCTTCCGCACGTCGGAGAGGTTCGCCCTCGACGCCGACTCGCCGGTGCCGTTGTATCATCAACTGGAAAAGGTCCTGCTCGACCGCATTACGAAAGAAGACTCGCTGGGGCGGATGCTCCCGGCCGAGAAAGACCTGATGCAGATCTTCGGCGTAAGCCGGGCAACCGTGAAAAAGACGTTCGACAACCTGGTGGCCAAGGGCCTCGTGGAGCGCCGGCGGGCACTGGGCACCAAAGTAATCCGTCAGAAGATTACCGAAGACCTTGCCCGTCTCTCCAGCTACACCGAGGAGATGGCGAAAAAAGGCCTGTCGGTGAGCACCGAAGTGCTGGCAGTAGAAGTGTGCGCGGCAGAGCCCGACGTACGCGAGCAGTTGCAGTTGACTGAAGGTGAGCAGGTAGTGGTGGTGCAACGGCTACGCGGGACCAGCGAGTCGTTTCCGGTGGTTTTGCTCGAGTCGCAGATCCCCACCAGCTTCGGCGTCGACGAAAGGGAAGATTTCGGCGGCTCGCTGTACCGGCTGTTGGAAGGCAAGTACAAGGTCCCCATCGAATGGGCCGAGGAGGAGATCCTCGCGTCGCAGGCCTCGCGGCCGGAGGCCGAACGACTGGGGATCGAGCCCGGTGCCTGCGTGCTGGTGATGCAGCGAGTGACCTATACGGTCGGCGACCGCCCGCTGGAGTTCGTTCGCGGGGTGTATCGCCCCGAGCGTTACCGGTTTTCGATTCGCATCAGGCGTTAAGGAGTCGCCTCCCACAATAACCCGGAAAGCTACTTATCAGCCGTCCCTAAGGAGAAGTTACAGAGCCGTTTGGCAGTTTCTTGCTGGCCGATCCGGCTTGCTCTATACTGGTTGGTGGAACTGTCAAGTGGTGGCCGTATTCTCAGGAGAACCCACGCGATGTTAGTTGCCGTTCGGTCTTTGTTGTGTTTTACGCTGCTTGCCGCATTTACGACGTCCGGCTGCACGCCGCCGATCGAGAGCGGCCGGGTGTCGTCCGGTTCAGAGGTTTCGCCCAACGTCACGGCGTCGCCGAACGTTACGATCTCACCCAACGTCACCGCCTCGGCCGCTTCCGGCCAAGAATCCACGGGTGCGAGACCGGTGACCAATCCGCTCTACAACGAACTGGACCCCGTGCTGTACGATTCCGGTTGGGAAGACAACAACGACTCGTGCATGGTGTGCCACATCGATTTCGAGCACGAGGAGATCTCGTCGATCCACCTTGAGGCCGGCGTCACCTGCATGGCCTGCCACGGCGATTCAGAGGTCCACCGCGCCGACGAATACAACATCATCCGCCCCGACGTGCTCTGGGGTCGGAGCGAGATTGCGGCCTTCTGCGAGCAGTGCCACCCGAAGCACAAGCATCCCGGGAAGGTGCAGGAATTCCTCGAAGAGTGGCATAACAAACGTCGCGCCAACGGCCGTTGGGTCCTGGAAGACTCGGTCTGCACCGACTGCCACGGCGAGCACGCCATCATGCTCGCCGAGGGCGTTTTCAAGTGACGGAACATCCTTGCTCACAACGCTATCGCGTAGTGGCGGCCCGCCAGGCGGTGCTCACGCCGTGCCGAGGCGGGTCCTTGTCGTCGAGTCGTGCTACTCCGCCGATTTGTTCCCGTCGTGCCAGAGTAGGCGTCTGCGGCACCGGCTGCAATTGCCCCGCCGCCCGACCGGCGACGGCAACGCGGCTGATCACTTCCTCCGACACCATTCGCCGTGTGGTAACGGGCACCTGAACCGTCTGGCTCTCCGGCACCAGTCGACAGCAGGCCACCGGCGTTTCAGTCTCTTCGACGCGTTGCTCCCACTTGGTTTGGGGTACCATGCGGGTGGTCAGGTATGGTTGGACGAACGGATTCCAGCGGCCCGCCCAATGCCACTCGCAAGAGTATTCGGTCACGGGTGTCCACCAGGTTCGCGTCGTCTTGCGGATTTCCGTGCTTCGCTCTTGGCGGTAGACGGTCCGGGTCGACTGCTGCAGGTGGGTCTCGCTGACGGGTCGTTGCACCACCCGCCGCGTTTCTCTGAACGTGGTGCCGTCCTGCTGGTAGTAGCGGACTTCATCGGCCACGGCCCAAGCGGCCCCTGCAAGAGACACAAATACCGTAGTAGCAAGGAGTTGGCGAACGCTCATGATCTGCCTCCAAGAGATTCCACGCCATCGTAATAGTGGCGGGGAGAGAACCGCTCGAATTCCTTTCCGATAATCGGTATTTTACCTGCCAAAGCATTAGCCCGTACAATCGGCGGAATCACAGTTGTGCTCTTTGGCAGTTCCTCGGCCGAGATGCCTGCGCGCAAAAAGAAACGGCAAACCCGGGAGGCATGGGTTTGCCGTTTCTTATCACAGCGGGCTCTTCTGGGCCCGGGGAGATAAGCTACTCAAGCGACGTTCGCGGCGTTCTTCTTCCATCGTCTGTAGCCGAGCAAGGCGAACGGGATGCCCGAGAGCAGCATGACAATCGTCATCGGCTCCGGCACAACGCCGACTTCACCGGAGATGTGGCCGTGAACCACGTCGTCCCCGTAGTCTTCCAGGGGGTTGTAGCTCGTCGAGCCGGACTCATCGAACATCGCCGCTCCCTCGTCCTCGGCGAAGAACTTGAAGAAGGTCACGCCGACCTGCGGAAGTACGGGATTAGTCGAAACGTCTTCCCCGAGTAGCGTCGTCACCCGTCCTTTGCCTTCTACCAGGTAGAGGCGATCCTCGTTCACGCGGGCCATCAAGCTGACCTCTTCCAAGGTGATGTCCAGGAGCACGATGTCTTGAGGCGCGGGCGGTGCCGGGAACTTTGGTGCGGCTGCGAGCATATTTGGGTCCCAGATCTGGCCGGTGATCGTGATGTGGTCCCCGATTGTGTCCTTGCCGGTCAGACTGATATCAATCGCATCACCGGAGGGAGCGACGTACGGCCCGTCGTTGAGTTCAAACGTCATCTGCATTTCCAGGCTGCCGCCAAAATACCCCGCGCTGCTCACCACCGGGTAGAGAAACGCACTTGCCGATGGGGCACCATTCACCGATGGCAGCATACCGGTGTAGGAATAGCTGCTCACGCAGCGACTGCCGGAAATCGGCGCAGTCACGGTGAGTTGATCCGGTAGGTCCCCTCTGTAGTCGTAGACGGCACCAGATTCCTCAAAGACAGGCACGTCAAAAGAGAAGTCGTGGTCGCCGATACGAATGCTCATGGGGCTTGCATGAGCCGCAGTGGCGAGCATCACCACCGCACCGAAGGCCAGCAGAATGGAAACGCGAGACACGCCGTAGGGTCCCGCAGACAGTGAGAGAAGAGTAGTCGAACGCATCGTTGCCTCCCTGGGCCGTTAGGCCCGGTCTAAAGAAGATCAAGCTGTGAAACTGGTTTGAGGTTCATTTAGGTCGCAAGTCCGATTAGGACAAAGTTGTCAAAGCTGATTCGAGTTACCTTTGGCCGCTAGATCGAGATTCTTGTGGGCTGAAATCCTGGTTATTGCAGATCCTGAAAAATAAGTGCATACGGAAATGCTATTCTCGCATAAATCCACCTCCTTGTCAAGCACCCTTCGCACACAATCCTCATTTTTTTTGGCCCTTTTTTCCAAATTCCCTGCCGCTGTGCCCAATCGTAAATTGTCAGCCGGGGGCCAACTTCACGGACCAGCGGTTTTTCTGCCTTCTCAAGCAGTCCTCAACGATATATTCCCGGACGACCAACCGAGGGCTACGGTAGCCCGGCGGCAGTTGTACCCGGCGAAGGAAGTGTAGACCTACAAATTGGCCCATAATCCCTTCTATACATACTCTGTTAATTCTGCACAGATTCCGCATATTTGTCAAGGATTTGCCATCTTCAACCACAATTTTCCGGCAAGAAACTAATTATTTGCCACGAAATCACACGAAAACCCCCCAACAGTACTGTCTTCTTGGGTGGGTTTGCCGTCGCAGCTATGCGGTCGTCGCTATCATGCGCGCCGTGTCGATCTGAATTCGGGAAAGATCTGCCGCTTCAATGCGGTATCTTGGCAGAGGTGGCCGCCGGTTTGCGCTGCAGCAGCACGTGCCACACCGTCATCAGCAGGATCTGCAGATCGAGCCACAGCGACCAGTGCGATATATAGTGGAGGTCGCATCGGATCCGGTGCCGTAGCGACGTGTCGCCCCGCCAGCCATGCACTTGGGCCCAGCCGGTCATACCTGCCTTGACCAGGTGGCGTTGGGCGTAATCGGGGATTTCCCGGCGAAATCTCTCCACGAACACCCCCCGTTCAGGCCGTGGACCAACGAGGCTCATGTCGCCCGCCAGAACGTTCAGTAGTTGCGGCAACTCGTCCAGGCTCCAGCGACGCATGAATCGTCCCAGTCGAGTGCAGCGTTGGTCGTTTCGCGATGCCCACACCGGCCCGGTGGATCGTTCGGCGTCGAGCGGCATGCTGCGAAACTTCAGCATCCCAAAAGCGTCGCCGCGCAGACCCAATCTCGCCTGGCGGTAGAAGACCGGCCCGCGACTGGTCAGCTTAATTGCCGCTGCCAGCACGGCCATCAGTGGCGCCAGCATCACGAGTGCCACACTGCCGACGACGAGATCAGTCGCTCGTTTCGCCGCGCGGGGCCATCCGTAATGCGGATTCTGCCGCAGCCCGAGGAATGCCACGTTGTCGATCTCGTGCATCCGCAGTTTCATGCCGGCCGCGTTGGGTAGATCGGGGACGAGTTGCACCTCGACAAGCACGTCGGACAACGTCGCGTAGACCTCGGGCAGTTCGTGGTAACGCGACAGCGGCAGGGCGATAAAGACGTGGTCGATGTTCTCGTCGGCCACCACGCGGCCGAGATCGTCGATTTCGCCGAGCCTTGGAAGCAGATTGGGTTCCAATTTGCCGGGCCGGTCGACAAAACCGACTGCCTCCAGCCCGGTCCATTCATTCGCTCTGATAGTACCCGCGACGAGCCGCCCGGTACGCCCGGAACCGACGATTACGGCCCGGCCGTAGTTGAGCCCTCGGCCTCGCAGATACTTCAATGCCCTCCAGATTCCGCGGCGTATGGCGGCCAACGCCAGCGCGTTAAGGGCCATGAACAGGCCCAGAGCCAGCCGCGACTCGTAAAGGTCGCGACGATAGAACGTTACCGCGATCACCAGCAGGAACATCATCCCACTGGCCTTGCAGACGACGCCCAATTCCCGGGGAAGCTGCCTCAATCGATGTACTTCGTACAGCCCACAAAGGCGGTACGCGACGGCAGCCAAGACCAAGATCACCGGCAGACCCCGCAGCACGAGATGGAAGTCGGGGACTCCGTCGGGCGAGGGCCATACGGCGAAACGCAACAGGTAGGCCCCCACCCAGACCGTGCCGGTCACGACCAGGTCGCACCCGAGAAAGACCAATGCCAGCTTGTCACCGTGTCGACGATACATGGCGGGGTCTTGTAGCAGGCAGGGGGCAAGCGGTCAATGCAAAAAAGCAAGAAACGGGCAAACCTCTTTTTGACCTTTTTTTGACTAGCCTAACGACCTACACTTCCAATAGAAACTTGCCCCGCTTCACCCAGATTCCCGGCTTTTCCATGAATACCGTTACCAACATCGAGAAAACGGTCTGTCGCCGGTGTCTCGCCGTGCTGAATTCGTCGGACAAGTTCTGCCGTCACTGCGGGGCGGCGACCGAGCATGTCGGTGACGGTTCGAGTTGGCTGGTGTCTGTCGAGGTAGTGCCCGAGCGGCGCAGATCGAATCGCGCGATTCTGGAGAATCCTTGGACCATCCTGGCCATGCTGTTTCTGGTGATGGGGCCTCTGGCGTTGCCGCTACTGTGGTGGAGCCGCCGGTTCAGCATATTCTGGAAAATAGTGCTTTCGATTCTCGTCACGGTCTACATCACGGGCCTGGGGTACCTGGCTTGGTGCGCAGTTCAGCAAACGTGGGAATCCATCAAGCAACTGCAAATGTAAAACTGGTGTACGCAGTGGTGAACTTCGGCGAGAAGCACAAGTACACGGTCGGCATCGCTTATTCGACCAGCGGGACGGTCAGCGGGCCGTGGAAGCAGATGGACGAACCGCTGCTGGCGATACACTCCGCATCAATCGGGAAATCCCCTTTGAGAGACCCAAATCGAACGGAAGGATAATACCACAATGACCCAGTCTACGCGCCTCCCTGTGGCAAACCTATCGAGCATAACGACCATCGTAGCCCAATTGCTCGTCGCGTTCGTCGTTGTCGCCTCTTCGGCAGTAGCGGAAGAGCCAGACGCCGTTGTGACGGGAACTCCTCGACGGCCCAATATCGTCTTCATCCTGGCGGACGACCTCGGCTACGGGGATTTGGGCTGCTACGGCCAGGAGAAGATCAAAACGCCGCGATTGGACCGGATGGCCGCCGACGGGATCCGCTTCACAAGCCACTACGCGGGCTTCACCGTCTGTTCCCCCTCACGCTGTGCCCTGATGACCGGTATGCACATGGGCCATGCGTCGGTGACAGGCAACGGCGGCAGTTTGAGGGCAACTGACGTCACGGTCGCCATGCTCTTGAAAAAGGCGGGTTACAAGACCTGTATGATCGGAAAGTGGGGCCTGGTCGGCCGGCCCGGGCATCCCGGCAGCCCGAACAACCAGGGCTTTGATCATTTCTTTGGCTTCGACAACCAGGGATTCGCCCATTTTTACTATCCAGAGTTTCTGTGGCGCAACGATCAAAAGGTCCTCTATCCGAAGAACCACAACCTGCGGGTGAACGGCGAGTACAAGAAGGCCGCGGGCACCTACAGCCACGATGAGCTGACCAAGGAAGCACTCGGCTGGATCGAGGAGAACAAGGACCATCCCTTCTTGCTGTACCTGCCCTACTGCATCCCGCACGCCGAGCTGACCGTGCCGGAGGACTCGATGGAGCCTTACCTGAAACTGAATTGGCCGGAGACGCCCAAGCTTGTGAACAAGGGAAACAACGGCGGCGGCGGGTACGGCAGTCAATACAAAGAGGGCTATTGCGGGCAAAGCCATCCCAACGCGACCTATGCCGGCATGATCTCGCGGATGGATCGCAGCATCGGCAAGATCCTCGACCAGTTGGACGAACTCAAGCTGGCGGACAACACGCTGGTCTTCTTCAGCAGCGACAATGGCCCGTCGCCCGAGGGCGGGCAGGACATCGAGTTCTTCAACAGCAACGGGCCGCTGTCCGGCGGCAAGCGGAGCATGCAGGAAGGTGGGATTCGCGTGCCGATGATTGCCAAGTGGCCGGGAAAGATCCAGCCCGGAAGTGTCAGCGATCACCCCAGCGCGTTCTGGGACTTCCTGCCCACCGCCTGCGAAGTGGCCGGGATCGAACCGCCGAGGGACATCGACGGCATCAGCTATCTGCCGGAACTGCTGGGTAAGACCGAGAGGCAGGGGAAGCACGAGTATTTCTACTGGATCTGGGCCGTCCGCGTCGGCAAGTGGAAGTTGCACCCGGCCGGCAGGGACAAGTATCGGCTGTACGACCTGGAGAATGACATCGCTGAAAAGCACGATCTGGCCGCCAAGTTCCCAGAAGTGGTCGCCCGTTGCGGCAAGTATTTCGAGATCGCAAAGAGAAAGATGCCGGCGGCGCCGAAGGCGACCGAAACCACAACGCCGGAGGCGACCGAAACCACGACATCTGATGACTCCCAGCCCAACTTGCGCTTGCCGAAGGTACGGATCACGGAATTGAAACCGCTGAAGGCCACCACGGGCTATGGCTCCTTGGGGATCGGCAAGTCGGCCAGCGGAAGACCGTTGAGTTTATCCGGAAAGATCTACGAGGACGGTATCGGGATGCACGCCAGCGGCGAATTGGTCTACGCCCGCAATCCGGGTTGGACTGATTTTGTCGCCACTGTTGGCTTGGACGATGCGCAGCGCGCCGACCCGCGGGCAAGCATTGTTTGTCAGGTGATTGCCGAGGACGCCGTCGGCGAGGAGCAAGTCCTGGCAAAGACGCCAGCGCTAAGATCGGGAAAACAGGTGCAGCACAACTTCGATGTGTCGCTTCCTGCGGGTTGCGTGAGACTCCATCTCGTGGTGGGCGACGCGGGCGACGGCATCCACTGCGATCACGCGAATTGGGTCAATGCCGGTTTTCTGGGAGTAACTCGTCCGCTGCCGAAAAAGACCTTTGAGTTGACCTCGCCGGACGGGAAGATCAAGGCGACGATCACCTTCGACGAAACTACCGGGACGCTATCGTATCAGGCGGTGAGCCGCGAGAAGACGATCCTCGCCCAAAGCCCGCTCGGTATCTTGACCGACAAAGCCGAGTTCACCAATGCCCTCAAGCTGTTGGAGACCGCTAGCGCCAAGGTCGACGAGACCTATACATTGCCGCATGGCAAAGCTTCGACGTATCACAATAAGGCGAACGAGTTGAAACTTGCACTGGAGAAGGATGGCCACAAGTTCAACGTCATCTTCCGCGCGTATGACGACGGCGTCGCGTTCCGCTACGCCATCCCCGGCGAGGGTGACGTCGAAATCACGGAGGAAGCGACCGCCTTCCACGTCGCGGGCAAACCTGCTTATTGGGGGCAGTCGCATCCGAACGCCTACGGCTATGAGTTTCCGTTGGGCAAGATCGAACACCAATCGTACTCCCTGGCATTGCTTTGCGAACTTGCGGAAGCACAACACTGGGTTCTGCTTGCCCAGGCGGCGACCTACAGCGATTACTGTATACCGCATCTAACGCGGAAAGACCGCGGGTCGAACGTGCTCAGGATTACCTTCCCCATCGATCAGAAGGAGCCGATCAAGACGACGCTCCCATTCGTCTCGCCGTGGCGGGTGGCGGTGATTTCCGCGAATGACCTTTCGGCCATTGTCGAGCAGACGATGTTCGAGAACCTCAATCCGCCCACGGAGCCGAACCTGGTAGACGCCGACTGGATCGTGCCGGGCCGCTCGAGTTGGGACTGGATGGCCGGCGACAAAATGAACTGGAAGGGGTGGATCGACTTCGACGCCGAGATGGGCTGGGAGTACCATCTGATCGACGACGGCTGGGAAGGCTACATCAAGGATCCGCAAGCGGCGACCGAGTACGGCCGGGAAAAAGGCGTCGGCATTTTTGCCTGGCGTCGCACCCCCGGGCTGATGGACCCGGAAGCAATCGAAAAGCTCTTCAAGAAGTACCACGAAATCGGCTTCCGCGGGTCGAAGGTCGACTTCTTCGACCGCTTGCCAGATGGACGGACGGGGGCCGACTACGAAGATACCCAGATGGGCCTCAAGGTCCGCGACGACCTTTGCCGCATCGGCGCCAAGCACCAGATTCAACTCGTGTTCCACGGCTGTGCGATTCCCTCCGGCGAACGCCGCCGATGGCCGCACCTCGTCGGAACGGAAGCGATCAAAGGACAAGAGGGTGGGCCGAGCCCTCAGAGCGATAACTGCATCGCGTACATCCGCAATCCACTTGGCTCGGTCGATTGGTCACCGGTCGGATTTGGCAAGGCCGGCAAGACCGACGCGTATCAACTCGCAACCGCCGTGGTGTTCGAGACGGGTCTGCTGATCTTGCCGAGCCTGCACCGCGTCTACTTGAACCATCCTTCCAAGGATTTCCTGAAGCGCGTGCCCGCGGCTTGGGATGAGACGAAGCTCATCGACGGCTATCCCGGGTCGCACACCATCATCGGCCGCCGCAAGGGAAACGAGTGGTACGTGGGTGGCCTAACCACCCAATCGCGGGAGGTCGAGCTCCCGCTCGGTTTACTTCAGCAAGGGACGACGTACACCGCCAAGATCTACCAGGACGAACTGGAAGGCTCGGAACTGACCATCGAGACCAGGCAGGCTTCAAGTTCCGATACGCTTACACTACGGACGGCCGACCGTGGCGGATTCGTCGTTCATCTCCAACCGGCGAAGAAAGACCAATGACTTTCGTAAATAGCAACGGTCCGCATCGTTCCCTCGGCAACGAAAGAGTTGGGCCGGACGATGACTTTTACAGAATAGACGCAATACATGCGGCCCACAACCAGATAGTGGTCGCCACGACCGACGGCATTTTCATGACCTATTCGCGCCGCCGCGTGCCGGTTGATCCTGCACAGCCGGAGGTGGAAGCCGTACAGTGGCGATTGGTCCGCCGCACCGGCACTTCGATCAATTGAGGGCTGTCGCCGGCGAGCGACCGCCGGACCGCGTCGCTCAGTTCATCCGGTTCGTTGACCCGCCGGGCCGAAACACCAAACGACTCGGCCAGGCCGACGTAATCGATTGGCGGTGAAACTATGTCGAGGCCCTCGAAACGATCCTCGCGCGCCGCGGGAAGGTCGAGCACCTTTGCACAGTCCTTCAGGATCTTGTACTCGGTGTTGTTGGTGATGACGAACGTGACGGGGATCTTGTAATGTGCGGCGGTCCACAGGCCCTGGACGCCGTACAAGGCCGAACCGTCGCCGATCACCGCCAGCACGGGCCGCTCGGGCCAGGCCAGCCGCACGCCGATCGCGCAGTTCATCCCCCAGCCCAGGGCCCAGCCGCGATGGGCAAAGTAGCCGCTGGTGTTCTTCAGCGTGCCCGTTCGCTCGAAGTATCCGCCCGTGGTGGTGGGCGATTCCTCAATGATCGCCACGTCGTCGGGTAGCACGCGGGCAAGGCTCTCCATCAGGCACAACGGCGCCAACGGCCGCAACCGGCGGCAACTCTCCGCCTCGCGGCGCAATTGCTCGCGTGCCGCCGCGTGTTTCTCGCCGTACGACTTCGCCCGGCGGCGCGCCGCTTCGACCTGCCGCGACGTCATCACCGAATCCAACGCAGCGGCCAACTCCGCCAGCGACGGCCGGGGATGTCCGACCATGCCCACTTCCAGCGGGTAGTTCTTGTTCAACTCCCATTGATCGTCGTCGAGTTGCACCAGGCGAACGTGCGCCGGCAGCGGACGCAACGGCTCCTGGTAGACGTACTGCTGCATCATCTTCATACCGACGATCAGCAACACGTCGAACTCGTCGAGCCGATCGTGCACCTGCGGCGACAAGTATGACGGTGGGGCAGCGGCCAACGGGTGAGCGGCCGGAAAGCTACAACGTCCGTGCGTGGTGATTGCCTCGCCGATCACCGGGGCGCCGAGCCGCTCGGCAACCGCGACCAGTTCATCGACCGCGTCGGCCTCGACCACACGGCTACCGGCCATGATGGCCGGGTTTCGGGCCGCCGCCAGCACTTCGGCCGCCCGGCGGAGGGCTTCGATCGGAGGCCGAACTTCGCGCGCCGGCAGTTGCGGCGGGGTGAGGTCCAACTGCGCCTCTGCCATTTGCACGTCGAGCGGTATCGAGAGGAAGACGGGACCCGTCGGCGGCATCATGGCAGTTTGCACGGCCCGGCGCACGGCCGACGGCAGGTCCTCGACGCGTTGGATCTCGGCGGCCCACTTTGTCCAAGGGCGTGCCACCTCGACCATCTGCCCCCAAAGGATCGGCTCCTCGAACGCCAGCCGTCGATCCTGCTGTCCGGCGGTTACGACCAGCGGCGAGCCGGAACGATAGGCGTTGTAGAGCATCCCCATCGAGTTGCCCAGCCCGCAGCAAATATGTACGTTGACCACACCCGGCGAGCCGGATGCCATCGCGTAGCCTTCGGCCATGGCCACCACGGACACTTCCTGCAGACCGAGTATGTAGTTGAGCCGTTGCTGGTCGAGCAACGCGTCGTTCAGCGGCAGTTCGGTGGTGCCGGGGTTGCCGAAGAGATATCGCACGCCGCAGCCGGCGAGCATTTCCAGCATTGCTTGAATCCCACGGACGGCCATCGCTACCGCCTTGCGGTGTTTCGCGGCTGAACCAGACGCGGGGCGGACGTCATGCGTATCGGGCGGGCAGCTACCTTGCTGCTGCGTTTTGGCGCCGGGAATCCACCGCCAAAGTACTCGCCACCGCCGCAACCGACACACCCGGCATCAATGCATCCGCCGGCGCCACATCCCCCGCCGCTGCCGAATTCAGTGACGCAGCCATCGACGCAACCGGTGAAGTTGCCACAGCGGTCGCAGGGATCGCAGCAATCGGGCGGATCGCCGTGGAAATCTCCCCAATAGATTTCGCCACAACTCCCACCGCACCAGGAATAGGGCAGGAACAGGCGGGCAAACCAAGTAGAAAGGCCGCAGTGTCCTCTGTAGGAGCAGAGATCACAACAGGGATCGCAGCAGGGATCGCAGCACGAATCGCAAGACGGGCCACATGCGGGGCCGCAGGAAGGACCACAAGCCGGTTCACACGCGGGTTCGCATGCCGGACCACACGCTGCTGGGCACGCTCCTCCACAACCCATCATCCGCGGCGGGACCACTGCGGGGCCGAATATGGCACCAAGGATCGAACCACAAGGCGGTCCATAGCACGGCTCACAACACGGTCCGCACGTTGGACCGCAGCAGGAACCGCAGGCCGGACCGCAATCGGGTCCACAGGCCGGACCGCACGGCGGTACGCATGCGTTGTCACAGGGAACGCCACACGCCATATCGCAGCAATGCTGCGGATCGCACAGCGTACCGGGGCCAAACGGACTATAGAGCACCGAATGACACACGCCGCAACCGGTGCTGCCGGCCATCAGTAGGCAGAACATGCCGAGCAGGATGATCCGTCTTGTCATCGTAATTCCCTTATGTGCATACCGAGAAACGCCAAGCCGAAACCCTCAGGAGTGATTATCGGCCGCAAAGTCGGCGGAATCGAGAAAATCGTTAGAAGTGCCTAAACCGTCAATGCTTGCGTAGAACTCACATATCCCCAAGCGGCAGCCGGTTTTGGGAGCGGCCCGATGAGAAGCGTGTAGGAGGCGACTGGAGTTACCTCTTACAACGGTTTACGCTCCATCAATGTGCTGCGAGGGGATGGCGGGACGCTACGATGCGGCTATAATATGGGTTAATGAGTTAGATATGTCTTCGTGCGATCGGCATTACCCGCTCACAGGTGGGGGTTGCCGTGAGCGCATGTATCTGTTGTCCGCAGGTCTTTTGGGAGTTTTTACGTGCCCCACCGCCTTTCAACCATTGACGAGTCGGTCGAAGCGATCGCCGCCGGCGAGATCGTGATCGTGATGGACGCCGAGGATCGCGAGAATGAGGGCGATTTCGTGTGTGCCGCCGAGAAGGTCACGCCCGAGATCGTCAATTTTATGATTACCCACGGTAGGGGGTTGCTTTGCATGCCGGTTCTGCCGGAGGTGTGCGAGCGGCTCGATCTGCCGCAAATGGTCGAAGACAACACGGCACCGCTGGAGACCAGCTTTACGATTCCGGTCGACCACCACACTTGCCGCACCGGGATAACCGCACAAGAACGTGCCAAGACGATCGAGGCGATTGTCGATCCGCGGAGCGATAGGTCGGAGTTTGTCCGGCCGGGCCATCTCTATCCGCTGGTGGCCAAGGAGGGCGGCGTGCTGCGCCGCGCCGGACACACCGAGTGCGCCGTCGATTTGGCCCGAATAGCCGGACTGAAACCGGCCGGCGTGCTGTGCGAGATTCTCGGCGCTGACGGCGATCGGGCAACCCGGGACGAGCTATACGATCTGGCCCGGCGGTTCGACCTGCGAATCACCACCATCGAAAAACTGATCCGCTATCGTCGCCGTCGCGAGAAACTCGTCTACCGGTTGGCCGAGGCCAATCTGCCTACTGAATTCGGCAGCGGCCGGATCATTGCCTACGGCGTGAAGTACGAGGAGCAGCAGCCGGTTGCCATCGTGATGGGCGAGCCGGACAAGGTCGCCGAACCACTCGTGCGGCTGCATTCCGCGTGTTTCACCGGCGACCTGCTCGCCTCGTTGCGGTGCGACTGCGGCGATCAACTCAACCTGGCCATGAAGATGATCGGTCAGGAGGGTGCCGGCGTGGTGGTGTACTTGCCGCAGGAAGGCCGCGGGATCGGACTGGTCGAGAAGATCAAGGCCTACAACCTGCAGGACCAGGGAATGGACACCGTCGAGGCCAATCTCGCCCTGGGCCATCAGGCCGATAGCCGCGATTACGGCGTGGGTATCCAGATACTCAAAGACCTCGGCCTGTCGAATATCCGCTTGCTGACAAACAACCCGAAGAAGACCGATGCCTTCATCTACGGTGGTTTCGGCCTGACGGTGGCCGATCAGGTGCCCATTGTGGGGCCGATCCACGAGCACAACGAGCGCTATATCATCACAAAGCGCGACAAGATGGGGCACAGATTGCCGTAACGGTGGCCCACCCATAGTCGTTGTTCGCTCCGCGAACAAAACGCTGGTTCGCGGAGCGAACCACGACATTCCCCGGGTTTTTCGCGCCAAAGCAGTGTACGGATCGGTGTTTCTTGGTATACTGAGGGGTGCTACTTGAGTGGGTATCGACCTGGACCATTTCA
>Ga0180429_10000685_pt1 | contig 29846 bp, 22 predicted proteins | sample SS_ome_FD_132428 | JGI IMG/M metagenome (GOLD analysis project Ga0180429, IMG submission 132428) | Hypersaline lake sediment archaeal communities from the Salton Sea, California, USA - SS_1_S_1 metaG | ecosystem: Environmental > Aquatic > Non-marine Saline and Alkaline > Hypersaline > Sediment ...
CCTTCTACTCCTCCATTTCCAGGAGATCTATGAGTCCTTTCCCTTCGATTACATCTCGGTAATCGTCCAGGTCTGCGTCTTTTCGGTCTGGTTTCTTCTCTGGCTCGTCTCTCTTGTACTCGCAGCGGCGGGCTCGACATGGAAAATCCCCCTGCTTGCCGGTCTCGCACGGCGCAGGTGGGTGGTCAAGATCTCCTCAGTCTGGATTCTTTTGTTCTTCTCGCTCATTCTGCTCGTCGCGATTCTCGGCCTCTATTCTGCCAGCCTCGTGTCAGATGGAGAGTCACCCGGCCAGGTCTACTTGGTGTACGACGATATGGGTTTCATACCGCGATGGGTTTTCGCCCTCGGCTTCATGAGAATTTCGCGCGCCGCCAATGATCGATGGGGTCCGGAAAGCGCTGTCCTGCTTCCCCTTTCGAGAGACGCGCTGCGCTCGGCGTTTGTGAATGGGCGGTTCCTGTTCGTGGCCTGTCATGGATCGCAGGGCTTCATCTACACTCCGGGAGATTCCACTGAATGGCTCGGCCCGGAAGAGGTTCGGCAGATGGACCGAGGTCCCGCTCTCCAGCTCGTCTACCTGGCGGGATGTGACCTTGGAAAAGGGGAGTCGGAGTGGGAAGCGGCCCTATCGCCGGCCGAAGTCAGATCCTTCGACCGGCTCACGGCAACGGCCGAACATATCCGCTGGCTCTGGCTGAGCGGACCCGACCATGTGGCGGAGCTGAAATAAGAGCCTGCGCCCTAGCGAACACGCTCGGCGATGAATTTTCTCGCGAAACTGTCGTCGACCTCCTCTCGAAAAAAACGGCAAGTCCCGTAACGATCGATCACCCACGATCATTCTAAACCGGATGTGACCCGGGATGTTTTTCACACAAGAAGAGGGAGGATCGACATGAAAAAAATCTTTGTCCTACTCACCGTGCTCTCCATTTCGATCGTGCTTGCTGTCTCTGCCGCAGGGCTCATCAAACCCGGCCTGGTTCATTGCGGTCTCGGCGTCCATGTCGATGTATCCAAAGGAGTCTCCAAAACGGAGAATGGTTCCAAGATCATGTATTCCTGCAAGATCGACAGAGGATGCGGCGGTGAACATGGTCTCGTCAAAATAAAGTACCTGCCCACCGGGAATGGCCGGGACTGCAATTTCACAGGACGGGAATGGGAGCTCGAACAACTGGAAAGCAACCTGCCGCCGGGCACGCAGACGATCACCATCGAGGCGGACGCATGGGATCAAAACAACCACCACCGGGTTGACGACGACTCTCTGACGCTATAATTATGTCCCATCAGGTTGATCTCTTGTTCTCGAAATCACTTGTATCAGTCCTGCTCATCACGGCGATCGCCCTTTTCGGGCTGGTCGCGTACATCCTGTCTGTTTCCAGTGAGAACGGTGTGGTTGACGGGGAGAGCTCCCCGCCCAATGGAGCCGTTCAAACCGGGGGGCAGAAGCAATGTGACGTTGAAACTTTTGAAGAAGCTGATGCGATCATATCAACAGAATCGGAACGTATTGCTCTAATACCGAAATCGACCTCCGTGCCGGGTGATCATGAAAACCCCATCGGCACAGCCCGAATTGTCATGCGTTTCGTGAACGGCGACAGCCGGCCACTGCCCGGTGTTCAAGTCAGATTCAACTCCGACGGTCTGCAAGAGCAATTCTCCACCAAAGATGACGGTCGGGCGGAAGCGTCCTTCGCCTTTGACCATCGCCTTCCTTTGCCGAAAGTCCATATCGAGGCAGTACTCGATTGGTATGTCACCAAGGTAGTTTCTGCCAACATCCGGGGCGACGGACTGATCGATCTTGGCGATATCGTACTTGAAGAGGCTGGAGCCCTGTCGGGCCGCGTCATCGACGCCCAGGGTCAGCCCGTTTATGGCGCTCGTGTCTGTTGTACCGATCGACCGCTCGATGAGATGAACCTCGAGGAGGTGAGAAAACGAGGCTTCGTCGGCGGCAATATGTTGTCCTGGGCGTCGTCGGGCGCAGACGGATCGTTTCGATTGTGTCACATTCCACCGGGAACGATTTCGATCTGGGCCGGGAACCACTATTTTCTCCATTCCCATTCCGATCTCATCGGGATCCGCGCTGGTGAGGAGGTGTTCGGTGTGGAAATCGTTCTCGATCCGAGACGGGCCGACGAAAGGATCGAGTGTCTCGTGCTCACTCCCGAAGGCGAGCCGGACAGTCAGGCCAGAATCAAGATCAGCCGCCGGCACGTTTCGGGTGGCGGCAGCCATACATCGAACGTGGATCACGAGGGCTGGTTCCGTTATATCGTGAAAGAGAAGGTTCCCCATTCCATAGAGGCATGGAGCTCGACAGGCGAGTACGAAAAAGTGTACGTGGAGGACATCCAACCGGGAACGCTCGATCTCGTGATCCGCTTCGAATCCCTCCAGGGGAATCTACGCCTCCGCGTCAGAGATGAAAAGGGGGAACCCCTCGACACCTTCACGGCAGAGATTGTTTTTCATGATGCTGCTTATGAGAGTGACCGCGAAACACGTTCGAAATTGGGTTTCTCTCCGAGTCGGACCACCCACCGCACCTTCGCTCGAAAGGAGTTTTACAGAGAAGGTCTCGACAGCGACGGGATTGCCGAACTCGCCGTTCCTCTATCTGCGTTCATGGTCAAGATTGATGCCGAGAATTACACGAGCGCCGAGTTCGGACCTTACGAACGGGGCGGTTTCCCCGATCCACTCGATGCCGTCCTCTTTGCCATATCAGGGGTGCGGGGGAAAGTGATGGCCGGCGGGATGCCCGTCGCCGGAGCCAGGGTCAGCCTGCACAAGGCCGTGATGCCGAATATGTCCTACGAGGTCAACCGGTCCCAATGCCGCTCCTCGCGGCGAGACCACACTTTTTCGATAACCGACCAAAAAGGCGGCTTTTGTCTCTTGCTCAAAGATTCGGGCACTTTCTACATCAGAGCTTGCGCCGATCGATTCGCTCCAGGCGAGCTTGGCCCACTCGCTCTCGATTGCGTCGCCGGAAAGGAGACTCTGAGGATCGACCTGACGGAGGGAGGCTCCATCGAAGGAAAGGTGATCGTTGCTCCAGATGAGGATTTGGGAGGGATACTCCTCTCGGCATCCCGCGGAGACGGTTTCCCGATTTTTGTCGAAACCGACCGGGTCGGTTCCTTTTCGTTCCACAGACTCACACCCGGCCGATGGCTGGTTAAAAAATGCCCCAGGGACTGGAGGACCCAGACAGAGACAGCCTACTCTTCGTGCCAGTCCCCCCCAACGATTCCTTGGGTGTGTCTCGTCGAAGAGGGCAGATCAACTCACTACATCCTCGATCTCACCGGCGAAGACAACGATTAGCTTCTCGGACTCTCTTTCCCAGCTTTTCGAAATGGACTTCGAAAAGGACGCTGTCAGGGGCTCTTTAGAACTCCCCACTCCCGGACGCAATCAGCCACGGCTCCAGGAACCAGACGGCGGCGTCGTGCACGCGGATCGGCTCAGGGATTTCGCCTACCGATTCCGGTGTCAGCGTGATCAGGTTCAGAGACGCCTGGGGGTGATCGACCGCGGCGGAAAGCAGGCCGCGCACCTCACGCTCCCTCGTGGTTTCGTCCCCGAGGTCGGCGCAAACCTGGATCAGCATTGGATTCCCGTCCGCGGGGCGGGCGAGGAAATCCGCTTCGGAGCCGTCGGCACTTCGCACGTAGCGGACGTCGAGCAGGCGTCGTTCCAGCTCGATACGCACTGCGGTTTCCAGGCTGTGGCCCAGATTGGCCTTGCCGGACCGGTCGAACACCGGGATCAGGCCCGGATCGATGGGGTAGACCTTGCGCGGATGGACCATCCGACGACGTTCCGAGTCCGCTTCGACCCATGTGGGCCGCGCCAGAAAGCAGTCGTCCAGGTGGGCGAGCAGGTGATGCAGGGTGTCGCGGCCCACGGCCAGGCCCTGTGACTTCAGGGTGCGATGGAACTTCTCCACACTGAAAAGCCCCCCCGGACTGCCCAGGAAATGGCGGACCATCCAGCGTAGACTGACCACATTGCTCACGGCGTGCCGTTCCACGACATCACGCAGTATGGCCAGATCGACGTAGTCGCGCAGAAGCCTGAAACGATCGTCGGGATCGAGCCCCTGGGCTTCGGGAAAACCACCGACGCGGAGATAATCGCGCAGGGCGCCCTGCAGCGCGGACCGCGCCTGTGCAGAGAGCAGGTCAAGCCGCTCCGGCATCTCGTGACCATGATGCCTCAAAAACTCCTCGAAGCCGAAGGGAAAGATCACCGTCTCCCAGGCCCGCCCGCGCATGGACGTGGCGATCTCGCGGGAAAGTAGCGCTGCCGACGACCCGCTGATAAAAACCTCGACTTTTTCGGTGTCGAGGAGTCGGCGCACAAAACGCTCCCAGCCGGGGACGACCTGAACCTCGTCGAAACACCAGGTCACCGTCTTCTCCCCGCGCAGAGCGGGAAAACGGCGGTAGTACTCTTCGACGAGGGTGGAAAAGTCCTCGACGGCAAAGGCGGCGAGGCGTTCGTCTTCGAAGTTGACGTAGGGCAGCCGTTCCAGCGGGACGCCCCGCTCCAGGCGCTGTTTGCGGATCTGGTGCAGAAAAGTGGTCTTGCCCGCGCGGCGCATTCCGACCACCGCAGTGGCTTTGCGCGCAAAGGTCACGCGACCGGTCAGCCGCCGCGGCGTGGCCTCAGGCAACGCTTTGGTCAGGGACTCACCGAGTTGTTCAACGATTCTCGATCGCGCGAGTCCGGAATGATTCTTCTGTTGGGCCACTCCAAGTTCTCCTATTTTCAAGGAGAGTATATCGTTATTATCTCCTTATTACAAGGAGAATATTAAGTCTATTCAATGTCTCTGTTGCCCAGGAGTGCCTTGAGTGTGGGCTTGAGGGAGCCTGACTTTCGGATCTGCCACCACGATGAGAGCCTCCCCCACAGCCTCAGTGAGGAGTTGCGAAGCCATGGAGGAGTTTCTATTGGCGATCTCGAAGCGTTTTCGGACCGACGCGTTGGTCATCTCCTTCCGCGTGCCCTAGCAGAGGCAGGCGTGGAAGTAGCACGCTCGCGCCTTATCCATGGCCGGCATGGGCTCGGCGGGCAACGTCGATGAATGCGCTTTTTGTTCGACTTACTCTCCAACGCCAGCAGGTTTGACCAAGAGCCGCAAGGCCGTACGACCGGGCATGGCGCGGAGAACAAATGAATCGTGGTGAACGCCAAAGTCCTTCCCCGTCCGGGGATCGCAGATCCGGTATTTGAGATCGCGCGCCATCTTCCCCAAAGGCACCGTCAAATCGGCCGGTTCATCGCTCCAGTTGAAGAGCAACAATTCGGCCCCGTCTATCCCCCGCCGCCGCCCCACCTGCAGTGTCTCATCGTCGAAGCGGGCCGGTATCCCCGACGACGGCACGAGCCCGCGCAGCCATTCGAGCCGCTCGGGCGAGATCTTCGTCAGGTCATCGCCACTGAGAATCATCCCACCCGTGGCGTTCATCACCGCGGCGTGAAAAAGAATCTCATTCTCGGGAAGGTCGCCCATAAGCAGCACGCAGTCGGGATCGTTCCACCAGAGCGTGCCGTTCTGCCAGTTGCGCATGAGGTTCTCGCGCCCCGTGCTCGCGATCGACTTCCAGCGTCGGGTAATGTCCATCGAGCTGCGCGATCCGTGGATCAGGCCGAAAGAAGGCCAGATCGGGTGGTTGCACCCTAAGATGAATCCGTCACCCGCGCCGCGGCGGATCGCCTCCATGCCGCGGCGGTAGGCTTCGATCCGCGTCGCCCTCGGATCGTGGAACCTTCCGCCATGAATCGCCCCCCAGAAGGTGGCGTCGAGCTTGAAGTAGGTGCACTCCCACGAACTGCGCATCCTTTCGAAAACATCTTCCAGGTGAGCGCACGCCTCGGGATGTGTCCCGTCGAGCACGTACCACGGCCCGAGCCGCCACCCGCCGAAGGTGACGCGGTCGGAGCGGAGCGGCTTCCCCTCGTCGTCCTTGACGAACCAGTCGGGGTGTTCGCGAAAGAGGCGCGACTTCTCGCCCGCCACAAAAGGCGCCACCCAGATGGCCGGCTCGAATCCGGCGGCGCTGATCTTCCCCAGAACGGTCTGCACCTTGCCGCCGAAGGACGGCCCCGTGTCGAGCCAGTCGCCCATGTGGGGCTGGTAGCCGTCATCGATCTGGATGTAGCGGAGTTCGGGGATCTTTTCGGCGATAACGCCAAGATTGTCCATCACGTTTTCGGCCGTCACGCCGGGCCCGAAGCAGTACCACGAGCACCATCCCGTCGCCACGGGCCGCTCGAAGATCGGAGGGTGGTGTTGGCAAATCCTCGTGGCGAGCGAATCGAGCAGCGCCGTGCGGTCGGAGCCGCAGGCGAGGGTGAACTCCTCGAGCTCCCACGTCTCGCCAGGACCGATGATCTTGTTTTCCAGGTCGACGACGACCTCGATGCGATTCGGCCGGATGTAGAACTTTCCGATGAAGCGGCGGCACGATGTGAAGCCGAGCAGGTAGCGCACGCCGCCCGGCGGCGACAGGGTGATCATACCGTAAACGGCGCGCGCCCCCTCGGGCTCGGGAATCTTGTAGTGCCGGCGATCGGTGTAGGCGCCAAGGTCGACGAGCTCGGCGAGCGAACCGCCCGTCTGGCTCAGCATGGTGAATCCCTCGCCGTAAAAGCGTGTCGCCGCCGGGAGCGAATGAGCCACGTCAAAGACGACCACCTCGCCCACACTCACCGCGTGGCGGCAGTTGTTGACGAGGCGCAGCCGGCAGAGATCGCCCTCCCATTCGCGAAGGAGCTCGAGTCCGTCAGGCGCGATGGTCGAACCGTTGGAGAGCACGATGGCGTAGGGCGCCGCGCGCACCAACCGGGAAAAGGTCGGTTCATCGGCGATGCGCTCACCTGTTGCGCAGGCCGCGAGAAGGAGCATTCCAAAGCATAGAAGTCTGATTTTCATTTTGTGTGGTCTCTCTGCATTCACTGTTCGGACAGTCAGCACCCGCTGTTCGGCATAGCGTCCGCCTCTCGGCGGCATAGCGTCCGCCTCTCGGCGGCAAACGTCCGCCTGTCGGCGGCAAACGTCCGCCTCTCGGCGGCAAACGTTTAACCCTGTTTCTTTTTCAAAGGCCAGTGCTCGTTCTCGGTGCGTGACGTGGTGAGAATGTTGCTCATCCTGGCCACCACATCGGCGTGGGCGTCAGCCAGGTCAGTGGTCTCGCTCGGATCTTTCTTCAAGTTGTAGAGCTCGAACCGATCGTCGTTGACGAAGCGCACCCCTTTCCAGTCTCCCAGCCGCACCGCCTGCTTCGAGCCGCGCTCGTGAAACTCCCAGTAGAGATGGTCGTGTGTCTTCTGCTCAGCATCCCTCCCGCGCAGCGCGGGCAGAAAGGAGATCCCGTCGAGTCCCTCGGGCGGCCGCGCGCCGGCCACGTCGGCCAGGGTGGGAAGCACGTCCCAGAAGGCGGACTGATGGCCGCTCACCGAACCGGGCTCGATCACTCCCGGCCAGCGCGCAACAAAGGGCACGCGGATGCCGCCCTCGTAGAGGTCGCGCTTGATCCCCCGCAGCGGCCCGTTGCTGTCGAAGAATTCGGGATCGGCCCCACCCTCGCGGTGCGGGCCGTTGTCGCTCGAAAAGAGGACGAGCGTCTCTTCATCGATGCCGAGCGCCTCGAGCTTGTCGAGGAGGCGGCCGATGTCGGTATCCATGCGGGTGATCATTGCGGCGTGGCCCTTCTGGGCGTCGGGCCAGTCCTCGTCGGCGTAGGGCTCGTGGGAGGGGACCTCCATCCCCTTGCGGCGCGCCTCGTTGTTGGCGTGGGGAATGGTCAGAGCGAGGTAGAGGAAAAAGGGCTCTTCGCGTTTCGCCTCGACAAACCGCAGCGCCTCGTCGGCGAAGAGGTCGTGGCTGTACTCGACCTTCTCCTCGGCCACGCCCTCGCCGAACTTGCCCGGCTTGGTGATCTTGTTCCTGAGCTGGACTCTCTCCTCGTTTCGAAAAAGAAACTCGGGATAGTAGTTGTGGGCATGGCGCTGATTGAGGTAGCCGAAGAAGTAGTCGAAACCCTGGCGGTTGGGCACGCCGGTGCTCGCCTCCTCGCCGAGCCCCCACTTGCCGATCAGCGCCGTCGTGTAGCCGGCGCTTTTCAGCACTTCGGCCACGGTCACATCGTCCGGCTCGAGCGGCAGCCGCGCGTTGCCCCGAATGCGGCAGTGGCCGGTGTGGAGCCCGGTCAAAAGCGTGCACCGCGACGGCGCACACACCGTGCTCCCCGCATAATGGTCGGTGAACCGCATGCCGCCCGTCGCGAGGCGGTCGATGTTGGGTGTGGCGATCGTCTCCTGACCGTAGCAGCCAAGATCGCCATAGCCGAGATCGTCGGCGAGGATGTAGATGATGTTCGGTTTGCGTTTTCGGCCGGCCCCCGTCGCCAGGCAGCCGGGCAGGGCGAGCGCCGCCGAGCCCGCGCCGACGATCTTGAGAAAATCGCGGCGTTCGAGTTGATCCGCCATCGGTGTGCGTCTCCTTTTGAAAGAGTTCTCTCGGCCACCGCTTCAGAACATGAAGCGGCCATCGCTTCGAGTTACGAAGCGACCACCACCATGATCACAAAAATCACGAGATCGGCCGCCACGTGGGCCACCCATGGAGCCAGAAGCCCGTTGCACCGTCGCCGGATCGCGCCGAGCATGAGTCCGTAAACGAAAACCATGGCGAAGCCCCAGGCGCCGCGAGGAAATCCCGCGTGATAGTGGGCGGCGCCGAAGACCGCGGCCTGGACAACGTTCGAGAAGAGGTTTCGCCCCACCGTCCTGTCGAGAGCATCCATCAAGAGCCCGCGAAAGACCGCCTCTTCCATGGCGGCGTTGAGAAGTGCAAATCCAAGGCCCGCAAGGGGAAGGAGCCAGATCGCCAGATCGGGCATCATCCCTTTCAGATCACCGAGGTCGGGATCGGCCGCCAGGATCCAGACGACGAGGGCGATCGCCGACACGACCGAAACGGCGATCACCGCCGGGATATCGCCACCTTTCAGCCGGCCCAGTCGAAACCAGACCGCCGATCGCCGTAAGGATGGAAAGAAAAGAATCCACGCACCGTAGGCGGCGAGAGGCCCAAGAAAACAGATGGGCCACTCCCGACCGAACGAGAAAAGTCCGGGCACCATCATCCAGAAGAGACCGAAGAGAATGAGATGATTCACGGCCGGTTTCAATAGGGCCTGGGCGAGCAGAAAAAAGGCGAAGAGCACCGGAATCGCCCAGAGCGCCGCCATCACGCCCTGCAAAAGGAAGGCGCACATGATCGACGCGATCGACAGGCCGAGCACGGCATCGACCCACGTCGGTTTTGACGTGGCCCAGCCATCAACGCTCACACGCTCAGCGCCATTCGGTTTCATGGAATCGGGTTCCATTTCGAAGAGGGTCTCCTATCCTGCCGCCGCGCGGCTAACGTCCAGCCGAGTCGGTCCTGAGGTGAAGGTCGGCGAAATCGAGGATCGCTTTCCAGTAGTCCCTGTTCAGGGTATGGCCCGTGTCGCGCCGGTACTGGGCCAGCCGGCCGGCCGCAGCGTCGATCGGCTCATCGCCCTCGATGATGCCCGTCCCCTTGATCCCCGCCACTCCCAAAAAGGCGTAGACCTTGTCGGCCTCCCCCATCGCGCGCCGTGCGCTCTCGTAATTGGCCCACTTATCTTGGAGCCCGGCCGTGTCGAGCAGGGGGCGCGGCGCGACGAGCGCCATGAGCAGATGCTGATCAAGGGGAAGCTTGGCCTCTCTCCGGCCGAAGCGGCAGAAGAGATCGTTGAACCAGTGGGGGAAAACGCGGTTGATCCGTTCCACCGTCTCCTGGTCGTTGTCCCGGAAGAGCGCCGCGCCCCCCGTGCCCGACTGGTGGGGAACGACGAGGCTGATCCGTTCGTCGAAAGCCGCAGCGAGGAGCGCCGTCTTGCCCCGCCTCGAATGGCCGGTCACACAGATCGCGCGCCGATCGATGTCACCATCAGCGACGAGGTAATCGACGGCGCGGTGCAGGCCCCACGCCCACGCGGCGAGCGTCCCCCATCGTGTCGCGGCCGGACCGGGGCAGGCGTCGTAGTACCGGTGAACACCATCGGTAAAGTCGTGCTTGTCGGGATCGATGTCGCTTTCGTGAAAGGTGGCGAACGCCCAGCCGCGGTCGATGAGAGTCTCGACGCACCAGAAGTCGGCGCGCGCGCCGCGCTTCGTGCCCATCTCTTTCGCGCTCTCATGGCGCCAGGCATCGGCTAAGATCGTCACCCCTTCATGATCGGTCACGCACTGGTTGCCGCACTTGTTCAGGGCGAGAAAAACAGGCGCCGGCCCCTTTCGATCGTTGGGAAGAAAAAGAGCGAGGTGAATGACCGGCCCTTTCTTGTGGGCAATATCGTTGAAGCGGATCGCCACTTCCTTCAGTGTCGCCTTGCCGTCAAAGAGGCCGTCCACACTCTTGGTCACCGTCGCCGTGATTCCCGGCGGATCGGGCATGTAGCCATAGACGTAGTGCTGAAAGAGACGCAGCAACTCGGGACGGCGCTCCTCGTACCATTGGGTCGGCGAGGTGACCGGCGTACCGTCGAACATGGTGAGCGCGTCGGGAAGTTCGGTCTCCTCGCCCAAGGCGCCAAATCCCGCGCACTGCGGTGTCTGGACGCGGCGCAGCGCGGCGCGGATCGCGGCCGCACCCTCGAGCGCGCGAGGCGGCCGTGGGTGTTCGTCGTTGAAGACGGACAATTTTTCCTTGTCGAGGATCGTCACGGCAGATTCGTCGAGTTTGCCGTCGGCGCCGGTCACCGCAGTCCGATCGAGAGCGAGGTGTTTGGCCATGAACCGGTACATGGGCGCCCGCTTGGTGGGACCGTAGTCGTGCCCCTCGGCGGCGAGATGCACGTTCTCCACGTCGGCCTCGGCGCCGTAGAGCCGGTAGACATTACCGATGTAGGGAAACTCCACGTCGGGGGTATTGTGCGTCCAGTCCTTGCCGCACGAGACGAGCAGCAGCGGCCTCGGCGCGGCGAGGGCGGCAATGTCGGCGTTGTTGGTCTTGTGGCGCAGGCTCTCGTGAATCGGCATGCCGCTCTCGCAATTGCACCCGCCGAAAAAATGGGCCGACACCATGACCACCGGCGCCGACACCTTGATCCGTTCGTCGAGAGCGGTGAGCAGAAAGGTCTGCGTGCCGCCGCCCGACGCGCCGGTGCAGCCGATCCGCTCCCCATCGACGCCCGGAAGGGAGAGAACGAAGTCGACGGCCCGCATGCTGTTCCAGATCTGATAGGTCGTGGCGTTCCGGTCGCGGCGGTGGTCGACCTGGGTCGATTCGTTCCAGCCGACCATGTCGTAGGCAAAAACGACAGCGCCCATCCGCGCCAGCGACGCGCACCGCGACTGAACCCTGCTGCTGAACCGCCCATCTTTCAAATGGCCGTGGGGGCAGAGGATGGCGGGGCGCTTCGTCTCGTCACCCTCGCCCACTGGAGCGGGGCGGTAGAGATTCCCTGTGACGAAAAAACCGGGAAAGCTTTCGAAGAAAACATTCTCCACGCTGTACCCGTTGAAGGCGCGGCGGCTGTGGACGACCGCGTTGAGAGGTGTCCGTTCGGGGAGCGGCACGAGGCGCGCCCCTTCGAGGATGCCGAAGCGGACGCGCGCGGCGCGTTCTTCCCACGCGGCAACGGTCGCGTAGGTTGCGGCGAACCGCTCGAGCTGCGCGCGGCCTTCGGCTTCGGGAATCTCCTTCGCCACCGCCCGAGAAGCGGCCAGTCCGACAGCGAGCACGATCGCCACGGCAAAAATCGCCCACGATCGGGTGATGATTGAATTTCTCTTCTGCCCCATTCCGTCTCCCTCAAATGGAATCCAAGAGCGGTCCTGTATCGATCCCGCGCTCCGTTCTCCGCAGGCCAACGCCCGGAGAATATGGTAATATGTGCGTGCATCAGCTGCTACCTCGAAACAGGAAAGGACCGGCGCCCCCCCCCCACTCCGAACAAGGAGACTTCTGAGATGGAAAACAAGAAACTCACACGAAGAGGATTCGTCAAGACCTCGAGTACCGCAGGGATCTGCGCACTCTGCCTCGGGCCCGGCAGTGTGGCGCAAGACAGTGTGGCGCAAGATAGTGTGGCGCAAGATAGTGTGGCGGCCGACGAGCAGCACAAGGCCAAATTCGCCAACGACTATCTCAAATGGTGGCTCAAGAATCTCATGCTCAATTTCGAGACCCACGAGCCGGAAGCCGATGCCGTCGAGATCATCGAGGGATGCGGCCGGGCGTGCGCCAACAGATGGTCGGGAGCCGCCCTGGGCAAGCTCAAGCAGCAACTCGCCGGCCCGGAGGCCGAAGACGTCGGCCCGGAGGCCGAAGACGTCGGCCCGGAGGCCGAAGACGCCGGCCCGGAGGCCGACCTGAAAGCGGTGGTGAAACTTCTCAACGAACTCCACATCGGCGGCGGCAATATGACCGTCGACGGCGACGCTGTCTGCGCCGTCTACGAAAAATGCTACTGCCCGATCAGAGAGGCGGGACTGATCGTGGCACCCTACTTCTGCAACTGCACCAGGGGATTCACGAAGGAGATCTTCGAGACCCTCTTCGAGAAGCCCTTCGACGTGGAGCTCGTCACCTCCATCGGCCGGGGCGACGATGAGTGCCGGCTCATCGCACGGCCGCGCAAAGCCAAGGAAAAAAAATAGCCGGCCCGCCCTGCGCCCACAGGACCGGCCGGCATATCTCCGAAGAGAGTCGATATCAGAAGATGGTCACTTCGACCACGTCCTCGTAGGTCCCCTCGTAAATATTGTTGAGATCGTCCACGGCGAAGGTGAACTCCCAATCGCCTGACGGCAGGGTGGACGACGATCCGGTCAGGTAGTTGTTGACGCTGATCAGCCCGCCATTGTAAGCGCGGATCCTCGAGATACTCGACTTCCAGGTGCCGGGATATTTCCAGTACCAGGCCGTGATCGACGGAGGATTGTGTTCGGCGAACACCCACCAGTCGAAGGCGGTGCCGGCATGGTCGCCCGGATCGAGGCTGACGGTGAAGTTGAGCTGCTGGCCCTGGAAGAGTGTGAGCGGGCCGTCGACTCCATTGACCTTGGCGTCGGGAATGGGAGGAGCGCCGCCGCCGCCCACGAGCAGGATCGACTCGTAGACATTGATCCGGCCGTGGCCGTAGTTGGAGCTCGAACCCATGCTGTCGCAGCCGTCAAAGAGGTGGTCTTCGATATCGTCGGGTGACGAGGCCGGACCATAACCCCAGATCAGGGCGCAGAGGCCGTTGGTGAGGGGAGCCGAAAAGCTCGTCCCGTCCACGGCACTGTAGCTGCCGCTGATGTTGGTCGTCATGATATCGACGCCGGGAGCCATCACATCGATGGCAAGACCGTAGTTCGAGAAGGATGCTCTGGTGTCGCTCCGCGTCGAGGCGCCGGCCACGACCACGTCGGGATGGTCGAAAGAGTTGAGTGTGGAACCGTCATTGCCCGCGGCCCAGATCAGCAGGCCGCCGTTCGCCTTGACGTTGCTTCCCGCCGACTGGACGGTACTGTTCGAAACGCCCGAGTAGGAAACGCTCACCGTCTTGGCGCCGTTCTGGGCCGCCCAGCGGGCGCCGTGTGTGAGGTCGGACATGTAGGCCGATCCGCTCGAGCTGTTGGTGGCCCGAACCGGCATGAGGCTCACTGTCCAGCAAACCCCCGCCACGCCGGTGCCGTTGTTGCCGATGGCGCCGATGCAACCCGCAACCGCGGTACCGTGGCCGTTGACATCGTTGACATTGCCCCCCTGACTCTCGGGGACGCGGTCGGCCGAGTTGTAACCCGACACGAGGTGGCCGCTCAGGTCGGCGTGGTTCTTCTTGACGCCCGTGTCGACGAAGGCGGCGACGTGAGACGACGTTCCGGTGAAGAAATCCCACGCCTTGGCCGATTCCATGTTGTCGTGGTGCCACTGCTGGCTGTACTTCGGATCGTTGGGAGTGGTCGCGATCGGATAGCAGACCCAGTCGGGCTCGACATACTCGTAGTCGCCCGTTCCCATCAATTGGGCGGCAAAGGAATTCTCATCGAGACCGGCGGGAACGACGACGATGTGCTCGTCCACATCGGCTTCGTGCCTGATCCGGATCGTGTCGAGACGCGCCGCGGCACGGACACGCTGCTCGTTGATCTGAAAAGGCGCCAGCCCCTGCGCGGCGAGCGCCTCATCCTGCACGGGGCGCACGATCATGCGGCCGGAGAATTCGAAGACGCCCGGTTTTTCTGTGAAGATGCGGTCGCTGTCGCCAGCGGCAACAGCCCATCCCGCCAGGCCAAGAAGAAGAACAAGAAGGATCGGGAGAGATTTCATGGATTTCCTCCAGGTAAACTTTTGCGCGCCACTGCGCTCATTGACCCGCGGAGCGCGCTGCAACAAAACAACGAACCAGGAAGATTCTGGCTTCCTCCTGTCGAGACTAGTCGTGTCGAAATAAGGCGGCTTATTTTCAGCAACACCCCGTCAGTGAACGTTGGTCACAGGCGGCAATAAGTGTTGCATATATAAATATATAGCAAAATCACTCGTTTCGCAAACGAATTCGCCGCTCCCCCCACCCGGTCTCCACTCCGTCAGCGCTCGATCGCTCACTCTCTCGGGCGGTGAGAAGAATAAAAGGCTCTATTCGCCCCATATCCTCACGATCCCTGCGGCCTTTAGGTGGTCGTACGTAAAATTTGAGAACCCACGCTTCTTGTAGATTTTCGGCGTGGTCAGAATAAGTTCCGGCCGGACAGGGCGCGGTGCGGATTAAAATTCCTCGCGCCGCTCATGGCGTCTGCGCCGCTCTTGGCGTCTGCGCCGCTCTTGGCGTCTGCGCCGCTCTTGGCGTCTGCGCCGCTCTTGGCGTCTGCGCCGCTCATGGCGTCTGCGCCGCTCATGGCGTCTGCGCCGCTCATGGCGTCATCGCGGCTGGGGGAGCGGCGGAATCATCCACCTTGAGGACCATCAGATTGGTCAGTTTGGAGCCGACCAGAGCCTGCAGAAGATGTTCGTCCCCCGCGCGCCAGTGGCTTGGGACAGTGATGGCGATCTCCATCACGCCGCCCTCGGGAATCGGGCCGAGATCGTGACAGATCATCGGCGGAGATTTGTAGAGGAAATCATCCCACCTGACGGGCCGCGGTGACTCCTTGACGCCGGCACCAATTCTGAGCCGGACCGAAAGCCCGGGCGTTCCGGTGATTCTGAAGCTGAAGGTCTCGCCCACGGCAATCGTCGGCATGAGGCAGGGCCAACAATTGGGGCACGATTGTTCCATTCCGTTGCTCAGTGCTTGATTCAGTGCGTGTTTCATGGCTCACCTCCTTCCAGATGAGTTTTGCACAACGGTTCAGCATTCAGTCTCTCCAGGGTTTGCAGTTCGAAACCACCCTTTAAAGCGCCAAAGTCACTAGGCTGTAACCAAGTTTTTTGAAATGAATGATTCCGGGGGATTGGCGACTCAGAGCAATTGGCGCTTTCGCTTGAGATAGTAGAGGTAGTTTTCGAAAGAGACATCGGCCGGCACGCGGTGATCGACGGTGGGAATGTAGCCGCCCCTGTCGATCAACGGGCCGAGGGCGTCCACCTCGCGATCGATCGCCTCCTTGCCGCGGACGAGGGCGAACTTGTCGACGCCGCCGACGAGCAGCACCGAGTCTCCATACTCGTCGCGCAGCCGGAAGGGATCGGTATGAATCTTCTCGATGGGAAACATGCCGGTGATCCCCGCCTCGATCCAGCCGGGAACGAGCTCGTAGATGCACCCGTCGCAATCGAGGACGTTCACATCGACGCCGTGTGCGGCGAGCGCCGCGGTGATCCGCCGGTAGCGGGGGACGAAGATCTCCTCGAAGAGGCGCGGCGAAAGGAGCGGCCCCATGTTGTAGCACATGTCTTCCCACCACCAGGCCACGTCGACGGTGGCATCGGCCAGAGTCGTGTCGATCATGGTGAGCGCCCCCTCGGTGAGGTGCTCCACCATCTCTTCCACCCACTCCCTTTCGTTGAGCAGCGCAACGGAGAGGTTCTCCACTCCCATCCAGTTGCGCAGCAGTCCGTAGAGCGAGCCGGCATCGATGCGCACCGGCAATCCGGCTGCGTGAGCCTCATCGACTGCGCCCTTGACGTCGCCGATCCGGTCGGCGCGCGCGAAGTCGAGCCGTTCCGCCTTGTACCGCTCCCAGTCGGCGCGCGTGGCGAGACCGTGCTCCAGATATTGGGGGATCGAGGTGATCCGATCGGACACCTTGCAGAGATTGCCCTCGGCGTCGCGGATGATCTTGTACTTGTCCCTCTTCTCGATCACCTCGATCTCGAAAGGCGGGAAGAGCCACTCGGCGATCGGCAGCCGCCCGATGGTCGACACTCCCTCGAGGCCGAGGTAGCGCTCCACATCTTCGTTGGTGCGCACGTGGTCGGGCAGCCCCTGGCCGTGCCAGGCGGCGATGGTTTCGTCCCAGTAGCCGAATTCCATATCGGGAACCCGGTCGGGCTTCTGCCAGTGCATCACCCTTCGAAACCGCTCGCATGTTGTCATGGCATTCTTGGGCATGATGAACGCGCCGCCAGATCAATCGAGCCGGCCGGCGGTCCATTCGATCGCGCCGCCGACGAGACGCCGGTAGGGGGCCTGGCCGAAGATGGTCGGTCCGTGCCCCATCTGAATGTAACAGATCCGCCCGTTGCGGTAGGTGCGCGTCCACGCGATGGCTTGATCGCTCGAGCCGTGGCCGGTAGTGCAGAGCAGGTGGTTTCCGCCCGCGAAGCGGCAGTTTCTATATGTCTCGTCGTGGACGGTAAAAGAGGCGAGGTTCCGTGTGATCGGATGAAAGGGATCGGCGATCTGCACCAGGAACTCCACATCGTGCTCGTATCCGGACGCCTTCTGATCGGCCTCGTCTTTCAACAGATACTTGGCGCCGATGATCCTCTCGTACTCGGGCCAGTCCTGAAAGGCGCCGACGGCGTGGTGCACCGCCACGATCCCGAGCCCCCTGTCGAGGAGGGCGAGAAAGTTGGCGCGCCGCTTTTCGGAGATCTTCTGGGTCATGTTGTAGAGAAAGAGCACATCATAATCCCATGCGCTGATATCCTCGAAGATCTCGCTCTCGTCCTCGAGGGGGACGTGGACGATCACCGTATCGCCAAGGCCGTCGAAGAGCCCCAAAAGGGCCGGCTCGTCAAAGTCGTGGCCGCCCGTGACCAGACCGACCTTGATCGGTCCCTGCTTCGCGCCGAAGAGAGCGCAGCCGGAGCAGGCGGCGAGGAGCAGAAAAAGGGAAAGAAAAAGGAAGGTCTTCATGAAAATCGTCTCCCTACAGCGCAGGGCGCTCACAGATCGTAAAGGGTTTCGTCCACCGAAGGGGGCAGATACTTTCGGCGCAGGTTCTTGAGGCTCATCTTTCCACCCTTCTTCTTCGGGCCCGCGAAGGGATCCTCCTGCTCGAGGAGGTCGCCCATGTCGGCCTCGACCTGGTCGGGATCCTCGCCCGACTCCATGCGGCGGATCGCCTCGTTCATGGCCGAGCCGGGATCGACACCGGTCGCGTCGAAGAGCTTGCGCATGAGGCGCCCCGCCTGGCGCGGATCGTCGTCGTCGACACTCTCCGCGTCGCGCGCCAGATCCTCCATTATCCGCTCCATGCGCGCCTCGTCGATGTCGACGTCGGGAAAAAGGTCGTCGTCCTTCTCCTCGAGACCGCGCGACACGGAAAAGACGGAAAGCTTCCGCTCCAGCTTCTTCCTGCCGCACTTGGGGCAGTCGGGCTTCTTGCGCGTGTCGACCCGCCGCGCGAGGAAATTGAAGATCCGGTGGCACTGGGAACAGTAGAACTCATAGACAGGCATCAGACTCTCGCCTCCCCATCAAGCGCTCGGTCGAGTTCGCTCACGATCTTTTTCCGCACCTCGTGCTTGGCACCCCGAACGAGCCGGGCCAAGGCACCCGCCATGGGCAGCGCGCCGAGCCAATCGAAGACGGGCACGGCACCGAACCGTTCGAAATCATCCCTCACCCGCGCAAACCGCCCCTTCTCCGGATAGGCCGCGACCAATGCGCCCACGAGGGGGGCAAAATGATCGCCCGCCATGCGGAGCATGGAACGCACGAATCCGCCCAGTTCCCGGACGATCAGGGTTTCGAGGCTGCAGCGGGCGGTGAATACGATTTCAAAATCGAAATAGACAAAGCGCCCCTCGGAATAAATCACATGCTCGAAGGTGGGATGCTCACAGATGAGGCGGGGCTCGTCGAGTGCAACGGCGCGCGCGTGGCGCTCGGCGCAGGCGCGCGAAAAATCGGCAACGATCTCCTCCTTGCGGTGCAGAGCGAGATCGTCGCGCATGACCATCTTGCCCAGGGCGGGGCCGGGCACCCACTCGAGGGCGAGCCAGGGATTTCGGCTCGACACGCCCGCCGCGGTTAGAGCCTCCTCATCGATGGCCGCAATGGCCGGCACCTCGAAACCCTCCCGGCGCCAGAGCTCGAGAGTATGGCGTTCCGTACGGCAACGTCCCGCGGCGCTGATCGATGACTTGCCCACAACGGCGAGGCTTCCGAACTGTCGCAGGACCACATCGAGCCGGCCCCGCTTGAGGCCGTAGATCTTGATCGCCACGGTCCGGCCGTCGACTTCGGCCTTGAGCACGCGGTGGGCGCCGTCGCCGCGTCGGCTCACGGTCAGTTCCTCGACGGCGCGCACTCTGGCAACCTCGGCTCGATCGCCGCCGAGGGTTTGTGCGTCGGGTCTGTCCGTGGTGAGTGCCATGAAACTTTCAGCTCGCCGACATCAGATCGTGCAGCTTCTCGGCCGCATTGTACTTGGAGAAGGGTTTGCCCGCCCGCGGCCGCATGGTCCGGTCGATCCACCGCGCCGCGCGCAGGACCGGATTGGGATTCTCGAATGCGAAGGTGTACGTGTAGTCGAGCAGGGCGCGGTCGGGATAGTGTTCGACGGTCTCCTCGAGAAATCGATCCCACTGGTGGGGGCCCACCGTCTTGCCGAGCGATTTGAGGTAGGCAAGAATCTCGCGGCCCACGAACTCCTTGACCCGGCTCCGCGACCGGAAGACCATCTCGAAATCGAAGAAGAGAAACTGCCCGTCGTCCATGATCATCACATGTTTGAGGTCGCCGTTCTCATGGACGAGGCGCGGATCGGCGCGCTCGATGGCGAGGGTGTGGCGCCGGCACCAGACAGGCAAAAAGCGTCGCCACATGGCGAGCCGCTCCTCGACGGGAACGGTCTTGTCGGCGAAGTACTCGACAAAGCGCGGCTTGTCCACGTATTCGAAAAGCTTGTACCCGCCCTCGGGAGCCTGATGGGGCACGCCCTCGACGACCACGTCATCGTAGGTGTCAAAGACGCGGAAACCGGCGTCGCGCCAGAGCTGCAGGCACTCGGCCTCGGTACGCAGCCTCCCCTTGGGCATGAACGAGGTCTGGTTGCAGACCAGAATGTTGCCCAGCGACTTGCGCACGTACTCGGGCAGGGAGCGGTCGCCGTAGTAGACCTTGAGCACCGCCCACCCGTCGCGGAAGGGAACCTTGTAGAGGTAGTTGCCGTTCTTCAAGAGAAGGTACGGTTTCAGATCGTCGAACTGGAGGACTTCGGGCATGTTTGAATCTCGTTTCAATCAGAGGAGTCGGAACGGTTCACAGGTTACCCGATCGATCTCGTCTGTTGCAAGGTCGAGCGCCCAGATTCCGATCATCTCTTCTCCCCCGCTTCGGCGATCGGGGGCTGCTTCTTCATGGAGAGGGAGATCCTCTTGCGCGGAAGATCGACATCGAGAACGGTGACGGTCACCTTCTGCTGCACCTTGACCACCTCGGCCGGATCGCGCACGAAGCGGTCGGCGAGCTGAGAGATATGAACGAGCCCGTCCTGGTGCACGCCCACGTCGACGAAGGCGCCAAAAGCGGTCACGTTGGTCACCACGCCGGGAAGCTTCATTCCCGGGGAGAGGTCGTCCATCTTGTCGACGCCCTCGGCGAAGGCGAAGATCTCGAAGTTCTCGCGCGGATCGCGCCCCGGCCGGGCGAGCTCGTCGACGATGTCCTCGAGCGTGGGGAGTCCCACGCTGTCCGTCACGTAGCGGGACGGCTCGATGCGGCTCCGCAGTTCGGCCCGGCTCATCAGGGCGTCGACGGTGCAGTCGAGATCGCCCGCCATCGCCTTGACCACGCCGTAGCTCTCGGGGTGAACGGCGCTGGCGTCGAGCGGATTGCGCCCGCCGCGGATGCGCAGAAATCCGGCCGCCTGCTCGAAGGCCTTCGGGCCGAGACGGGGAACCTTCTTGAGCTGGGCGCGCGATCCGAAAGGGCCGTTGTCGTCGCGGAAGGCGACGATGTTTCCGGCGAGCTGCGGGCCGAGGCCCGACACGTAGGAGAGGAGCTGCTTCGAGGCGGTGTTGACTTCCACGCCCACGGCGTTGACGCAGCTCATGACCTCGTCGTCGAGCCGCCTCTTGAGGGCGGCCTGATCGACGTCGTGCTGGTACTGGCCCACGCCGATCGACTTGGGATCGATCTTGACGAGCTCGGCGAGGGGATCCATGAGACGCCGGCCGATCGACACGGTGCCGCGCACCGTCACGTCGTGATCGGGGAACTCGTCGCGCGCCGTGGCCGACGCCGAGTAGACCGACGCGCCCGATTCGTTGACAACGATTATCGAGACCTCGGAGCCGAACCCGAGGCTGCGCACAAAGGATTCGGTCTCGCGGCTTGCCGTTCCGTTGCCGATGGCGATCGCCTCGATGGCGTACTGCTTGACCAGCCCGGCCACACGCGTTGCGGCCGACGCCGCCTGGCGCTGTCCGCTGTGGGGATAGACCGTGTCATGTTCGAGCAGCTTGCCCTGGGGGTCGAGGCAGACGAGCTTGCACCCCGTGCGGAATCCGGGATCGAGAGCGAGGACGCGCTTGCGCCCCAGGGCGGGAGCGAGGAGCAGCTCGCGCAGGTTGGAGCCGAAGACGCGGATCGCCTCCTCATCGGCGCGGTTCTTCATTTCCAGCCGGAGTTCCGCCTCCATCGACGGGCCGAGGAGCCGCTTGTACGAATCCTGCACGGCGAGCGCCACCTGCTGTGCGGCCGGGGAGCCGCCGCGCACGAAGAGCCCCTGGAGCAGGCTGAGCGCTTCCTCCTCGGGCGGCACCACACGCAGGGACAGACAGCGCTCCTTCTCGCCGCGCCGCATGGCGAGCACGCGGTGCGAGGGTGCGCGCGCCGCCGGCTCTTCCCAGTCGAACCAGTCCTTGAACTTGGCCCCTTCCGTTTCCTTGCCCTTGATCAGCTTCGAGCGGATCGTCGCCTTCTGGGCGAAAAAACGCCGCATGCGGTCGCGGGCCTTTTCGTCTTCGCTCACCATCTCGGCGATGATGTCGCGCGCGCCGGCGAGGGCGTCGTCGGCGGTGGCCACCCCCTTCTCGTCGTCGATGTACTTTTGCGCCTCGCCGTCGGGATCGATGGCCGGGTCCGAGGTCTGGGCCATGAGCAGGGCGGCGAGCGGCTCGAGCCCCTTCTCGCGCGCCATCGTCGCCCGCGTGCGGCGCTTCGGCCTGAAGGGGAGGTAGACGTCCTCGAGCTTGGCGAGATTCCGGGCCCCCTTAACCTGCCCCTTGAGCTCGTCGGTGAGCAGATCGCGCTCGATGAGCGACTTGAGAATCGCATCGCGCCGCTTGTCGAGCTCGGCGAGCTGGTCGAGGCGGTCGCGGATCGCCGTGATGGCGACCTCGTCGAGCGAGCCTGTCGCCTCCTTGCGGTAGCGGGAGATGAAGGGCACCGTGGCCGATTCTTCGAGGAGCGAGGCCGTGGCTTCGACTTGGGCCGTATTCAGATCGAGTTCGTTGGCGACGAGAGAGACATGTTGATCGATCATGAGTATCCTTGGGAAACAACCTCCCCAGAGGAGGCGACTTCGGGATTCGTTAGAAAGGGGCATCATGGCGCACCCGGCCGGCGCCTTCAAGGACGGTGCCGTCAAAAAATCGATCTCGCGATGGTGTGCCCGGCCCTGGTCAGAGCAGCCGACGCAGCACGTAGTGCAGGTTGCCGCCGTGGCGGTAGTAGTCTTTCTCGCGCTCCGTCTCGATGCGAACGAGCGCGCTGAAACGGATCGGCTCACCGCCGTCCTCGGGAGCGGCGATGACCTCGACGCGGCCGGAGAAGTCGGCCACCCCGTTGATCTCGTAAATCTCCCTGCCCGTGAGGCCGAGCGATGCGGCGCTCTGCCCCTCGGCGAACTGCAACGGCAAGATACCCACGCCCACCAGATTGGAGCGGTGGATCCGTTCGAAGCTCTCGGCGATCACCGCCTTGACCCCGAGAAGGCGCGGCCCCTTGGCGGCCCAGTCGAGGGAGGAGCCGAAACCGTAATCCTTGCCGGCGATCACGATGAGCGGCGTGCGTTCGTAGGCGTACTGCATGGCGGCGTCATAGATGAAGATGACCTCGCCCGTCGGCTGGAGGGGCGTCCAGCACCCCTCGGTGCCGGGCGCGAGCTGGTTGCGCAGGCGCACGTTGGCAAAGGTGCCGCGCATCATCACCTCGTGATTGCCGCGCCGCGCGCCGTAGGAGTTGAAATCGCGCGGTCCAATACCGCGCTTGACCAGGTAGCGGCCGGCGGGGCTCGGCACCAAAATCATTCCCGACGGGGCGATGTGGTCGGTGGTCACACCGTCGCCGAGCAGAGCGAGGACGCGCGCGTTGCGGATGTCGCCCACCGCGTCGGGTTCGCGCCCCAAAGTGCGGAAATAGGGCGGGTAGCGAACGTAGGTCGAGTCCTGGTCCCAGGCGAAAAACTTACCCTCGGGAACGTCGAGGCTGTTCCACCACTCATCGCCCGAGAAGACATCGCGGTAACCCTTCTCGAAAAGACCGGTGTGGATCGTTTCGGCCATGACCAGGGAGATCTCTTCGTCCGAGGGCCAGATCTCGTCGAGAAGCACCGGCCGGCCGGCGGCGTCATGGCCGAGGGGCTCGGTGGCGAAATCGATGTCCATGCGTCCGGCCAGGGCGTAGGCGACCACAAGCGGCGGCGAGGCGAGATAGTTCATGCGCACGTCGGGGTGAATGCGCCCTTCCGAGTTGCGGTTTCCCGAGAGAACGGAGCAGACGCTGAGGGCCTTGTCATTGATCGCCTTGACGATCGGCTCGGGCAGGGGGCCCGAGTTGCCGATGCACGTGGTGCAGCCGTAGCCGACCACATGGAAGTCGAGCGCCTCGAGGTCGGAGAGCACACCGGCGCCGGCGAGGTACTCGGTCACCACGCGCGACCCGGGTGCGAGGCTCGTCTTGACCCAGGGCCGGACGGTGAGGCCCTTTGCGCACGCCTTGCGCGCCAGGAGTCCGGCGCCGACCATGACAGCCGGATTGGAGGTGTTGGTGCAGCTCGTGATCGCGGCGATCACAACGGCGCCGTTTTTCAGTTCGAAATCAGTGTCGCCGACCTTGACTCTCGCCGAGCCGACGGTGCTCTCCGTCTGCTCGGCCAGGGCCTGTTCGAGGTCTCTCTCGAAAATTCCGCGCGCACTGCGGAGCGGAATACGGACGTGGGGATGCTTGGGCCCGGCGAGGCTCGGTTCCACGTCGCCTAGATCGAGCTCGATCGTGTCCGAGTACTCGACACCGTTCGGGGAGCCGAGCTTTCTGAAGAGCCCCTGTTCGCGCGCGTAGGCCTCGACGAGCACGACCTGACTCCGGTCGCGGCCGGTAAACTCGAGATAGCGGAGCGTTTCCGCATCGATGGGAAAGACGCTGCACGTGGCGCCGAACTCGGGCGACATGTTGGAAATCGTTGCCCGATCGGCAATCGGGAGATGGTCGAGACCGTCGCCGAAGAACTCGACGAACTGGCCGACCACACCCTTGGCGCGCAGCATCTCGGTCACGGTGAGCACGAGATCGGTGGCGGTGGCGCGCGGACCGAGGCGGCCGTGCAGATGAAATCCGATGACCTGGGGAATCAGCATGGAGAGCGGCTCGCCGAGCATGGCGGTTTCGGCTTCGATTCCGCCCACGCCCCAGCCGAGGACGCCGAGGCCGTTGATCATGGTCGTGTGCGAGTCGGTACCCACCACCGTATCGGGAAAGGCGCGCAGAATCGAATCAGTGTCCTCGGCGAAAACGACGCGCGCCAGGTGTTCGAGGTTGACCTGGTGGACGATGCCCTTCGACGGGGGCACGATCTTGAGGTTGGAGAAGGCCTGCTGGCTCCATCGAAGGAACGCGTAGCGCTCGCCGTTGCGCTTGGCGTCCATCTGGGCGTTGTACTCGGCCACACCGAAGCGGCCCGCGGCGTCGACCTGGAGCGAATGGTCGATGACGAGCTCGACAGGCTGGACCGGATTGATCAGATCGGGATCGCCCCCCATGCGCTGGGCGGCCTCGCGCATGGCGGCGAGATCGACGAGGGCGGGCAGACCGGTGTAGTCCTGGAGCAGAATGCGGCTCGGCCGGAAAAAAATCTCCTCCGTCGGTTCGGCCTTGGGATCCCACGCGGCGAGCGCCTCGATCTGGTCGGCGGTCACCGTCTCGCCGTCTTCGCAGCGGAGCAGGTTTTCGAGGAGGATCTTGTGGGTATACGGAAGGCGGCCGATATCAAAACGTTTCTCGAGAGCGGCGAGCCGGTGGATCTCGAACACTCTCTTTCCAACGGACATGGTGGCGCGGGAGTTGAAGCTGTCTGGATTGGGTCGGTTCATCTCGTTGGTCGGACAGGAGCGCCCTGGGTCCGATTCCTTTTTATCGTGAGAAATGATACGTGCCTGGTCGCACTCGGTGTGACGGGGCGGCGCAGCGCTGATCGATCCTTGGGTACTCCGCCTCCGATCGCATCTCCGCACGAATTCAGCATAATGAATCGAAGGCGAATTCGACAGCAAATTCAACCGTCTCCGGCGCCCCTCTTCGCCCCTGAAACGAGAATGAAAAGCCTCCGAGTCGAGAAATTTTTTCACTTCAGATCGATTGTATTTGATTTGCTTTTAATATGTTACGAGATTGATACCACCGCGCAACGGACGATTAACGGTTATTACTTACTTTTTGATTAGAAACCGATCCCCCGATCTGGTACGTTCCGCCCCTTCGTTGCATTTCGGCACGCAACCTCCGGATGGATGCCAAGGCTTCTGGAACCCCGCTTAGGGGGGGTTCCCCTTTGTGTTCGCTTTGATTCGAGGACACGCCTCAGTGCGGTGTGCCGCAGGCTCATCCGGGAGCCTCGCCCGCCGGGCGGGCGCCCGCCGGACCATCACCCGAGGGACAACTGAAGTTGGAGAGGAGCCTCCTCAGTTTCTTGCCCCCGCAGTCGGGGCAGGTCACCTCTTTGGTCTTCTCCAGGGAGTGCACGAAGGACTCGAAACACTTGTCGCATTTGGTGCAGACGAAGGCGTAGACGGGCATGGTCTCTCCTATACGGTGCCAGGCTCAATTCGTCGGTCTTGGTGCGACACCCGGTGCCAGGCACCGGGTGACGCACCAAGACCGACGAATTGAGCCTGGCACCGTATCATATCATTATTCATGCCGCAACGCGGCGATCGGATCCATGAACGCAGCCCGGCGGGCGGGAAAGATGCCGAAGAGAATCCCCACCGAGCACGAAATGCCCAGGGAGATGAAAATATAGTGCGGCTCGATCAGCGCCTTCCACTGGGTGAACTCGACGATCCCCAGGATGGCCACCACGCCAAAGAGCGCGCCGAGCAGCCCGCCCACGGCGGCGATCGCCACCGTCTCGGTGAGGAACTGGATCATGATGTCCCTGCGCTGGGCGCCGAGCGCGCGGCGGATGCCGATCTCGCGGGTGCGCTCGGTGATGGTGGCGAGCATGATGTTGGCGATGCCGATCCCGCCCACGACGAGCGAGATGCTGGCGATGAGCACCATGACCACGTTAAAGATCCGCTGCGTCTCCTCGCTCTGCTGCAGGAGTTCGAGGGGGACGACGATCTCGTAGTCCTTCTTCTCGTGAAAATTTTTGAGCATGGCGGCGGTCATGAGCGACGTAGGCAGCACCTTGTCCGACGCCTCGGCCTGAACGATGATCTGATCGAGCTCGACCTCTGAGATCTCCTCGCTCCCCGATTTGCGGAAATAGGTCACCGTTCCGAAGGTGCGCATCGACGACGAGTAGGGGATGTAGACCTCCTGCGACCGGTCGTCGATGGCGAGCGCCTTGCGCGTGTGCGAGCGGAACTGCTCGTCGGCCAGAACGCCGATCACCTGAAAGGATCTCCGGCCGATCTTGAGCACCATGCCGAGAGGATCGTCGACGGTCTTGAGCTGCTTGACCAGGTCTTTTCGAATGATGCACACCCGCGCGCAGGTGGCCGAGTCGATCATGTTGAACCGCCGGCCGCGGCAAACATCGAGTCCGAACATCTCGAGATGTTCCGGCTCGACGCCGAGCACGCTCGCCTCGATGCGCGTCGATCCGTAGGAGATCCGCTGCTTGACGAGATTGACGCGCAGCAGTTTCTTCACCGTGGGAATGGTGCTCTCGATGTAGTCGGCGTCGTCGAAGGTGAGGCCGTAATGGCTCATCCAGGCGATGTCTTCGGCCTTGGTCTCCTCGGGCGGCTGCACCGAGTTGATGATGATGTTGCAGATCCCCAGTTCCTGGATGCGCGAGAGGATCTCGTGGCGCGCGCCGGCGCCGACGGAGAGCATGGCGATCACCGAGCCGACGCCGAAGATCATTCCCAGCATGGTGAGGAAGGACCTGAGCTTGTTGCGCAGCAGGTTCTTCATGCCGAGAAAAAAGATTTCAGCCAGCCGCTCGCCCCACATCGGTCAGACCTCCCCGTCCGTGGCCGCCGGCCGCTGCTCGCGGTCGGACAGAACGCGGCCGTCCCTGAGCTCCACCACGCGGGGCAAGCCGGCGGCGATCTCGAGATTGTGTGTCACCATGAGAATGCTCTTCCCCGACCGGTGCAGATCGTGAAAGAGCTTGAGGATTTCTGCGCCGCTGCGCGTATCGAGGTTTCCCGTCGGCTCGTCGGCAAGGAGCACCGTCGGTTCGTTGACCAGGGAACGGGCGATCGCCACCCGCTGGCATTCGCCGCCCGAAAGCTGCGCCGGCTGGTGGGTGGTCCGCTCGGAGAGGCCGACGGCGTCGAGCAGTTCGAGACACTTGGCCTTGCGTTTTTTCCGCGCCGTCTTCTTGTAAAAGAGGGGCACCTCCACGTTTTCGAGAACGGTCAGCTCGGGGATGAGGTTGAAGGACTGAAAAACGAAACCGATCCGCAGGTTGCGGATCAGCGAAAGCCGGTCGTCGGAGAGGGACGAGATGTCATCCCCCTTGAGGAAGTACTTGCCCTTCGTGGGCCGGTCGAGGCAGCCGAGGATGTTCATGAGCGTCGTCTTGCCCGATCCCGAGGCGCCGACGAATCCGACGAACTCTCCCTCGTCGATGGAGAGCTCGATGTCGTCGAGCACGGTGAGCGCCGCCGCGCCGACGCCGTACTCCTTGCCGACCTTTTCCAGTTTGATGAGCGGCTCTTCCATGGAGATCATTCCGACGCCGCGAGGTTCTCGGCCGGTGTGAGCGGATCGGCCGGCTCCTCGTCGGATGACGAATCTTCGCCGCCGAAGACGCCCCCCTCGCGCGGATCGTAGAGCAGCACGCGCTCTCCCAGGTTGAGCCCCTCGAGGACCTGCACGAAATGGTTGTTGTTCTTGCCCACCTTGACGGTCCTCTTCATCACTTCCTCGGCCTTGTAGACGAAGCAGAAGTGCTCGCCTCCCTCGGCGATGACTGCGTGAATCGGCACCTGGATCACATCGGGGATCTCCTCCACCTGAATCTCGGCCCGCGCCGAGATCCCCGCGCGCAGCTTGACCTCGCCCGGTTCCATGGTGATCTCGATGCGAAACTGCTTGCTGTTCTCGTCCCACCCGTCGGACGACGCCACCGAGGCGATCTTGGTCACCTTGCCCGGAAAGGAGTGTCCCTTGGCCGCGTCGACGGTGATGATCACGTCCATTTCCTCCTTGACGAGATCGATGTCGGCCTCGTGAACGGAGATCATGACCTGCATTTCGCTGAGGTCGGGCAGAGTGATGATCGTGATCCCCGAGTAGACGCTGTTGCCCACCTTGATCTCGTCGCGCCGCCAGGGCCGGGCGGGGTCGCCGTAGTGGACGATCCCCTCGCGGGGCGCCTTCATGGTCATTTCCTCGAATTCCTTCTTGAGCTTGTCGAGGCGGTTTTTGGTCGAGTTCACCTGGCGTTCGCGGCTGGTGACGCGCGCCTGCTTCTCCTTGAGATTGATCTCCGTCTTTTCCTTGGCGTTGTCGAGGGTGCGCTGGGCGTCCTTGACGTCGGCGTTCTTCTGGATCATGTCCATTCTGTAGGTATACGTCTCGAAGAGCTCGAGATCCTTCTCGGCGTTCTCCAGATCGATCTCGGCTTCCTCCACCTTGAGCCGCTCCTCCTCGACCTGGATTTTGGTGAAGAATCCCTCCTCGGCGAGAGCCGGCACCTGTTCGAACTGCTCCACGGCGCGGTCGTGGCGCGACTGCGCTTTTTTCACGGCGAGCCTGAGCCTGTGCAATTGATTGGGAGCCTCGCCTTTTTCGTAGCGCTCGAGAGTCATCTCGGACATCTGTAGCCCCAGCTCGGCTTTCTCGAGGGAGGCGGCATTGTCCCGCTCCTGAATGGCCAGTTCCGCCTTGACCGCCTCGAGCTCTGTCTCGTATTGCAGGAGGCTGTTCTCCAGGTCGTCGATCTGGGTCTGGACCTCGGTCTTCTCGAACTCGACGAGGATGTCGCCCTCCTTGACGTCGGTCCCCTCGTCGATGAGCCAGGTGATCGTCGCGCCGCGGCGAAATTTCGGCTTGAGGTTGAGCGAGTGTTTGGCCTTGAGGTAGCCGTCCTCGGCGATGGTGATCTTGAGGACGTCCTGCTTGACCGTGAAGAGCGCCTCGTCGCGGGGCAGATCGGTCCTCTCGTCCGAGCCCGTCCAGTCGAACTGGGTCAGGATCAGGCCGACTGCAACAACTCCGATAAAACTCAATACGTACTTCATTCGACCCACATCCCCCTTTCGTCAATGAAAAGGATTCCAAGGTCCTTGAGGAGCCCGAGGCGCGTCATCTCGTAGTCGACCTTTTCGTCGATCAACCGGTTCTGTGCCTGCAGCAGGTTCTGCTGGTTCTCGAGCAGGTCGCGGTTGCCGATCTCGCCCCGCTCGAATCTGAGTTCCGCGATGCGCACTGTGCGGGCCGCATCCTCGATCTGCTGCTGCTGAATGTCGAGGGTGCGCCGCTGGCGTTTGAGTTCCCGCAAGGAGCTGATCACCTCGACGACGAGCCCATCCTTGAACTCGTCAAAGGCGCGCAACCTCGCCTCGTGGGAGATTTCGGCCCGCCGCCAGCTATTCCGCTCGCTCATCTGATCAATGGGAATCTCGAGAGAAAGTCCCGCGCTGTAAGACCGGTTGTCAAACTTCTGATTGCCGAAACTCGCGTTGGCATCGGTCGAGAAGTTGTATCCGAGACTGAGATCGAGATCGGGCAGAAGGCTGTTCTTGGCGATACGCAGACCGCGCTCCGAATCGACGAGCTGGTCCTTCTCGGTGAGAAAATCGAGGCGGTTGAACAGGGCGACTTCAACCGCCGATTGGGGATCGAAGTCGACGGGGATGAACTCGGGCTCCGTGGGAATCACGTCGATCCGAGCCGTGGTCGGCAGGCCGAGAAAAATCTTGAACTGATCGAGGGCGAGCTCGTAGTCCTGTTCGGCGACGATGAGATCGTTTTCCGCGTTGAGCG
>Ga0180429_10000687_pt1 | contig 29812 bp, 18 predicted proteins | sample SS_ome_FD_132428 | JGI IMG/M metagenome (GOLD analysis project Ga0180429, IMG submission 132428) | Hypersaline lake sediment archaeal communities from the Salton Sea, California, USA - SS_1_S_1 metaG | ecosystem: Environmental > Aquatic > Non-marine Saline and Alkaline > Hypersaline > Sediment ...
ATCTTCTCGATGAGGGAGAAATGTCCTCGATTGTTGAAGATCACCAATCCATGACGCAGGGATTCCTCGAGGAATTCCATTGTCCCTTCTTCGAACCCGAAGGAGATCAATCCATGTCTCCCCGCGTCCTCGGCCAGATCGGAGAGGCTCGTCAACCCATGATGGGCTGCGGCCTCTTCTTCGATTTTTGTGATGGAAAAATCGATGTCCCATTTTTGGTAGACCCTGGAGAGGATCTGAGGGCCGCAAAAAGAGGAGTCTCGACAATCGAGAGGCGCCCCGCACAGCAAAAGGAAAAGGATCGACACGATTGTGGTGGTTAAAGTTCTCCCGTTCATTGGAGGGTCCTTTTCTCTGAGGCCGTTGAAAAAGATCCGCCTTCGGGCCTTTTGCCGCCATGAAACGGAAAGCGGTCACTTACCCCAAGGCACGCGAAATCCTGGTGAAAAGCTGTCGAGAAGCATTCCCTAACTCACTCAGTCCGTAAGAGTACCAAATCGAGAGGCTGAGAACAACTCCCTCGATGCCGGTCGGGCAGGCCAACAGCGCTTGAAGCGCCCCGCCACGCACCGTACACTCACCCAGCATGAAAACCGAACTACTCGCCCCGGCCAGAGACCTCGCCTGCGGCATCGCCGCCGTGGGCGCCGGCGCCGACGCGGTCTACATCGGCGCCGACCGTTTCAGCGCCCGTGCGGCAGCGGGAAACAGCGTCGACCATATCGCCCGTCTCGTCGACCACGCCCACACCTACTGGGCGCGGGTCTACGCGGCGATCAACACCCTCCTGCACGACGACGAGCTCAAGGCGGCCGAGAGGCTGATCCGAGAGCTCCACGCCCGAGGCGTGGACGCGCTCATCATTCAGGACATGGCGATCCTCGAGCTCGACATCCCCCCCATGCGGCTCATCGCCAGCACCCAGACGGCGGCGGTCACCCTTCGCGAGATCCGCTTTCTCGAGGAGTGCGGCTTTTCGAGGGTGATCCTGCCCCGCGAGCTCTCGCTCGATGAGATCCGACGCATCCGGGAGGGGACAACGATCGAGCTCGAGTCCTTCGTTCACGGCGCCCTCTGCTTTTCGGTCAGCGGGCGGTGCTCTCTGAGCTACGCCCTCGGCGGACGGAGCGGCAACAGGGGGGAGTGCGCCCAGCCTTGTCGCCAGCGCTACACGATCCACGACGCGAAGGGGCAGCGTCTGCCCGCCGGCAAGCACCCCATGTCGCTCAAGGATCTCGATCTGTCGGACCATCTCGGGGACCTGATCGCCGCCGGAATCAGCTCATTCAAGATCGAGGGAAGGCTCAAGGACGAGGTTTATGTGAAGAACGCCACGGCTTATTTCCGGCGCAAGCTCGATGAGCTCGGTGTGGAGCGGACCTCGAGCGGTACGGCAGAGGTCCCCTTCGAGCCCGATCTGCGCAAGACCTTCAACCGGGGCTACACGACCTACTTTTTCTCCGGCGATCAGCGGGATGTCTTCTCGTGGGACACGCCCAAGTCGGTGGGCGAACGCCTCGGCATCGTGGACGCCGTGGGCGACCGGTTCGTCGACATCGACACGCACAAGGCGATCCACAACGGCGACGGGATCTGCTTCTTCACCAAGGAGGGGGAACTGGTGGGCATGTCGGTGGTCCGTGCTGAAGCGAACCGCATCCACGTGCAGAGCACCGCCCATCTGCTCCCCGGCATGGAGATCTTCAGGAACCGGGACAGGGAGTTCGAGAAGGGTCTCAAAAAATGGACCCCCCACCGGACGATAGCCGTCGATTTCGTCCTCGACGAAACAGAGGCAGGATTCCGGCTGAGCGCCACCGACGAGGACGGCGCGGTCGCCGGTGCCGAAATCGAGCTCGAGAAGCAGCCGGCGCGAAAGCCGATGGGCGCGACGCTGCGCGCGCAGCTCGCGCGCCTCGGGGAGACCTCCTTCACCTGCCGCACGGTGACGAACCGCTCATCGCGGGAGTGGTTCCTGCCGGTCAGCGCCATGAACGAGCTGCGCCGCGCCGCGGTGGCGGCCCTCACCGCGGCGCGAAACGACGCCCGCCCGCGCCCGGCGGCCGCAGTGCGCACCCCCGACGCGCGACACCCCGACCGGATCCTCACCTACCTCGGCAACGTCCTCAACCGCAAGGCGCGGGAGTTCTACATGAAACACGGCGTCGAGACGATCGAGCCCGCCGCCGAGACGGGGCTCGACCTGCGCGGGCGGAAGGTCATGACGGCGAGAGCGTGCCTTCGCAGGGAGATGGCGCTCTGCGAGGGACGGGGCGCGCAGCCGCAAAGTCTCTTCGCGCGCGATGAGAGGGGACGCCTTCTCGAACTGCGCTTCGACTGCGCGGCGTGTGTGATGGAGTTATACGGAGCCAGGCTCAATTCGTCGGTCTAAACGCTACACTCGGTGCCAGGCACCGAGTGTAGCGTTTAGACCGACGAATTGAGCCTGGCTCCGTATAACCTCTGCAAAGCCACGACCTCGTCGAGCCCCTCGCGCAGCGCGCGAATCCCGTCAACGGCGGCGCGCGCGCCGGAGAGGGTGGTGATGCAGGCGATGTCGGCCTGCGTGGCCGACCGGCGGATCGCCGTCTCGTCATAGCGGCTCGCCTTGCCGAGGGGTGTGTTGATCACGAGCTGGACTTCCCCCTCGAGGATGCGGTCGGCCACGTTGGGCGATCCCTCCCCCACCTTGGAGACGGTGGCGCAGGCCACGTTCTGCTTCTCCAGAAAATCGGCCGTACCCTCCGTGGCGAGCAGGCTGAAACCGAGGCCGACCAGATCGCGCGCGATGGGCAGAACGCTCGACTTGTCCCTGTCATTCACGCTGAGAAAGGCCGCGCCCTGCTCGGGCAGCCCCTGCCCCGAGGCGAGCTGCGCCTTGGCGAAGGACATGCCAAAAGTGCTGCCCACGCCCATGACCTCGCCCGTGCTCTTCATCTCCGGCCCGAGGAGCCGATCGCTTTTTGGAAACCGGCGGAATGGGAAAACGGGCCCCTTGGTAAAGACGCGGTTCAAAACGCCCGGCCCGTCGACGCCCTGCATGGCGAAATCCTTGCCGAGCATGGCGCGCACGGCGGTGGCGGTCATGGCGAATCCCGTCGCCTTCTCGATGAAGGGCACCGTGCGCGACGCGCGCGGATTGACCTCGATCACGTGCACCTCGCCCTCGAAGCTGGCAAACTGCACGTTGATCAGACCGATCACGCCGAGCTCGAGCGCCAGGCGTCGCGTGTACTCGGCGAGCACCTCGAGCTCGATCGGAGTGACCCGGTAGGCGGGCAGCACGGCGAAGCTGTCGCCCGAGTGCACACCCGCCTCCTCGATGTGCTGGAGGATGCCGCCGATGATCACCTTCTTGCCGTCGCACACGGCGTCGACATCGAACTCGACTGCGTCCTCGAGAAAGCGGTCGATGAGCACGGGGTGCTCGGGCGTGACGCGCGCCGCCTCGTCAAAGTACTGGCGCAGGCCCTTCTCGTCGTAGACGATGCGCATGGCGCGTCCGCCGAGAACGTAGCTCGGGCGCACCATCACGGGGTAGCCGATCTGATCGGCCACCTTGTACGCCTCGTCCTTGCTAAACGCGCTCCCGTAGCGCGGAATCGGAATGCCCAGTCCGTCGACGAGCTCTCCGAACCGGTCCCTGTCCTCGGCGCGGTCGATGGCGTCGACCGACGTTCCCAGAATCGGCACGCCGGCGTCGGCGAGCTGGCGCGAGAGGTTGAGCGGTGTCTGGCCGCCGAGCATGACGATCACGCCGTCGGGATCCTCGCGCTCCATGATGTGCATCACCTCTTCGAACCGGAGCGGCTCGAAGTAGAGGCGGTCGGAGATATCGTAGTCGGTGCTCACCGTCTCGGGGTTGCAGTTGACGAGGATCGCCTCGATCCCCTCGTTGCGGAGCGTTTTCACCGCCTGGCAGCAGCAGGTGTCGAACTCGATCCCCTGGCCGATCCGGTTCGGTCCGCTGCCGAGGACGATCACTTTCGGCCCCGCGTTCGGCTCGGATTCGCAGGGGCCGTCCTCCCACGTCGAGTAGAGATAGGGCGTGCTCGAGGCAAACTCGGCCGCGCACGTGTCGACGCGGCGAAAGACCGGATTGATGCCATACTCCTGCCGCAGGGCCTTGACCTCCGCTGCCGTGGGACGGACGCCCGCGGCCGGTTCGACAGCCCGCTGGAGGAGCCGCGCAATGCGCGCATCGCTGAATCCTTCTCGCTTGGCCGTGCGCAGAACCTCCTCGGGCAATTCGCTCAGGGTGAAGCTCCGCAGCCGGCCCTCCACCTCGACGAGGTAGGAGAGATTGTCGAGGAACCAGGGATCGATCCCGGTGATCGCGTGAAGCTCTTCCGACGACAGTCCGCGGCGCATCGCCTCGTGCAGGTCGTGGAGGCGGTCGGGATTGGGACGTTCGAGCGCGGTGCGCAGCGCGGGCAGGTCGCGCTTCCGGAAAATCGATTCCCAGCCGTCGTCGCCGAGCTCGAGGGAACGGAGCGCCTTCTGCAGCGCCTCGCGGAAGGTGCGGCCGATCGCCATGACCTCGCCCACAGACTGCATGGTGGTGCCGAGCCTGTCTTCCGTGCCGGGAAACTTCTCGAACGACCAGCGCGGCACCTTGACCACGGTGTAGTCGATCGACGGCTCGAAGCACGCCGACGAGGTGCCGGTGATCTCGTTGGGTAGCTCGTCAAGAGTGTAGCCCACGGCCAGAAGGGAGGCGATCTTGGCGATCGGGTAGCCCGTCGCCTTGCTCGCCAGCGCGCTCGAACGGCTGACCCTGGGATTCATCTCGATGACGACGCGCTCGCTCGTCACCGGATCGACGGCGAACTGCACGTTCGATCCGCCGCAGACCACGCCCACGGCGTCGAGCACGACGAGCGCCTCGTCGCGCAGGTGCTGGTACTCGCGGTCGGTGAGGGTCTGGGCGGGCGCCACGGTAATGCTGTCCCCGGTGTGAACGCCCATGGCGTCGAAGTTCTCGATCGAGCAGACGATGATCCCGTTGCCGGCCCTGTCGCGGATCACCTCGAGCTCGTACTCCTTCCACCCGAGAACGCTCTCCTCGATGAGCACGCTGTGCACGGGCGAGAGGCGCAGGCCGTCGGCGGCCGACTCGAGGAACTCTTCCTCGTCGTGGGCGATACCCGACCCCGATCCTCCGAGAGTGAAGCTCGGCCGCAAGATCGCCGGGAAGCCGACGGCATCGGTCGCCTCTTCGGCCTGATCGATCGACGTGAGGAGGAAACTCTTGGGCACGCGAAGGCCCACCTTCCCCATCACCTCCTTGAAGAGCTCGCGGTCCTCGGCGAGCTTGATGCTGCGCACTCCGGCGCCGATCAGCTCGACCCCCCACCGTTCGAGGGCGTGGCTCTCCTCGAGTTCCACGGCGAGGTTGAGCGCCGTCTGTCCGCCCACGGTGGCGAGGAGCGCGTCGGGCTGCTCGGCGCGGATCACCTTCTCCACCATGGCGGCGGTGAGCGGCTCGATGTAGGTGGCGTCGGCCAGATCGGGATCGGTCATGATCGTGGCCGGGTTCGAGTTGACGAGGATGACGCGAAAGCCCTCCTTCTTGAGAGCCTTGATCGCCTGGGTGCCCGAATAGTCGAACTCGCACGCCTGGCCGATCACGATCGGGCCCGATCCGAGAACAAGAATCGACTTGATGTCGGTACGGCGCGGCATCTCAGCCCTCCCCCGCGGCAGCGCGCGTCGTGTGTTGATCCTCCCCGCTCGCGGTCCCTGCACGTCGGGCATCTTCCGACGGGCCAGCGGTACGTCGGGCGTCTTCCGACGGGTGTGCTGCACGTCGGGCGTCTTCCGACGGGTGTGCTGCACGTCGGGCGTCTTCCGACGGGCATTCCGCCCGTCGGGCGGCCATATCGAGGCGGAAGCGGCGGAACAGATAGTGGCTGTCGCGCGGTCCGGGCGCCGCCTCGGGGTGGAATTGCACCGAGTAGACCGGCCGGCCCTTGACCTCGAGCCCCTCGACGGTGTCGTCGTTGAGACTCACGTGGGTGATCGCCGCGAGCTTTTCGTCGAGCGAATCGACGGGCACGGCGTAGTTGTGGTTCTGGCTCGTGATCTCCACGCGGTTGTCGCTCAGGCGCCGCACGGGGTGGTTGGCGCCGTGGTGGCCGAAGGGGAGCTTGACCGTGGTGGCGCCGAGGGCGCGGGCGAGAAGCTGATGGCCGAGACAGATCCCGAAGAGGGGGATCTCGGCGCGAAGCAGACGGCCGATGACCTCCACGAGGTCGGACAAGGTCGCCGGATCGCCCGGGCCGTTGCTCAGAAAGACGCCCTCCGCGCCGGACGCGAGGATCTCGTCGACCGCCGTGCGCGCGGGGTAGACGCGGCCGCAGCAGCCCTCGGCCGCCATGCGCGTGAGAATGCTGCGCTTGATACCGAAATCGAGGACCGCCACTCTGAAGGGCGCCCCGCCCTCGGGAGGTGCGGCCGAAGCCTCGAAATCGTAGGGTCTGTCGGTGGTGACCCGCTCGACCCAGTCGACAGCGCTGATCGGCGGGAACGACCGGGCCCGCTCGAGAAGTTCCCACGCCTCGCCCGGTCCGAGCGCGCCGCGGCACGTGCCCCGATCGCGCAGCTCGATGGTGAGCGCCCGCGTGTCGACATCGGAGAGCCCCGTCACATGGGCGCTGCGCAGAAACTCGTCGAGGGAGCGGTCGGCGTGGTGGTGAAAGGTGCGGCGGCAGTGGTCGCGCACGATCACCGCGGCGGGATGAATTTTACCCGACTCGAAGTCTCCCCTGTGAATGCCGTAATTGCCGATATGGGGCGCCGTGAAGACAACGATCTGCCCGGCGTAACTGGGATCGGTGAGGATTTCCTGATAGCCGGTCATTCCCGTGTGGAAGACGATCTCGCCCGCGGCAAAACCGGGAGCGCCAAAAAGTCTGCCTGCGAAGGTCGAGCCGGTTTCGAGCGCAAGGGTAGCGAGCAATTGTCTTTTCCAACCTTACCCGGGAGCGTGCGGAACTGATTTTGGGAAGAGTACGCGATCGGCGGCCCCATGGCAAGGGGATTGTTCTTCCTTGATCTCCGAATCTGCCTGTTTTAGTCTGTCTCATCACGGTATTGCGGCCCGCCAATTACAGGAGACGACAGGATGAAACGCCCCATCACGGCATCGATGCTCTACAATCTCGTCCAGTGCCCCCACCGCCTGGCGCTCGACGTCCACGGCGACCCCGCCAGAAAGGACAAGGTCTCGGCCTTTGTCGAACTGCTCTGGGAGATGGGCAATATCTTCGAGAAGGAGACGATCGAGGCGCTCGAGATCCCATTCACCGACCTGGGCGGCGCGGAACGCGACGATCGCGTGGAAAACGACGATCTCGAGGCGCTCACCGAGGAGGCGGTCGCCCGGGGCGATGAGCTCATTTACGCCGGCCAGATCAGCGCCGGCGACCTTCTGGGCATCCCCGACCTCCTGCGGCGCGAGGGGGACGGCTACGTGGCCGGGGACATCAAGAGCGGCGCGGGCACCGAGGGGGGAAGCGATTCCGATGACTTCAAACCCAAGGACCACTATGCGGTCCAGCTCGCCCTCTACACCGATATTCTCGAGAAGAAAGGGCTCGCCGCGGGCCGGACGCCCTTCATCTGGGACGTTCACGGCGAAGATGTTGTCTACGATCTCGATGGGCCGCGGCGGAAACGGGACAAGACCACGCTCTGGGAGTTCTACGAAAAACGCTTGGCCGAGGCACGCGCCATCGTCTCCGAGAACGCCGCCACCCGGCCGGCGCTGAGCGCCAAGTGCAAGCTCTGCCACTGGCACTCGGTCTGCGTGCCCGATCTCGAAAAAAGGAACGATCTCACCCTGATCCCCTACCTCGGTCGGTCGGCGCGCGATGCCCTGGCCGAGCGCTTCGAGAAGGTGGCCGATCTGGCGCGCGCCGACCTCGCTCCGATCAAGAAGGCGGGAAAGACGGGCATCCGCGGGGTGGGTGTAAACACACTCGAAAAGTACCAGACGCGAGCGATCCTCCTCACCATGCCCGGACAGAAACCCTTCATCCGGCGCCAGGTTGACTTTCCCGACGTGGAGACGGAGCTCTTCTTCGACATCGAGGCGGACCCCATGCGCGATCTCTGCTACCTCCACGGATTCGTGGAACGCAAGGGGCGCGACAGGGCGACCGAGAAGTACCGCTATTTTCTGGCCGACGCTCCCACGGCCGAAGAGGAGGAGCGCGCCTTTGGCGCGGCGGTCGACTACATCCGCCAATCACGGCCCTGCGCGATCTATTACTATTCGAAATATGAGCGCACCTTCTGGCGGAAGCTCCGGGAGCGCTATCCCACGGCGGCGACGGAGGACGAGATCGAGGAGATCTTCGATCCGGCCGTGGCTATCGATCTCTACAGCGACGTGGTCAAGCCCCACACCGAGTGGCCCACGCGCGACCACTCGATCAAAACACTGGCCAAGTTTCTCGGATTCAAATGGCGCGACAAGAGCCCCTCGGGCGCCGAGTCGATCGAGTGGTACCACCGCTGGGTCAACGAAGGCAAAGACTCGGTCAGGCAGCGCATCCTCGACTACAACGAGGACGACTGCCTCGCCACGCGCGCGCTGCTCGACGGGATACGCGATCTGACCGTGCGCGACGCTTGACGCTCCCCTCCGGGATGGCGCCTGTCCCCGATTTTCCTCTGGCGCCGGGGCGCGCCATCGCCTTTACTATCGGCAGGGATACAAAAAACAGAAGACTCGAAAACCATGGCACGCGTACAGATCACCTATCCGGAAAAGACCCTCTTTACCCAGGACATTCCGATCCGGATCAGCGACATCAACTATGGCAAACACCTCGGCCACGACACTCTCGTGTCGATCCTCCACGAGGCGCGGTACGGATTCTTCCGCCACTTCGGCATGAACGAGGCCGACACCGACGGGATGGGAATCCTTCTCGTCGATCTCGCCGTGAGCTACCGCGCCCAGGTTTTCCACGGGCAGACGCTGCGCGTCGAGGTGGCCGTGAGCGATGTGGTCACGCGCGGATGCGACATGGTCTACAAGGTCACCGACAAGGAGAAGGGCGCGCTCGTCGCCCTCGCCCGGACGGGAATTCTGTTTTTCGACTATAAAAACCGGCAGGTTGTGAACATCCCTCCGAGCTTTCAGGCTATTCTATAATTCATGAAGACCGTGGAACTGGAACGGATCGCCAACGACACCATCTGGGAGCGCGAGCTCTTTCTGCTCGAACTCCCCGGTGTGGAAGACGTACCGGAATGCGTCGATGTGGCGAGCGAGCACTTCGCCTGCTTCCTCGTTTTTGACGCAGACCGTGTCGCCCCCGAGCTGATCCGCGATGCGGCCCTCAGTCTCCTCCGTTCGGGTGCCGTCTCGGTGAGCACATGGGGCCGCGACGCACAAAGGGTGCACGATCTCGTCGACGACGCCGCGCTGATTCTAAATCCCTTCCCCACAGCTAATTCGGTGGTCATCACGACCTGCCACGGCAGGGAATCGCTCGACCGGGCGCTCTGGTTCTTCCTCAACAGCACCTGGCCGGCGAGCAATTATCGAAACTCCTGCCGCTCGGCGCTCGTCGTCGTTGTCGACAGTCCCGACCGGGCCGACAAGGTCCGCAAAGACCTCAAGGATCCTTGGGAATTCACCCAGAAACAGATGGATTGATTACCTCCCGGCTGGTGGAATCGACCTTTTCTTACGATCCCAGGTGTCAAGTATTTGCCGTTTGCGCCCCCTGGCAATATGCTATTATGCGTGGTTTGCTGACATCGTTCTCTTTGCCACATCGCTGGCGGGCAGCCCGCTCGCCGGGACTCGGTTATTGAAAGGAATCTGGAATGGCACAGGCTCAACCTGGCGACAAGGTCAAAATCCACTACCACGGGACCTTCGACGACGGCACCGTCTTCGACTCGACGCGGAAGAACAAGAAGTCGGAGCCCTTCGAAATCGCCCTCTTCGGCAACCACGCGATCCCCGGCCTCGAGAAGGCGATCATCGGCATGAGCGAGGGTGAGACGAAGAAGGTCCGTCTCGAGCCCGAGGACGCTTTCGGCACGCGCAACGAGGAACTCATCGTCGAAGTCGACAAGTCCCACGTGGAACAGCACGTCAAGTACCCCCAGACGGGGATGATGCTCCGCCTCCGCGACAAGGAAGGCCTGGCGAACAACGTGACCATCACCAACATCACCGACGACAAGATCACCCTCGACGGCAACCACCCCCTCGCGGGAAAGACGCTCAACTTCGAGATCGAGGTCGTCGAGATCGTTGCGGCCGCAAAATGAAACTCGACGGCTGCTCGTCGACGATCGATCGCGGCCGGTCTCCGGCTTCCCGTTGATTTCTTGACGCGACAGGGTACTCTAACCCTTATTCAGCATTGATTTTCAGGACTTTGAGGCTACTACTGTTGCTTATGCACCGCTCCCTTTTTCAGCCCTCGGTCCGCCCTCGGGAGAATCGACGATGAAGAGAATCTTCTCCGTCCTCTGGTCATCGGTTGGCAAGAAGTACATCTCCGGAATCACCGGTCTGATGCTCTTCTCCTTCCTGGTCGTTCACCTCGTTGGGAACTTCACTCTCCTGAGCGGAGCGGAGACCTTTAACAGCTACGCCCATTTCCTCGAGGGTCTCGCCCACGGCTGGTTCATCTATGCCGCCGAGGCGGTGCTGATCGTTCTCTTCGTCTCTCACGTGATCGCCGGAATCGCCGTCACCGTCGACGGATGGCGCGCGCGGCCCGAGAGTTACAAAAAAAACCGCAACGCCGGCGGGGCGAGCATGAAGAGCTGGTCGTCGCGCACCATGTTCTACACGGGCCTGATCATCCTCGTCTTTCTCCCCATTCACATCGTCATGTTCAAGTTCGGCGGTGCGGGAATGGTCGAGTCGGACGGCGCCTCGATGAAGGATTTTTTCACCCTCGTCACCGTCGATTTCACCAATCCCTACATTGCGTTCGGCTACGGGGCGGTCATGTTCCTCGTGGGGATGCATCTCAAGCACGGATTCTGGAGCGCTTTCCAGTCCCTCGGACTGAACACGATCGAGTGGAAAACCGTCCTCCACCGGCTGGCGCTGGTGATGGCCATTTTCGTGGGCGGCGGATTCCTTCTGCTCCCTCTCTATTTCTACCTGTCACAGTAGCGACCCGATTGCCCCGAAAGGAGCCGGCAGCCGATGCCCGATGAGACACAAGCCCTTTTCGACGCCAAGATCCCCGACGGACCGATGGACAAGAAGTGGGAACGCTACAAGAGGGAGATGAAGCTCGTGGCGCCCGCAAACCGGCGCAAGCACACGGTCATCGTCGTCGGCACGGGCCTCGCCGGCGGCGGCGCGGCCGCCTCCCTGGGCGAGCTCGGATACAATGTGCTCAACTTCTGCATCCAGGACTCGCCGCGCCGCGCCCACAGCGTGGCCGCCCAGGGCGGAATCAACGCGGCCAAGAACTACAAGAACGACGGCGACAGCATCTGGCGCCTCTTCTACGACACGGTCAAGGGGGGCGACTTCAGATCGCGCGAAGCCAACGTCCACCGCCTTGCCGAACTGAGCGTCGACATCATCGACCACTGCGCCGCCCAGGGTGTGCCCTTCGCGCGCGAATACGGCGGCCTGCTGGCCAACCGCTCCTTCGGCGGCGCCCAGGTGTCGCGCACCTTCTACGCCCGCGGCCAGACGGGCCAGCAGCTTCTGCTCGGTGTTTACGGATCGCTCATGCGCCAGGTGGCAGCGGGAACGGTGACCCTCTTTCCGCGCCACGAGATGCTCGACCTCGTCGTCGTCGACGGCCATGCCAAGGGGATCATCTGCCGCAATCTGCTCACCGGAGCCATCGAACGCCATGCGGCCGACGCCGTCGTTCTCGCCACGGGCGGCTACTCCACGGTCTACTATCTCTCGACCAACGCGGTAAGCTGCAACGCCACGGCCGCCTGGCGGTGCCACAAGCGGGGCGCCCTCTTCGCCAATCCCTGCTACACCCAGATCCACCCGACCTGCATCCCCCAGGGCGGGGATTATCAGTCGAAGCTGACTCTCATGAGCGAAAGCCTCCGCAACGACGGCCGCGTCTGGGTGCCCCTCGCCGCGGGCGACAAGCGCCCGCCGTCCCAGATTCCCGAGGCGGAACGCGACTACTACCTCGAGCGGCGCTACCCGGCCTTCGGCAACCTCGTGCCGCGCGACATCGCCTCGCGGGGGGCCAAGGCGGTCTGCGACGAAGGGCGGGGCGTGGGCGCCACGGGCTACGCCGTCTACCTCGACTTTGCCGAGGCGATCAACCGGCTCGGACGGCTGACCATCACCGAGCGCTACGGCAACCTCTTCAACATGTACGAGGAGATCACCGGCGAAGATCCCTACGAGACACCGATGCGGATCTACCCCGCCCCCCACTACACCATGGGCGGCCTCTGGGTCGACTACGGCCTGATGAGCACCATCGCGGGCCTTCACGTGGCGGGCGAGGCGAACTTTTCCGATCACGGCGCCAACCGGCTCGGCGCGAGCGCCCTCATGCAGGGGCTGGCCGACGGGTACTTTGTCATTCCCACGTCGATCGGCCATTACCTCGGCAGCCACCGGCCCGAGACGGTCAGCGCCGACCACCCCGCTTTCGGCGAGACGGAGGACGCCGTGCGCACCGGCGTCGACAGGCTCCTGTCGATCGGGGGCAAGACGTCGACGCGCGAATTCCACCGCCGCCTCGGCGCGATCATGTGGAACCGCGTCGGCATGTCGCGCGACGCCGCGGGTCTCGCCGCCGCGATCGACGAGATCGGCGCGCTGCGCGGCGAGTTCTGGGACGACCTTTACGTGGCGGGCGGCGGCGGCGAGCTCAACCGCGACCTCGAGGCCGCCGGCCGCGTGGCCGACTATCTCGAGCTCGGCGAGCTCATGGCGCGCGACGCGCTCCACCGCGAAGAGTCGTGCGGCGGGCATTTTCGCGAGGAATACCAGACAAAAGAGGGCGAGGCGCTGCGCGACGACGAAAACTTTTCCTACGTGGCCGCCTGGGAGTACGCCGGCGGCGGGGCCGAGCCCGCCATGCACAAGGAGGCGCTCACCTTCGAGGAGACCACGCCCGGGCAGCGCAGTTACAAGTAACGGAAGAAGACCGATGAACAACACCACCAAAACGCTCACCGTAAAGATCTGGCGGCAGAAGAGCCGCGACGACAAGGGAAAGCTCGTCCCCTACACCGTGCCCGGTGTCCTGGCCGACATGTCGTTCCTCGAGATGCTCGACCATCTCAACGAACAGCTCATCGCCGCCGGGGAGACACCGGTCGAGTTCGACAGCGACTGCCGCGAGGGGATCTGCGGCATGTGCAGCCTCGTCATCAACGGCGTCGCCCACGGCGGCAAGAATGGCTGCACAACGTGCGAGCTCCGCATGCGCGAGTTCGACGACGGCGCCACGATCACCGTGGAGCCCTTCCGCGCGCGGGGATTTCCCGTGGTCAAGGATCTCGTCGTCGACCGGTCCGCCTTCGACCGCATCATGGAGAAGGGCGGATTCGTGTCGGTCGATATCGGCACCGCGCCCGAAGCCCACTCCGTCCCCGTGAACCGCTCCGACGCCGAGAAGGCGATGGACGCGGCGGCGTGCGTCGGATGCGGCGCCTGCGTGGCGGCCTGTCCCAACGCGTCGGCGTCGCTCTTCGTGAGCGCCAAGATCTCCCAGCTCAGCCAGCTCGAACAGGGCAAGGTCGAACGCCGCCGGCGCGCGCTGCGCATGATCGCCCAGATGGACGCCGAGGGATTCGGCGACTGTTCCAACCATGGCGAGTGCGAGGCGGTCTGCCCGAAGAAGATTTCCATTTCCAATATCGCCCGAATGCGGCGCGAGTATTTTATTGCAGCCTTGAAAGGGGAGTAGAGAGGGGGAATCTCACCCCCGTGAAAACGATGAATCGCTTAATCTTCTCGAGCGCCACTGTCGCTCTGCTGATTTTCCTGTCCTACGGATGCGTCTCGCCTGAACCCGCCCCGGGCCCATTGCCCGTTCCCGAGCTGGTCACCACGGTGCGCCATCTGGCGGGTTCCCCCTACTTCGAGTCCGACTACCCGGGCGAACCGGCCGAGATGGGCGATGATGCCTTCCTCGTCCGCGTCGACCTCGTGGCGCTCGAGTTCTTTCCCGATGAGGCTTTCGAGCCGCTGGCCGACCGGATCCGCATGATCTCGGTCACCCGCGACGGCGTACCCCTTCTGCCCGCATCGCGCCTCACGCGCGGCGCGCGCATGGGAACGGCGCCGAGCAAGGAGGAGCTGCGCGCCCTTTTCGAAAAGGAAGATTTCGGCCGCCAGGCTCATATCGCCACACTCTTCGCCGCCCTGCGGCCCGATGTGACGGCCGCCTTCGAATCGATGGAGCTGATCGCCTCCCTCCACCCCTACACGTGGGAACCGATCGTGCGGCGCGGCGAGCTGCGCGTGCAGCGCTCGTCGGGGGCGCAGAGCGGTGAGCTGCGGATCGTACTCGCCCTCGAAGATCTCGTCGATCCGCCCGTCGAAGAGACGGACAGCGACGACGACGCCCCCCGCCAACGCCCGTCGCCGGCCCTTTTGCAGAGAGAGGAGATCCTTCTCGATCCCCGTTCGATCGACGGCTCCGACACCTTCGTGCTCCTCTTCGCCTCGCCCTTCGATCGCGGGGCGGTCGAGGCTCTCGCGGCGATCGTGGAGGTCGCCGACCGGACGGCGATCAGCGGGGCCGACGCCCTTCGCCTCGAAGAAGCGCTCGCCCGTTGCGCGGCCGAATTGCATCAATCCCCCACCGCACCGAGCGCGGAGCAAGATCGGTCGCTGGAGTTCACCCGCCTCGGGCTGGAAGGAACCCTGGCGCGCCTCGCCGTTCCCGGCCAGACGCGCGGCGCGCTCCTCTATCTGGCCGACACGACCGACGCCGCGTTGAGCCGGGATCTGGCCCTCGCCGCCGATGATATTCACGTCGATGTGGTGGCCGAGTCGCTCCTCGCCGCGGCCGACGCCGACCCGCCCGGTGATGCCGCCCGGCTCGGCTGGCTCCTCGAGCAGAGCAGCTATCGCCTTCTGATCGAGTACGCGCGCGACGAGGGAATGACGCCCGAGCTCGAGGGCGCGCTGGTGCGCCACACGGGCGAACTCGGCCGACACACCTCCGACCTCGAGGACGCCGTGAACCAATCGCCTTCGCTCGCCGCCTTTCGAGAATGGCTGTTGCAGGAGAACAGACTTTTCCTCGAGGATTTTTCACCCGCCGCGCGGATCCGCGCCTTCGACTGGCTCGCCGCACGGGGCGGCGCGCCGCAGGGGTACGATCCTCTGGCATCGCTCAGAGAGCGCCGCGCGGCGCTCGAAAAAGCCTACGAGGCGGAATCGAAAAGGGACGAGATGGACGGGCAGACACCGAGTGCGGGAGGCAACGTCGAGTGATGGCCAAGAAGAACGCCGAAAAAAACGGGGCCAAGACACTGAGTCCCGATGCCGCGCCCACTGAAAAGGCGGAGAAAAAGACACCCCAACCTCAGGCCAAAAAACGACGCTGGCTCAAGCGGCTCGCCAAGATCGCCGTCTGGGTTTTCGTTGTGCTCGTCCTCCTCCGCATCGCGCTCAGCGTGGCCTTGCCCCATATTGCCGACAAGGTGGTTCAGGGGTTCGACATGGCCTGCTCGTGGGAGCGGCTCGATCTCTCGATCCTCACGGGCAACGTCGAACTCTGGCATCTCGACGCGCGGACCGCCGGCGACGGCGACCCGATCGCGGCGATGGAGTATTGCCGCGCCGACGTCGATCTTTCCGCCCTTCTCGGCGGACGGATCGTGCTCCGGCGCGTCGAGATCGACGGACTCGACGTGAGGCTCCACCGCAACGCGGCCGGCGAATTCGAGATCGCCCAAGGCTTCGCCGGCGAGGAAACAGACGATACAGACGCCCACGATGCCGTGGAGAACGCCGTCGACGAGCCGCCGGCCGAAGAACCTGAAGAACGCGAGCCGATCGACTTCACGCTCCCCGTGGAGGTCAAGGCGCTCCGGCTGCAGCACGCCCACATCCACGTGCGCGACGAAAGTGTCTCTCCCCTCTTCGACGAACGGCTCGATCTCAATCTGCGCGTCTCGTCGATCGGCTCGGAGGGCCGGCTATCCCGGTTCGAGCTCGTTCTTTCCGCTCCGAAACTCCTCGATCGATTCGTACTCGAGGGGACGGGATCGGCCCGGGGCAAGGAGGCGGCGGCCGATCTGCGCCTCCAGATCCGCGGCCTTCGGCCCCACGAGGTGCTCGGCTACCTCGAGCCTCTCGGCATCGAGCCGGTGGCGCGAACGCTCAGCGCCGACTGCACGATTTCGCTGCAAACGGCGCCCGCGCTGCCCTATTGCGACGCCTTCAGCGCCCACATGCTGATCGACGGATTGCGGCTCGCCGCCGACGGCCGGGAGGCGGTCGCTCTCGACCATGTGGAGCTCGCCGCCCCCGCCGTGGGCCGCAATGCGGCCGGCGCCGGTTTCGCCGAGCTCGAGCGGATCGTGATCGCCCAGGGCCGCGCCAACGCCGTCCGCCTTCCGGGGGGCGAGCTCCTCGTGGCCGGCCTGAAGATGGGGACTCCCGCCGAGCGCTCCGAGAAGCGAAATCCGTCCGCTAAGAAGCGAAATCCGTCCACTGAAGAAACGGAGCCCGCCGCGGCGGATCGGGCCGATTCAACACCCCCATCGGCGTGGCGCATCGGCCGGATCGCGCTCCTCGACGTGGGCGTGCGGTTCGTCGACCAAGCGGTGGCGCCGGAGGCCGATCTCTCCTTCTTTCTCGACCGGCTGACCCTGAGCGATCTCGCCGACGAAGGGACCGCGCCGCTCACGGCGTGCTCCTTCGCCGCCCGGCTCAGTGCGCCCGGTGTGGCGGAACGGATCGAACTGACGGGAAGCGCCCATCCCTTCGGCCCGCCGGTGGCACTCGACGCAGCGCTGTGCGTGGAAGAGATCACCGTCGAGAAGGTACGTCCCTATCTCGACGCGGCCGGAATCGAATCGACTCTCGAAGGGGGATCGTTGACCTGCCGGATCGAGGCGGGGCTCGATTCGAGCGTGGAAAATGTTCTCCAAGCCGATTTCGCACTCACCGATCTCCGGTTCGCCGACGAGTTCACACTCTTTGGACTCGACAACCTTTGCGCGTCGGGCGTGGCCGTCAACAGCGCCGATCGGCTGATTCACGTGGACGAGATCGCTCTTCGCGGAACGCGCTGCGATCTCTGGCGCGATTCTTCGGGACTGCTCGAGGCTCTGGGATTTCGATTCGGCCAGGCGGCCGCAACGCCGACGCCGGCACCCGCCGCCGTATCCGATCCCGCGCCGGCTGATCGGGCTGATCCGACCGTCCAGGCGGAGCCCGCCGAGCGGTCAGCGCCCGCCCAGCGCGTCGAAATCGACCGCATCGTCATGACCCTATCCGAACTCGCCTTTGCCGACAGCACCGTGACACCTCCCTTCGAGGCCGCTCTGAGCGAGTCGTCGATCGAGGTGACCGGTCTCGTTCTCGATCCCGACCGATCGGACAGTCCCCCGCCAGAAGCCGGAATCGCCGGAGTCTTTCACCTTCCGGGGATCGCCGAGAAGATCGAGATCAAGGGGTCTCTTCTTCCCGACCTCGCCGCGCCGACCCTGTCGCTCGCTTTCGCAGGCACGGGACTCACCGCCGAGGCAGCGAAAGGTTATCTCGAAGGCAGTGGTCTCGAGATGCCCTGGGACGCGGCACGCTTTGGATTCGTCGTCAACGCCGAGCTCGCCATGAAACCTGACAGCTTCGGCGCCACCGCTTCGATCACCGATCTCCTCTTCGCCGACGGCGAAGAGGAGCTGGCCGCCATCGACGCGGTGCGCGTGAGCGGCGTGGAGATCGACTCGGCCGGCATGCGCATTGCCGAGGTGGGACTCGTCCGGCCGCGGGTGCACGCCAGCCGGACTCCCGATGGCACTCTGACCGTGGCGGGCGTACAACTCGGCCCGGCAGCGGCCGAGAACGGCCCGAATGACGACGGCGCCATCGTCGAGCGGCCGAAGACAGCGTCCCCCGCAGTTGCTTCGAGCGCCGCTCCGGCCGGATCGGAAGCTCCGGCCGAAGCGGAACAGACCCCCTTGCTTCTCAAACGCTTCTTCGTGGAAGGCGCCGCCTTCAGTTGGGCCGACGGCGCTGTCGAACCGGCCGTGAAGACGGCGGCGATCGTCGATCTCGAACTCGGCGATCTTTCGCTCGGCGCGGAACCGAAACCAGCCTCGCTGCTGGCCCGGGTGCGCGTGCCCGGCTCTGTCGACGACCTGACACTCTCCGGTTCGCTCGTGGCCGATCCCGCCGCACCCGAGGCGCATCTCGAAATCGACGCATCCGGTCTGCGCGCCGGTGGGCTGAGCGCCTATTTTTCGGAAGGCGCCCGTCCCTGTCTCGACGAAGGCCGGTTTTCGGCCGTTGTCGACGCCCGCATGGGGGCCAACGACGAGGGCGGCCAAGAAGCGCGGCTGTCGATCTCGGGAATCGAGTACGCCGACGGCACGGGGCAGCCGCCGTTTGTGGCCGTCGACGCGATCCGTGCGGTGGTGGGCCGGCTCGATCCCGAGGGGCGGGTCATCACCATCGACGAGATCGCCCTCGAGGGCCTGGTCTGCAACGCTGAAAAAACCCCCGACGGCGCCTTGCGCATCATGGGAATGGAGATCGCTCCCGCTGCGGAGCGGTCCGATGGCGACGGTCCCGCGCTGGAATCTCACGACCCAGGCCAAGACGCCGAGCGGCCGACCGCGCAGACTCCCCAGCCGCGTTCGACTCCCCGGACCCGTCCGGCTCCGTCGATCAGCGCGTTGCCGCCCCTCGTGACGATCACGAAGATCGATCTCGGGATCAAGGCCTTGACCTATCACGACCGGACCCGGCCCGAAACCCCGCCGCTGACGCTCACCGATTTTTCGATCCGCAATCCCGAGCCGATCGTCTTGCTCGGCGACGAGCCCGAGTCGCGCCCCCCCCTGAAGATCGCCATCTCCGGCACGGCGGCGCCCGCTCTCGATCGCCTGACGATCGGAATCGAAGCGACGCCCTTTGCGCCCGAGCCCGAGATGCGCCTCGACTTTGACGCCACCGGCATCGACGGCCGGGCCCTCGCCGACGCCCTGCCCGCTTTCGGCGAACAACTGGCCGGCGTCGAGCTCGACGACGGCCGCCTCGGTTTTGAAGCGGACGCCACGCTGCGGATGCGCCGGAGGCAGCCGCTCGCCTTCGATTTCGCAAAGGACTACGGACTCGAGTTCGTGCTCCGCGATCTTTCCCTCACCAACGGCGACGACGGTCCCGTGCTGGCCGGTCTCGAAGAGCTCAGGGTCGACGTGGCCAAGATCGCTCCTGATTCGGGCGACATGCATATCAAGATGGTCGAGGTGGTGAAGCCCCAGGGGATGATCGCTCAGACCGAGGAGGGATTGCACCTTGCCGGTTTCGTCTTCAAGCCCGCGCCGGAAAGCGATCCCGCCGAGGTTTCCGCGGAGAGCGCAGCCGGCGCCGCGGCACCCCCCGATGATCAGGTCGCCGCCGCGGGGATTCCGCCCGACGACGAGACGCCCGCCGAGCCCGGCCCCGAGATCAGGATCGACAGGATCTTCCTGAGCGGAATCGACTTCACCTACAGCGACACCGTGACCGAACCCGACATGCTCCTGCCCCTCGTCGATCTCGACGTGGATATCCGCAAGTTCACCACGCGCGCCTTCAGTGAACCGGTGCCGATCCGCTTCGACGCCTATCTCAAGGGAGGCAAGGTGCCCCTGCGCAAGCGGATCGAGGACGGCAACCTCTTCACCGCCATCGGCCGCGCGGCCGAGTCGATCGCCGGGAGCGATGAGGAAGAGATCGAGGAGCGCCCGATCGTCGAGGAGATCACGGTCAGCGGCAAGCTCGTTCTGAGCCCCACGCTCTCGGGCAGGATCAAGACGGGTATCAGCGCCGTGGAGCTCGCCGGTTTCGAGGGACCCGCCTCGGGCGGGGGTGTCACGCTCAACGACGGCATCCTCGATGCCGGGATCGACCTCCGCTTCAAGCCGGACGGATCTCTCGACACGGTGGCGGCCTTCACCTTTACCGATCTCTCCCTTTCCGAGCCGCCCGATGGGCCGATCTCGCGTTATCTGAGCCTGCCGGCGCCGCTCGACATGGTCACCTTTCTGCTGCGCGACGAGGAGGGCGCCATCGAGATCCCCCTCGATTTCGAGGTGGGTGCCGACGGCATGTCGACGGGAGCGATTCTCAGCGTGGCGACGAGCACGCTCGGTTCCCTCATCGCCGACGCCGTGGCCGCCTCCCCCCTGCGCCTGATCGGCACGGCGGGCGACATCGTCCCCGTGGGCGATCTCCTCTTCGGCGACGACGAGGTCGAAGGCGATCATCTGCTCGCCCTGGAGTTCCGGCCTGGAGACGCCTTTCTCTCCCGCACCGAGTCGGAGAAACTGGCCGCTCTCGTCGAAGCGTTCAACGACGACGAGGAGCTGGTGGTAACCTTGACCCACACCCTCGGCGCGGCCGATCTGGAGCGCGCCGCCTTGCGCGCCAATCCATCGCGCGCCGATTGCGTCGCCCTCGCCGCCCGTCTCAGGCAGAAAAAAATGGAGATCACCGAGCAGCACGATCTCGTCGCCGCCCAGGCGCGCGCGGCGATCGCCGCCGGGCTCGACGACAAGGCGCGCACGGCGCGCGACCGGCTCGGCAGGCTCGAACGGGAACTGGGCCTCACCGAGCGCTCTCTCGACGGGATCCTCGAATTCCTCCGGCCCGGCGCCCAGCGGCAAGCGGTGCGCCGCATGCGCGAGGCGTGCATCGCCGTGGGCAGACTGAGGGTCGACGCCGTGCGCGGCCGGCTCGTGGAAATTCTGGCCGAGAGCGGCGCCGTGAACCTCGACGAACGGATCCGCGTCAAGAGGCCGCGCTTCGGCGAGCCGACCGCGCCCGAAGGAGGCGCCGTCAACATCACCTGGTAGGCGGCGCGATCATCGGGGCGATCAGCGCGCCATCGATCACCGCATCAACGACTCCATCTCGTCGAGCGTCTCGTCGAGCAGGCGGGCCGCATCCCTGATCACATCGGGCTTGGTGAGATCGGCTCCGGCGCGGGCGAGAAGCGCCACGGGCGGCAGGGAGCTTCCCGCGCCGAGGAGTTCGAGGTACCGTTCCAGCGCCTCGGGGCCGCCAGTCGACACGCCCTTGGCGAGCGAGATCCCCGTCGAAAGCCCGGTGGCGTAATTGTAGACGTAAAACTTCCAGTAGAAGTGGGGAATGTAAGCCCACTCGATGTCGTCGTCGGGGCCGATCGTGTACGCCGGGCCATAGTAGCGCTCGACGAGGGAGCGATAAGTCTCGTTGAGAACCGCTGCCGTGAGCGACGTGCCCGACTCGTGCAGGGCGTGGATCTCCTTCTCGAACTCGGCAAAAAGCGTCTGGCGATAGATGGTGGTGCGGATCGACTCGGCACGCTCGTTGAGGAGGTAGAGCTTCTCCTCGCGCGACGCGGCGTTGGCGATGAGGTAGTCGGAAAGGAGCGTCTCGTTGAAGGTCGACGCCACCTCGGCGATGAACGACACGTAGCGGAACGACGCCGGCGGCTGATTCTTCATCGACAGGTAGCTGTGCAGCGCGTGGCCGTACTCGTGGGCGAGGGTCGACGCGTCACCGAGGCTGTTGAAATAGTTCATCTTCACGAAGGGCGCCACACCGTAGGTCGACGCCGAGAAGGCGCCGCTCTCCTTGTTCTTGCAGGGATAGAGGTCGAGCCACCCGCTGGCCGGATCGAGGCCGTTCTCGAGGAGCTCAAGATAATCGGTCCCGAGCGGCTTCAACGCCGCCACGATGAGCGACCGCGCCTCGTTGAAGGGGATCTCCTTCTCCACGCCGGCCACCATGGGCACGTAGAGGTCGAAGAGGCGCAGCTCGTCGACACCCATCGTCTTCTTGCGCAGTGCCATGTACTTGTGGAGCGGCGCGAGATTCTCGTTGATCGTGTCGACGAGATTGTCGTAAACGGCGACGTCGATATTGTCCTTGTCCATGTAGGCGTGGCGTGCGCTGTCGAAACCCCGCGCCCGCGCCAGAAAGGAACTGAACTCGACCTGCCCGCCAAGGGTGGCGGCGAGGGCGTGCTGGTTCTGCTTGAGCGTCGCAAAGAAGGCGCTCACCGCACCGCGCCGCACGGCGCGGTCGGACGATCCCCGGTAGCGGCCGTAGTTGGAGAGGGAGAGCTGCACCTTTTTCGAGTCCTCGTCGTCGATCTCGGGAAAGACGATATCGGCCATGAGTCCGCCAAAGGCTTTCTCAGGCGCGGCGGGGATCTCGTTGAGGTCGATCTCGGCAAAGAGATTGTCGCCGGCGAGCGCCAAGATACGCTCTCCCTCCTCGGAGAGCACGAGACCGCGGCGGCGGCGGAATCCGTCGATGTAGGATTTGTACGGCGCCAGGCTGGGCGCCGACTCGTAGGCGGCGGCGAGAAGGGCGTCATCGAGGTCCATCACCTCGTTCCGGATGAATCGCGCCTTTTCCATGAGCGACGCCATGACCTTGAGGGCGCGGTCGTTGCGCGACTGATTCCGGGCCGAGACCACGTCGGTGTTGAGGTTCAGGTTGGCATAGAGAGTGATCCTGTTGGCGAGGCTGTGCAGATCGAAATAGAGTTTCAGGCAGTCCCTCAGCGCGGCTCCGTCGGCGAGGCGTCCCTCGAATTGACCGAGTGCGCCCTGCGCCGCCTCGAGCCGATCGATCGCCTTCTGCCAGGCGCCGTCGTCGGCAAAGAGCTTGGTCAGGTCCCACTTGAAGAGGTCGGGCACGTCGGCCCGCTCCATCGCTGCGTCGGGCACGAAGGGAACGATCGGCGCAGTCGGACGGTCCTGGCCGAGGGCGGCCGGTGTGGCCAAAGCACAGACTAGAAGGAGACTGGCCGCGAGGGCGACGATGCACTGAATATTCTTCATTGCCGGGATTCCTTTTTCACTGGAGAAAATTTCTGTACCACTCCACCGTCTCAACGAGGCTCTCTTCGAGACCGAACCGCGGCGCCCATTGCAGGAGATCGCGCGCCTTGCGGCTCGAAAGATACTGGGCGTCGATCTCGTTGGCCGCCTCGCCGCGCACCTCGGGCACCACGCCCTTCGCACCTGAGGCGGCAATGACGGCGTTGACCATGTCGAGCACCGACAGTGGACTGTCGAGTCCAAAGTTGAAGGCCTCTCCGCCGACCGCCCCGCTGTCGAACTTTTCTGCAACGGTCATGTAGGCGTCGACGCCGTCCTTGACGTAGAGATAGTCGCGCACCGGACTCCCGTCGGAGCGGACCACGACCGGCTCGGACCGCAGGAGGCTGTGGATCGTCCCCGGAACGATGCGGCTCCAGTTGAGATCGCCGCCGCCGAAGAGGTTGGCGCAGCGCGTGACCGCCACGGGCAGGCCGAAGGTCGCCGCGAAGGAGCGGGCGACCGCATCGGCGCAGACCTTGGAGACATCGTAGGGAAATCGCCCGAGCAGAGGAGCGTCCTCGCTGCAGGGAAGGGCCTCCTGGTCGCCATAAGCCTTGTCCGACGAGGCGACCACGGCGCGCGTCACCCGCGACGACTGGCGCACCGCCTCGAGAATCATCCACGTGCCGCGCACATTGGTCTCGAAGGTGGAGAGGGGCGCGCGGTTGGCGGTGGTCACGATCGTCTGCGCGGCGAGATGAAAGACGGTGTCGATCTCGTACTCGTTGAGGGAACGTTCGAGCAGTGCAAAATCGGTCACGTCGCCGCGCACGACCGACATGCGGTCGGCATAGCCGGCGCGCAGCAGTTCGGAGAAGGGCACCTCGTCGCGGATCAGGCCGACCACCCGCGCACCGGCGTCGATCAGGGCGGCCGTCAGCCACGAGCCGAGAAGCCCCGTGCAGCCGGTGACGAAGACGGGCCGGTCCGACCAGAATCGATCTCTCTCGCTCATCGCTCGATCTCCTCTCCTTCTGCGGCCGTCCAGCAGAGTGACTCATCGATCAGCCCCGCATCGAGCAGCTCCCGCACGCGGGCCACCCGCTTGTACCGCGGACCGGCAAAATCATCAAGGGTCAGCCCCCCTTCGAGATAGGCTTTGCAGAGGGCGCGCGCGCCGCGTGCCACGGTCCACTCCGGCTCGAACGGGCCGATCGCGCCGTCGAGCTTGGAGCAGTCGACGCGGAAGCAGCGTTCGTCGGCCGCGGCGCCGGCGGCGATCTCGACCGTCGAGCCGGGCACGCAGGCGGCCACCAGGGCGGCCACGTCGCGGATCCGATAATTCTCGGCCGTGGCGCCCACGTTGAAGATCTCATTGTGGACTGCGGCGCGCGGCGCGGCAAGAAGGGCGCTGACCGAGCGGCTCACATCCTCCACGTGGACCAGCGGCCGCCACGCCGACCCGTCGCTCAAAAGGCGCACCCTGCCGGTGGTGATTGCCGAGGCGACGAGATTGTTCACGACCAGATCGAGGCGGGGGCGGGGCGAATGGCCGTAGACGGTGGCGCAGCGCAGAAGCACGGGGCTGAAGTCGCTGCCGCCGAGTGCGATCAATTCCCTTTCGGCGGCGACCTTGGAACGGCCGTAGGCGGTCAGGGGATCGACAGGCGATTTTTCGTCGACGAGGCTCTCGCCCGCGGCGCCATAGTTGCTGCACGACGAGGCAAAAAGAAAGCGGCCCACACCCGCCTCCCGGGCCAGACGGGCGAGGCGCACCGTGGCGGAATGGTTGATCGCCGTGGTGAGCGCCTCGTCGAGGTCGCCGAGAGGATCGTTCGACAGGGCGGCGAGATGGATGACTGCATCGAAGCGGGCGAGATCGGAGGGTCCGAGGCGGCGGATGTCCTTCCGGCAGCCGTCGATAGGATCGGAGACGTCGATAGGATCGGAGACGTCGATAGGATCGGGGACGGCTCCCGCCCCGAAGGTGCAGGATCTGAAAAAACCGGCATCCACACCGATCACGTCATGGCCCTCGGCGCGCAGGTTTGGACCGAGCACGGAGCCGATGAATCCCTCGTGGCCTGTGAGCAGGATGCGCATGGTTCTCTCGATGCCTTTCGTCCCGGCCAATCGGGGCTGGGAGAGGCCTATTCTATCAGGTCCGCAGCCGATCAAACAGGCTCGACCGCACCGCCCGGGGGGGAACCTGTTGACTCCGGGTTTAGTGAGGCTACCCAATTGATGTAATCTATGTCATATCTCGCCGGATCGCCGAAAAGGATTGATTTTGAACCCCTTTTGAGTTCCACTTGACGATAGCCGATAAGGGTTGGGGCAGGAACTCATCGCTGGCTGTTTTTGGTCGGTGTGGCAGCGTGTGTCCTATGAAATTAGAGGAGATTTAAAATGAATCGATGGATGATGGTCCCCGCTTTTTTCTTTGTTCTCATCATGGTGGGAACGGCCGTGGGCGCCACGATCGTTGTCCCCACCCACTACGCCACGATCCAGGAAGCGATCGACGTGGCTGTCGCCGGCGACGAGATCCACGTGGTGGCAGGCACTTATCCGGAAAACCTCGATTTCGCGGGCAAGGCGATCACGATCAAGAGCGAAAGCGGCGCTGGAGTGACCGTGATCGACGGCGGCCAGATCGGGAGCTGCGTGCTCTTTGCCAATGGCGAGGGTTCCGACTCGGTGCTCGAGGGCTTCACGCTGACCAACGGAATCGGCACCTTCGCCCCTCCGCCCTTCGACGACCTTTGCGGCGGCGCGATCTTCTGCGACGGAACGTCTCCCACGATCCGCGATAACATCATGGAAAACAACTCGGCCGAGTACGGCGGCGCGGTCTGCTTCTCCGATTCGGACGACGCTCTCCTCGAGGCGAACACGATCCGGAACAACTCGGCCAAGATCGGCGGCGCGCTCATCATGCGCTATTCGACTCCCGCAGTGGTGCGGAACCGGATCTCGGCCAACGAGGCCTCCTTCGGCGGCGGCGGGATCGCTCTCTGGCTCTTCTCCCACGCCGAGCTCGCGAACAACATCATCGACAACAACACGGCCGGATCGGGCGGCGGCGGCGGAATCCGCTCCTACCACCAGTCGGAGCCGAACATCACGAACTGCACCATCGCCGACAATTACTCATCGTCGGGAGGCGGCGGGCTCTACTGCCACAACTCCTACGCGATCGTCACGAACTCGATCTTCTGGAACAATGACGGCCTTATCGGGCGGGAAATCAGGCTCGGCCACACGGTGAATCCCTCGAGCCTGACCATTAGCTGGACCGATGTGAAGGGCGGTTTCGCCTCTTTCCACGCGCAGAAGGGCTCGACCCATTTCTGGCTCAATGGCATCATCAACGAGGATCCGCTCTTTGTCGGCTCGGGCGACTATCACCTCACCGCCTCGTCTCCCTGCATCGACAGCGGCCGCGGCGCGGCGCACAACCTCCCGGCCGTCGACATCGACGGCGAGAGCCGCTTTGGCGGCGCGGGGCGCCTGCGGTGGGCGCGGATCGACATGGGCGCCGACGAGTACATCACCCAGCCGGGCGACGGCTGGTCGTCGCCCGGCGTCGGGCTCGACGGCGGCAGCAAGAACCGTCCCGGAACACCGCGCCGTTAAGACCGGCACTTTGAGCACAGACACCCCGCGAACGGATCGTGTCGCGGAAACAGAGAGGGCCGCCGGCCGGGAGCCGCGGCCCTCTCTCTATTGGACGGTCCCGTCGACTTTCCCTTGAATTCTCGCCGCGCTCTGGTCTATTGCGCTGAAGGAGGCACCGATTTCAAGCCCCGAAAGGATCCCCATCCTCGATGGACGACAACACCCTCGGCATTATCTGCGCGCTTCTGGCAGCCCTCGTCTGGGCCTTCGCCATGATCTTTTTCAAGCGCAGCGGCGAAAAGATCCACCCCCTGGCGCTCAATCTCTTCAAGAACACGATCGCCATCGTTCTCCTCGTGGCCACCCTCGGGATCATGGGAGAGGGATTCGGCGCGATCAGCTCCTTTTCGAAAAATGATTTCTGGATCCTCGCTCTGAGCGGAGTGATCGGTATCACCATCGCCGACACGCTCTTCTTTTACAGCCTCAATCTTTGCGGCGTGGGGATCGTGTCGATCGTCGACTGCCTCTACAGCCCCTTCATCATCTTTTTCGCTTTTCTTTTTCTCGGCGAAGTCCTCACCCCCTGGCAGCTCGTCGGCGCCGGCCTCGTGCTCGCCGCCGTCTTCATCACGTCGCGCCACGCGCCGCCCGAGGGGCGGACGCGCAAGCAGCTCGTCGCCGGAATCCTGATCGGCGTGGCCAACATGGCCCTCATGGGAATCGGCGTGGTGATGGCCCGGCCGATCGTCGAGTACTACCCCATGATCTGGGCCGTCCTGATCCGCATGGCGGCGGGCACGGTGGTGCTCGCACTGTTCATCGCCGCCTTGCCGAACCGGCGCGAGCTCTTCTCCGTTTTTGTTCCGCGCCGGGCGTGGAAGTTCAGCGTCACCGGTGCGGTGCTCGGCGCCTACCTCTCGAGCGTTCTCTGGATCGGGGGATTCAAGTACGCCGACGACACGTCGGTGGCGGCGATCCTCAACCAGATGGCGAGCCTCTTCGCACTCGTCCTCGCCGCCGTCTTCCTCAAGGAAGCCTTCACGGGGCGAAAGTTTTTTGCTCTCATGATTGCATTGGGCGGCATTGTGCTCGTGATCCTCTGCGATGGGAGTCCCTTGGAATGAAATCATCCCGCTTCCCCGACTCGCTCGTTCTCCTCTTTTCTCTTGTCGTGGCCGCCCAGCTCCTCTCCTACGTCCTTCCCGCGGGCGAATTCGACCGCCAGGCGGTGGGGGAAGCGGGCCACACGCGCGAGCAGGTCGTGCCGGGCAGCTACGAGGTTCTCGCCGACGAGGAGCACGAGCCGCTCGCCCCCTGGGCGTTTCTCACGGCCGTGCCCAAGGGGCTTGCCAAGGCGGCGGACATCATCTTTTTTGTGTTCATCATCGGCGGCGCCATCGGCGTGATCCGCGCCACCGGCGCGACCGACGCGCTGATCGGCGCGGCGGTGAAAAACCTGGGCGGCAGCCCGATCGTGCTCGTGGGCGGCATGGTGGCGCTCTTCACGATCGGCTCGTCGACGATCGGTATGGCCGAGGAGTACATGCCCTTCATCCCGCTCCTCGTCACCATGTGTATCGCCCTGCGCCTCGACGCGATCGTCGCCATGGGAATCGTCTACATCGGCGCCGGGATCGGCTACGGGTGCGCGGCGCTCAATCCCTTCACCGTGATCATCGCCCAGGACATCGCAGGGCTCGAACCGGCGTCGGGCTGGTGGTTCCGCTGTATCCTGACCGTGCCCTGCTTCATCGTCGGCGTCCATCACATTCTGCGCTACGCGCGCCGCATCCAGGCCGATCCGTCGTCGAGCCTGGTCAAGAATGTCGATTACTCTAAAGGATTCGATATGCCCGACGATGTGCGCTTCACCAAGAAGCGCGCCGCCGTGGTCGCCGCCTTCGGCGCGGCGGTGGTCCTCTTCGTGATCGGCATCGAACTCTGGGGCTGGTACCTGCTCGAGCTTTCGGCTCTCTTTACGGGCCTCGGCCTCGTGGCCGCCCTGCTCACGGGAATGTCGCCCAACCGGGTGGCGGCCGAGTTCAAGAAGGGCGCCGGCGAGCTGACCACGGCGGCGCTCCTCATCGGCGTGGCGCGCGCCATCCAGGTGGTGATGAACGAGGCGATGATCACCGACACGGTGATCAACGGTATCGCCACGCTGCTCGAGGGCCTGCCGGCGGCGGCGGCCGCCATCGGCATGTTTCTCGTGCAGAGCCTGTGCAACCTCTTCGTCCCCTCGGGGAGCGGACAGGCCTATGTCACCATGCCGATCATGGCGCCCCTTGCCGATCTCACCGGCGTGACGCGCCAGACGGCGGTGCTCGCCTACCAGTTCGGCGACGGCTTCACCAACATGATCATCCCCACGAACGCCCTGCTCATGGGAATGCTCGCACTCGGCCGGATCCCCTACCAGCAGTGGTTCCGCTTCATCGTGCCCCTCTTGATCAAGATCTATCTCGTGGCGATGGCCGGACTGGTTGCGGCAGTGCTCATCGGCTACGGGCAATGATGTCGGTCTTTCCCTGTCACGCTTTGGCGGAAAAGCCCTACAACAAACTCAGCTCAATCTACGTGCCGATAAGCACCGATTATATTGAGAGACGGACGAGTCGATGCGGAAGTTTTGATTCAGATTGAAGACCAAAATGCCAAGACCATTTCTTCTCCGAAGACATCACCCGAATCCTGTTTCAGGCGTGAACACAGGAGAGCGGCGGAAAACTCCCGTCCTTCGGGCGGTGCGATGATTACCGTTCCTCGGTCCGGGTTCCTCTGCTCTTGCAGGGGAACCCGCGGCCACCTTCGCGTCATTCTTCAATCCCCTGGGGATCGACCCTCTTGAGCCAGCCGTAGACGATGTGAGCCCTGTCGGTGATACAGCGACGGTCCTCGCCGTTGTCCCCTTCGGCCACGATCGCGTCGATCGCGGTGCTATCGAGCCGCCCCTCGCGCCGATGGTGGGCGCCCCGGACAAAGATGTGGGTCAGCCCCCCGCCGCCCTCGTCGCGCACGACAACGACACCCGTCGTGAACCGTTTCACGAAGCGCCGGCGGCGGCAAAAATTTCTGCAGAAGGCGATCCTATCCCTGATGAGGGCGGCCTGTTCGAATTCGAGACGCTTCACGCGCCTTTCCATGATCTCCTCGAGGCGCGCCACGACCTCCGCTCCGTCGCCGTCGACGAAACGCCGCGCCATGCCGACTC